>JAABUQ010003077.1_pt1 | contig 31388 bp, 39 predicted proteins | sample 5560001 | NCBI WGS metagenome assembly JAABUQ01 (sample SAMN10711888, study PRJNA513371) | rock metagenome | isolation source: Antarctica rocks | place: Antarctica: Victoria Land, Finger Mt nord | collected 2015-12-18 | reverse complement strand
GAAGATCGGGGCGGATCATGGCGGACCTGCTGGGCTATGCCGGGACTGCAGGCCTCAATCAGGTCACAGGCGGGAGGGATCACAATGGCGGCGAGCGATCCCGTGCTGGAGCGGATTGCAACCTACCCGTGGCCGCGCGGCGGCGTGCAGGCGCGCCGGGTCCGGGGCGGCTACACCCTGACATCGGCCCGCACGGGCGCGCCCGTGGCCCGGCTGAAGCCGCTCCCGTCAAGTGACAGCTTCGAGGTGCTGTGGTGGCGCCGTAACGCTTGGGGGCCTGCCGGGCCGTTCGGCGCTGTCCTGCCGCTCAACGATGCCTTCGCATTCATCGCCGACGAGCCAGCATTCTGGATACGCGCCTGACCTCACGGGCCGGTGATATGGGCAAAGTCGAGGACGCTGTTGGCGAGGTCGGAGTTGGCTGTTTGTTCATGGGATGCTGGCCCCGGCAAGCCCGCCCTCACCCAGCTTGCAGGCCACTTGCCCGGCGTTTGGATCAGCGACGGAGCGGGGCGGCCGACTTCGCCAACAGGGTCCGACCTGATGCTGCTGCTGCGGAAATAGCTCCCAGACGAGCAAGCTGGAAGGCTACGCGGCCTTCGGAGCGAGCATGACATCGTAGCCCAGGTTGCTCAGGCGCTGGACCAGCTTGGCGGTGGAGCGCTTGCGGGCGACCTGGTCGAGGTAGCCTTCGCCGAGGTCGCGGAAGGCCTCGCCCGTGCTCAGCATGTGGAACGCCGCGATGAGCAGCTTGTGGGCGATGGCCATGATCGCCCGCACCGGGCCCCGGCGGGCGCGCAGGCGGTTGTAATTGTCTCGGTCGTAGCTGCCCTTGGTCCGCACCGCAGCCGAAGCGGCGGCGAACAGTGCCGACTTGAGGAACGCGTTGCCCCGGCGCGTGCCGGCGCCCTTCGGCTTGCCGGCGCTCTCGTAATTGCCCGGGACGACCCCGGCCCATGCGGCCAGCCGGCGCGCGGTGGCGAACACGTCCACATATGGGGCGTCCCCAGGTATGCCCGAGTGATCGCCCCGTTAGGCGATCGCCTCTGCCTCAATCTCTACAAGGAAGCTCGGGTCGGCCAAGCCTGCGACAATCAACAAGGTCGACGTCGGCGCATGGTCCTCGAAGAAGTCGGCGCGTGCTGCCCTCAGCGGCGCGAGGAGTGAGCGATCCGTCACGAACAACGTCGTCCTCACAACATTGCGCGGTCCCATCTCATGAGCTTCCAGGACCGCCCGGATGTTCGCCAGCGCCAAGCCGATTTGCTCTTCACCGCTGCTTGGAATGGTTCCGTCCGGCGCCCTCCCAACCTGTCCGGAGATCAGGAGCCTACGTTCCTCGTCCTTGATGAGAACAACGTGCGAGTAACCGGATTGCGATGCAACAGCGTCCGGGTTGCTGAACGCAATCGAGACCATTTGAATGCTCCAGGTGATGCTTATCCAAGGCTGCCATGCCCTTGCGGTCTACCTCAACGGGGTGACTCAATACCACCTGCTCAGGCGGCAGGTTTGCCGGATGCCGCCTTCACCATGTCAACGACGACCTCACCCGGCCGGCTCGGGTGTGGACGCATGCCCGTTTCAGCGTATCCACACCTCCGATAGAACGCCAAGTTTCGCTCCATGCGCACGTTTGTGTAAAGGCGTACCTCGGGCAGCCCAAGCGTCGCCGCGTGCTGCTCGGCGAAGGCCAGGAGCAGCTTTCCGTAGCCTCTGCCTTGGTCTCGGGGATGGACAGCAATGCTGTACACCATGAGGTGGTTGGCCTTCGGCTCCAGGACGACCACGCCGGCCGGGGCATCGTCTGCCTCAAGCATCCAGACCTCGCCCCGCGCAATCCTGCCCGCATAATTTTCGTGGGCCGGCCTCGGAATCGCTCCGATGATCGCTTGGTAGATCGGGATGTAGGCTTCCGCGCTGATCTCCCGGACAGCAGCCGCGTCCGAAAGGCGGGCGGCCCTGATAGTCCCGGTGCTTGCGTCCGACATTCAGCCCCGCAGCAGGCGCGCCGCCTTCACGGCGAAGTAGGTCAGCACCCCGGAAGCACCCGCCCGCTTGAAGCCGAGCAGGCTTTCCATCATCGCCCGGTCTTGGTCCAGCCAGCCGTTCTGCACCGCGGCCATGATCATCGCGTACTCGCCGGAAACCTGGTAGGCGAAGGTCGGCACGCCGAACCGATCGCGCACGCGCCGCACGATGTCCAAATACGGCATTCCGGGCTTGACCATCACCATGTCCGCGCCTTCCAGCAGATCCTGCTCGACCTCGCGCAGCGCCTCCCTGCCGTTGGCCGGGTCCATCTGGTAGGTTTTCTTGTCGCCGTTCAGCCGCGCTGACTGCACTGCGTCGCGATACGGGCCATAGAAAGCGCTGGCATACTTGGCGGCGTAGCTCATGATCCGCGTGTCCTCCAGCCCGGCCGCGTCCAGCGCCGAGCGGATCGCGCCAACCCGTCCGTCCATCATGTCGGACGGCCCCACGACGTCGATCCCCGCCTCCGCCTGCACCACTGCCTGGCGCGCGAGGATGGCCACGCTCTCGTCGTTGGCGACCCGCCCGTCGCGCAGCACGCCATCGTGCCCGTGCGTCGTGTAGAGGTCGAGCGCCACATCCCCAAGCAACCCCACCTCGGGAAACGCCCGCTTGAGCAACCGCGCAGCCTGGCAGATCAAGTTGTCCGGGTTGGTCGCCTCGGTCCCGTCCGCGTCCTTCATCTCGGCCGGTGTTACCGGGAATAGCGCCACCATCGGCATGCCCAGCTCCGCCGCCTTCTCGACGTGCGCGGCCAGCCGGTCGAGCGTGACCCGCTCTGCCCCGGGCATGGAGGCAACCTCCTCCGTCTCCCCAACGCCAGGGCGCACGAACACCGGCCAGATCAGGTCGTCCACCGACAGCTTCGTCTCAGCCACCAAGCGGCGGGTCCACCCGTCCGCCCGGTTGCGGCGGAGGCGCGTCTTGGGGAACGGTCCGATGGTCATGCTCGGCTCCTGCGCCATGGTCCTGCGGCCATATGCGCCTTTCATCGGTTCGCAGGCCCTCTATCGCGCGGACCTGATCAGGTCTTTCCGGTATTGCACGAAGCCCGTCCGTGTCGCCAGTGTGTCGTATAGACGCATCGCCGCCGTGTTGCCCTCCTGCACGAGCCAGGTGACACGTTCCGCCCCGGCCTGGTCGGCCGCATCGTAAACCGCATGGATGAGTGCCCTGCCGATTCCCCTCCCGCGCGCATCGGCGTGGGTGAACAGGTTCTTGAGGTAGCAGACTGGACCGATGGTGACGGTGTCGGGATGGAAGATGAAGGTGACGAACCCTGCGAGCCCATCGCCACCGTCCGCGACGAGGGCGTGCATGGGTTGCAAGGGGTCGCAAAGGCGTCCGAATGTCGCTGCCGTGACCGCGTCGGGGATGCTCCGGCCATGGAAGGCGAAGAAAGCGTGCCACAACGGCAGCCACTCTGCGTGGTCCTCGGACCTGATAGGGCGCACGTCGATGCTTGTTCTTTCCACGATGGCGGCAGTTCCTCCCCACTCACGATCAAAGCGCTGCACCGCTGCCGATGCGTCTGCTACGGCGAGGAAAGCGGCCCGTCATCTGGCATGTTGCGCCAAAGGCGCGTGTGGGAACCAACCCTGTGATCGTCTCGCTCACCTTCACCGATCGCCGAAGCGCGCAAGCAGCCTTGCATGCATCGGCCAGCCGGCAAGTCAGCTTACCCACCAACAATGCTTTCCCCTGGTGTCCGGCGTAACCAAGCGTGAGGAATACGGAGAAGTCCATATCGCCCGTTCGCTGCCGTGACTACCGGAACGGCGATCTTGATGTGGTCGCCGCGGTCTGAGCGGAGAGCTGGCGCTCTATGACACTGAGCATCTCCTCGCGGCTCGCCACCGAGCACGGCTGCCGCGAGCGCATCCAGCGCGGCCTGGCGACTGGCTGGCGGATCGTTGTAGCACAAGGCGGCGGACGCACCGTCGGCTTCCTGGCGACGACTCCGAACGACCGCGTTCTGGACCAGCTCTTCGTCAGTCCGACTGCCAAGGGGAGAGGGATCGGCGCTGCGCTGCTGCATCTGGCAATGGCCGACGTGCCCGACGGGTTTTGGTTGCGCTGCGCCGAGGCGAACAGGGTTGCCTGCCTCTTTTACCAAGCGCACGGGCTGCGACCCGAGCGCGTCGAACCTCATCCCGTGCTGGGCCACCCGAGTGTGATCTATGTGTGGCCGTAAGCAGGTGGCAATGATGCTGCCGGACGTCTCCATCTGCATCAACCGTACCTCGCACCGGACCAGATTGACACGATTGTGCGCCGCCCTCCTCGACAGCCACATGCTTGCACCGCCTCGGTGGCGGCCGGACCTGCAGAAGGCTTGCCAGGATCACGTTTCCGTACCCTGCGGCCCTGCTGCCGCTGGTAAGTTGTCCAGCACCGCTGCCAGAAGCTGCACACCTCGCTCGATTTCGCGTTCGGCAAGGCAGGCATAGCCCATGACCAGGCCTGCGCAGTCCGGCCGGGCGGATAAGCTGGCTGGGTCATAGAGAGGGGTGATTGGATACAGGCCTAGTCCCACCGCACGCGCCTTGCCGATGAGCTCCGCCTCCCGCCGCATCGAAATGTCGTTGAACCATGCGACGACGTGCAAGCCTGCGTCCGTCCCGACAACGGATATCCGGCTGCCCAGGGTTGCTGACAAGGCCGCCAGCAAGGTCGCCCGCCGCTGCCCGTTGTGCCGGCGGGCTCGCCGGACATGGCGCTCGTAGGTGCCGTCGGCGATGAAGCTGGCAAGCGCCTCCTGCTCCAGACTGGGGGTGTGGCGGTCGCTCAGGCGCTTCGCAGCCGCGAATGCGCTGCACAGGGCGGGCGGGACAACGAGGTATCCCAGGCGCAGGGATGGGGAAAGCGTCTTGGAGACCGTGCCCGCGTAGATGACCTGTTCAGCCCTGTCGAGCGCGTGAAGCGGCTGGATCGGCGCTATGTCGTAGCGGTACTCGCCGTCGTAATCGTCCTCGATGACGTAGGCGCCTGTGCGCCGTGCCCAAGCCAGAAGTTCCTGCTGCCGCCCGACCGGCATGACACCGCCGAGCGGGTACTGGTGCGAGGGCGTCACATAGGCCAGACGCGCGTCCCCGGCCGCGGCGAGGCGGTCCGTCCGCATCCCTTCCCGGTCAACCTCGACCGGCACGAGCGTGGCGCCGCACGCGCCGAGGCTCTGACGGGCCAGTTGGTAGCAGGGGTCCTCAATGACGGCCCGGTCGCCCGGATCGAGCAACAGACGGCCGCACAGGTCGAGGCCCTGCTGGGAGCCGTTCACCACGACGATCTGGTCCACGGTGCAGCGCAGCCCGCGCGCGCGCCAAAGGTAAGCTTGCAGCGCCGCACGAAGCTCGGGCGATCCGCAGGGGTCTCCGTAGCTGAGGCGGTCGGGCCGGCGCAGGAGCGCGGCGTTCAGGGCACGCTTCCAGGCGAGCGTCGGGAAATCGCCGGCCGAAAGGTCGCCGTAGCGGAAATCCGCGATCAGCTGGCCCCTTGAGGGCTGGGGCGCTGGCGTGCCAGCAACCCTCTGGCCATACCTGGACAGCCGGACCGGAGCAGGCGGCATCGCGGGACGGGGCTGGCAGCCCCGCTCGGCTCCTTGCAGGTTCGGCGCCACCTGCGCCCTGGCACCCTGCCGGGTTTCCAGGTAGCCCTCGGCCAGGAGCCGTTCGTAGGCGGCCGTGACCGTTGTGCGGGAGACGCCAAGCTCGGCCGCAAGCGCCCGGGTGGATGGGAGGCGGGCGCCTGGGACGTACATGCCACGCGCGATCTGATCCTTGATGGAAGCGTGGATGCGGCGTGCGCCGGTGTCCTGCTCGGTCGGCTCCTGCCCCACGCCGCCCAACTGGCCCACCACAATAGCTCCGAACTGGTCGTTTCCGGCCCGCCAGTTAGCGTCTAGCCATCGGGGCTGCAAGGAGGAGGCCCATGTACGTTCCACCCGCGTTCCGCGACGACGACCTCGCCAGCCTTCACGCGACCATGCGCGCGTCCCGGCTGTCGAACCTCGTCACCGCGACAGTGGACGGCCTGATCGCGACGCCGCTGCCGCTGTTCCTGAACGAGGCCGAAGGCAGCCACGGCGTGCTCTACGGCCACTTGGCGAAGGCCAACTCCCAGTGGAAGCTCGCGCCAACCGGGGAAGCCATGGCGATCTTCATGGGGCCGGACGCCTACGTGACGCCATCCTGGTACGCGACGAAGGCCGAAACCCAGAAGGTTGTGCCCACCTGGAACTACGTGGCCGTGCACGCCTACGGGCCGGTCGAGTTCTTCGAGGATGCCGACCGCCTGCTCGATGTCGTCACCCGCCTGACCAACCTCCACGAACAGCCGCGCGCCAAGCCCTGGGCCGTGTCTGACGCCCCGAAGACATTCATCCATTCCCAGCTACGCGGCATCGTCGGCCTGCGCCTTCCGATCACCCGGCTCGACGGCAAGCGCAAGTTGAGCCAGAACCGGACCGCCGAGGACCGGGCCGGCGTGATCACGGGCCTCGGCGGAAGCGAGAGCCCAGTGGATCGGGTAGTCGCGACCCTCATCCCGCCATAAAGGCGAAGGTCAACGGGCAGGCAGACCTTGGTCATGAGTGGCGACATGAAATCATTGGCTTCTGGAGGTTGCTGCGAATGAATGGCCAAGCGCGACTGAGCGTCAACCTGAACAAGGTGGCCCTGCTGCGTAACTCCCGTCGCATAGGAGCGCCCGACCTGCTGACCTTTGCACGACTGGCACGCGAGGCGGGCGCGGACGGCATCACCGTGCATCCTCGGCCCGATGAGCGCCACATCCGGCGCGATGACGTGCTCGCGTTGGCTGAGTGGATGCGGCCGTGGCGACCAGGTTTCGAACTGAACGCCGAAGGCCACCCGGACGAGCGGCTGCTCAGCATCGTGCGAGCCGTCCAGCCAGAGCAGTGCACGCTGGTTCCCGACGCAGCAACCGCCTTCACTTCGGAGGAGGGCTGGAAGCTGAACGGCGAGGATGCGCCTTTGGTCAAGTCGGCAGTGGCCGCCCTGAAAGCGTCCGGGTGCCGCGCCATGCTGTTTATCGACCCCGATCCGAGCGTAGTGCCGCGTGTTCCGAGTACCGGAGCCGACGGTGTGGAAATCTACACCGGCTCATATGCTGCTTCCGTGCGTGACGGCCAGCCGGCCGCTTTGCTGAACGCCTGTCGTGAAGCGGCGCGCGCCGCAGCCCGACTGGGTTTGGTGGTCAACGTCGGTCACGACCTCAACCTGGCCAATCTGCCTCTTCTCATGTCAGCGATGCCGGCGGTGAACGAAGCATCGATCGGCCACGAACTGACGGCGGATGCCCTGGTCACAGGCTTCTCGGCCGCTGTTGGCGCCTACAAGGCTGCCCTTGGGCGGGCCGGCTAGGTGTGTTGTTCACCAGCTGGAGACCCGATTGCGTTTCGAGGCCCGTTTTGGCTTTCGACCGATCGGCACAGGTCAGGCGAAGGGACGACGCTGGATTTGGCATGCGCAGCGTCCGTGCGCCTCTTCGATCAAGGATACTTCAATGGCCACCGCAACCAATGCTCCAGACCTGCCACCTGACCAGGCCGAGACACCATCCTACCCGGTGCTCAAGGGACACGCCGCTTGGGTAGCCGTCGCGCCCGCGCCGGAGGGCGTGACCTTCGGCCGCGAGGAAGGCAGGCTGGCGGTTGAGGAGTTTCAGGACGTCATCCGGCGCTCGGACCTGAACCGTCCGGTGGACGACGCGCCCCGCCTCACAGCCATGCTGGCTCACGCCGACCTTCTCGTCACCGCACGCGACGGCTCTGGACGCCTCATCGGCCTTGCCCGCAGCCTGACCGACTTCGCATACTGCTGCTACCTTTCCGATCTTTGCGTGGACGAGGCGTGGCAGGGCCGCGGGATCGGCCGCGCCCTGGTGGCCGAAACCAAGAGGATCGTCGGCCCAAGCAGCATGGTGCTGCTGCTCTCGGCGGCGAAGCCTATGGCCTACTATCCCCGCATCGGGATGGAGCCGGTGCAGAACGGGTTCATCATCCGGCGCAAGAGCTAAACGCCAGGCCATCCCGGGTCTGCCGGGGTCCGTTTGAGGATGGTTTGGTGCCAAGACTTGCACCGTGCAAATCAGAAACGGTTGACGGACAGCCCGGCGCCGTTCTCATGACACCCCGGATAATCAGTGCGTCTTGCATCGGACCCTCTTCGGGGGAAGAGTGGCCTCCTCTCCGGCACCGGCGAGGATGAACCATGAGCTACAATCGTCGGGTTGCGTCCGGCCGCGCCGTGCTGGCTACGGAGGTCGCCGGCAGTGGCGCCCCCGTCGTCTTTCTGCACGCTGGCGTTTGCGACAGCCGCATGTGGCGCGCGCAACTGGACGGCATCGGCGCCGACAACAAGGCCATCGCCTACGACCGGCGGGGCTTCGGCGAGACCCGCGCCGAAAGGGAGGGTTTCTCCGCGATTGCGGACCTGATGGCGGTGTTGGGCGCCATGGCGGACGGCGCGCCTGCGATCCTTGTTGGATGCTCGGAGGGTGGGCGGATCGCGCTCGACGCGGCCCTCCGGCATCCAGCATGTGTCCGTGGTCTGGTTCTGATTGCGCCCAGCGTGACCGGCGCGCCCGAGGCGGCTATCCGCCCGAGATCAAGGGCATGACGGTCAAGCTGAAGGAGGTTCAAGAGGCCGGCGAGCTGGATCAGGTGAACGCGATCAAGGCCCGCCTTTTCCTGGACGGCCCGCTGGCGCCCGAGGGTCGTGTCATGGGCCAGGCGCGCCGGCTGTTCCTCGACATGAACGGCATCGCGCTCCGGTCGCCGCCGGTCGGGTCGAACCTTGATGTCGCGCCCGCCTTTGGTCGCTTGGGCGAGATATCGGCGCCGTCGCTCGTGATTTGGGGCGACCTCGAATTTCCCCACATCCAGGAACGATGCCGCCATGTCGCAGCCACGGTGTTGAACGGGTCGGGCCATGAGTTGACCGGCGCCGCCCATCTTCCAAGCTTGGAGCGGCCGGCGGATGTCACGGGGCTGCTCGCGGAGTTCATCAACCGCTGCCCTGGCCGCCCGCGCTGAAAGGCTGAAGACCGCCTCAATGCCTCACACGACCAGCCTGCCAAATGGCTACGTGATCAGCGACGACCGAGCGCGCCTCGACATGGACCTCGTCCACGCCTCGCTGGCCGGCGAGTATTGGGCGTTGGGCCGGCCACGCGCATTGACGGAGCGCAGTTGGGCCAACTGCCTGTGCTTTGGCATCTACGCCCCGGACGGCGCGCAGGTCGGCTTCGGCCGGCTGCTCACCGACTACACCTTCCGTGCCCATCTCGCCGACGTGTATATCCTGCCAGTCGCGCGCGGGCTTAGCCTCGGGAAAGCGTTGATAGAAGCCATCCTCGCACATCCCGAACTCACAACCGTCCAGAACTGGACGCTGACGACGGCAGATGCACAAGGGCTATACGCTCGGTATGGCTTCCGCCCAGGTGAGGCAGACAGCAAGTGGATGACATTGGACCGAACCCCGGTAGAACCGGAGTAGGTTCGGAAGATCACAGGTGGACCTCAGCCCGCTTCCACCCCGAACGACTGCTTGATCCCGCGCCGGCCTTTGGGCGTCACGGTAATGGCGCGCGTGCCCTCGACCCGGCGCACCCAGCCCAAGGTGAAGCAGCAATCGCACAGCGCCGCGCCAACCGCGCCTGCCACATGCGGGCGCCGCTCGCTCCAGTCCAGGCAAGGGCGGCAGAACACCCGCCCGCTGCCGCCACGCTTGGCCGCACGCGCTTCCGCGGCTTGGAGGTCCACGCCCAGCGAGCGTAGGAAGGTCGCCCCGTCTGGCGTGACGGCGCCGCCATCCGGTGACAGCTCGATGTGCCCTTGGTCAACCATGGCGTCCGCCATCGCCACGGCCAGCTTGCCGGCCAAGTGGTCGTAGCAGGTGCGGGCGGCCCGCATCGCCAGGTCGCGCGGGCCGACCACCACGGGCCGCCGCACCCGCTCCGCCGCCGGGCCGATCTCGGCCACTGCCATGATGCCTTCCAGCATCCGCGCCACCCCGGGCGACGCCAGGCGATGGTAGCGATGCCGTCCCTGCTTTTCGACAGTGAGCAGCCCGGCCGCGGTCAGGCGGGCCAGGTGCCCGCTCGCGGTCTGCGGCGCGACCGACGCCGCGCGCGCCAGCTCGGCAGCGGTCAGGGCGCGTCCGTCCATCAACGCCGTCAGCATGTTGGCGCGTGCCGGGTCGCCCACGAGCGATGCGGTTTCGGCAAGGGCTGCGGTGCTGACCATGCGATTTTTGTCCTGTTCGTCCCGGGCTGCATCGTGCGCCGGCACCATAGCCGATCCGCCGAATGCTTGCTTCGGCCGGAACCGTAGCATCCCGTCCCATGCGGGGGGCAGCTTGCCCGGGACGCAACGCCCGGAGCCGCCATGCCCCTCGACGCCTCATTCCTCCCGTCACCAGCAGGCAGCAGTGCCGCCTTGCAGCGGATCGGCACCCTCACGGCCCTGAACTGGCACGCCAAGCTGTATGCACCCGTGCTGGACGCTGATGGGCTGCGTCCGGAGGACCTGGCCGCAGCAAGGCGTGTCTACCGTGCGGCCATCGCGGTCCAGGACGCGGCTCCCGTCGCCGGCTTTGCCCTGTTGCGACCCGGATACAGGGACGGGGGCCTGCGCTTCTCGGCCTACTGGTGGGAGGGCACGGCCTTGCACCGGACCGTTCTGCTGCTGCCGGGCTGCGGCGGCCCGCCACGGCGCGATGATGCCGGGTGCATCGGGGACGTGGGCGAGGTACTGCTTATGGCGCGCGAGGCCGCGGCCTGGCGCCGGTGCGTGCTGGACGCAGACGTGCCGTTGCCCGACACATATCTGGCGGAGTGCTGCGCGTGAGCGCAACGGCGGCAGCGCCCGCCTTCTTCGGCTGGCGCGTGGTCTGGGCGGCCTTCACCGTGGCGGTGTTCGGCTGGGGAGTGGGCTTCTACGGCCCGCCCGTGTTCCTGCACGCGATCCATGAGGCCCGTGGGTGGCCGGTGTCGCTCGTGTCCGCGGCGGTGACGTGCCACTTCCTGCTTGGGGCGGTCGTGGTGGCCAACTTGGCGACGCTGCACCGGCGCTTCGGCCTGGTCGCGGTCACGCGCGCAGCATCTGTCGCAGCAGCACTCGGTTTCCTCGGCTGGGCCTTGGCGCGGGAGCCGTGGCAGCTTTTCGCGGCGACGCTGTTCAGCGGCTTCGGGTGGGCTGCTACCGGGGCGGCGGCGATCAATGCCATGGTGTCGCCCTGGTTCGCCCGCCGGCGGCTGGCGGCGCTCAGCACCGCCTACAACGGGGCCAGCGTCGGCGGCGTGGTGCTGTCGCCGCTGTGGGTCGCGCTCATCGCCGCACTGGGCTTCACGGGTGCCGCGGCGGCGGTCGGCGCCGTCATGGTGCTGGCAATCTGGTGGCTGTCCGGCCGCTTCTTCGGGCGCACGCCGGCCAGCATGGGGCTGCTGCCGGACGGCGACGCGCCAGACGCCCCGGTGCCCGCCCGCGCTGGCAGTGCTGCGGCACCCTTGCCGGGTGCTGCCCTGTGGCGCAGCCGGCGCTTCGTCACCTTGGCCGTGGCAACCTCACTCGGCCTGTTCGCCCAGATTGGCCTGATCGCTCACCTGTTCTCGCTGCTGGTGCCGGCACTCGGGGCGCAACTCGCCGGCTTCGCGGCCGGGCTGGCGACGGCCTGTGCCATCGCCGGGCGCACAGGCATGGGCTGGCTGCTACCAGCGGATGCGAACCGTCGCCGCGCCCTGGCGATCAACTACGGCTTGCAGCTTTGCGGCTCGCTGGTGCTGCTGGCCGCGGGCGGGACCGGCCTGCCCTTGCTGTTGCTCGGGGTCGTGCTGTTCGGGCTGGGCCTGGGCAACGCGACCTCCCTGCCGCCGCTGATCGTGCAGCAGGATTTCGCGCCCGCCGACACCGCCCGCGCCGTGGCCCTGGTCACGGCGTGCAGCCAGGCTTGCTATGCCTTCGCCCCGGCTGCCTTCGGGGCCTTGCGCGACCTGAGCGCCACGGCAGGCGCAAGCGTGGACGATGGCGCCCCGCTGCTGTTCGTCACGGCAGCTCTCGTCCAGCTTGCTGCGGCGGGCACCGTTACGTTGGGCCGCTTGGCGCCGGCACGGCCGGCAGTGGTCCGAGCCTAAACACATCAACAAGGAGCAGGATCATGCGCGTCCTCGAACGGCTGTTCTGTAACTGCGTGTGGGCAATTTGGATTGGCCTTTTCGTCAGCCGACCGGGCGCGCGTCCAGAGGAGCGCCCTGCCATGCCGGGCAGCAGCGGAGAGGTGTGCCGATGCTTGATCCCGGATCGGACTGTCTTGCCAGGGTGGTAGTGCGCCCCGCCCCAGGCGGGGATGATGCGGCCCGTGGCACAACTCTGGCTTGTTGCGCATTAAGCCAACCAAGGCTCTGCATCGGGCTGTCCGCCAACCTTGGTTTGACGGACTACTGGCCAGGCTGCGTCCTCAACCCCGGGCGCAGGTGCTGGAAGGGCAGGGACGCCGGGTCGGCCGCCACCGGCCCGGGTGCCGCGGCCACGATCACTCGGGTGGCCACCGGCCCGAAGTCGGCGCGGAAGTGCACCGAGGACTTCAGGGCGATGATCGGGCAAGAGGCCGGCTCGATCCCGACATGGCGCAGGATGGCCTGGTCCAGCGCCTGCATCTTGCGGCTGGCCACCACCACGCGGATGCCGGCGACCTCGATCAGCGCCATCGGGCCAAGGTTGGCCGGGTTGCCGCCCCCCATCGGCCCGGTTAGCGTGAACTGGCCGTCCGTCAGCATGAGAACGGTTGCCTCCACCGGGAGCGGCATCCCGTCCGACTTGCCGCCAAGCGATAGCCGCACCGTGCCGCCTTGCCCGGCATCGTGGCACCGTACCGCGCTTTCGGCGTCGTTGATGAGGCAGACCACGGCGCCCCGCGCACCCTGCGCGATCAGCTCCACCAGCAATCCCGTCGTGTCGCCATGGCCGCCTCCGCCGGGGTTGTCCTGGGTGTCGGCGATCACGACGGGACCACGAGGCTCCCGCATCGCCACCGCCACGGCGTCGCGCGCCGGCAGGATCTCGGACCCGAAATCCAGTTCGCGGCTCCGTAGGTGGGCCAGGAAGTCGTCCGCGGCCTCGTCCGCCGCTGCCGCTGTGTCCGCGTAGGCGACAAGCGCCGGGCCGCAGCCGGGGAAGTCTGCGTAGGGAAAGCCGAAGCACCAGGCGAGCTCGATCACCCCGGGACGGCTGCCGATCCGGGCGCGCTCCGCCATCACGCCGCGCATCGGCTCCACCAGCGTGCACTGGCTGGTGATCGGCATCCAGTAGTCGAGCTGGCGGTAAGCACGGGCGAACGGCCCGGCGCCGATGCGGCGCAGCAGCAGTCGCATCGCCTGGGCGCCCGCCTCCCTCATGTCCACATGCGGATAGGTGCGGTACGGCACGGCTGCGTCGCACCGGTCCACCATGGCCGCCGTGAGGTTCGCGTGGGGATCGAGGCTGACCGCGACCGGCACCCCGCCGAGCACGTCCCGCACGCGCCGCAGCAGCTCGCCCTCCGCATCGGGGAAGCTGGCGGCCATGGCGGCGCCGTGCAGGTCGAGGTACACGCCGTCCAGAGGACCGCTCTCCAACGCGTCCACCAGGCCCGCGCAGATCAGCGCGGCGATGCGTTCGAACGCCTGGTCCTCCACCGAGCCGGCCGGGTTGGCGAAGCACCAGGTGAGCGGCACGACCGTGGCGCCCGCGGTGGCAGCCTCGGCCAGCGCGCCAGCGGCCGCGACGGAGGTGCCGCGCACCGTGTCCAGCATGGCGGGGCCGGAGCGCAGCGGCGGCAGCCCGCCGGGCTGCACGAACTCGGCCCAGCCGGTCGGCCGCGGCGCGAAGGAATGGCTTTCGTGCAGGAAGCCGCCGACGGCGATGCGGAGCGACATGCGTTCTCTTTCCAACCAGGACGGCAACCCTGCCCGCGCGGGCGAACTGACGCAACAGCCACGCACAGCCCGCGATTTCTGGGTTCACCGCGCATCGGCTTAGGATTAATTAGGCGGACAGTCAGGCGATGCCCCGGGTTCTTGCGTGGCACGGCCAGCCAGAACCTTCAAGCAAACCGCTTGGCACCGGCGACGCAAAGGACAACGAGGCCCGTTGCCGCGACCATCGTCCAAGCGACCGGCTCATGCAGCAGCACGTCCGCCAAGGCCAGGCCGAAGAAGGGCTGCAGCAGCTGCAACTGTCCCACGCCCGCGGTGCCGCCCAGCGCGAGGCCGCGATACCAGAAGACGAAGCCCACCAACATGCTGAAGACCGAGACATAGGCCAGCCCAAGCCAGGCCGGACCGCCGATGCCGTTCCAGGAGCCAGGCATGGTGATCAGCGCGACAACCGCCATCAGTGGCAGCGACAGAAGCAGAGCCCACGAGATGACCTGCCAGCCGCCGAGGCGCCGCGAGAGCGTCGCTCCCTCGGCATAGCCAAGGCCGCAGAGCAGGATGGCGGCCACCATCAGCGGATCGCCGGAGAGCGAACCTCCGCCGCCGTGGGCAAGGGCAAAGCCCGCGACCGCCGCCCCTCCAAGGCCCGAGAACAGCCAGAACACCGGCTTGGGCCGCTCGCCGCCGCGCAGCACGCCGAAGATCGCCGTCGCGAGCGGCAGGAGGCCGATGAAGACAATGGAGTGCGCGGAAGTGATATGCTGGAGCGCCAGCGCCGTCAGCAGCGGGAAGCCGATGACCACGCCCAGCGCGACGATGCCGAGGGAAGCAAGGTCGCCTCGCGCGGGCCTTGCCTGCCGCAGCAAGGCAAGGAAGGCCGCGCCGAGGAGCGCCGCGATCACCGCGCGGGCCGAGGTCAGGAACAATGGGGGAAAGTCGCTGACGGCGGCGCGTGTCGCCGGCAGCGAGCCGCTGAAGATCACCACCCCCACAAGGCCGCTGCCCCACCCTTTCGTTGTCCGGTCCATGTCGCCTCGCGTTCCAAAGCACGATCTGCGGGCACCGGGCCTCGCGTGAACAGGGACAGTGTAGTACAATCCGAGAAAACTGTACTAATGTGCCAGGCAATACGGTTGTTGGAATGCAGGTGGCAAGCATGGAGGCTACACGCACCGGTGGGGTGATGGCGGCCATTCGCGCAAGGGTGGCGAGCCGCGCCCTCGTGACCGGGGATCGGTTGCCCTCGATCCGCGGCTTCGCCGCAACCATGGGCGTGTCGCCGTCCACGGTCGTGGGAGCCTATGACCGCCTTGCGGCTGAGGGCCTGGTCCGTGCCCGGCGCGGTTCCGGCTTCTACGTCGCCCGGACGGGGTTGCCGCCAGTGGCGCTCACGGAGGGCGGGGCAGGGCGCGACCACGCTGTTGATCCTCTCTGGGTATCGCGGCAGTCGCTTGATGCCGATCCCGCTGCCATGAAGCCCGGGTGCGGCTGGCTGCCGGCGGACTGGATGCCCCATGCCGCCCTGCGCCGCGCCGTTCGGACACTCGCGCGGGCCGAGGACGCGGTGCTCGCCGACTACGGCAGCACACGCGGATCGCTGGCCCTGCGCCGCCTGCTGCTCGGCCAGTTCGCGGAAGAAGGCATCGAGGCAGCGCCCGAACAGCTTCTGCTGACGGCCTCCGGCACGCAGGCCATCGACCTGGTTTGCCGCCTCCTGCTCCGGCCCGGCGAGACGGTGCTGGTTGACGACCCTTGCTACTTCAACTTCCGGGCGCTGCTCCGGGCGCACCAGGTCAGGATCGTCGGCGTGCCCTATACGCCCACCGGCCCCGACATAGCAGCCTTCGAAGCCACGCTGACGGCAGAACGGCCGCGCCTCTACATCACCAACTCCGCGCTCCACAATCCGACCGGCGCCAGCTTGTCGCCGCAGACCGCCCACAGGCTCCTGAGCGCGGCCACGGCCCACGACTTGACGATCATCGAGGACGACATCTTCGCCGACTTTGAGCCTGAGCCGTCGCCGCGCCTGGCCGTGCTGGACGGGCTTGACCGGGTCATCCGGATCGGCAGCTTCTCCAAGACCCTGTCCGCCTCGATCCGCTGCGGCTACATCGCCGCACGCGCGGATTGGATCGAAGGCCTGCTTGACCTTCAGATCGCCACCAGCTTCGGCGGCCCTAGCCCCATTGGGACCAAGCTGATCTCCAGCGTCCTCGCAGGTGGCGGCTACCGCAAGCACATGGAGGAGCTGCGGCAGCGCCTCACACGGGCCAGGCGGGAGACGGCGAGGCGATTGGAGCCTCTTGGCATCCGGCCCTGGATCATGCCGCGCGGCGGCTTCTATCTTTGGTGCCGCCTCCCGGATGGGCAGGGCTCCGCCTCGCTCGCCCGCATGGCCGTGTCCGAGAACGTCGTCCTGGCGCCGGGCGATGTGTTCAGCGTCTCGCAGACCGCCTCTGCCTTCCTGCGCTTCAACGTCGCGCAGGCAAGTGATCCCCATATCTTTGCCGTCCTCCGGCGAGCAATGGCGGCAGGAAACGACTGACAAGTCTCGCTTCGCTTCACATTTTGTGCGCAGCGTTCCGGAAGCCAGCAGCCGACTGTCCGCTTGGGTTCGTTTGACGGACATCCCTTGGGACATCCATGCTGTAGGCGACGCTGGCAGAGCCGGGGTCGCCTACAAGAAGGACACCCATGACAAACTTGCGGAAGAAGGTTGGTCTCCTGTTCGGCGGCCGCTCTGCGGAGCACGCCGTTTCCAAGCTCTCGGCCGCCAACGTCTTGCACGCTCTCGACCGGGACCGCTACGAGGTCATCCCCATTGGAATCGGCCGCGACGGGCGCTGGCTGCTCTGTGAAGGCAACAGCCAAGTCGAAGCGGGTACTCCGTCCCTGGAGGTCCCGGACGGGGCGACCCAGATTGTCCTTGTTCCTGGCGGTGCCGGAAATGCAGTCCGCCTAGATGGCGCGTCGGCCCGTAGCAGTGCGCCCTTGCGTTTCGACGTGGTGTTCCCGGTCCTGCACGGCCCGAACCGGTGAGGACGGCACTGTCCAGGGCCTCCTTGAACTGGCGGGGGTGCCCTATGTCGGCTCGTCTGTCACGGGTTCCGCGGCCAGCATGGACAAGGACGTGTGCAAGCGCCTGCTGCGAGAGGCAGGAATTCCCATACTACCCTTTATCGCAATGAAGTCCAACAACCGCGCCGACTACGGAACTGCGGTTGCTGCGCTCGGATCGCCGGACTTGTTCGTCAAACCTGCCAACATGGGATCATCCATCGGAGTTTCCCGGGCACGGTCGGCTGAGGAGTTCGACCGGGCTTGCGATTTAGCCTTTGGCCACGACACGAAGGTGATTGTGGAGCAGGGCGTGGCAGGCGCACGAGAAATCGAGTGTTCCGTCTTGGAGCGCGCGTCAGGCGAGGTCTGCGCCTCGTCGCCTGGGGAGATCGTGCCGGCTACCGACCATGCATTCTACACTTACGATGCAAAGTACTTGGACTCCAATGGCGCGAGCATACGCATTCCCGCCGACCTTACCCCTGGGCAGGCTGGACGTGTGCGGGACCTTGCGGTTGCAGCCTTCCATGCCTTGGGATGTGAAGGACTGGCGCGGGTCGATTTCTTCGTTGATCCGGAACGAGAGGGCAGCCTGTTCGTCAACGAAGTGAACACCATGCCTGGCTTCACCGCGATCAGTTTGTATCCGAAGATGTGGGAGGCGGACGGCCTCTCCCAACGGGAGCTGATGGAGGTCCTGTTCGCGCACGCTCTCGCCCGCCATGAGCGTCGGAATATGCTGGCAGGGGCATGAGTACGCTCGCCAGAGCTGTGATGTTTGGCCAGCAAGGCCAACAAAGCAGCCCATGTCGCAGAACGCATCTGCCCCTCCGTAGCTGTCGGCCCAACATCCCTGCCCATCAAGCTCCTTCTCGGGGAACGAGTGCCACTCCTCTGCCCGCGAAGAAGCGGGCGAACACCTGAACGGGCATCGCCACGTTTTCCTGTGAGGCCGGAGTGTGACCGGAGGGATTATGGAACACGATCCCGTCCGCCGTGGCTGCTGTGACAAGGACAAGGTGCCCTCCCTTCGCGGGAGGCTCGCGATCTGGCCATCGGATTGCGTGATGGACTGAGGCCATGAAGAACTTCGACTGCCGCATAATTGCTGGCACATCTTCCGCCGCAATACCCGTGACCACCCGGGCCTCAAGGCCAAATCTCTCGCCAATGAACCGAACAAATGGCGCGTATATCAGACCTCTGATTGAGCCGTCGTCAGGATTGAACACATACCCGCTATAATCCGTGCAGGCGCGGGCCAATTCCAAAGTCTGGAAGGCATCACCTGTCAATGCGCATAGGATCATTTTAAGACAGGCCATGCCGCACAAATGACCGGCCCATCGGGCATATTCCTCAACGCTCGACGCTCCGGACGATGCCCAAAGCGGGTCACGAGCAAGCGCAGCCTCTGCACCCTCCGCTAGAACCGTACTGGTCAGGTTCCGCGACTCCCATTGGCTGAAGTACGGGATCGTTTGCTGCTCCATCAGCAGGGTTTGCTCCAATCCCAAGATGTGTCAGACGCCTGAATGCGGCCGCGACTGTTCCATGTCGCCGGCAAGATTGGCAAGCCGATGACCACGCCCAGCGCGACGATGCCAAGGGGAGCGAGGTCGCCTCGCGCGGGCCTTGCCTGCCGCAGCAAGGCAAGTAAGGTCGTACCAAGGAGTGCCGCGATCTCCGGCGAGCAATAGCGGATGGCTGATGGAACGCCTCTCTGCATCGGCCTGACGCGCTGTACCACTTCGTCAAGCAACCAGCACATGAAATGCAACACCTGAGCTTCGTTTGACGGACAGGCACTTCGCAACTTGCCAGGGGTCAAGTTCCAATGGCGCCCTCAGCTACAAGTTGAAGCGAATGTCAATGAGGACACCAGGCCGTCGTCAGCCGTGGCCGCCGAAGCAGAAGAATTGCCGCATAGAACGCCCGCCCCTTCGCGAAACACCCGGCCGAGCGCGCCTGCCACCGCACGCACCGCCTGGCTGCGACGCTCATGCAAAAGCAGGTACACGTCCTCGATCAGATTGGGCGGCGGCGGGAGCAAGCGGACCAGCGCCGGGTCGCCATCACCCAGGAAGCAGGGCAGCAGCGACGCTCCCGCCCCGTCCCGCACGGCCCGGTGCCGCAATGCCACCTCTCCGAAGCGGAGCCGGATCGTCGCTCCGCGTGCCGCGGCTGCCTCGTCCAGCCACTGCGATTGCGACGGCGCCCGTGCCGTTTCGGTCAAACCCACAACGCCGAGGCCGCACCAATCATTCCCTGGTTGCCCCATCCGGTCCCACAGGCCGCACGCCGCATAAACCGCGAACGCCACCCGGCCCAGCCTCCGCCCGGCCAGCGGTCCGCCTTCGGGCAGCCGGCGCATCCGCAGGGCAACGTCCGCCTCGCCGCCGATCATGTCGAGCGCCGCCTTGGTGGCGTTCACCGAGACGGCCACACCTTCGGCGGCCGCCAGTCCCGCCAGACGCCCAGCGTTCGCGGCAAGGAACAGCGATATGGAGCCGGTCGCGGTCACGCGCACGGGTGCATCGGCCGGCATCGCCCGCAGGCTGGCCCGGTGCGCCACCGCGGTGGCGCCTTGTTGCATGGCTGTTCCAACCTCGGCCAGCTCCTGCCCCAATACGGTGGGTGCGAGCCGGTTCGGCAAGCGGTCGAACAGCGGGGCGCCGAGCGCCGCTTCCAGCCGCTGCACTCGCCGGCCAGCAGTGGCCGGGCTGATCCCCAGCACCCGTGCCGCTTCGGGCAGGGTGCCACGATGCGCGACTTCCAGGAACGTGCGAAGGTCGTCCCACCCAAGGGCGCCTGGGTCAATCACACAAGGCCGGGCCGGCGCTGGAAGAAGGAATGGTCAGGCGAGCAGTCCTTGCATCTTGGCATACTGCAGCAGCATGACCGTCTTCGCGTCCATGATGCGGTCGTCTCCGACCATCGCCAGGGCCTCGTCCAGCGTCAGTTCCAGCACCTCGATGTCCTCGCCTTCGGCCACTACCCCGCCCCCGGCCGCAGTCCGGTCGGCATCGCTGTATTCGGCCACGAAGAACACCAGGCGTTCGGTGACGGAACCCGGCGACATGAACGCCTCGAACACGCGGCGGGGCCGGGCGATGCGGCAGCCCGCTTCCTCCTCGGCCTCGTGCCGGATGGCGTCCTCGGGGCTGCGCTCGTCCAGCAGCCCGGCCACGGCCTCGATCAGCGGCCCGGGGTGGCCGTTGACGTAAGCGGGGTAACGGAACTGTCGCGTCAGAAACACGGTGCCGCGGCTGGGGTCATAGGGCAGGATGACGGCGCCGTTGCCGCGGTCGTAGGTCTCGCGCGACACGGTCTGCCACGTGCCGTCCCGGCGCTGGTAGTCGAATGTGGTCTTCCGCAGAACATACCAGTCGTCGGACAGCACGCGCACATCCCGAACGCGAATGCGCTCGCCGCCATTGGCGCTCACGCCGCCGCTCCTGTCGGCGCTGGCGGCAGATCCCCGGCGTGGCGGAACACGGGACGGCCCCCGCGCTCGAAGATGGCCACCATGGCATCGGCGCCAGCCGACACGCCGCCGATCCGCAGGCAAGCGTCGCACCTTGCGGCGATGCGCTCGGCAACAGGGTGGAAGATCGCATCCCAAGCTTCGTCGCCCATACGCGCGGAGCCTGCCGTCTCGATCAAGGGCAGGGCAAGCCACTCGCCGGCAACGGGCAGGTGCCCGGCCCGGAACACGGCAAGCGCCGCCTCGTTCATGGCCCGTATGTTCTGCGCGATAAGTGCAGGATCGTCGCCGGTGCCGGACCGGTATGGGCCGGCGACCAGGATCATGAGGGGGCGTTTGGGGTCGGGCACGGGACTGCTCCTGCAAGGATGCCACTACCATCGGCCGAGGCCATCGCGAACGCAGCCCTGCACCGATGAGGGCAGTCCTGCAGATCAGCAGTCCTCGACGGCACGGCCTTTCGCGGCGTCGAGTGCGCGGCAGAGCGTGGCGTGGTGGCAGCGCGGCACGGGAAAGGTCGGAGGCGGTGATGGGCACGCGGTCGAGCATCGAAGACCGGATCGGCTCAGGTTCAGTCCGGTTCCTCAGCTTCACTGGAAGTGGCAAGGTGCTGGAGGAGGTGGACATGGAGCGCAATGGGCCGCCGTCAGCGGCCGAACACGCGTGCGTAGCGGCCGGGGGTGAGGCCTGTCGCCTCGTGGAACCGCGTGCCGAAGTGGCTCTGGCTGGCGAAGCCGCACGCAGTCGCCACCTGGGCCGGCAGCTCGCCACGCGCGAGCGCCTGCTTGGCGTGCTCCAAGCGGCGGCGCAGCACGAAGCGGTGCGGGGTCTCGCCCGTGGCCTGCTTGAAGGCGCGCGCGAAGTGGAACGCGCTCAGCCCGGCTGCGGCGGCGAGGCCTTCCACGGCGAGCGGGTCCGCGAGCCGCGTCTCGACCAGCTCCGCCACCCGGCGCAGCGCCGCCGCGGCAAGGCCGCCACGGGCCGGCGCGCGGGGAGCGCGGTCCGTCATGCGCGCGGCGAGCAGGGCCACCAGCGCGTGCCCGGCGTGGCCCAGGGCCACGCGCTCGGCCGGCTCGTCCCAGCTCAGCGGCAGCAAGGCCCCGCGCACCACGCCCTCCAGCACGGGGTCGCGGACGTAGGTGGCCTCGCGCAGGCGCACCCGCGCCGGGTCGGCGTCCAGCGCCTCGGCGACCGCGCGCTCGAACGCCCGATGCGAGACGTAGAAGTGGAACAATCGGACCGCGCCGGTGAACTCCCAGTCGCTCGTGGCGCCCCACGGCATCACGCACAGGCTGCCGCTGCCCAGGCTCCGCAGCAAGCCGCCGCCCACCCGGCGCGCGTAGCCTTCGCCCCCGCTCACGTAGAGGCTGAGCGTGTGGTGGCCGGGGCACTCGTAGCGCGCCCTGGTGCCCGCGACGCGGTCCCACACGGCCGCGGCAAGCCCGTCGGCCAGCACCGCGGACGCGCTCAGCGGCACGCCGGCCCCGGCAAGGTGGTCGAAGACGGTGTGGCCGCTCAAGTTGGTCATCGCAGGTCGTCCCCGCCGCGCATGGGACCCGAAGCCGGGGCCGGCGGCAAGCATCGGCGCCGTGGGCGTCCGCAACGAACAGCAAGACCCTGACAAGCCGCCGCAGTTCCGTGACATCCGCCGCGCGCGGCGCGGCCCAGACTGGCCAACATGCAAACCCGCGCGCCCGCGTCCCAAAACGTCCTGCTGTTCGCCGCCGTGGTCCTGGCCTGGGGCCTGAGCTGGCACGCCATCCGGATGCAGCTCGGCCCGGTGCCGCCCGAGTCCTCCGTGCTGTGGCGCTTCCTGCTCGCCGCGGCTCTGCTTTGGATGGGGCTGGGCCTGTCAGGACGCCTGCGCCGCGCCCGCCCCGCGCAGCACCGCTGGTTCGCCGCGATGGGGGCGTGCCTGTTCAGTTGCAACTTCCTGCTGTTCTACGCCGCCGAGGCCTTTGTGCCGAGCGGCCTGGTGTCCGTGGTGTTCAGCACGGCGGTGGCCTTCACCGCGCTGCTCGCCTGGCTGCTCGAAGACCGGCGCCCATCGGGGCGCGTTCTGGCGGGGGCGGCCTCGGGCACGGCGGGCGTCGCCCTGCTGTTCGCCGACCAGATCAGCCAGGCCGGCGCGGGCGCGGCGGCGGGGATCGCCGAGGCGCTCGGGGGCACGCTGCTGTTCTCCCTGGGCAACTTCGCCGTCCGCCGGGCGACGGAGGGCGGCGCCGACCTGCCCAACGCCATGGCGCGCGGCATGACCTGGGGCAGCGCCCTCCTGGCAGGGGTTGCGCTCTTGCGCGGCGGCCCGGTCGCCCCGGCCTTGACGCCGACCTATCTCGGCGGGCTGGCCTACCTGGCGGCGGTCGCTTCCGTCCTGGGCTTCCTCGCGTACCTGCGTCTCGCGGGGCGCGTCGGGCCGGAGCGCGCCGCCTACGCCACCGTGACCGCGCCGCTCGTCGCCCTTGCTGTTTCGACGGGGCTGGAGGGCTACGCCTGGAGCGCCTGGGCCGTGCTGGGCGTGCTGCTCGTCGTGCTGGGCAATGTCGCCGTGTTCGCGCCCGTGCCCCGCGCGCTGGCCGACCCGGGCGTGGGCACGAACGCGTGCGGGAACGGGTGTTCGCCTTGAGCGGGTGAGGAGATTGGATCGCCCTCGGCGCGTGCTGCTTGTGCACGGCCGGTCATCGGCATTGCGATTGACGGACAGAGCGGGCGTGGTCGGTTGGGGTTGGTTTGGCGGGCAGGGCAGCTCATCCGGTCACGGCTGGCTTGGCGGACAGCTTCCTACTCTCAAAAGCCGGCCTTGATCGCCGAATTCAGGGAAGCCGCTGCGACGAGTGCTTTTGGCCGATGCCGACGCCGGTCCCGAACGTGTAGTAGGAGAAGCTCCAACCTTCCAGGCTCTGGAGATGCGCCAACAGAGTTTGCGCTTTCTCCTTATGCCCGTCCGGCCAGTCCCTGCTGTGGTTCATGTCATCGATCACGTAGATTCCGCCGGGCCTCACCATCCCCAGCACCTCATCCAGCAGGAAGTATTTCCCCGGCCAGGTATCCGCGAAAAGCAGGTCATACCCCTCCGATCCAAGCGCTTCACCGATAAAGTCCTCGCCCAGCCTGTTGTGCAATCGCAGGCGCTTGTCCCCGCCGATTGCGTCCCTGGCAACCTCGATCAGGGCGTGGTTGCTCTCGACGCTGTCCAGCACCCCGTCCGGAGGAAGGTTGCTCAGGATGTGGTAGGTCGTCAGGCCCATCCCGGTGCCGAGTTCGAGTGCCCGGCGCGGACCGACCAGCCGTGTCAGCGCACCGATGAAGCGGGCCACCTCGACCGCGCCCTGCTGGGTGAAGCCAGCAGCAGCGGCCTTGTCAGCCAGGTCTTTTTCGATGTCGAGCATGAAGCCCATCCCTAGTTCATCCCGTCTTGGCTTAGACCACCGGCATTCGATGGTGGAGCTATATTGCTTCCTTCATCGCAGCGGTCGTCATATCGCTCGTGTTGGGCGTGCCATGCGATTCGATGAGCAGAAGGTGCGCCTCCTCGGGTGCGACGGTGCGGTGCTCCACCCCTTTCGGCACGACGTAGAGATCGCCAGGAGCCAGTTGGACCTCGCCATCTCTGAACTGGATCGTCAAATAGCCCTTTAATACAAGAAAGAAGTCGTCGGTGTCTTCGTGGGAGTGCCAGACGAACTCCCCTATGACCTTGACAACCATCACGTCGTGGCCGTTGAACGTGCTGACGATCTCGGGAGACCAGTGGTCCGTGAAGGTGTCGAGCTTCTGGCCAAGGCTGACAACGGGCATCGCAGATCTCCTCGGGCGTGAACATTAGGCCTAGAGGCTGAACCCGAAGGTGTCTTTCAGGCCTTGCCGCCCTGCCAAGGCGACATTGACAGCTCGCGTGCCATCCATCCGCCGCACCCATCCCAAGTCGAAGCACCGGCAGGCAATCGCGGTCCCAAGGGCGCCGGCAAGGTGCGGACGGCGTTCGCTCCAATCGAGGCAGGGGCGGCAGAACAGCCGCCTGGCACGTTTGCCGGGAGACGGATCGATCCCGAATGTGGACAGGAAGGCTTCCCCGGCGTCCGTGACGGTTCCACCGTCGCCATCCAACTCGACGCGGCCCTGGGCGATCAGCGCATCGGCAATGCCGACGCCAAGCCGTCCCGCGAAATGGTCGTAGCAGGTTCTTGCCGTGCGGAGGGCCAGGTCCTTCGGCCCGGTGCGGACAGCCGGCCGCAGGGGTTCGTCAACTGACCGGGTGGCGGATTGGGCCACGGTTTCCAGCAGCCGCGCGACGTCTGGCGAGGCGAGCCGGTGGTAGTGGTGCCGCCCTTGCTTCTCCATCACGAGCAGGCCGGCATCCAGCAACCGCGCCAGGTGCCCGCTTGCAGTCTGGGGTGCGATGCCGGCGTGGGCCGCCAACTCGCGCGCCGTCAACGACCGGCCGTCCATAAGGGCGTCCAACATGCTTGCCCGGCCCGGGTCCCCGATCAAGGAGCCGATCTCGGCCAGTGCATTGGGACGAAGCATGACGGGTGGGTCCAAGGTGGTCGGCATCTTGGAGGATTTGCCCTCTGGAACGCTACGGCCGTTTCCGTAGCACCGATGTCTCGTCGACCGGCACGATCCGTCCGTCTGAACCGACACCGAGGAGCTGCCCTTGGATTATGCGCCAAGCCTTGTCACCATCGCAGGGGTGTTCCTGCTGGGCTGTCTCAGCTCTGGGCCGAACTTCCTCGTGGTCACGTCGCGGGCGGTGACCATTTCCCGCCGCGCCGGTGTGCTGGCCGGGCTGGGGGTGGCGCTCGCGTCCCTTGCGTGGGCGTCGCTGACCCTCGCCGGCCTCTCCCTGGTGCTGCAGCACGCGGCCTGGTTGCTGACCGCATTGCGGCTGGCCGGCGCGGTATACCTCATCTATCTCGGGGCCCGGACGATCCTCGGCGCCTGTCGGCCCATGCCGGACCGGAATGCGGCTGCCTTCAATACACCCGCTTGGCGGGACGTATGGAGCGGCTTTCTGACCAGCATGACCAACCCGAAGGCCGTGGCATTCTTCGGCAGCTTGTTTGTCGTGACGCTGCCGGTTGCTGCGCCTGGCTGGGTGTATGGCCTGACGCTGGCCATCGTGGCGACGCTCTCCACTGCCTGGCACTGCGGCCTTGCGCTGTTCTTCTCGTTAGGCCCGGTCCAAGCAGCGTACCGGCGATCAAAGGCGATGGTCAGCACCGTGCTGGGCAGCGTGCTGGTCCTGCTCGGCATCCGCCTCCTTAGCGCCCGCTGACCCGAACGCCCCGAAACTCAGGGAGCATAGGCCATGAAGCGACAAACGATCCGCGTCGAACCGCTCTCCACCTACCTGGAACGCTGGAATGCGCCCGTGACGCCCGTCGTCCAGGCCGGCGATCTCGTTTACGTCTCGGGCTTCCCGCCGTTTGATCCTGAAACGGGCGAGGTTCTCCGGGTCCCGATTGAGCGCCAGACCGAGCTGGTACTGGATCAGATGAAGCTCTGCCTGGAAGCGGCCGGCACGTCCCTGGCGAACGTTATCAAGTGCAACGTGTATTGCACGTTGGCCGACAAGTTCGCGGCCGTCAACGCGATCTATGCCCGGTATTTCCCGACCGACCCGCCCGCCCGCATCTTTGTCTGCGTGCCGGAGTGGCCAGGGCCGTTCGACATCGAAATCGACTGCGTGGCTGTCCTGTAATCCTCAGCGAGTGCCCTCGCCAAGTCGCATAGCTGACCGGTCAAAACTGACCTTACCCTGAACAGGCCACCGAGGAGCATGGTCATGGGCGTCCTCGAACGGCTGTTTTGCAACTGCGTATGGCTGGCCTGGATCGGTCTATTGGTCGGTCGGCCGGCCGGGCGCCCGTCCAGAGGAGCGGCCCATGATGCCGGGCAGCAGCGGCGAGGCGTGCCGACGCTTGATCCCGGACCGGACTGTCCTGCCAGGGTGGTGATCACAGGTAGGTCCAGAGTTCCGACAAAGCGATGCGATGCTGGACGGCCCGAAGCGCCATCGCCGAGTGTCCGTCTGAGGTTCGGATACCCGTTGGCGGATTCGGGATTGGCAGTTTGTTCACAAGGCTGGCAGTTCGATAGGACCGACTCCGCATGTATTTCCGATTGCCTGGCGAGCATCTCGGCTGATGCAGGAGCGGAATTGCTGAATTCGCCACCCGTGTCGGTTGGTTTGACGGACACCGCGGCCGCTGACGGCCGGTTGGAGCGCCATGGCTATGATGGCCAATCTGCACATGTATGGACGACGCCTGCTTGGCAACGGCTTTTTGGCGAGGTGATTAGCGTTGGGTCGGTATCGACATGTGTCCGGCCTACGAGTGCGGTGCATGCTGGCACCGCTGGCCTTGATGGTATCCGTAGAAGTGGGTTCCTTCACAGCTTCACGCGCTCAAGTGGCGCGGTGCAAATTTCGGATTGATCCACTTCCCCGGTCGACCGGGTCGCCATCACATCTCCTGAAGCCCTCGCCACCCTCCGACGTCGGCGGTTATGCCGGTCGTCGAACCTATGCCGTCGCGGCCGTAGCCGCGCCGGAATGCCTATAGCCTTCTCCCCGGGCGATCACTGCCCAGGCAATGCGCGCGAGCTTGTTGGCAATCGCCACCGTCACCAGGCGTGTTGGGCGCCGGCCGAGCAGCGCCGTGATCCACTGGCCAAGCGCGCCTGGCTTGTTTCGCGTGTAACGCACCAGCGCGGTCGCCCCGAGCACCAGCAGCCGCCGAAGGTATCGGTCGCCCTGCTTCGAGATCTTGCCGAGCTGCATCTTGCCGCCCGTCCCGTTCTGGCGCGGCACCAGCCCGATCCAGGCGGCAAGCTGCCGGCCCGAGCTGAAGCGGTGCGGATCGACGACGGTTGCGGCGAGTGCGGAGGCGGTGATCACGCCCACGCCCGCGATCGTCTCGAGCCTGCGGCTTGTCTCGTTGTTGCGGTGCCATTCGTGGATTTGCCGGTCGACCGCGGCGATGCCCTGTCCAAGCTCGTCAAGGCTTGCCGCGAGCGTGGCCACGCAGCGTCGCGCGATATCGGGCAACCCCGACCGGCACGCATCGGCGGCGGCCTCGATCAGCTTGCTCGCCGCATAGATGCCCTGCGCCGCCGTGGCGCCGAACTCGGCCAGGTGACCGCGCAGCGCGTTCACGAGCATCGTGCGCTGGCGAATGAACAGATCGCGCGTCCGGTGCAGCATCAACACCGCCTGCTGCTCGGCCGACTTCACCGCGACGAAGCGCATCGTCGGGCGCGAGACCGCCTCCGCGATCGCCTCGGCATCGGCCACGTCACTCTTCCCGCGCTTGATATACGGCTTGACGTAGGCCGGCGGCATGAGCCGGACCTCATGGCCAAGCTGACCGATCTCCCGGGCCCAGTGATGGGCCGTGCCACATGCCTCAATGCCGACGAGCGCAGCCGGCTGCTCGGAGAAGAACGGCAGAACCTCGGCGCGCTTCAGCTTGCGCTGGAAGACAACTTGGCCGGCCTCGCCGACCCCGTGGACCTGAAAGACGTGCTTGGCGATATCAAGGCCGATGATGAGGTTGGGCATTGGACAGCTCCCGGATAACTGAACTCAGCAACGGATGCCACATCGCACACTCGGGGTGCGGGCGTCGTCCACACCATCAGCTTCGCGGTCATTGGACCGAGTCTCGCCTCAAGTCGCACCAAGCGTATTCGACTTATCCACGCTCCTGCGCGTGGGCGCGGGCCCATGCGGCAAACGCACGTATGGCCGGGGTCGAAATGTCGCGAGCCGGCCTTACCAGCCAGTAGGCAGGACCCAGGCCCACCCGCGCCGCGAGTGGCGCCACCAGGCGCCCGTCACCAAGATGCCCAGCGGCAAGGCTAGCTGGAACCAGGGCGACACCTTCGCCGGCCGCTGCTGCCTGTAGCAACAGTGCGACCCCTGCCAGCCGCGGACCCTGCGCCGCCCAAGCCGGCCGTCCTAACCCGGCCGCCTCGGTCCAGCGCCACCACGCGGCATTCGGGTCCTCGTCGTGCAGCAGCCGGGTGTTCGCGAGGTCGGCCGGCGCGCGCAGCCGCGCGGCGACGGGAGCGGCGCAGACCGGAGCCAGCGCATCCTCCATCAGCAACTCGGCCCGCACGTCAGGCCAGCCGCCTGCCCCCGCCCGCAACGCGAGGTCCACGCCGGAAGCGGCGCCTGGTTCCACGAGGGCCTGGGTCTCGGACACCCAAACCTCGAAGGCAGGGTGCCGCGCGCGGAACCGGTGCAGACGCGGCAGCAGCCACAAGGCGGCGAATGAGGCCGTCGTGCTGATCCGCACCACCCGGCGCTGGGCATCATCGCTGCCTGCCGACGCAGCCGCGTCGGCCAGCAGGGCGAGCGCACGGTGGGCAGCTCCTGCGAACTGCTCCCCGGCCTCGGTCGGCACGAGACGGCCACCGCGGCCCCGACCGAGCAAGGCCGTGCCGAGGTGGTCTTCCAGGGCGCGCACGCGCCGGCTGACCGCGCCGTGCGTCAGCCCCAGCTCGGCGGCCGCCGCAACTGTCGAGCCGCAGCGCGCGACCGCCTCGAACACGCGCACCGCTTCCAGCGGCGGCACGCGCCGGCCCATTGCGGCATCGGTGGGAACAGGGTGCGGAGTGTGACGTGGCTTCACAGCAACGCACGATAGCGCGCTGGTCCAGGCGGCGCACCTTATGCGACGTCCAGACATGCCCGGTGCCCTGTTGCCCATCTTGGATGCCAAGCGCGCACCAAAGGAGACGCCCAGATGCCGCTCTTGCTCTACCTACCCGCCGACCATCCTGTGAGTGCCCGGCCTGTGCGCCGTGCACAGCTCTGGTTAGAGGCGCAATGTCACCAATGGCATCGTGCACCGCGGTTCCTCGCGGATCGCCGCCACCTGATAGAGCTGGACGCACGCTTGCTGAGCGACGTGGGGCTGACCCGCGAGGACGTTGCGCGCGGCGTGCCCTTCCGGCCTGATGCAGAGGACGCGGCAAAGCGTTGAACGAAGGAAGCCAGCGGCCAACTGTCCGTTTAGGTCGGTTTAACGGACAGGCAATAATAGGCGCCCGAATCAAGGCGGCACAACGCCATATACAAGCTTAGAAGTTGGACATGTCGCTTACGCTGCCCAGCCGCGAAACCCTCTACGCCGCACTGATCGCGCGTGACCCGGCCTATGACGGTCATGCTTTCGTCGGCGTGAGGACGACTGGCGTGTTCTGCCGGCTGACCTGCGCCGCCCGGAAGCCCCACTTCGAGAACACCCGGTTCTTCGCTTCCATCCCGGCCTGCCTGGAAGCTGGTTTCCGGCCCTGCCTACGCTGCCGGCCGCTGAGCCAGATGGGCGCGCGCGAACCGCTGGTTGGGATGCTGCTGGACCGGTTGGAGCGCGAGCCTGGCCGAAGCTGGTCCGAAGGGGACTTGGTTGCCATGCAGCTTGACCCGTCCACCGTCAGACGGGCCTTCCGGCGACACTTCAGCATGACGTTCCTCGACATGGCGCGCCTACGATGCCTGGGGCGCGGCATGGACCGCCTTGCTGCCGGGGATGCCGTGATCGCTGCACAGCTTGAGGCCGGATACGAGTCCGACAGCGGGTTCCGCGGCGCCATCGCGCAACTCGTCGGCGACTGCCCCGCGCGGCTAAGGGGCCGGGAGCTGCTGAAGGCCGACTGGATCGAGACGCCGATCGGCGCGATGCTCGCGGTTGCCGACCAGCACGCGCTGCACCTCCTGGAGTTCTTCGACCGAAAGGCGCTGCCAGCCCAACTGACCCGCCTACGGGAAAGGACACGCTCCTCCATCTCGTTCGGCCGGTCGGCGCCGATCAACCAGGTCGAGGCAGAGCTGCGCTCCTACTTCGATGCCCGGTCGGCAGCCTTCTCAACGGTTCTTGCCCGCACCGGGTCCAGTTTCACGCAGCGCGTGTGGCAGGAACTCATGGCCATACCGCCCGGCGGCACGCGGTCCTACACCGAGCTTGCGGCGGGCCTTGGACACCCATCGGCCGCCAGAGCCGTGGCGCGCGCGAACGGCGCCAACCAGATCGCAATCGTCATCCCTTGCCACCGCGTCATCGGCTCCGACGGAACCCTGACCGGCTACGGCGGCGGCCTGTGGCGCAAGCGCTGGCTCATCGAGCACGAGCGCAGGATGGCGCAGGTTGCCCTCTGACATACAGGAATGCAGGCTCATGACCCAGGCCGACAAAGCAAGGCTGTTCAGCGCGCTTCACGTCAGCGGCGATCCGCTCATCCTTTACAACATCTGGGACGCGGGCAGCGCGAGGGCTGTTGCCGGGTCCGGGGCGAAGGCGGTTGCGACCGGCAGTTGGTCCATGGCCGCCGCGCAAGGCTACCCTGACGGTGAGGCCATCCCGCTCGACATCGTCGAGATAGTTGTTCGGAAGATCGCTTGTTCAGTGGATGTCCCTGTCACCGTGGACCTCGAAGGCGCCTACGCCGTCGAGCCGGAGCAAGCGGCCGCGAACGTGGCGCGGATCGTCAGGGCGGGAGCCATCGGCGTCAACGTCGAGGATGGCGTCATAGGCAGAGACGGGCTTCACGACGTGGCCCTCCAATGCCGCCGCATCCAAGCCATCCGGGCCAGGTCCGAAGCGCTGGGCATCGCGCTGTTCATCAACGCCCGTACTGACCTGTTCCTCCAGGCGGCCGATGCCGCCTTGCATGTCACGCTCCTGGATACCGCCACCGAGCGCGCCCAGGCATACACGGACGCTGGCGCGTCCGGCTACTGAGGTGGCTCTGGTTGTCTGAACAGCGGCCCGCGCGTTCGTGAGTGGAGCTTTGCCGAGTTCAGGCCACCGCGGTCTGCGGCAGCCTGTCGAAGTAGGCCTGGTCCGGCGTCCTTCGGTCAAGG
>JAABUQ010003076.1_pt1 | contig 31397 bp, 29 predicted proteins | sample 5560001 | NCBI WGS metagenome assembly JAABUQ01 (sample SAMN10711888, study PRJNA513371) | rock metagenome | isolation source: Antarctica rocks | place: Antarctica: Victoria Land, Finger Mt nord | collected 2015-12-18 | reverse complement strand
TGCGAAACCCGCAGCCATGGCGGCCGAAGCCGCCGCGACGGAACTCTCGCACATCGGTCCAGCGCTTACGTTGGAGTTCATGGAACAATTCGCCACCTGAACGATGTGATGCGTCCCGTAAGGGGTCGGTTCCGGGATAACCTTTCGCCGACGTGGCGGCCTATGCCGCGGTTCGGGAATTAGATCCCTCGTATGAGCGGCGCGTCGGCGAGGTAACATATTGTGCGCGTCACGGCATTGCGCAAGATTGCGAAGGGCATTGTCGGATGGTTGACCCAACGGTCGTCGACTTGCGACGGTAGCAGCGGAATGTGCATGAAGACGGACTTTACAGGAACGTCACGTGTTGCCGCATAGTGAAGTGCGACGAACAGCGCTTGATTGCAAAGATGATTCACGGCGTGATTAGAAGGGGCTGCTGGGATGCCGGTGCTCTCCACGAGCTTGGCCAACTGCGGCGCATCGAGGGTGCTGAAATAGGCGGCCGGTGCTTCAGCGAAAATGCGTGAACCAGTTTCGACATTGCCTGCGCGATCGGCGACCATGAAATCACGCAGGTTGGTCGCGACGCGCTCGAACGTAACTTTGCTTCTTCCGGGTGCTTGCCCCACTAGAAGGCAAACGCCTGGCTGGTGGTCGTCGATAAGCGCTACGATTGTTTCCGTCAGGATATTCGTGTTGCCGGGCAAAATCGCAAAGCGTAGACAGTCGCTCAATGACTCCAGCGCTGGAGGAACGTCGCTGATCAAGGATGCGACGACTACTTGCGACGCGTTCAGGCCGTCGTCATTCGGTTCGAAACCGGTCACCAGAATGCGGGGCGGCGCCATCGTCCAAACCTCCTTTGCTGTGGGCGCTTCTTTGACCGTCGGGATGAAATCGAACCTTTTGTTTACTGGCCAAGAACTGCGCGTAGCAATCGTAGGCGCCGGTCTGATTGGCTGCGGCGTTGCATACGAACTGGCGAAGCGCGGGTGCGCGGTGACCGTCTACGACCGAGCTGAGCCCGCGCGTGCGGCGTCGTGGGCGGGAGCTGGAATGCTCGCGCCCTACAGCGAGGCGACAGACGATGATGCAATGCTCGCCCTATGCCGCGAAGGGCTGGCGGTCTACCCGGCGTTCGTCGAGGAGCTCCGCGAGCGTGTGGGCGTCGACGCGCATTTCGTTCGCGCTGGGGCGCTCCATGTCGCGCTCGACGCCTCGCGGCTCTTTGAACTTGCAGCGCGTGCCGACGCATATCGCGAGGCCGGCGCGACGGTCCGAGTCCTTGATCGCGCCGAGACGCTGGCGCGCGAAGCCCTCGTCGCTGGAAACGTCGTCGGCTCACTCCTCATCGAAGACGAGGCGCAGGTTGACAACCGTCGCCTCGGGCGCGCGCTCGTCGCGGCGTGCGAGGCGCTCGGCGTTCACTTCGAGCGCGTCGACGATCTCGCGATCGAGGCCGATGCTCGACGCGTCCGCGGATTGCGAACTGCACGTGGCTTTGTCTATGCCTCGGTTGTCATAAATGCAGCCGGTGCGTGGGCCGGGAATCTACCCGGCGTCCCTGACACGGCACGCGTGCCCGTTCGTCCGATCGCTGGTGAGATGGTTGCGCTCGCGATTCCGAAGGGTGCGATGCAGGCAAACGTTTGGCTCGGCCACCGCTATCTCGTGCCGCGCCGGGATGGCCGCCTCCTCATCGGCGCGACATTGGAGGAACGCGGCTACGATGCGCGCGTGACTGCCCGCGGCGTCCATGCGATGCTCGACATGGCGCTTGCCGTCGCGCCAGCTCTTGGCGAGTTCGCGGTTGTGGAGACATGGGCGGGACTGCGTCCTGGTTCGGGCGACAAGCGGCCCTATCTAGGACGCACGTCGCTCGACGGGTACGTCGTTGCTGCAGGACACTTTCGCAACGGTATACTCCTCACGCCAGTCACAGCGCAGCTCATCGCGGAGCTCGTGGTCAACGGCGACGACGCAAAGCTTGCTCCGTTCGCGCTTACGCGGAAGAGCGGTCTAAATCCCAACGGCGTCTAGTCGAAAAGCCCTAACTCAAAAGGGGTCGATTAAGGGACGACACGGCCCTGAATCACTTACTGAATTCCCGTTCACGGAAGGCTCGGACCTTAGCCCGATTGCCGCAGCGCTCCATCGAGCACCATTTGCGTGGCCTACCGCGGCCAGGATCTACAAAAATAGCCCCGCACGAGTCGAGTTCGCAACGGCGCAGCAACCTATGGCATTGAGAGGAGAATAGTTTGACCGCATCGATCGCGATACGACCAAGAGCCACTTGTGCTTCAAGCCCTCGAAGCGGCTTGTGAAGCTCAAGCGTTTGCCGATCGAGCCGTGGAGGGGCGTACCAGCGCTCAACCGCGTCATTAAGATGATCAATATCCGCGTTTGCAGGCTTGCGCTTGCCCGCGAGCGCGGCAGCTATGCGGGCAATTGCTTCTCGCAGCAAGAGCGCATCATCGTATAACGCTTTCGTGACGTTAATTCGGTCGCGCGCCCCAACGAGCGACGCCGCCTTCAGCCATCTTTCGAAGGCAGCGAGGTCGACAAGCCGCTCTTGCGGGAGCGAGTTGCGATCACCGACAGTACCGGCAAAGCATAAGCTTACACGACCATGATGGAGTGGAAATTCATCATGAGTCGGCAGGCTCGTGGCGGCTTTCGTCGCTATGGTGGTCCTGCCGTGGCGTTGGTCATCGGACGCGACGACTCGATGTAGCGTCGCTCTTGGGTCACGCCGGCATACCCGTATGCGTCAGCTCGAACGTCGTCAGCATGCACATAACTTTCCGGGTGAGCGCCGCCAAGAAGATCGCTCATCGCGTTGAAGATAGCCGCGACGTAAGCCGCCTTTTCATTCTTGCTATTGGTACAATCGGAAATTCTAGTATCCACGAAGAAGCTTGGAGTCCGTCGTTCATGCAACGACTTCCCTGCGATGAACCAATCCGTGGGGGAAACATATTGCACCGCCACGGCTGTGACGTTCGGATCTTTATGAAGTATGCTTGCAGTCAAGTCAGTTAAGATCTTAGCCGCCGAGCGCGTGATTTCAGCGCTCGGTTCTGCTCCCAATTGAACGCTTATCATCGGCATCGTCGAGTCAGGCTCCTCGGGGGTTCCGACCTAAAAGTCAGGACGGTGTAACCGTTATAACAGTTACGCGCTGCTTCTGTCAATCCGTTGAAGCGTAAGTCTTGAAACGGGTCGGTTCCGGATTAGAACGTGGCGTTCGCCGCCGCCGTTCGTTCTAGGAACGCGTCGATTTGCGGGACGATTTCGGGCCCGTACTCTTCGAGGACAAAATGTCCGCCGTCGAAGAAATGCAGCTCGGCGTTCGGAAGGTCGCGAAGATACGCTTGCGCTCCGGCGACGGTGAAAAATGGATCGCTTCGTCCCCAAACGATAAGTGTCGGCGGCTTGTGCTCCCGGAAGTACCGCTGCCACCGCCCATACTCGGGCGGATTGCTGCGGTAATCGTACTGCAACTCGAGCTGAATGCGATCGTTGCCGGGTCGATTCAAATAATACTGGTCAAGCGACCACGTGTCAGGGCTGACGCGACTTGGGTCCGTTGCGCCCTCGAGATACTGGTATCGGGTGACGTCATGTTGGAAAAGCGCGAGCACGGCTGCTTCAGGCTCTTCGTCTCGGCGTTCCCACAGCGAGCGGATCGGATCGAAGAGCGGACCGAACCCCTCCTCGTAAGCGTTGGCGTTCTGAATAATCAGGGCGGTGATGCGATCTGGATGGCGCGCGGCAAGACGAAACCCTACCGGGCCGCCATAGTCCTGAACGTACAGGGCGTAGCGCGTGATACCGATCGCAACGGTGAATTGCTCGATGAGGTCCGCGTATGATGCGAACCCGTAGGCGAAATCTTTCATCGCCGGCATGGAGCTCTGACCGAACCCGGGGTAGTCCGGTGCGATCACTCGCCAGCGATGCCCAAGTCCACTTAGCAAAGCCCGATACATGTGTGACGACGTGGGGAAGCCATGCAGCGCTAGCAAGACCGGAGCGTCCGGCGGTCCCGCCTCTCGATAAAACACATCAACTGTGCCGACATGGACTGAACGGTATCGCGGTGCAGCATCTACGTCTGCGGTGCTACTCATGGTTAATTCCCTTTCGTCTTGTCTGTACGTTGGCGCCGGCGGTAGTGCACTGCGGCTTTGTGGCGGTTTCCGCAGGTGCGCATGCTGCACCAAGCGCGGCTCGCTGCTTTGCTTCGGTCAACAAAGAACAACACGCAGTCCTCGCCACCGCAACGCTTGATACGCTCGGGCACCGTGTCGTTGAGCAGGGTGACGAACGAATCGCCGATATCTCGCATGAGCCGATCGACGAACGTTCCGGTTTGCGGAGCTGCCTCGACGATGACGTGCCCATCCGCTAGGCCAAAGACGGGCGCTAGAAGCGCGGCCCCGAGAGTGCCTTGTAACGATCTCGCGTCGGCATCCGTCGCTTGCCCGCGTACGTGATGCTCCAGCGCCGATCGAAGCGTCGAGCGCAGTGCGCGCAGCCGTCCGAGCCCGAGCGCTGCCCGTGAATCAAGCACGGGCGCGCGAGAGTGCGTTGGAGCAACACGCCGATACCAACGCTCGACGTCCTTGGGCGACGATAAGCCGTCGATCTCGGCGCCGTTCTCGACGAAGAGCGTGTTTACGAAGGCAAGCGCTAGGGGCTCCTCGATAGCCGCGGCGGGAAGTGTAACTACCTTGGGCACGTTGACAGGTTATAACGATGCGGCTATAACTGTCAAATCATGACGCTGGGCGGATGGGGATCAGCGACCTTCTTGGGTGCAACCACTGCCCTAGCGGCAGGTATTGCGATTGCCATTCAGGGTGCGTTGAACCAGACGCTGGCGCGCACGAACGGGCCCTTTGTGGCCGTCGCGGTCTCCGGGCTTGGCGCCGGGACGTTGGCGCTGTTGGCTTTAGCGGCGACTCGAGGACCCTTGTCCTTGCAGTCGGCACCCGTGTGGGCGTACTTCGGTGGAATCTGCGGTCTCGTGCTGCTCTTAGGCATCACATTGGCAGTACCGCGGATCGGAGCTTTATCGACGGCCGCACTCGTGGTCGCCGCTCAACTCGCGATGGCGGCGGCCATCGATCAATTTGGCTGGCTTGGAGTGTCCACCCGATCGCTCTCGGCTACAAGATTGTTCGCGCTGGTCGGAATGCTATTTTTCGCGTGGCTAAGTGTACGGCGATGACGCTGCCGTACGTTGCCTTACTGAGCGTTGGCCGCGTCGCGCCGACGTAACCGCTCTCAGCACCGTTCCGACGACACGATAGGCGATTCGGATATCGGTTGCCGGCTCTGCCGGCTGAGGCGTGGCGTTAAAGTACATGTTGCTGTGCGATAAGCCGTCTCTAAACGGGTCCGTTTCAGGACTATAGTCGCTGGAACGTCGATAGGCGCTTAGTGGAGTCCCTGCTGAAAGGCAAGGCAGTAGCCGTTGCAATCATTGATCCCGAACTCCCGAGATCCGTATGGCATATCTTGCAGTGGCCAAGTCACCGCAATTTTCTCCTTAACGGTGATGAAGAACGCGTCCACATCGTTGATGGTAAAATAGATCGTCCCGGAACAAACAGGCGCACGTTTCCAATGGTCTTGCTCCGTAAAGATAAGCTTGCCGCCATTTTTCTCGGCGGTCAACGTACCTTCTGCGGTATCAGTAACGTAAAGCCCAGCACCGATCGGTAAAATTGGCGCGTCTCATCGATGTTGCTGCAGTGCAGAAGAGCCGTTAGTGACATGGTGCCTTTCGAAAGACCTGAGAGACGTGTGAGCGTTGCGACTCAACCAGAGTTTCCCGCGCCAGGGGTCGGCGTGTCTTGCCCGGACGCGTAAGGTGATCCCTTAAAGGAGTCGATTCCGGGATTGCTCGATGCACTACACACGACTTCGCCGCTTCATCGAGCGCAAGGCGGCGAAGTCCGTTCGTCATTTCCGATAAATCCGGCGTTCCTACGCTCGTACGGACGAACTACGTCGGCGCACCGTTTTGGACCCTTCCGACGCAGCGCAGCTCCGAAATCGGAAGCTAGCCCAGGTCGTCGCAGATATGCCCGAGCAGCTCATCCTCCTACAGGCATAATGTTCGAAACGCTTACACGTTATGAGGCTAAACGTCTCAACGTAGAGGCATTACTACGCCCAAACGCATGGTGTCGCGCGCCCGTGGGTAGCGAGCAAGGATACGAAGTTTTCGCGCGCCGGTGCGGTATGTGACGTCCATGGCAAGCGTCAGCGACTACATGATCGGCCGTCTCCACGAGTGGGGCGTCCGGCGGATATTTGGCTACTCGGGCGACGGCGTCAATGGCCTGATCGGCGCGCTCGATCGCGCTCAAGCAAAGATCGATTTCGTGCAGGTCCGTCACGAAGAACAGGCGGCCTTCATGGCGTGCGCGCACGCGAAGTTTACGGGCGAACTCGGCGTGTGCCTCGCGACGGGCGGACCGGGCGCGATCCATCTGCTCAATGGGCTCTATGACGCGAAAAACGATCACGTCCCGGTCCTCGCGCTCGTCGGCCAATCCGCGACCTACGCGCTGGGCAGCGAATTTCAACAAGAAGTCGACTTGCAGACGCTTTTCAAAGATGTCGCCGCCGATTACGATCTCAGTGTCGTCGATCCGGCGCAAGCGCGGCACGCCGTCGATCGCGCCGTACGCAGTGCCCTCAGTCAGCGCTCCGTAACCGCACTGATCGTACCGCGCAACGTCCAGGAGATGCCCGCGGTCGAGGCCCCACCGCGGAAGCTGGGTTCGACGTTCTCCGGGATCGGCTACCAGCGTCCGCGGGTACTCCCGCACGAACGCGACCTGGAACGCGCGGCCGATGTGCTCAACGCCGGGGAACGCGTCGCACTACTCGTTGGAGCGGGTGCATTGGGAGCGTCGGAGATCGTGATCGAGCTTGCCGACCGGCTGCAAGCCGGAGCCGCGAAAGCGCTGCTCGGTAAAGCCGTTCTTCCCGACGAGTTGCCATGGGTGACCGGAACGCTCGGGCTTTTGGGAACCGAAGCCTCAAGCGATATGATGGAGCGCTGCGATACGCTGCTCTTGATCGGGACGAATTTTCCGTATGCGATGTTCTTGCCGAAAGAAGGTCAAGCGCGTGGCGTGGAGATCGAGATCGATGGACGGCGCATCGGCAATCGCTATCCGACCGAGGTCAATCTCCAAGGCGACGTTACGGACACCATCGCGGCGCTGCTGCCGCATCTAACGGCCAAAAGCGACACGTCATGGCGCGATCATCTGCGCGCGCATCGCGAACGCGCCGAACGCGTCGACGTGACGCGCGCCGAGATCGCGGGGAGTGACGGCATCAATCCCGAGCTCATTTTTACGACGCTTGCGAAGCACTTGCCCGACGACGCGATCGTCACCGCCGACGCCGGAACCTCGACGAATTTCGCGGCGCGTCATCTGCCGATGCGGCGCGGCATGAAATTTTCCTTATCGGGCGGACTTGCGACGATGGGTTCGGCCGTCCCGTACGCGATCGCCGCCAAATTTGCCTTTCCCGAGCGGATCGCGATCGCCCTGACGGGCGACGGCGCGATGCAGATGAATGGCCTGCTCGAACTCATCACCGTCGCGAGATACTGGCGGCAGTGGTCCGATCCGCGTCTCATCTTCATGGTCAATAACAATCGCGATCTCGCGCAGGTCACCTGGGAAATGCGCATCGAGAGCGGCGAGCCTAAATTTCCGGGCTCGCAGACGTTGCCGGATGTGCCGTACGCGCGCTTCGCCGAGATGCTCGGTTTCGTGGGCGTCCGCGTCGACACACCAGCGGGTATGGAAGACGGCTGGCGGCGGGTCCTCGCCGCCGACCGGCCGGCCCTGCTCGAAGTCGTTACGGACGCGAACGTGCCCTTTCTGCCCGCGCATATCTCACTCGAACAGGCGAAGGCGTTCACGAGCGCGCTCTTGCACGGCGATCCGGACGAGGGATCGGTAATTACGAAATCGGTGAAGGGCGTGCTGGCCGATATCTTCCCGAAGCATCGGGCGTGACTTCGGCGAGGGTGTGACGTCCGGCCTGAACGATTTCCAAAAAGTATTCGTGCACCCGCCGATCGGTCGTCAGTTCGGGATGGAACGACGTACCGATCGTGTTGCCTTGACGGACGAAAACGCCGTGACCGCGGTGCGAAGCGAGAACCGTCACGCCGGGCCCCGCGCGCTCGATCCACGGTGCGCGAATGAAGACCGCCGGAAACGGTTCGGTGCCGAGCGCAGGGACGGCAAGCGAGATCTCTTCCGACGCGAGTTGCCGCCCAAACGCATTGCGCCGCACCGTGATATCGATCAGGCCGAGCGCGCGTTGATCGAGCTCGGCGACGTCGCCGGCCGCGACGATCATCCCCATGCACGTCCCCCACAGCGGCATCCCGTCGCGAACGCGCGCAACGATCGGCTCTCCCAGCGCGAAACGATCGAGCAGCCGGATGACGGTCGTGGACTCGCCGCCGGGAATGACGAGGCCGTCGATCTCATCGAGCTGTTCGCGCGTCTTCACGCGCAGCGTGTCGACCCCGAGCGCGTCGAAGGCGCGCATGTGTTCATCGACATCGCCCTGGAGGGCGAGGATACCGATGACCGGCGGCCGCCGGAGTTCGGCATCGACGCGCATCAGCTGCCCCGCACGCTCATCAGTTGATTTTCGGTCAGCTGTCGCAGATCGACACCGTCCATCGGCTTCGCGCCGGCCAGTGCCAGCGAAGCGGCAACGACGGCGCCGGGATCGTCGAAGTGCGTCGTTGCAGCAACGATCGAGCGCGCATATTTCAGCGCGATCTCCGCATCAACTTTCGGAAAGCCGTTATCGTCGTATTCGGCGACGCCGTTGTTATAGATCGCGGCGGCCTTGAAGATGCCGCTGCCGACGAAGACGCCCTCCGCGCCGAGCTGCATCATGAGCGCGGCATCGGCAGGCGTCGAGACGCCGCCGGCGCAGAATAACACGACGGGCAGCTTCTTCTCGCGCGCGACGGATTGCACGAGCTCGAGCGGCGCGCCGAGTTCCCGGGCGCGATAGACGAGTTCGTCCTCGGGAACGTGCGCGATCTCAGCGATTTGATCGCGAATCGTGCGCATGTGACGGACCGCTTCGACGATGTTCCCGCTGCCGGCTTCGCCCTTGCTGCGGATCATCGCCGCGCCTTCGGCGATACGCCGCAACGCTTCGCCAAGGTCACGCGATCCGCACACGAAGGGCACGGCGAACTTGAGCTTGTCGATATGGTATTTTTCGTCCGCCGGCGTGAGCACTTCCGACTCGTCGATGTAGTCGACGCCAAGCGCTTCGAGGCACTGCGCTTCGGCGAAGTGCCCGATCCGCGCCTTCGCCATGACGGGGATCGTCACGGTATCCATGATGCGCCGAATGAGCGACAGATCGCTCATCCGGGCGACGCCGCCGCTCGATCGGATATCGGCGGGGATTCGCTCGAGCGCCATCACGGCGACCGCACCCGCTTCCTGCGCGATCGCAGCCTGCTCCGCCGTAACGACATCCATGATGACGCCGCCCTTGAGCATTTGCGCGAGGCCACGCTTGACCGTTACCGTTCCAGTCTGCGAGCCGTTCGTTCCGTCGTGCACCCGTGCCCTCCGTTGGGACTAGGCCTTAGGCGGCACTAGTGTCTCTATCGTAACACCGTGCCGCAACGGGAACGGTAGAAACACGTCACTACGGATTGAAGCTAGGTATTGGGACCGGTGGCGGGCTCGAATTCGCCCGCGTCGTCGGGACGCCGCGGGGGGCGAGCGCGGGCGTGCGCGGACTTACCGCTGCTCGGGGCGCGAGCGTTTGCACCTCGTCGGGTGCGATCGTTTCATCGGCCGCATGCGTGGCGGGCACGGGTACCGGCGGCGACGTGTAGCGTGTGTCCGGGGTTGCTTCGGCCGGACCGGTCGCGTCGCTCGGGACGGGAGAACGCCGGTGGAAGACCCGTGGACTCAGCGTGAGCTCCGGCTTCGGCGTCGCAGGTATGGGCGGTTCCGGGGTGATCCGCGGGTCGGGGAAGGCGGGGTCGGTCGCAACACTGAGGACCTGGCGGCGTTTCCATAATGCGCGACTCGTGACCGTGTCGGCGGCGGAAGCGCTCGGGATCGGAATCGGCGTGGCGGCGCCGCCCGCGCGACTTGCGATCGCTCCCAGAACGCGATTGCCCATGTTATTGCCGACGAAGATCGCGACGACGAGCACGATCGCCCCAAGAATCAACACCGACGAAAGCCCCCGGCGGCGGCCCACTAATGGAGCTCCGCGGTTGCGGCGAAATCGGATTCGACGATGAGTTGTAACTCGACGATATCCCCGGCGGCGACGCGAACGGCCGTCGGACGGTCGCGGAACACGAGCTCGACATCGCGCTCGCCGTCATCGAGATTGCAGACGAATGCGCGCACGTTGCCGCTTTCGGATTCGAAAGCGACGACGCCGACCTCGCACGGATGCACCGCGACGGCCTCGCTCACATCGGTTCCGGCGAAGACGTAGCGAAATGGTTCGCGGGCGACCGCTTCCCGAATATCGCCGTAGACGGTCGACGTCGCCGTATCGATGACGTACGTGCAGCGGCTCGCACCGAGCCGCACGCGCACGCCGGCAGACCAGCGCCATCCCGCCGGAAGCAGCGGCGAGAACGCAATCTCGTCGCTCGTCCGATAGCCGTCGCATCCGCCCACCGTCTCCGCGACGGCCCACACATATTTCGAGCTCGTCCACGGCGACATATACATCCCTCGATTCGTGAGCGAGCCGCCGTCGAACCATTCCGCGAATTGTCCCGGAACGGTATTGCGCCGGGCACCTTCTTCCATCGTCGCGTAAATCGTGGCGAGTAACGCCGCCCCTTCGCTTTGAAAACCGTTGCGCGCGAGCGCGACGGCGAACCAGAGCGTGAGATCGGGCCAGATGCCGCCGAGCAAGCCGAAGCCGTGCGCAGGAAAATACCAGGCGTCCGCTTTGGAAATCGTGCGTAAGCCGACCTCCGTCATGAAGTCGCTTTCGAGCAAACGCCGCAGGATCGCCCGACGCGCGTCCGGCTCCGCGATCTCGAAGAGCACCGGAAAGACTTCATCGGCCGTGAAATTATCCTGATAGTTGCCGTCTTTATCATAGTTGAGAACGAACGCGTTCGTATCCGCATCGAAAAGATGCGCCAGCATCTTCTCGCGCAGCGCCGTCGCCTCGCCTGCGTAGCGCGCGCCGCCGGCCGCGTCTCCGCCGGCCGTGCACAGTGTCGCGGCCGCCCGCAGCGCGAAGACGGCTTCGGCGTTGATCTCGGTGACGGCGCCGTCGAGGGTGTAGTAGGGGATGATGTTGCGCCACGAGGTGATCCCGTACATGTCCACGCCTTTGGCGTTGCAGTACACGAGCCCGTTGGAATCTCGCTGTGAGAGCAGATAGTCGGCGATCTTGACGACGAGCGGCACGAGTTCGCGAATCCACGCCACATCGCGTGTGACGTTGAAGTGGTGAAGCATCGCGATAAGGTGCAGCGGCGTATCGTCGTTGATGTTCAACTCGTAGGACGTGTTGAACCCGTTCACACCGCGCACGTACTCGACGACTTTTCCCGAACTCTCGAGCGAGCGATTGAAGAGCTCGAGCGCGTCGCGGCTAAACGACGGCAAGAAGTAATCGAAGCCGTGAACGAACCACGACGTATCGCGGGAAACGAGGATATCGGAAGGCGGCGAGTTCGTCGCACCCCAACCTTGCGGATAGTCTTTGATGATGCGCAGCATATTGACTTTGGCCCAGACGACACCGCGCGAGACGACGGGTGATGGAACGAGAAAGCGCGCATCGGCGAGCGCGGTCGCATAATAACGCTCGGTCTGCTCGAGCGCGGACGCATCCGCGAGCAGATCGTCGAACGTCGCGAGCGCGGCTTCACTACCGCTTCGGTCGTAGACGACCGCGATGCGTAACGTCGCGCGCGTGCCGGGTTCGACGAGCACGCGATACTCGAAAGCACCGTAGATGCGACCACGCACGAATGCGGCGAGCTCGGGCGAAACTTCGGCGAGGTGATTTTCCTCGCGCAACGCGCCGCGCCGCATCGCTTGCTGCAGCACCTGCTCGCGTACGCCGCAGACGACGGCGTGCGGCGTGCGCGATGCGCCCCACCAGCGCGTCGCACCCGTTTCGCCGTTCCAGGCGCGCACGTAGCGCGCGCCGGCTTCGGCATGAACTTCCTTCTCGGGTTCGCCGTAGAAGCGCTGCCCAACGAGCAGCGCCCACGGAAAGAGCGCCGCATCGACGGCCTCATCGCTCGCGTTGACGAGCGCGATATCGACGACGAATGCGACGGAGCGATCGTGGCGCGGACCGTGCGGTACGTAAAACGTTTCCGACACCTTCAGCCGGTCGTCGAGCGCAAAGTCGGAGATTTGCGCGTACGGCAAAAACGTGAAGTTACGCTCGATCTGGTGCGGAAAGATCGTTCGACTTCGATCGCGCAGGCGATACGCCACCTGATGCGTACCGAAGATCACCTGATCGTTATCGGCGTCCCAAAGCCCGCGAATGCCGCCCTTGGGCGTGCAGGATGCGAACGTCTTGAAGTTGCCGAGCGTCTGTCCGAAGGGCGTCTCCGCTTCGGAGAGCACGTACGAGCAGCGCTCGTTGTGCAGGGCGTCGTAATGCGGCGTCATGAGTTGGGGCGTTCTTCGCAGCACGGGGTAGGCGGCCCCGTCGTGCGAAGCCTGCGCTCGTGATCACACTATTCGCACCGGCGAAAATCAATATCACGTTGGAGGTTCTGGCACGCCGGCCCGACGGCTATCACGCACTCCGCAGCGTCATGCTCCCGATCGCGCTCTACGACCGCATCACGATCGAACGGGCCGCCGCAACGCATTTCATTTCCAACGATGCGGCGCTTCTGAGCAATAATCTGGTTATGCGAGCGTATGCCGCGAGCGGCGCGAGCGCCGGCCGTGCGATCACGCTCGAGAAAAAGATCCCCGTCGGCGGCGGCCTTGGCGGCGGATCGAGCGACGCGGCGGCGATCCTGCGCGCCGCGATGGCGGGCGACCTCGGCGCGCGGCCCGACTGCGATTGGCTTGCGGCGGCTGGGGCTCTCGGCTCCGACGTACCGTTCTTTTTGGTCGGGACGGGAGCGCTCGTCGAAAATTACGGCGAGCGGGTAACGGCGATCGGCACGTTGCCGCCGTGGTGGGCGGTCGTCGCACGACCGCATGCGAGCGTGGCCACGGGCGATGCGTATCGCTTACTGGATGCGTCGCGCGCGGCGGATGGCACGCCGAGCCGGCCCCGCAATTCGAGTACGTCGCTTACGGCAGTCGATGCTCTGCAACGGCGCGATTTCGACGCGCTCGTCACTTCGTTGGTGAACGATTTTCACGACGTCATCGTACCGGCATATCCACCGATCGCTCGCGCCGACGCCGCGCTGCGGGCGGCCGGCGGGCAGCACGTGCTCCTCTCGGGTTCGGGGTCGTGCCTCTTCACGCTCTTCGAATGCGAGGCGGACGCTCGCGCCGTCGCGGCACGCATCGACGCCGGCGCGTGCGCTGAAGTATTTATCGTCGCGCTGCACCACGACAGCGCATGGCGATAACGGCGACGATCGCAGCGGTCGTCCTCGCGGGCGGCCCTCCCGATGAAGTATCCGCCCTTGCGCCCGGAGTGGCGAACAAAGCCTTCGTTCCCATTGTGGGCCGGACGCTCGTCGCGCGCACGCTCGCCGCGCTGCGCTCGTCATCACACGTCGGTCGCGTCGTGGTCGTCGCGCCACGCGCCACGCATGCGAACGAAGCGCTTGCGGCTGCCGACGAAATGCGCGATGCCGGTGAAACGATGGGCGCGAGCCTGCGTTCGGGACTGCGCGGCTTCGCTCCGGACGAACTCGTTCTCGTCACGGCGTCGGACTTACCGATCCTTTCCGCTGCGGCGCTCGACGAGTTCCTCGCGCTTGCCCGGTGTGCCGATGCCGACATCGTCTACGCTTGCGTCGAACGGCGGACGCACCTCGCACGCTTTCCCGACGTGCCGCATACATGGGCGCGTTTGAGCGATGGAACGTATTGCGGCGGCGGCGTCGTTGCGCTCCGCCCGCGCGCGCTCGAGCGGCTCGACGTCTTCCTCGGCCGCCTGGGCGCCGCGCGCAAGAATCCGCTGCGGCTCGCCGCGATCTTCGGCGTGCCGACGCTCGCGCGCTACGCACTCGGGCGCCTTGCAATCGCCGACGCCGAGCGCCGCGGCTCCGCGCTCATCGGCATTCCGGTAGCGGCGGCAATCTGCACGCACGCCGAGATCGCCGTCAACGTCGACCGTGCGAGCGACGTCGCACTTGCGGAACGTCTCGTGCGCGCTCACGTGCCGGCGACCCCTACGTCCAGCGGTTGAAGAGGTCGTTTTCGATGTCGAGTTGATCGAGTGCTTTTCCAACGGTATGCGCGACGATATCCGCGACGCTCTGGGGCCGAGCGTACATTGCCGGGATCGGCGGCAAAATCGTCGCGCCGATCTCCGCGAGCTGCGTCAGCGTGCGCAGGTGTCCGAGGTGCAGCGGCGTTTCGCGTACGACGAGCACGAGCTTGCGCTTTTCTTTCAGACACACGTCCGCCGCGCGAACGAGCAGATTGCTATTGAGCGAATACGCGATCGCCGCCGCGCTCCTCATGGAACAGGGAATGACGAGCATGCCGCTCGTGAGAAACGAACCCGACGATATCGAAGCGGCGAGATTGGTATCGCTGTGGACGACATGCGCGAGCGCTTCGAAATCGGCCGCGGTGTGCGGGGTTTCGATCTCAACGGTCAGGCGTGCCTGAGCGCTCATGACGAGGTGCACTTCGCAAGCCGTGTGGGCGCGCAAAGCCTGCAGCGCCGCCAAGGCATATGCGCTGCCGCTCGCGCCGGTAACGCCGACGATGATCTTACGCATCACGCGTGCTTCCCGCGTGCGCTGCGGGGTCCCGCAGCCGCGAACGCGAACGCGGGTGTAGCTCGATGGCCGACACGCTTATCATCGCCGGAGTAGACGCCGCGGGACCGGAAACCGTCGACGACGCGTATTCTCGACCGCTGCTCGCCTTCGTTCGCGACATCACGCACTACGTTACCGCGCGCGACGAAGCGACGGCTCGCCGGCTGCTCTGCACAGCTTTTTCCGGCGTCGGCAGCGTCGACGCACGCGCCCTGTGCGTTGCAGCGGGCGAGCGCGGCCGGGTTACCGACGCGATCGAACGCGAACGCATTCCGCTCGGTACGGCAAGCGCGCACGCCGCGCGATGTTTCGTAAGCGCGCTCGACGACGCACAGCGCGCCTTTCGCGTGCAAGGTGCGACAACGCGCGAACATCTCGCGACGATCGCGCTCGCCTTCGACTTCGGCGCGCAGCTCGGGACGTGTGAGCGCCGGACGTTCGAAGCGCTCGACGCCGCGGCTACGACCGAGGACGCGGCGCGCGCACCGGGAGTCGCTTGGGAAACTGCAACGTTCGTCGCCGCGATCGACGCATTGGCGCGCAGCGCCGCGCCGGCGACGAAGCCTGCCGCGCAAGTGCAGCCGCTCGTCCGGCGCGAACCGGAAACGCCACGCATCGTCAAGCGTCGTCGCGGCCATTACAGCGCGTCGTCACTGGGCACGTTCGCCGAGTGCGAACGGCGCTGGTATTACCGCTACGTCTGTTCCGCCGTCCAAGACCGCGGCTCGTCCGCGTCCTTTTATGGCACGGCGTTCCATTGGGCGCTCGAACGTTTTCATCAAGAGTATCCGCGGGCCGATCTGGCGACGCCCGAGATGCTGGCGCGCAAACTCGATTCGTCGATCGCCACCGCCTTCGAGCGCTTTCGGTCCGGTTTCGAGACGACGGTCGAATACGAATTGCAGCGACGCCGTGCAAAACGTACCGGCCGCCGGTATCTCGCGTGGTTTCTGGAGCGCTCGGGCAAGGCGCCCTTTACCGTGATCGGCACCGAAGCGAACGTCGAACTCGAACTCGACGGCTATACCTTCATCGGTTACATCGATCGGCTCGATCGCGACGATGCGACGGGCGCGGTCTCGGTTGTCGACTATAAAACCGGCAATATCGCCGAGAGCGCCGAAGAGTATCGAGAAAAGGTTGCGCATTTTCGCGACTTCCAATTGCCGTTCTATTATTGGGCACGCACCGCCGCCGGCGATCGCGTCACACGCCTCTCGCTCGTGCCGCTTAAAGATGCCTCGCGCGAGGTACGTCCGGTCGAACTCGAAGTCGTCCCGGTCGCCGCGCCGCGTGCGTACGGCGACGCGCCGCTCGGCACGATCGGTATCGATGAACTCGAACGGGCGCGCGCCAAGATGATCGAGATCGCGGCCGCGCTCGCCGACGGCCCAATCGATCGATTTGCGGTCACGAACGATCCCGACGCGTGCGGGTATTGCGCGTACAAGACCGCCTGTCGGCAGCGGCCGCTTCCGCGCGAAGACCGGTTCGGGCGATGAAGGTCCTCGAACCTGCGCTTGCGGCGACGCAGCGCGAAGCGATCGAACGGGACCTGACCGCGGGCGCGCTCGCGATCGTCGGTCCGCCCGCCGCGGGAAAGTCGTTCGCGCTGCTGCAGCGTGCGCTGCGTCGGGCGCGTACGGACCGCGAGCGCACCGTTTTACTCTGCACGCCAAGCGATGCCGGCGTGCGCCGCCTGCGGGCGCGCAGCGCAAACGACGTCGCGACGCTTGAAAACTTGCACGTTCGTTCCTTCGGCGACGTCGCATTTGCGCTGCTCGAAAGCGCTCGCGAGCCGGATGCCGCACCGCTGCGCTCGATCGACGACGTCGCAGCCTCGCGTCACTTTGAAACGGTCGGCGCGGGCCTCTTCGCACTGGAATGGACGGAATTCGTCAGCGACGAGATCGATCCGGAGATCACGGGCTTACGCGCTCCGGAGCGCTTTTCGGCCGCCGCCTTCCGGCTGATCCGCAAATTGCGCGGGTCGCTCGTATCCCCCGAAGCGTTTCGCCTGCTCGGGCTCCAGGGGGCGACGAAATTCTACGGCCAGCCGCCGAACTTCGCGAGCCCCGACTTGCTGATGGAGACGCAGCCCAAATATCGCGATTCGCTGCGCGCGGACGCAGCCGAACTCGAGCGCCAGCACGCGCGCGAGATCGATCTCGTGAAGATTCTCGCGCGGCTGTATACGTCGTATCGCGATGCGATCGTTGCTTCGGGCACGCTCACGCCGATCGACGCGGTGTACGAAGCAACGATGCTGCTGCGCGCGCGACCTGACCTCGCTGCGCGCGCGCGCGCGACATACGCGGCGTGTCTCGTCGACGACGCGCAAGATCTCACGCCGGGCCAAGCCGGGCTTCTCGAGGCGATTTTCGGCACGACATTCGAAGACGTGACCTTCGCCGGCGACGCGGCGCAAAGTACGCGCGGCTTTGCGACGGGAGCGCGGGGCGCCGAGATTTTTCGACGCGCGGCGGTCACAATCGAGCTGGGATCGAACGCAACGATGGAGCCCGCGATCGCGCGCGCCGCGCGCCTTGGCGCCAATCCCGACGCGCCTGACGACGGATTGCCGGCGCCCGCCGCGCGCGATGCCGTCCAACTCTATCGTGCGACGACGCAGCGCGACGAAATGCATTTCGTGGCAAGCGAGGTCGCGCGTGCGCTCGCGGCCGGCTGCGCGCCCGAACGCATCGCGGTCATCGTGCGTGCGCTGCCCTGCGCGCACGGTTTCGTCGACGCGATGCTCGCCCGCGACATCCCGGTCGATATCGCCGGCGCAGCAAGCCTCTACGACTACCCGGCTGTCGCCGACGCGCTCGCGGCCCTTTGGGCGGCGGTCGATCCGTTTCGCCACGATTGGCTACTGCGCAATCTCGAAGCGCCGTGGCTGCGGCTGTGCGACGCGTCGATCGCGACGCTGTGCGGGGACGCCGCCGAGCCGCAGCCGCTGCTCTTCGCCGTGCCCGACGACGATGTCGATGAACCACACGCCGGGCGCTGGGATCGTCGCCGTGATTTGCGCCTGGGACGCAACGTCACGCGCGGCGACGTGGATCTCGATTTGCCGGATGATGCGCGCGAACGGCTTGGGGCGTTCCGCGCCGCGCGTGAGCGCTGGGTGGCGTCTGCGCGAACGCACGATCTGCCCGCTCACGCGCGCCTCATTCTCGCCGAGACGACGGTCGCGACCGCGGCACATGGCGCGCGCGGCCGCTTCGAAAACCATTTGATGTTGCGCTTGCTCGACGAAATCGACCGCTTCAGCGCTTGCGATCCGCTCGCGACGCTCGAAGACTTTTTACTCGTCGCCGAACACACCGCACGCGCGGAAGCCGATCTGCTCGCGATCGATCTGCGCGACGAACGCGCCGTGCGTGTCCTCGACGTGGAAGCCGCGAAGGGCGAGACCTTCGACATCGTTTTCATCGTCGACGCCCGCGCCGGCGCATGGCCGCGTTACTACGTCCCCGATGCGTTTCTCTTCGCCCCGGGACGCGGCATGATTCCCAAGGATAACGTCGGCGACGCGCAGGCGGTACGCACCGCGAAATTCACCTATCTCTGGTTCCAAATGAAATTTCGCGACAAATATAATGCCGAAGAGCGGCGCGCGTTCTACGTCGCTGCTACCCGCGCGCGCGCGCGGCTGTATGTCAGCGCGTCGGGCCGGCCGACCCGGGGCGTTGCGGCCCCCGAGCTGTTGGCGGAACTCGAAAAGCGCCTGTAACGTGATTTTCATCCGATCCTAAGGATGATTCACGCTCGCGCGATGTTTCATGAGGAGAGCCCAGCTGCATAGGCCGTAGGATTCGCATGAAACTCAACACGTCGACGGATCCGCAAGTCGGATACCGCCCCCCGGGTCAGCTCGACATGGCGAGCGCGCTCGCGCCGTATGACGGCCCGTTCTCGCGCCGCAACGCGGCGCATCTGCTGCGTCGCGCGGGCTTCGGCGGCACGCCGGCTCACATCGATGCGGCCGCCGCAGGCGGCATGCACGCCGCCGTCGCCGGGCTGCTGCATCCGCCACAGGCCGATATCGCGTTGCCGGACTATCCCGATACGAGCGCACTGTACGACCGCAAGACCCGCACCTATACGGCGCAGATGTGGTGGCTCGATCGGATGCTCCGTTCGCAGCATCCGCTTGCGGAAAAGATGACTTTTTTTTGGCACGGTCATTTCGCGACGAGTATCCGCAAAGTACCCGCGCCGCTCATGGTCGCGCAGATGAATCTCTTCCGGCAGCAAGGACTGGGAAACTTTCACACGCTCTTGCTCTCCGTGTCCAAAGATCCGGCTATGCTCGTCTGGCTCGATAATCGAGCCAACGTTAAAGCGCATCCGAACGAGAATTACGCGCGCGAGGTGATGGAACTCTTCGCGCTCGGCCTCGGCAACTATAGCGAAGACGATATCAAGGATGCGGCTCGCGCGTTTACCGGCTGGTCGCTCGACAAACAGCAAGCCTTCATCTATCGCGAAGCCCAACATGATGACGGCATGAAGACCGTGCTCGGACGCACGGGCACCCTCACGGGCGAAGACGTCATCGCGACGATCGTCTCGCAACCGATCCATCAGCGTTTCATGTGCCGCAAGCTGCTGGAATATTTCGTTTACTCCGATCCCGAGCCCGGGCTCATCGACGCGCTTGCGCAAACCTACGCGCTTTCGGGTTACGATATCGCGCACACCGTCGGTACGATCTTCCGCTCCAACGTGTTTTACTCGACGCGCGCGTATCGCGCGATCCCCAAGAGCCCGATCGAGTTCGTCATCGGAACCTTGCGCTTCATGGACGTGCGCGCGGTTCCGCAAGATACCGTCGCGTGGCTCGGCCGTATGGGCCAGACTCCGCTCGCGCCGCCGAGCGTCAAAGGCTGGGACGGCGGCCCAACGTGGATAAACACCGCGACGTTGCTCGCACGCTTCAACTACGTCAATCGCATTGTCAAGGCAGCGCCGCCGCGCGCCGTCGCACCGCCCGCAAGCGCGATGTCCGGCGCGGTGACGACTCCTGCGATGTTGAACGCGGCAAGCGCCGTTAATTACGCCACGTTTCCCGCCTTCACGCCCGACAAGGTCGTGGAGCGTGCAGGCGCGATCGATGCAGCGCGCGTGCTTGCAACGCTCGTGCAAGACGCGTTACAAGACGACGTTACCAGTGACGTCCGCCGAACGCTGCTTGGATACTTGGATTCGACGAATGCGACGGTTCCGATGCCGCTGGGCCCCGAGAACTACCAAGATAAAATCCGAGGAGCGCTCGCGCTCGTACTCCAACTCCCTTCCAATCAACTGGATTAACGAGGCAGATCACGTGTCAACTCGTCGCGCGTTCATATCACGATCCCTTAGCGTCGCCGTCCTTGGCGGAACGATACCCTCGTTCCTGAGCACAGCCGCCGACGCCCAAGCATTACCGGCGCTCGGATCGACGGTTGATCCCGCAAACGTGCTGCTCGTCATTCAGATGAACGGCGGCAACGACGGCCTCAATACCGTCGTGCCGTACTCTGACGACGCGTACCATCGCGTGCGCCCGACGATTGGTATCGCGGAGAGCACCGTCATCAAAATCGACGCTCGTATCGGGCTCAATCCGTCGCTCGCCGGACTCGACGATCTTTACAAAGACGGTCGCGTTGCAATCGTGCAAGGCGTCGGCTATCCCAATCCCAACCGTTCACATTTCGAAGCGACCCAGATTTGGGAGACGGCCTCACCCGATCATGCGGCGACGAACGGCTGGCTTGGACGGTATCTCGATGCGACGGTGCCCGCGCATGCCACACCGGCTGGCGATCCCAAAGAACTTTTCACCGCCGTCTCGCTCGGCGATACGATCCCAACTGCGCTCATCGCACAGCACGTCGACGTTCCGGCGATCAGCGCCCTCAATACCTACGGTCTCAACACCGGTAAAGACGCGGCCTCGAAGCAGACCGCCGGTGTGCTCTACGACGGCGCGAAGCCGGGCCAATCGCCGTATTTGGAGATGATTGCGTCGACGGCGCGCAACGCGATGCACGGCGGCGACGTGCTACGCGCGAAAATCTCGAATTACAAGCCTGCGGTGACGTACCCGAAGGACGGCTTCGCGCAGCAGCTGCGACTCGCCGCGCAGATCGTCGGATCGAACGTCGGGACGCGCATCATCTTCGTTTCGATCGGTTCCTTCGACACGCACGCCGGACAGCGTGCGCAGCAGGATCGGCTGCTCGGATATCTCGGGGCTGGTCTGCGCGCGTTCTATGCGGATCTCGCGGCGCATCAGATCGCCGATCGCGTGCTTGCGATGACGTTTTCCGAATTCGGGCGGCGCGTCGTTCAAAATGCATCCAACGGCACCGACCACGGCACCGCGATGCCGCTCTTCATCGTCGGCGGTAAGGTCAAAGGCGGCGTGTACGGCACGCATCCCTCGCTGACCGATCTCGATAACGGCGATCTGCGTCACTCGATCGATTTCCGCTCCGTCTACGCGACCGTACTCGAACGTTGGCTCGGGCGCAGTCCGCGGGGCATCATTGCCGGAAGCTACGATACCGTCGCGTTCGTATAGGCTCACCCGCCATTCGTCGACTACGAGACCTTCGTCTTCGTATAGACACGGCCAAAATGCCAGCGGAACCGCCGGACAAGTATCCGGCCGAAAACCGCCATGACGGCGACATTTGCCGGAAGCGCAAGGTAGTGTACGAGATAGCGTTCGGAAGCTTTAACGAACTCCATCGGCTTCCAACGGTCTTCGTTGTTGAACCAAGTCAAGACCATGCCGGCGCGCAGAAAAAGTAAGGGCGCCAGCGAACGATAGCGATGGTTACGTGCCAAGTGCGTTGGAAACTCGTCGATTGCATCAAAAGCTTCGGTGATTAACGCAAGGCCGCCCGCTTTCAACATTTTACGGATATCCATTATGGACTTGAGCGGGTCGGGCAGATGCTCCAACACTTCAAAGCATAAAACGATATCGTAGCGCCCGCTTAAGCAGAGCTGATAATCTTCGATGATGCGGACGTGATGCAAGACGTCATTTTGGGAAAACCGCTTCTTCGCGAAGTCGAACGTTCTGCTCCCCGGGACATCGAAATAATCGATTTTGCAGCCTGCCCGGCATAACACGAGTGAATCGCTTCCGGTGCCGTCTCCCAACATCAGGAGCCTCACCTGATCGAGGGGGAGGCCGCGCTTGCGCGCGTACCGCTCGATGCGCGCGAGCGCACGAAGCGTCCAGCGCTGCCTTGCCGGAGCAGCATGGAAAGCCATCAATTCAAATATGAAGCCGCAGCTTTCGCGATACAGCCGCTCCATTGCCTCATCATAACAATTCGGTGTGACACCGAATCGATGAACGTCGGCCGGAACGTTACCGTCGCCGGATACCTCATCGTGAAGCCGTCGTACAACTTCGTCGTGCGGTAGGTCGGTGCAACTGCTTATCTCTTGCGCGACTTGCTTAAAGGTGAAGCTTTGCAAGGTCCGTGCACCCTTTCTCCGCTTGCATCAATCCGTCACTCTAAAGCAGCGCGCGGATGAGTCGTCTGATTTCGAAATTTCCTTGCACGGCTCGGCATGAGGCCGATCACGAATGTACGGGTAGCATCGCAGATTATCGAACGCTACGCAACAAGTCGCCGGAGCCTCGTTGCGAAGCGGGCGAACCGAGTGCCGTTGCATCATTCGCCGACCCCGGGAGCGGCCAGGCGAGAAGTTGATTCCTCGGTCAGCCAGCGAATGGACCTGCCCCTGCAAGCAACTTAGGTACCGAGACTGCTCTGATGTTCATCGCTAAACCGCACCGCGACGGGGGAACCGTCGCGGCTCGTCCTACATGAGCGCCGTGGTACCCGGATGCACGCGACGGTGACGCTCCAGCCGCTCGCGGTCGAGGCGTACGTGCGCGACGTCCTGCCCGAGTCATTTGCGTTGTGGAACGACGGACGCTCCTTCGAGCGCTACGTCGCCGATTTGCGCGCGATGGCGGCCTCCAGGTATGCGCAGCTTCGCCCGTTTTTGGTCGGCATACACGACGGCGAGCGCTTTACGGCGACCTGTAAAACATACGATCGCGAATTGCGTTGGGGCGCGCGTTCGTTGCGCGCGACGGGCATCGGCGCCGTCTTCACACCAGCGGCACTTCGCGGTCGTGGTTATGCGACGGTCATGCTCGGCGCGCTCCTCGATGCCGAGCGCGCAGCGGGCCGCGATCTCGCGTTTCTCTATTCCGATATCCATCCGGCATACTACGAAACGATCGGCTTCACGGCACTGCCATCGAGGTTGATCTCAATTCGGACGGAGTCACTCGATGGGACACCGGCCGGTGCGCGGCCGATCGAGGATACCGATTGGGCGGGCATACGGCGTTGTTTCGAGGCGCTCGATCGCTCGCGTGGCTGGAGCCTACGCCGGACACCGCTGGTCTGGGATTGGATGCGTGGCCGCTGGAGTGCGACACCGCGCGCCGGCGCACAGAACGTCGCACTCATCGTCCGCCCGCAACGCAGCGTTCTTGCGTATGCGATCGGGCGTCGCGCGCTTGCACACGACGCGTTTGTTCTAGACGATTTTGCGTTCACCGGCGACGTCGGTCGCGGACGCGTGCCCGCGCTGCTGCGAGCCGCTGCGGGCGATCTGCGCCGCGTCAACGGATGGCTGCCGCCCTTTGGGGCACGCGAAGCCTTACCACGTGGCTCGGTGCGCGCACGCAAAGATGCGATCCTGATGATCGCGGCGCTTTCGCCGCTCGCACGCCGATGGTGGGCGGAAAATGAAGCGGCGCTTCGTCGGGATCGAGCGGATGCAACGCGGAGCGCCGACCACATTTGATGCCGCATCGCGAGGCGCACGGCCGCGCTCGCCGAAGCGCAGACCGCATGGCAGAGAGCGACCGACAGCGCCTCCTCGCACGCGCACTCGCGCTTCCGGAGGCAACGGCAGCCGATTTTTTCGGCGACCGGCGCCCACCCGATGACGCCGATCCTTCGTTACTGAAACGAATCAATGATACCACTTTACGAACGAAGCTCGTCGAAACACGCCTCGCTCTGGGTCTTCAGTCGCCGAAAGGCCCGCAGAAGATCGCTTCGATCCTACGCATCTATCCCGCGTTCGACGCTCCCGAACGTAGCACGTCCACCGTGCGAGCAAAAAACGGCCGCGCGGCGAGCCAAGCCAAACCGGTGCAGCAACGCGGCCTCCCGACGGTACCCGAGATGGAGCGGCTCATCGCTCGCATCCGCGAGGTCGAAGCCGATGTCGTCCACGAGTTCGCAGCCGAGATCGACGAACGAGTCGCGCGCCTCAAGCGTCGTCTCGCCGACCTCGATGGCGTGGAGCTCGAAACTGCGTACCGCGAGCTCGGCGATGCGCTCGAACGCAAACGCGCGCTGCATTCGCAAGTCCGCTTCGAGACGTTTCGGCGCATCGAACGCGATGCGGATTTCGCCGAACGGCCGTATTTGCGCTTATTGCGACACTGAGCGCGTGAAAAACGAGGCCTGACGCGCCGGCTCTTCGGTGAGCGAAGCGACCCGGACGCCGAGCAATCGCACCGCAGCGCCGTCGACTCTAGCGCGCGTGAAGCAGTGCAGCGCGGCAGCTTCGATCGTCACGGCATCGTCGGTCGCAACCGTAACGGTCGTCTGCCGGCCGATGATCGTGAAGTTGGAGAGCTTGATCTTCACGCCGATCGTGGAGCCGCGCAAGCCGCTTTTCTGGAGGCGATGGGCGACGTCGGCGCTGAGTTCGACGACCGCCGCCCGCAACTGCGTCTCGTCGCGAATGTCGAATTCGAATGTCGCCTCGCTCGAAACCGAACGCGTCTCCCGGTCGCTCGAAACGCCTCGGGTATCGTTGCCGCGCGCGAGTTCGCGAACGGCCTTTCCGCCGCGACCGAAGAGTGCAAAGGCCGCCTCATCACCGAGGGCCGCGATCTCGCCGATTGTCGTGATGTTGTGTTCGGCGAGCCGCCGCTGCGTTTTGGGACCGATACCCCAGAGCCGGCCGACCGGCAGCGGCGACAGATACGCCGCTTCGCCGCCCGCTGCTACGGCCGCGAGCCCATCGGGCTTGGCGGCGTCGCTGGCGATTTTTGCAACCATCTTCTGCGCGGCGACACCGGCGCTCACCGAGAGACCGACCTCCGCGCGCACCGCTGCGCGCACGCGCTGGGCGTACGCTACGGCTTCGCTCAGGTCGCACGTTTCGATGGCGACGTAGGCTTCATCGAGCGAGAGCCCTTCGACGGCGTCCGCACCTCGCGCGAAGATCTCGAAGACCGCGTGCGAAAGTTCCTTGTAGCGTGCGAAAGTCGGCGGCGTGACGATCAAACCGGGACACAGTGCTTTCGCTTTGAAAAGCGGCATCGCGGAGCGGACACCGTACGGTCGGGCGTCATATGAAGCCGTCAAGACGACCGAACGACGGCTATCACCGCAGACCGCGAGCGGCTTACCGCGTAATGACGGGTCGTCGAGTTGCGCGACGCTTGCGTAGAATGCGTCGATATCGAAGTGCGCAATCACGTCGCGCGGCGGCGATCGACCTCGATAAACGTGGCAAGCAGGCCGGCGCACGCGATCGCGAACGACGCCAGAACGTCTACCCAGGCGTTGGGCCAGATAACACTGCCGTCGACTGCGAACACGTTGGTCGCAAAGGCGGTCCCATTGAGCCCGAGCGGTGCGAGCGCCGCCGCGATCGCGACGCCGATGATGAGCGCGCATGGCGCCGCGACCACGGTGCGCCGCGAAAACGCGCTGGCGGCGAACACGACACCGAGAAACGCCATCGCATTGGCCCACGCCACGGCCGATGCCGTCAACATCCCCGCCGCCGGTAACGACTCGCCGCGCACGAGTGAATGCGCCGCAAGAACGCCGAGGCTCGCGAACGTCACGAGGAAGAGCCACGCCGCGATAACGACGAACTTCACGACGACGACGCTGCGCAGCGAGACGGACGACGTGTAAAGGAGCGGGAGCGTCTTGTTCTCACGCTCGCCCGCGATCGCACCCGCACCGGCGATAAGCGCGAGCAGGCAGAGGATGCGCGACAGGTTGCGCGCGAGCCACTCAGATTCGATGAACACCGCATACGACCGAAAATTTCGCAAGACTAACTGCGCCGTCTCGTTTCCGGCATTGGCGACGGCATGCTGAAGCGAATAAGAAAAGACGAACGGCATCGAGCCCGCGACGAACACGACGAGCGTGAAGGCGATCGCGAGCAGCGGCTTGCGTTCGACGTATTCTTTGCGCGAGAGCTCGCGGATCACCCGAGCGTATCCATTGCATCCAAAGCTGACAAAGCCGTATCGTTCGCCGGCAACGTCACCCCGAGTACACGGAGCGCAACGTCCGGTGTACCGGTGTACGTCACGATCGCGCGTTGCGCGCGCGCGACGCTCGCTTCGAGCAGCGCGAGCGCGCCGGGCTCGTCGAACTCTTCGGCGCGTTCCACGACCAGGAATCGCGGTTGTGCCGCCATCGCGAACGCGAGGACGATCGTGCGCTGAAAGGCGCGTTTCATACGCTTGATCTCGAACCGCTCCGCCAGACCCGCGGTCGCGAGATCGTCGCGCAGGCGTGCCGTGTCCCAACGGGCGTGGAGCGCTCCGTAGAAGCGCGCGGCATCAGCGATGCGCATCGCCGGATAGGCGCGAAACTCGCGGCCGCAGTAACCCAGGCCGACGGGGACGCCGGCGTACGGTTGCGCGGGCCCGAGCCCGCATCGAGCGCGCAGCCGCGCATGAAAGGCGTCGCTCGCGTCGACGAGCGCGATTCGCGGCACGAGGGCCGTCGCGCCGCTCATACGCGCGCCCCCTCGAAGATCAAACGGATCGACTGCATGTTGCGCGCGTCGTCGGCTTCGTCACCCGGCGTTTCGAGGATGGCCGTCTTTCCGCGCAATGCCGCATGCGCCGCGAACGCACGAAATCCGTTGATGCCGATATGGCCTTCGCCGATATGCCAATGGCGGTCTTTGCGCGCGCCAAGCGATACCTGCGTGTCGTTGAAGTGGAACATTTTCACCCGTTCGATGGTGACTGTCTCTTCGGCGAGCGCGACAAACCGCTCGACGCCGTCGCGCGAATTGATCGCATATCCCGCGGCCCACGAGTGCGCGGTATCGAGACAGACGCCGAGCTGCGGATGGCCGATCGCGCGGATCAATTCGCCAAGTTCTTCGAGCGTACCGCCGCAGAGTTGTCCCGCCCCCGCCGAATTTTCGAGCACGAGATAGACACCCGGCGCGATCGCTTCCAGTGCCCGTTCGAGAAGCACCACGACTGCCGCAAAGCCTTGAGCGCGATCGCGCGTCCCATATGAACCGAGATGCGTATTGACGAAATCGATTCCGCCCACCGCTGCGACAGCAAGATCGTTTTTGAGCAAGCCGAGCGAGCCGTGCGTGATCTTCGGATCGTCGCTTGCAAGATTGATGAGATAGGAAGTATGGATCGCGCTCGTCTCGATGCCGGCAAGCGTACGCATCTCGTGAAAGCGCTCCAGCCCCGGAACGTCCATTCTCCCGATCCGGTAGGTCTTCGGATTGCCGGAAAAAATCTGCAGCGACGAACAGCCCAGCCTTTGGGCATACGCGACCGTGGCATCGTATCCGCCGCCGGTTCCCACGTGCAAGCCCAAGCGCATGTTCTACGACCTCGCGACCGGTTGCGAAGCCGCGCCATACGAGACGCGACCCTGATATAGTTTATGCTCGTGCATCAACATACGACCGCGACCAGAATCACCGAGGCGGGCTAGCGCCGGCGGAACTTCAGCGAGTTGGAACGCATCCCGGGCGGCATGAACGTCAGCGCACGGCCGCTCGCGCCCATCGCGCGTGACGGATTCTTCTCGAATGTCGTTTCAACGAGCAACACCGCATCTGACGGACGCGAACGGCGCCCGACGCGGCCGATCAACTGCTCGACTTCGCTTTCACCGAAAGCATCACTGTCGGTGATCACGATGAGATCGGCGGCCGGGATATCGAGCCCGCTGCCGACGAGATTGGTCGCGGCGAGTATCGCCGGAGCACCATCGCGAAACGCCGTCATCTCTTCGACGCGCGTCGACGTCCCGTACACGCTGACGCCGCTACGTTTATTACGCTTCTTATGCTCCGCGCTATCGGCCATATCGCCGCGCAACTGCTGCACCGCTATACCGTACGTCGCTTCAAGCCGCGCCGCGAGCTTTGGAACGTCGCTGCGCGTGCGCGCGATGACGAAGATGCGCGACTTCCGTTCGAGGTGGTCGCGAATGAGGACGTCCGCGTGCGCGAGCTGCTCCGCCGCGGGCTCGCCCCACACGCCTGCAACCTTATGGACCTTCGTCGGCGGGGTATCGAAGGGCATCGCGCGCATGGCGACCGTGTTATTGAAGGCGCCGACGCGCTCGAGAAAGCGCTGCAATTCGGTCGGCGTCGCGGATGCGAAGAGCATCGGGCAATCGAGGTCCTCGAGCAGACGCAAATGTTCGCGCTCGTCGAACGCGTTGACATCGTCGATGATCGTGAGCGCGCTGCGGTCAAGGATATCCCACAGCGGTGCATTCGCGATCATCATCGCGCTGCCGACGACGAAGCGGATCGCACCGCTCTCCAGACCTTCGAGCATCGTGCGCCGCTCGCCGGGTGAAATTCCGCCGTGGGCCTCACCGACGCCAAGCCCGGTGCCTTCGAGCCGGTCGCGAAAATACGTGCAGTCTTGGCGGACGAGATCGCGCGTCGGAGCGACCACGCAGACATAGCCGCCGCTGCGCAGCGCTTCGTTGACGGCGACGCGAAACATGACCTCGGTCTTGCCGGAGCCTGTCGGCGCTTTGAGCAAAAACTCGAATTCGCCGGCGGCGAGGCGTTCGCTTATTTCCGCGACAGACTTTGCCTGGTCGTCGGTGAGCGTAAAGGTCTCACCGGGCTGAATCAATTCGTGCGCGAGCGCAACCGTGTTTTCGTTTGCGACAATCGTAGTCCAAATCTCGGGCGCGGGTTTCGTTAACTGCTGTTGGATATGCGTGTGTCCTCTTCTGCCGGTGCAGCATCTGAGGCGGCACCCGCGGTGTGTTCGGATGCGGCGTCGAGCGCGACGGCCTCCACGGCAATCGGTAACGTCAATTCGCGCGCCTCGGCTTCGAGATCGACCGGTGGCAGCTCGGCGAGCGAGCGCAGGCCAAACGATTCGAGAAATTCGGGGGTCGTCGTATATTCCATCGGCCGACCGGCGACGTCCCGGCGGCCCGCTTCGACGATGAAGCGGCGGTCGGTCAAGGTGCTCACGACGCTATCGACGTTGACCCCGCGTACGGCCTCGATCTCGGCACGCGTTACCGGTTGCAGATAGGCGACGATTGCGAGCGTCTCCATCGCAGCGGGCGACAGATTGGTCTTCGCGGGCAGCACGTACGCCTCGACGGCTTGGCGCGCCGCAGGCGAGGTCGCGAAGCGGTACCCGCCGGCGACCTCGCGCAGCACGATGCCACGCTCCGCAAAAGCTTCGGCGATCGTTTGCAGTGTTTGCGCGACCTCGACATGCGCGGCACCCGTCAGTTTCACAAGCCGTTCGATCGAAAGCGCTTCGCTCGCGACAAACAGCAGCGCTTCGATCGAACGCTGTACTTCGGCGCCGCGGATCGAATTGCACGGCACCGCATCGTCCTGAGCCCCGGCGACTTCGCTCAATTCAGTTTGCATGTACGTCCAAGGGAGCGAAAGGCAGCAGTCGCAGCGGCATCTCCGGGGTCGGTTGTTCGTACGCGAGGCGGCGCTGCCGGATAAGCTCGAGGATGGCGAGGAACGTCGCGATGACGCCCCCGCGGTCGAATTGCCGGCACAAGACGAGGAATTCGACAGCGCCCTGCTCGCGCACTACCCGCGCGACGAATTCCATCTGCCGGGCGACGGAGAAACGCTCGCGCGCGATCGTTCGCTTTTCCGGCTTCGCCGCTCGAACGGCCGCCAAAAGCGCTTTGGCGAGCTTATCGGGGACGATGCGATAGCGTTGGACGCTTTCGGCCGTCGAGTCACCGGCTTCGCGAAAATAGAATGCTTCGGCTTCGGTTTGGCGGACGCGCAAGGCGCCCGCGACGCCTTTGTAGGTCGAGTACGCGATCAGCCGCTGGCGCAGCCGCTCCTCGACCTCCTCGGCCGTCTCCTCACCCTCCGCCGCAAATGCGGCCGGGATCGCCGGAAGGAGCGATTTCGATTTGAGGAAGACTAGCGTCGCGGCGATGACAAGATACTCCGCCGCAACTTCGACGTCGAGCTCCTCCATGACGGCGAGGTAGTCGAAATACTGCTGCGCGACGCGCGCGAGCGGCACCGTCACGATATCCAGACGATGCTCGCGCACGAGGTGCAATAACAGGTCGAGTGGGCCGTCGAAGCCGTCGAGCCGGACGCGCAGGTGGCGTCCGTCGTCGGGAGCCTCGGGAGTGGGCTCGAGGTTTACCGTGTCGCCGATTCGCGCACCACGTCGTCGGGCCGGCGCGCGATGAGCGTCTCCAGCTCCATCGGATCGCCGTCCATCTTGGCGAGCTCCTCGAGCCCAAGATCGATCAAGCGTTTCTCATTCACATATTTGAGGGCTTTTTTGGCCGCCTTGATCTCGAACCAGGCTGCCTCGTCAACTTCGTGGTCGTGATTTGCGGTATCGCCCGAGAGATAACGCATCAGGTAGAAGTGGACCGATTTCTTGTGCTTGGTGCCATTGAGATAGAACCAGTACGAGAGTTCTGAAAGCTTGAGGTAGATTTCGGCCCAGCAACCGGTCTCTTCACGGACTTCGCGCAACGCCGCCATCTCATGGGTCTCACGCGCTTCGACATGACCTTTGGGCAAGGACCAAATGCGGGGTGTCCCGCGACCGATAAGGAGCGCGTCGAGCGTCGCTCCGTTACGCCGGAGGACCAGTCCGCCTGCCGAGACCTCGTACTTGATCCTCATTTGCCGCTTTCCGTAAGAACGCCCGAGGTTTCGGGCGCCGTGTGCCTTTATGATAGCAACCCGACCCAAGAAGAAACGGCTGCTGAAGGTGGGTCCTTTCGGAAGCTTGCGCGGTCCAACGCGTGCCGGAGGGCTCCCTGGCAATCGCGAATCAGGAAGTCAAACACGCCGTTCTTCGGAGGTTCGTATATGAAACGTCTGTTCTCTTCCATTCTCGTAGTCGCGCTCGCCGGCGGACTCGCCGGAACGTTCGGCGGCAGTAGCGCCTCGGCGAAAACCTGTCACGACGCCAAAGGCAAATTCATGAAGTGCCCAAGCACGATGATGGGAGCCCCGATGATGAAGAAACGCTGCCGCGACGCCAAAGGCAAATTCATGAAGTGTCAAGACGCGATGGGGATGCCCGCTAAGAAGATGTGACCGGGAC
>JAABUQ010003075.1_pt1 | contig 31419 bp, 35 predicted proteins | sample 5560001 | NCBI WGS metagenome assembly JAABUQ01 (sample SAMN10711888, study PRJNA513371) | rock metagenome | isolation source: Antarctica rocks | place: Antarctica: Victoria Land, Finger Mt nord | collected 2015-12-18 | reverse complement strand
CGGCTCATCACATCCTGGGGCTGGAGCAGGTCCCAAGGGTTTGGCTGTTCGCCAATTAAAGTGGTACGTGAGCTGGGTTCAGAACGTCGTGAGACAGTTTGGTCCCTATCTGCCGTGGGCGTCGAGACTTGAAAGGAGTTGCCCCTAGTACGAGAGGACCGGGGTGAACATACCTCTGGTGGACCTGTCATTGCGCCAGCAGTGCAGCAGGGTAGCTATGTATGGACGGGATAACCGCTGAAAGCATCTAAGCGGGAAGCCTCCCTTAAGATAAGGTCTCACAGAGTCGTGGAAGACCACCACGTTGATAGGCCGGGTGTGTAAGCGGAGTAATCCGTTCAGCTAACCGGTCCTAATTACTCTATTCACGGATTGAAAGTCCCACCATCAGCGACAGCGCTTTCAGGCGCAGACCTATGGCGAATCATAACAGGCCTGCACGGCATTGATTGAAAACCCGCATTCTCTTGTGCCCGCGCCATAGCTTGGTGGCCATAGCGCCCGTGACCCACCCGATCCCATCTCGAACTCGGCCGTGAAACCGGGCAGCGCCGATGGTACTACCGCTCAAGCGTTGGAAGAGTAGGTCGCCGCCAGGCTTTGTCGCGGGCGCGAGAGAATGCGATTTCAAACTCATTTACAATGCCAGTTTTCGCTTCGCCACTACGCTGGACAGCGTTGTGGCTCAGCCATCGCGGGATGGAGCAGCCCGGTAGCTCGTCAGGCTCATAACCTGAAGGTCACAGGTTCAAATCCTGTTCCCGCAACCAAATACAACGCCCGTCCGGCTTCTAGTCGGCCGGGCGTTTTTTTATGCCTGCCGTGTAAGTGTAAGCGTCAACTGATTCTTCCAACGACCCAAAAGTCGTCGTGAGCGTGATTCCGCCTGGCGCAAAAGGGTTGGCGGGCTCGAATCGGCTTGATTCCTGTTTGGGCACCGAAACGCTATGGCGAGATGCGCGATGATTGACGGGGTGGTATTGACCCGCTTTCTTGTACACCCTGAAGCTTTCGCCAGAGGTGCCTTCGCTGCCCAAGATCCACCCGCCCACACGCCTGAGTTTTGTCGCCAGATGGTCGATCTGGTTCGCGCTGGACGATCTCCCGACGAGCTTGCGCGCCGAGCGCGACGAGCGGGTGCGGCTGCGCCGCGAGGTCCGCCAGCTGCGCATCGAGCGGGAGATCCTGTCAAAAGCCGCGGCCTGGTTTGCTTAGCGAGACCGTGGCGCTCCCGTTGGGGTCTTCGGGTTCATGAGCGCAAATCCGGCCTGCGTCCCGGTCGCCACGATGGCGCGTGTCCTTGGTGTGTCGAAGGCGGGGTTCTACGCATGGCTGCACCGCTCTCCTTTGGCCCATGCCGTCGCCGACGCGGTGCTGCTCAAGCGCGTGCGGACCGTGCACGCCACCTCGCGCCAGACCTACGGGGTGCCGCGCGTCCACGCCGAGCTCAGGGCAAGAGGCGAGCGGCACGGCCGCAAGCGCATCGCGCGCCTGATGCGCGAAGCCGGGCTGGTCGGCGCAAGCCACCGGAAAGGCGGACCGATCACGACGCGACGCGACGCAAAAGCGCGACCCGCGCCCGATCTGGTGGACCGCGACTTCACGGCTACCGCGCCCGACCAGCTGTGGGTCGCCGATATCCCCTACGTGCCCACGTCGATGGGCTTCCTGTATCTGGCCGTGGTCCTCGAAGCATGGAGCGTGCCAAGATCGTGGGCTGGGCGATGGCCAATCATCTGCGCACCGAGCTTGTCCTCGACGCCATGGAAATGGCGGTGGGCCAGCGACGTCGGCAGGACGTCATTCACCACAGCGACCAGGGCAGCCAATATACGTCCATCGCGTTTGGCAAGCGCTGCGGCGAAGCCGGCGTGCGCCCGTCCATGGGCAGCGTCGGCGACGCCTACGACAATCCTGTCCTGAGCTTGACGAAGGGGCCATGGCCGAGAGCTTCTTCTCCACGCTCGAGGCCGAATTGCTCGCCCGTCGTCGCTTCGCGTCGCAAGGCGAGGCCAAGATGGCCTGCTTCAACTCCATCGAGGGATGGTACAATCCCGCCCGCCTGCACTCGGCGCTGGGCTACCGCTCTCCCATCACCTACGAACCGAGGAGAAGCCCGCCACGATCAACGCAAATCCCCAAGCCCGCCAATCGTCCCACCAAAGCGGGTCAAGCCCAGCCCGAACAGGAAGCCCAATGGAAACATATGCCAGCTGCGGCTGACCAGCCGGAGCAGCGGTCGCAGAATACGGACCATGATGCCGCGGTTGCCGAGCAGGACGTCGAAGTCCTGGTCGACATGGCGTTCGCCTCGCCGCACCACACGATAACCGCGCCAGAGCGACCGAAAGATGGCGGTATTCATCGTCGCGATGGCGAGCAGGAACACTGCCGATACCCCCGTGCTGATCGTGCCACCGACGGCTCGGAAATTCTGAAAATCGCTCATCAGGGTCGCCGCCGCGACAACCGCCACCGCGACGATGGTAACGATTGTCGAATGACCAAATGCAAAGAAGAAGCCGACCGCGACGGGCCGCTGATTATCTTAAAGCAGCTTGCGCGTAACATTGTCGATCGCCGCGATGTGGTCGGCATCGACGGCGTGGTGCAGCCCGAGGCCGTAGATTAGCGCGGCGACACCGAGCAGCGCGGGGCGGTCATCGAACAGCCAAAGCGCAGCAAGCCAAGCGCCGATGTTGAACACCGCGAGAAAGGCGTACACGCCGACAAGCCGCAGGCGAACGGTGCCGGACCGCTCCTGCAGCGTCATGACGAAGCGCTAAAAGCCGGGTTCCCCGTGACTTCGACGCTTGCTGCGGCCAGCATTGCGGTCATCGCGGCGAGCGATGCTACCGCTTGTGGATCGATGCCGTGCCGGGCGGCCAGCCACATCGGGTCGTTGTAGCCGAGCCAGGTACGGCCTTCGGCGTCCTCCCAGACCAGCGCCTTGAGCGGCAGATCGATACCGATTGTTTGTACCGCCTGCATCAACGGCGTGCCGCCTCGGGGATTGCCGAAGACGATCACCGTTGTCGGGCGCAGCTCCAGCCCGACGGTTGCGGCTGCGGCGGCGTGGTCGATGCGGGCGAGCACCGCCATGCCGTGCCCGGTCACCACATCGACAAGCCTATCGAGAGTTTCATCCGGTCCGAAAGCACTTGGCGTCGCCACGAGTCCGGCGGGCGTCACGACGTCTGGTCGGCTTCGTCGGCGGGCCAGCGCGCGGCGACCTCGTCCATCTTGCGCGCCAATGCTCCCGGTGTCAGGATGCCTTTCTCGAAGAGGATATTGGCGAAAGCCGCGACCCAGCGCTCATAATAGCTGAGCTTGCCGATGATCTCGGCGCCAAGCGCCTCGACGCCGCGCCGCTTCTCTTCGGTGTTCAGGATTTTGTGGAAGTCGAGGACGTCGGCAAGGGCGTGGCAGCGTTTCTCCCACGGCTCGAGATCGTGCTCGACCCTGTCGATCGGACCAGCGTAAAGACCGCCGATGTCGTTCGGCAGACGCTTCAGCAATGCCTCGCTGCCGTTCATCGACCGTCTCCAATGCTGACGGGAATGACGCCGATCATCGCATCGCGCGTCACCAGTGCGGCAAGCGCGTCCTCGCTGTAGCTCTCGGTGCCGGCGGGGCGCAGCGGCAACACTAGGTAGCGGACGATGGCGGTCGAGTCGCTTACCCGGACTTCGACGTCGTCGGGAATGACTGTGCCGAATTCGGCAAGCACGACGCGGGGTTCGGAGACGGCGCGCGATCGGTAAGGCTTGAGCTTGTACCAGTCGGGTGGCAATCCAAGGATAGGGCGCGGATAACACGAGCACAAGGTACAGACGATCAGGTTGTGAACCGTCGCGGTATTCTCGAGCACGATCAGCTCGGTATCATCGTAGAAACTGATGCCAAGTTCCTCGCAGGCGGTTCGCCCGTTGGTCAACAAGCGGGCGCGGAATGCCGGGTCGGTCCAGGCCCGCGCCACGACCTTGCCGCCGAGCGCCGGTGTCCGCGAGTCGAGTACCTCGATCTGACGGCGGATCTCGCCGGCGCTGAACAGCTTCTTCTCGATCAGGAGCTCGCGCAGCGCCGTCTCCATCATGTCATAGTAGCCGGGACGCTCGGATCGGCCGACTTCGACATGGGGATGATCGTGGTCGTGAGCGTGGGCATGTTCGGCCATTGGTCAAATCCTCTCGAGCCAGGTTTCGAAGACCTCGATCCGCAGACCATCGCGCGAGGACGCGGCGTAGCCCGGCCAAATTTCGGCGAGTGGAAAGGCAATCCGGTAATAATGACGCCGCGCGCCGGCATTGCGACCATAGGCTTCTTCCTCGTTATCGACCGCAGCCGGCTCGATGACGGCTTCGACGACACCCTTCTTGCCTCGCAAATAGGTCGGTACGCGGTAATGCCCGACCGGCGAGTGATCGCCGATCCGGACGCGCTCACCGGGCCTGAAGAGCGCCGCCTCGCCTGTCGCAAGGACGATTTCGGGGTACCTGTCGGTCTGACTGCCCAAAGCCGTTCTCCCGCCCGCTGGTCGTATTGCCGATAGCTAGTGAGGGTACTCCACTGTACGGTGTAACGATTGTCCGGACGGCGCATCGGTTTGGCCGGACGGTTCATTCTGGTCGCGCAGCGGGTTCGGTCGGTGAGAAGGGTCGCTCATGTACGACGACGCCGACATATACCGCGAACTCGCGCCGCTGCTCCGCGTCCGCCCCGAGCTCCAGCAACTGTGCGCATTCGGTGGACGATGGGAATCCTATCACGAACCCGAGCGCGAACGCTGGGCACCCTTCCACATCGTCACCCACGGCGAATGTCTCCTCGACGCGGGCGGAGAGGTCGGCATCCACCTCCGGGCAGGCGATATCGCGGTGTTGCCGCACGGCGGACCGCACATGATCCGAGGATTGCCATCCGCGACGAACGCAGCCGCCCCGGTACAAAAGCAGCGACGACTTCCCGACGAGCTGCTGATCAAGAGTAATATCGTCGGCGAACCCGATACCAAGCTGATCTGCGGACGCTGCTGCTTCGAACACGCGCACGACAATATGGTGCTCGCAGCACTGCCAGCGTTGGTCGTGCTGATTCCTGACAAAGCTCGCGATGGCGAGCGGCTGCGCGGCATCACCATCGCGATGTGCAACGAGCTCGAGGATGACCGGCTCGGCTCGGCGATCGTTGCTACATCGCTCGCGAGTTCGTTGATGCTGCTGGTGCTGCGCGCCCATTTCGAGGCGACGCCCGCCAAGGGCGGTATCTTCGCCCTGCTGGCACGGCCGCAGACCGCGCGCGTGCTCGCCGCGATGCTCGCCAATCCCGAGCAGGGGTGGACCCTCGACGCGCTCGCGGGCGTCGCCGCGACCTCACGCGCGACACTCGTCAGGTTCTTCAAGAAAGCCGTCGATGCGCCGCCGCTTGCCTATCTGGCGGAGCTTCGGCTGGGACTGGCGAGGTATCGGATCATGTCCTCGAATACCGCGCTTGTCGCGATCGCCGAGGACGTCGGCTACCAGTCCGAGTCGTCGTTCAGCCGCGCCTATCACCGTCGCTTCGGTGTCGCGCCGGGTGCTCATCGTACCGTTCGAGGAAGCGGATCGGTGATTGGAGATGGTCACTGAGCGCAGTCAACTCTGGAAGGTTTGTTTGATGACGACCGCCATCCCCGATATCGAGCGAAGCAAAGCTTATCCCAATTGGTTGAAGTCACGCGAGCACGCAGCGCGCCGACCAGCGCAGCGCGCTCGCAACATTGACCCCGAACAGCGCCGCCGTCGTCCGGCACGACCGGTCCCGCATCACCGATGACAGTAGTGAGCGTGGTGCGTAGCTTTCAATTACCCACAAGTGGTTGCGATTTTGGCGAGATTACCGACATCCTCGCGCGCATCGCCGCGCTCTATGCGATCGGAAGGCGAGGTGCGCGGGCGACCGCCCGACACCCGGCTGCGTGCCCGGCACGATCGGACGAGGCCGTTGGTCGCGGCGCTGCGCACCGTGCTCGACGAGGCGATGCGACAGCTTTCGCCCAAATCCGAGATGGCCAAGGCGATCGTCTATGGCTTTAAACTGTGGCCAGCGCTCGTCCGCTTTCTCGACGACGGCCGAGTGAGCACGGCCTATCGGGTCGATCGTTTGATCCTGGGAGGGCGGCGCGCCCGTCGGATATGACCAGCTCGCCATGGCCGACCTGCGCGCGTCTATCGGCGTCGACGGCGCGGACGCGCGCGACAAGCGGGCGCAAACCTGTTCACCTCTAGCACATGAAAAGAGCGGGGCTTTGCGGCCCCGCCCCTGTCACATTCGCTAACAGCCGTTCAACCCTGCAGGTTGGTCGCCGCCTGCTTGCCGCGCCGGTCGGTCTCCATCTGGAAGGTGACCTTCTGGCCTTCGCTGAGCGTCGCCATGCCCGCGCGCTCGACCGCGCTGATGTGGACGAACGCGTCCTGGCCGCCATCCTCGCGCGCGATGAAGCCGAAGCCCTTGGCCGCGTTGAAGAACTTGACCGTGCCGTCATAGCGCTCGGTCGAAGTCTCACGACTAGCCGCCCCGCCGAAGCCGCCGGGAGCCGCTCCGCGCGGCGGACCGCGATCGGCACCGCCACCCCGATCGGCACCGCCACCGCCGCCGCCGGTTACGGGCATCGGCTCGCCGACGATCACGATATCGGTCGCGCTGATGCGGCCGTTGCGCTCGGACAAGGTGAACTCGATCGGCTGGCCGTCGGCCAAGCCCGTCAGGCCCGCCTGCTCGACCGCGCTGATATGCACGAAGACGTCCTCGCCGCCGTCATCACGCACCACGAAACCAAAGCCCTTGGCCGCGTTGAAGAATTTGACGACACCCTTCGCGGTGCCCAGATTGTTCGCGGGCGCAAAACCGCCGCCGCGCGGCGGGCCACGATCGCCACCGCCAAAGCCACCGCCGCCGCCAAAGCGGCCACCACCACCACCGCCGCCGCCGCCGCCGAAGCGATCGCCGCCACCGCCGTAACCGCCGCCGCGATCGCCGCCACCGCCGTAGCCGCCACCACCGCCGCGATCACCGCCACCGTATCCGCCGCGACCACCAGCCAACGCTCCGCCGCCGGCGTAGGGGTCGAAGCCGCCCCCGAACTCCTCGCCGCCCTTACGTCCACCGCCACGCTCGAAATCCCGGCCGCCGCCACGGCGCCGATTGTCAGCATTCATCTCAGACTTGTCTTTCCAGTAGCTCATACAAACCGCAGCAACCCGACGAATCAGAACCCGGCACTTTTACGCTAACCCAAAACGTGCGCCGACGCGAGAGGATTAATGCGAGCATAACGCAGCTTTCACACATCGCCCCCCTGCGCTACTTGCGTGGCCATGACAGTCCACCTCCACGAAGGCGATCTTCCCCCCGGTCTGCTCGGCTCCGGTCCGATCGCGGTCGATACCGAGACCATGGGGCTGATGCCCGGGCGCGACCGGCTCTGCCTCGTCCAGCTGTCCGATGGCGGACCCAACGAACACCTTGTCCGCTTCGCGCCCGGGCCATGTCACGCGCCCAACCTCACCGCGCTGCTTGCCGATCCCGCGCGGCTCAAACTCTACCATTTCGGCCGCTTCGACATCGCGGTAATCCGCCACTATCTGGGCGTGATGCCCGCGCCCGCTTATTGCACCAAGACGGCGTCGCGCCTGATTCGCACCTACACCGATCGCCATGGGTTGAAGGAGCTGGTCAAGGAACTGCTCGGCATCGAGATCAGCAAGCAGCAACAGTCGAGCGACTGGGGTGCCGACACGCTGACCGATCCGCAGAAGGAATACGCCGCCTCCGACGTGCGCTACCTCCACCGGCTGCGCGACATCCTCGACGTGCGCCTGGCGCGCGAGGGCCGCGCGCATCTGGCAAAGGCCTGCTTCGATTTCCTGCCCGCGCGCGCCGAACTCGATCTCGCGGGTTGGCCCGAGATCGATATTTTCGCGCACATTTAAGTTGATGGCGAGCCTTCCCCACCCCTACACCGCGCGCGAGCGCGCCGCGCTACCCGGCGGCTCGCTCGATCGCTGGATCGGTCCTTTCAAGTGGTTGCTGCCCTGGGCGGCCGTCGCGTGCGTGGTGGGGCTGATCGTCCAGATCGTCTCGGCTCGCCCCGAGTTCAGCTTCGTCCTCAAGCGCGAGCAGGCGGTCACCTCGCCCGAGCATCTGCGCATCGAGCGCGCGCTGTATCGCGGGGTGGACAAGGAAGGTCGCCCTTTCAGCCTGCGCGCCGATCAGGCGGTCCAGCGCTCGGCCGCCGTACCGATCGTGGACGTGCGCGGCATCGACGCCGAGATGCGCCTCGCGAGCGGCCCCGCGCGTGTCGTCGCGGCGTCCGGCGCCTACGACATCGAGCATGACAAGGTGACGTTCATCGGCCCCGTCCATGCCGTCCAGGGCAATTACGCGCTGACCACGGGCCGGGCCACGCTCGACATCAAGGCGCAGCGCCTCATCAGCGACGGCCCGGTCACCGGCCGCTCCGCCTTGGGCGCGTTCCGCGCAGCGCACATGGAGGCCGATGTGGCGGGGCAGAGTGTCGTGCTCAGCGGCGGCGCGAGCTTGCACATCGATCGGCGCGCGGCCAAGTGACACTCATGCGCTTCGCCCTGCTGCTGGTGGTCCTCGCCACGCCCGCCTTCGCGCAGTCCGCGCTCAAGAAGCACGACACCAACGCGCCGATAGATATCAACGCCGCCAAGATCGAGGTGCAGGACAAGGCGGGCCTGTCGATCTGGACCGGGGACGTGCGCATGCAGCAGGGCGATCTCAGCCTCGCCGCGAACCAGATCAAATTGCATTATTTCCGCAAGGGCGAGACCCCGACCGTGACGCGCATGGACGCGATTGGCGGCGTCCAGCTCAGCAGCCCCTCGGAGCGCGCGACGGGTTCCTACGGCATCTACGATGTCGATCATCGGCTGCTCACGATGACGGGCAACGTCGTCCTTAACCAGAACCAGTCGGTGCTGCGCGGGCAGCGCCTCGTGATCGATCTGGACAGCGGCCGCTCCACGCTCGACGGCCGTACCAGCGGCGCGGCGCCGGGCACCCCCGGCCAGCCCGCCGAGGGCGGCCGTGTCTCAGGCCGCTTCGTCGTCCCCGAGAGGAAGACGCGATGAACACCGTGCGCCTGGTCGTGGCGGTGCTGCTCGGCGTCGTCTTCACGATCTTCGCGGTGCAGAACTGGGGCCCGGTGAGCGTCCGCTTCCTCGGCAATGTCTGGACGGTCGATCTGCCCGTGCTGCTGCTGCTCTCGGTCCTGGTCGGCGTTTTCCCCACCTGGGTCTGGGCGACCGCGCGCCGCCTTCACTGGAAGGGCCGCGCGACCAAGGCCGAGGGCACGCTGACGCAGAGCTTCGGCCCCGCCGCAACGCACCGTCCACCCGAAGACGCGTGAGCCCGGGTACCTGCGCCATCCGCCACGACGACCCGCGCATGCCGAGCGTGTCGAAGCAGGGTCGCATGGTGCTCGCGTCGAACGCTGGCGTCTGGAACCCGCCTTCGACACGCTCAGGCTGAGCTGGATCGCAAGGTCATGATCAACCCGCTCTACGTCGCCCTCGACACTCCCGACCTCACCCGCGCCCGCGCGCTCGCCACCGCGCTGCGCGCTCACGTCGGCGGCCTCAAGCTCGGCCTCGAATTCTTCACCGCCCACGGCCCCGAAGGCGTCCGCGCGCTGGCAGGGGAGGGTTTACCCATCTTCCTCGACCTCAAGCTCCACGATATTCCCAATACGGTGGCCGGTGCGGTCCGCGCGCTCGCCCCCCTCGCGCCATCGATCCTCACCGTCCACGCGAGCGGCGGCCACGCGATGATGCGCGCCGCGCGCACCAGCGCTCCGCCCGCCACGCGCATCGTCGCGGTGACGATGCTGACCAGCCTCGACCGCCACGACCTCCACGAGATGGGCCTGGGCGAAGACCCCGCCCGTCTCGCCGCTGGGCTCGCGGTGTCGGCGCGCGCGGCGGGGCTGGACGGTGTCGTCTGCTCCCCCCACGAGGTCCGCGCGATCAAGGCCGCCTGGCCCGACTGCCTCGCCGTAGTACCCGGCATCCGTCCGGAAGGCGGGAGTGCGGGCGACCAGAAACGCGCCGCCACGGCCGCCGAGGCATTGCGCGAAGGGGCGGACATCCTGGTGGCGGGAAGGCCGATCACGGGAGCGGCGGACCCGGCGGCGGCCGCGCGGGGGATGGTGGCTTGACGCCGAGCCTGGCGTGACAGTCCCACGCTGCAGGCCTATGTGACGCGGATGGCAACGGTGGTGATCGACACGCTCCGGGTCTCCCGCCGCCTGCGCGACGCGGGCGCAAGCGAGCCGCTGTCCGACGCACTCGCCGCCACGCTGGCCGAGCAGGCCACAACGGGGCGCGAAGAAGCGGTCAGCAAGGCGGACCTTGCATTGACGAACCGCGATCTCACCGCGAAGATCGATACGCTCGAAGGTCGTGTCGACAAGCGGTTCCTATCGCTCGAAAACCGTATTCTCGAATCCGAAAACCGCATCCTCGCCGCCCAGAACCGGATGCTGGTCTGGACCGCGGGCTTCGCGCTCGCCGCCGTCGGCCTGACGGTTACCCTTATTAAGGCGCTTTGATCGGCCTTGCGTGAAGATTTAAAAACGCGGCATCTACACCCACCACCAGCGCCGCTCAAACCCGAACCAATACGGCGTCAACGTCGCCTGCCTTGAAGGCGTGAGCCCGTTCGACTTCGCCGAGAGTGCCGGTGTGGGACGGGACCCAGCATAGCCGTGACACGGGGAGGGCGGATGTGCTGTTGGGGACGCTGCGGTTTGGAAGAGTGGACGCATCGGTGATAGATTAGTTGGAAGGCTGAGACGGTCGATTCTTCCGCGACTGGTTGCGTTACAGGGATTGGCTAAGTTGAACTTCGAGAAAATCATAGACGGGCTGCCTCGGCGCACCGTGGCGGAACGTGCAACCGTTCGTGAGAACGCGAGCGCCTTGGCGAAGAACGGCACGGCCCTTGAACAGGCGGCGGCTTGCCGGGTGCTCGAAGCTTTGGATATACTCGTCCGGATGGAGAACGATGCGATCGCCGAGCGTGTTCGGACGCTTTTGCCCGATCAGCGTGTTGTGGAGGCGTTCCGCACTCCCCCAATGACGCCTGCTGAAATCAACATTGTCCGTGTTCTGCTAGACAACCCGGATGCAAGTTCCCCTTCACTAACGGCGAAGCTTGGGTGGGGCGGCATGGCATGGCACCTGCATTTTGGTAAGATGTGCGTTAGGCGAGGTGCGATGCTGTGGCCCGCTGAGCCGGCGATCACCCGTAAAGGCCTTTTCTATACGGGAATATTGACCACGTACAATAATGTAACGCACGGGTTTACGATCAAGTCCGAGGTTGCCAAGGGGTTCGCGGAGCTTGGTATTCGCGCAGCTTGATGCCCCTCACAAAAATCTGCGGCCTGACCACCCCCGCCACCCGCGACGCCGCCATCCAGGCGCGCGCCACGCATCTCGGCTTCGTCTTCTTCCCCCCATCCCCCCGCCACCTCACCCACGAGCAGGCGGCCGCGCTCGCCGCTCCCGTTCCCGCGCACATCCAGCGTGTGGGCGTGTTCGTCGATGCGGACGATGCCGCGCTCGAAGCCGCCATCAACGCCGCCAAGCTCACCGTCCTCCAGCTCCACGGCCACGAGACCCCAGCCCGCAGCGCGCATGTCCGCGCCCGCTTCGGGCTGGAAACCTGGAAAGCCGTCCCCGTCCGCACCGCGCAGGACATTGCCGCCACCGCCGCCTACAAGGGCGCGGCCGATCGCCTCCTGTTGGACGCCAAGGCTCCCGAGGGCGCGCCCCTCCCCGGCGGCAACGGCCTCAGGTTCGACTGGGCCATCCTCGCGCAGACCCGCCCGCCGATGCCATGGGGGTTGTCGGGCGGCCTCACCCCCGCCACGGTGGCGGACGCGATCCGCACGACCAACGCCCCGCTGGTGGACGTATCGAGCGGCGTCGAGACCGCCCCCGGCATCAAATCCGCCGACCTGATCCGCCAGTTCCTGGGAGCAGCGCACGCCGCATGACGATCCACCAGCCCGCCCAGTCCTTCCGCGCCGGTCCCGACGCCAACGGCCATTTCGGCCAGTTCGGCGGGCGCTATGTCGCCGAAACCTTGATGCCGCTGATCCTCGATCTCGAACGCGTCTACGAAGACGCCAAGCGCGATCCCGCCTTCCACGCGCAGTTCGAGCACCTGCTCACCTACTATGTCGGCCGCCCCAGCCCGCTCTACTTCGCCCCGCGCCTGACCGAACACCTCCAAGGCGCGAAGATCTACTTGAAGCGCGACGAGTTGAACCACACCGGCGCGCACAAGATCAACAATTGCGTCGGCCAGATCCTGCTCGCCATTCGCATGGGCAAGACGCGCATCATCGCCGAAACCGGCGCGGGCCAGCACGGCGTGGCCACCGCCACCGTCGCGGCGCGCTTCGGCCTGCCGTGCACGATCTTCATGGGCGCGCGCGACATCGAGCGCCAGGCCCCCAACGTCTTTCGCATGAAGCTGCTTGGCGCCGAGGTGCGGCCGTGCGAGTCCGGCTCGCGCACGCTCAAGGACGCGATGAACGAGGCGCTGCGCGACTGGGTCACCAACGTCCACGACAGTTTCTACATCATCGGCACCGCGGCGGGTCCGCATCCCTACCCGGCGATGGTGCGCGATTTCCAGTCGGTGATCGGTCGCGAAACCCGCGTGCAGTTGGCCGCGCAGGAAGGGGAGGGGGTTCTGCCCGATCTGCTGGTGGCCTCGATCGGTGGTGGCTCGAACGCGATCGGCTTGTTCCACCCGTTCCTCGACGACCCGTCGGTGAAGATGCTCGGCGTCGAGGCGGCGGGCCACGGCCTCGACCGCGAACACGCCGCTTCGCTGGCGGGCGGCCGCCCCGGAGTCCTCCACGGCAACAAGACTTACCTTCTCCAAGACGCCGACGGTCAGATCGCCGAGGCGCATTCGATCTCCGCGGGCCTCGATTACCCCGGCATCGGCCCCGAACATTCCTGGCTGAAAGAGAGCGGCCGCGTCGACTACACCAGCGCCACCGACGCCGAGGCCCTCGACGCCTTCCAGCTATTATGCCGCCTCGAAGGCATCATCCCCGCGCTCGAACCCGCGCACGCCATCGCCGCCGTCACCAAGGTCGCCCCGACGATGCGGCCCGAACAGATCATCGTAGTCAACCTGTGCGGCCGAGGCGATAAGGACATCTTCACGGTGGCGGACGCCCTTGGATCCCAGCTGTGAGCCATCCTCACCCCCCGTCCCCCCTCTCCCGCGAACGCGGGAGAGGGACAGCGCCGCAGGCGCAGGGTGAGGGGGGGCGCGACCGCTTGTCAAAAACTTTAGTCCTCCACCATCCCGCCCTCATCGCCTTCGTCACTTCGGGCGATCCCACCCCCGTCGACACTCCCGCCATCCTATCGGCCCTTGTCGAGGGCGGCGCGAACATCGTCGAACTGGGGATGCCCTTCTCCGACCCGATGGCGGATGGTCCCGCGATCCAGGCCGCCAACCTGCGCGCACTCGCGGCGGGCGCGACGATGCACACCACGCTCGCCGCCGTCGCCACCTTCCGTGGCCAGCACCCCACGACGCCGCTCATCCTCATGGGCTACCTGAACCCCATCCTCGCCCACGGCGCGGCCGCCTTCGCGCGCGACGCGGCGCAGGCGGGCGCGGACGGCGTCATCGTCGTCGACGCGCCGCCCGAGGAGGACGCCGATCTCGCCCCGCACTTGCGCGCGCACGGCCTCCACCTGATCCGCCTCGCCACGCCAACCACCGACGCCGCGCGGCTGCCCACGGTGCTGGCGGGCGCGTCGGGGTTCCTCTATTACGTCGCGGTGGCAGGCATCACCGGCTCCGCGAGCGCCACCGCGCACGACACCGCGCAGGCGGTCGCGCGCCTGAAAGCCGCCACCAGCCTCCCCATCGCGGTCGGCTTCGGCATTCGCACCCCCGAACAGGCCGCCGCCGTCGCAGCGCACGCCGACGCGGTGGTGGTGGGCTCGGCGATTGTCGATATCATCGCCGCCGCACACATCGCCCGCGCCAACGATCTCGCCACCCCCGTGCGCGATCTCGTCGCCTCCCTCGCGGCCGCCGTCCACGGCGCGCGCGCGTGAGCTGGCTCACCCGCCTTGCCCCGCGTGTAAGCCTCGCCCCCAAGCGCGACACGCCCGACGATCTTTGGACCAAATGCCCCGAATGCGGCCAGCTCATCTACGCGCGCGACTACCGCGAGAACCTGAGCGTCTGCCCGCACTGCAATCACCACGGCCGCATCGGTCCGGCGGATCGCTTCGCCCAATTGTTCGATCACGGCGAGCACACGCGCCTCCCCCTTCCCCGCGTTCCCGAAGACCCGCTCCAGTTCCGCGACACCAAGCGCTACCCCGATCGCCTCAAAGCCGCCCGCGTGACGACCAACGACTGGGACGCCTTCATCCTCGGCCAGGGCCGCATCGGCGGCGTCCAGTCCGTGCTCGGCGTCCAGAACTTCCACTTCATGGCGGGCTCAATGGGTGCGGCGGTAGGATCGGCCTTTGTTTGCGGGGCCGAAGCCGCGCTCAACGCCCGTGTCCCCTATGTGGTTTGCAGCGCGAGCGGCGGCGCGCGGATGCAGGAGGGCACCGTCGCGCTCATGCAACTGCCGCGCACCACGGTGGCGGTCAGCCGCCTTGAAGAAGCCGGCCTGCCCTACATCGTGGTGCTGACCGATCCGACCACCGGCGGCGTCACCGCGAGCTTTGCGATGCTCGGCGACGTCCACATCGCCGAACCCGGCGCACTGATCGGCTTCGCGGGCGCGCGCGTGATCGAGCAGACCATTCGCGAAAAGCTCCCCCCCGGCTTCCAGCGCGCGGAGTATCTGCTCGAACACGGCATGGTGGACATGGTGGTTCCGCGCCGCGATCTCGCGGGCACGCTGGGGCGGCTGCTGCGGCTGTTGACGCGCGCGGAGGGGCGCGTGTGACCGCCCAGACCCTCGACACCGCCCGCTCCACCGACCCCGCGCTCGACGCCGCGCTCGCACGCGTCCACGCGCTTTTCACCGGCCAGATCGATCTGTCGCTCGACCGCCTCCACCGCCTGCTCGTCCAGCTCGGATCGCCCCATCTCGCGCTGCCGCCGGTGTTCCATATCGCGGGCACCAACGGCAAAGGCTCCACCGTCGCCTACCTGCGCGCCTGCCTCGAAGCGAGCGGGCGGCGCGTCCACACCTACACCAGCCCGCATCTCGTGCGCTTCAACGAGCGCATCCGCCTCGCGGGCACGCTCATCGAGGACGCCCCGCTCACCGCGCTCATCGACGAGGTGCTCGCGGTAAACGGCCCTCAGCCGATCACCTTCTTCGAGTTTACCACCGCCGCCGCTCTCCTCGCCTACGCGCGCACACCGGCGGACGTGGTGATCCTCGAAGTCGGCATGGGGGGCAGGCTCGATCCCACCAACGTCATCCCCGAACCCGCAATGACGGGCATCGCGCAACTGGGCCTCGACCATACCCAGTGGCTCGGCCCAACCATCCTCGACATCGCGCGCGAGAAGGCGGGCATCGCCAAGCCCGGCGTGCCCATGGTCCACGCGCGCTACCCGCGCACCGTCGCCGCGCGCGTCGCCGAGGTGGCGGGCGTCGCTGGAGCCAGGCTTCACCCGCGCGGCACCGATTGGGACGCCGCCGCCTATCAGGATCACCTCCACTACCGCGACGTACACGGCCTCGTCACGCTGCCGCTCCCTCGGCTCGCGGGCGCGCACCAGCTCGACAACGCCGCGCTCGCTATTGCCATGCTGCGTCACCAATCGGCGATCCATGTTCCCGAAGCCGCATTGCGCGCGGGCCTCGGCTGGGCCGAATGGCCCGCGCGCCTGCAACGGCTCGACACGACCCCGCTCGGCCAGCGTCTCCCGCCGGGCAGTCAAATTTGGCTCGACGGCGGCCACAACCCCGCCGCCGCACGCGCCGTGGCCGAGACCTTCAAGGGCCATGATCTTACCGAGCGCCCCTTCCACCTGATTACGGGGATGCTTCCCACCAAGGATGGCGAGGCGTTCTTCAAGGCCTTCACCAGCCGCGTCACCGCCGCGTGGACCGTGCCCATCCCGGACAGCACCCACCACGATCCCTTGGCTCTCGCCCGCTGGGCACGCGCGGCGGGCCTGCGCGCCGCCGCGTGCGCCTCGGTTCCCGCCGCGCTCCAAGCCATCGCCGCCGAGATCGGCCCCGCGCCCGTCGTCCTTATCGCCGGCTCGCTCCACCTCGCGGGCGCGGTCCTGGCCGAGGCGGGGTTGCGACCCACCTGACGTCTACCCTCCCCCTAGCGGGGGGAGGGACAGCCGCGAAGCGGCAGAGAGAGGGAAGGTACGACCGGGAGCTTTCCTCGCGGCACCTGCGCTCCCTCTCCCTCGCTGCGCTGCGCTGCGCTTTTCCTCCCCCCGGTAAGGGGGAGGGTAGAAGGCGGCTACCCCGCCATATACCTTGCCGCGTACCGCTCGGTGATCCGGTCCACGGGCATGATCACGAACACATCGATCGTATTGAAGTCCCGGTCCACGCTCCCGCCATCCCCGATCATCGCCCCCACGCGCAGATAGCCCTTGATCAGCGGCGGCAACGCCCGCGCGGCCGCGCGCGCGTCATAGCTCCCCACCGGCAGCAGATCGGTCTCCACCCGGTCCCGGTCCCACGCGTAGGCGCGCAGTTCGGGCGGGGCGAGGTGGTGGTGGTGCAAATACGCCAGCGACCGCGCGTGCTCGGCCACATCCACCCCGTGCAAGGACCCGCACCCGAACATGTGCCCGATGCCGTTCGCCTTTAAATACGTCGCGATCCCCCGCCACAGCAGGCCGATGGTCGGCGCGTCGCGAAAGTTCGCCGCCACGCAACTGCGTCCCAGCTCGAGCAGCTGCAGCCCGCTGCCCGAATCGCTGAGCAGCGGCCCCAGGTCGTACTCTCCCGCCGAATAAAATCCGCCATGCCGCGCCGCCACGCTCTGCCGCAGCAGCCGGTACGTGCCCACCACCTCGGGCTCGACCCCGACACCCGAGTGATCGAGTACCAGCAGATGATCGCACACCGGATCGTAGGCATCGAGATCGAGCCCGCTCACGCGCGCCTCCTCGGTCGCCCGCGCACCCTGCTCCTCGAAGAAGATCCGGTAGCGCAACCGCTGCGCCGCCGCGATCTCGTCGTTCGAGGTCGCCAGCCGAACCTCCAGATCGCCCGCGCGGTGGGTAAAGGGGTCCGTCGTGTCCGCAGTGTCCGTCACCAGTACGATATAGCGCCACTTGCGCGCCCGCGCGAGGTGAGAACAGCCGGACATCGGATTGCCACCTTGCGAACGAGGTGTAATGATGTCATAACACACTCCGGTTTGCAGGAGCAGCGCAACGTGAGCAACCAGCCAGAACTTTCGGTCAAGGATTTCTTCGCGTTCGGAAACGCAGCCGCCGAGCACACCGCGTCGCTCGCAGTTCGCTATCCGCTGCCGATCGCGGATCGACAGCCGGAAGATGCCACACCCAAGGCTGACGAGCCTTCCACGCCAGGAAACGCCGGAGCCGCCTGAACCGGCTCGATCGTTATCGCCTCACTCCCGTTTCAGTGCCCGGTCCAACGTGCCTGTGCTCGATACGCATTATTCCACGCCGGGGGAGCGCGATCGAGAAGGTGAAAAGGTTGGACCGCAAATAGCCGCCCGCCGCGTCCCGGCCTAGGCGCTGGCACAACAGCCCGGCCGACCGCCAACCTCAATCGATCGATAGCCTCGCGGTCAGCCCGTCGTCATGCCACTCGGTCGCGAAACTGCCCTGGCGCGCCGCGACGATCCGCTGGATCAGCGCGAGGCCCTGGCCGCCCGTGCGCGATGTCGCCATCACCGCGGCGTTCGATCGCTCGGTCCAGTTGATCGTGATCGTCTTGCCCGCGCAGTCCGCGTCGATCGTCAGCGTGCCGCCGTACGCCAGCGCGCCATGCTTGCCCGAGTTGACCGACAGCTCGCCCAGCACCAGCGCGATCGCGTCGGCGGTCGCTCGCCCGATCGTGATCGATGGCACCAAGCCGAGCTTGACCGGGCAGTTCGGCCCATCGAACGGCGCGACAAGCGCATTCATCAGCGTGCCGAGGTCTCGCGGCGTCTCGTCCTTGTCGAACAGCGATTGCGCGGCGGCCAGCGCGATCATGCGCTCGGACATCTCGCGCGCAAATATCTCGTTTTCCGCGCTACCCCGCGCGAAGCCGTTCATCAGGCTGCACATGATGGTATAGGTGTTGCGCAGGCGGTGGCGCATCTCCGTCATCAAAATGTTGAGCGCCTCGCGGTCCATCTCGGCCTTGGTGATGTCGCGGGACATCGCCAGAAAGCCCGCGTGCACGCCATCGGCGTTCCTGACGGACGATACGCTCACCTCCCACCAGCGCAGTTTGCCGTTCGCGGTGGGGCAGGGCGCGCCGAAGCGCACGGTCTCGCCTTGCGTGGCGCGTCGATACGCATCGAGGATTTTTTCATGAATGGACTCGGGCCAGAGGTCGGTCCAAGGCGTACCCTCAAGCTCTCTCAAGGAGTCGAACCCCAGCGAACATACGCCGTTCGCATTCACCCAAATGATGTCGCCCGATGGATCGATCAACTTGATGCAATCGGTGCTTTGCTCCAGCACCGAGGCGAGCGTTTCGGCAGTTAGCGATGCCTTCGTCAACATGGCGTCACTATATCCCGCCCGTGTCGGCAACGATGTTCACAGGATCACCTTTCGCCCGACCGCTCGCATATCGGATGTCATAAGATCGGCACGGACTGCTATAGTTAAGATTTGTCGCCACACAAGATTTAGTCACCTCTTACTGGCGTGTTACAGCCCGGTCCACCATGCCCGTGCGCGCCATGTACCAGAACAGCACCACTCCGGGCAGCGCGATCGCGAAGGTCAATAGGTAAAACCGCACATAGCCCAACGCCTCGACCAGCGCCCCCGCACTCGATCCGGTCAATATCCGCCCGACCACGCTCGCCGCCGCCGAGATCAGCGCATATTGCGTGGCCGTGAAGCGCGTGTCGCACAGCGCGGAGAAGAACGCGACCACGGTCACTCCCCCGATCCCGCTCGAGAAATTCTCGGTCGCCTGCGCTGCCGCCATGCCCCAGATATTGTGCCCAGCCGCCGCCAGCGCAACGAAGCCCAGGTTGGAGAACGCCATCATCACCAGACTGATTAGCACCGATCGCTTCAGGCCCAGCGCTGAATACAGCACGCCGCCCCCCGCTACACCGACCAGGAACGCCACCGCCCCGAAGCCGACATCGTAGGTCGCGACCTCACGGTTGGTGAAGCCCAGATCGTTGTACATGAGCCGTACGCTGAGCTGTCCTAACGTATCGCCGAGCTTGTGGATGAGGATAAACAGCAACACGACCCCTGCGCCCGGCCGCGACAGGAATTCGCCAAATGGCCGGAGTATTCCTTGCACGATGCCTAACCGTGCACCCTTGGCGAGGCGTTCGCGCCGCCTCTCCGGCTCGCCCAGCCACAGCGCCGCCAGCAGCGCTGGCAGCGCGAACAACGCGCACGCGCCGTACGCCACACCCCAGCCGTAAGGCGCGGCAAGCCAAAGGGCCAACGCCCCCGCCCCCGTCGCTCCCAGCCGCCAGCCATACTGGCTCATCCCCGATCCGACGCCCAGCTGATCGGCGCTCAGAGTTTCGATCCGGTACGCGTCGATCACGATGTCGTAGGTCGCGCCCGCCACGCCCACGCAGATCGCCGCGAACGCGAACGCGCCCAGCCCCGCCTTGGGGTCAAGGGCACCCAGCCGCGCCACCGTTGCCATCACCAGCAGCGCCGCCAACACCAGCCAGCTACGCCGTTGGCCGATCGCCCCCAGCAAGGGCAACCGCACCTTGTCCACCAGCGGCGCCCAAAACAATTTGAGGTTATACACCAGGAACGCCAGCGCGAACGCGGTCACCGCCTTCTTGCTGATGCCGCTCTGCGCGAGCCGCGTCGTCAGCGTCGCCCCGATCATTGCATAGGGGAAGCCCGAACTGATCCCCAGCATCAGGGCGCCCAGCGGGGCGGGCTCCAGATACGGCCGAACAGCCAGCGGAAGGCGGTCGCGCCAGGTCGGCGCGGTCTTGGTGATCATCGTCGCGGACCGTAGCCAAGCGCGGGCCGTCGTCCACCCCGCTCTTGCATTGTAGGGCGGGTAACGGAGTCTCACGCACACGGCTGGGGCGATCGTCCCACGCACGCCCACACCGAGATCGCTAAGAACCACGGTGGACTCATGGACTTCATGGACTTCGTCAACGCCCCTTGACACTCCCCCCCAGCCCTATAGGGGCGGCGACGGGCCACGCCGCCCCAACGCGGCGCAGGCTCTCTGCAAGGAGAGACCGATCACATGAACACGCCTCCCCAGGTGCGTCCCGCGCGCCCCTATTTCTCCAGCGGCCCCTGCGCCAAGCGCCCCGGCTGGACTCCCCAGGCCCTCGATCTCCAGGTCCTCGGTCGCTCCCACCGCTCCAAACTAGGCAAGGCAAGGCTCGCCGAAGCGATCGCGCGCACCCGCTCGGTCCTTGAGGTGCCCGACACTCACCGCATCGGCATCGTCCCCGCATCCGACACCGGCGCGGTCGAAATGGCGATGTGGACCCTGCTCGGCCAACGCCCCGTCACCGTCGCCGCGTGGGAAAGCTTCGGCGAAGGCTGGGTCACCGACGCGGTCAAGCAGCTCCGCATCGACCCTACGCTTGTGCACGCCGATTACGGCCACCTCCCCGATCTAGGGTCGATCGATTGGACCCACGACGTCGTCTTCACCTGGAACGGCACTACGTCGGGCGTCCGCGTTCCGGGCGGCGACTGGATTGCCGACGACCGCGAGGGCCTCTCGATCAACGACGCCACCTCGGCCGTTTTCGCGATGGAGATGCCTTGGCCGAAGCTCGACGTCACCACCTTCAGCTTTCAGAAGGTGCTCGGCGGCGAGGGCGGCCACGGCGTCATCATCCTCGGCCCGCGCGCAGTCGAGCGGCTCGAACGCTACACCCCCGCGTGGCCGCTCCCCAAGATTTTCCGCCTGACCTCGAAGGGCAAGCTGATCGAGGGTGTCTTTACCGGCGAGACGATCAACACCCCCTCGATGCTCGTGATCGAAGATTATATTGACGCGCTCACCTGGGCCGAGTCGATTGGCGGCCTGTCCGGCCTTGTCGGCCGAAGCAACGCCAATGCCGCCGCCTTGTCGGCGTGGGTCGAGCGCACGCCCTGGATCGAGCATCTTGCCGTCGCGCCCGAAACCCGCTCGACCACCAGCGTCTGCCTCACGCTCCCGAACGCGTCGCCCGACCTGCCCAAGGCAATGGTGTCGCTGCTCGAAAAGCACGGCGTCGCATTCGACATCGGGGCTTACCGCGACGCGCCCCCGGGCCTGCGTATCTGGTGCGGTGCCACGGTCGACACCGCCGACCTCGAGGCCCTGATTCCTTGGCTCGAATGGACCCACGCCGAGGCTGCCCTGAACTAGGCCGCCCCGGTGCAAGTCGTCCGTTCACCGCCAGCTACGGCCCGGCTCTTCGCGGAGCCGGGCCGGTCGCCCGCGCTTAGCGCGTGGGGGGTGTCGTCGTCGTCGTGGTGTCGGTCGTCGCCTTGTGCCCGTGATGCTTGGTCTTCACGTGCGTGCGCGTCGTCGAGCTTGGCATCGGGTCTGCTGCCGCGGGCGGGGGAGAAGCCGTCGACGGATCGGTCGCAGTCGAGGTCGTCGAGTTGGTCGTCGAACCGTCGGGCGTCTGCACCGTGGTCGAGGTCGCGGCGGGCGTACCCGGCTGCGCGCCCGTGGTGGTCGTGCTCGACGTGGTCTGCGCCAGCGCGACGAACGGCAGCGCGGAAATGGCAATCGCCCAAGCAGCAATACGCATGATGAACATCCTTCTTGTTACTCGCGCCCTGATGGGCACGCTCCTCCTATAATGGCTTTCCAATTCAGTGAACTCTGGCCCGACCAGTTTTTAACACTGCCCGTCCTATGTGAACGCAACCTTCCTCGTTTCTGGAGTGCCCCATGCCCCGTGTTCTGATCGCCGACCAGATGTCCCCGCTCGCGCTCGAGACCTTCACCCGTAGGGGCATCGACGCGCACGAGCGCACCGGCCTGTCGAAGGACGAACTCAAGGCCATCCTCCCCGAGTATGATGGCCTGGCGGTTCGCTCGTCCACCAAGGCCACCGCCGACGTGATCGCCGCCGCGCCGAACCTCAAGGTGATCGGCCGCGCGGGCATTGGCGTCGACAATGTCGATATCCCGGCGGCGTCAGCGGCGGGTATCGTGGTGATGAACACCCCGTTTGGCAATTCGATCACCACCGCCGAACACGCGATCGCGCTCATGTTCGCGCTCGCCCGCGATCTGCCGCAGGCCGATCTCAGCACACAGGCGGGCAAGTGGGAGAAAAACCGCTTCATGGGCGTCGAGCTGTTCGCCAAGACGCTCGGCCTGATCGGCTGCGGCAACATCGGCGGTATCGTCGCCGAACGCGCGCTGGCGCTGAAGATGAAGGTGATCGCCTACGATCCCTTTCTCACGCCCGAGCGCGCGACCGAAATCGGGGTGGAAAAGGTCGAGATGCCCGAACTGCTCGCGCGCGCGGACTTCATCACGCTCCATACGCCGCTGACCGAATCGACCAAGAACATCCTGTCCGCCGCCGCGCTCGCGCAGACCAAGCCCGGCGTGCGCATCATCAACTGCGCGCGCGGCGGCCTGATCGACGAGGTCGCTTTAAAACTGGGTCTCGAATCGGGGCATATCGGCGGCGCGGCGCTGGACGTGTTCGCGGAAGAACCAGCCAAGTCCAACCCGCTGTTCGGCACGAAAAACCTGATCTGCACGCCGCACCTGGGTGCCTCGACCGAGGAGGCGCAGGTCAATGTCGCGCTCCAGGTCGCCGAGCAGATGGCGGACTTCCTGCTGACGGGCGCGGTTGCCAATGCGCTGAACACCCCATCGGTGTCGGCTGAGGATGCGCCGCGCCTCAAGCCCTACATGGCCCTAGCCGAGAAGCTGGGCCTTCTGCTCGGCCAGCTTACCCCTGCGGGCCTCACCGCAATCCAGGTCGAGGCCGAGGGCGCCGCCGCCGAGCTCAACCTCAAGCCGCTCGTCGCCGCCGCGCTCGCAGGCCTGATGCGTCCGCACTCGGACACGGTGAACATGGTCAACGCGCCCTTCCTGGCGAAAGAGCGCGACATCGCGGTCGCCGAGACGCGCAACAGCCGCGAGGGCGATTACCATACGTTGCTTCGTCTGACCGCGCAGACCCCGGCGGGCGAGCGCAGCGTTGCGGGCACGTTGTTCGCCGATCGCGAACCGCGCCTGGTCGAGCTGTTCGGCGTCAAGATGGAGGCCGCGCTCACGGGTCGGATGCTGTTCATCGTCAACGAGGACAAGCCCGGCTTCATCGGCCGCCTGGGCGCGACGCTCGGCGACGCGGGCGTCAACATCGGCACGTTCCACCTCGGCCGACGGGCGGCGGGCGGCGAGGCCGCGCTGCTGCTCTCGGTCGATCAACCGATCCCCGAGCCGCTACTATGGACGATCCGCCGCCTGCCCGGGGTGAAGGAAGCGCGCGGGCTTGGCTTCTGATCGGCCCTTATTCGCCGTCGTCCTGGCCTCGTCCCGAGACCCTGAAGTAGGCAAGCGGCTTTATGGCGGTATGCAGCGCGCGGGTCGGCGCGGCTGCGGAGGACGGCGCGTTGCGGCTATTTGGTCGCGAACACGGCTTCGCTCGGACCGCGCTCGCGCTGCAGCCGCGCCGCGACCTGCTCCGCCTGCGCCAGTGCGCGCAGGATGTTGCCGTCCGCGATCTGGGCGCAATCCCGCGCGCTGTAGCCGCGCTTGAGCAGCTCGGCGAAGAGTGCGGGGACTTTGGACACGTCTTCCAGCCCCGTTGGCAGGGTAGGCACGCCATCATAGTCCGATCCGATGCCGATGTGATCGATCCCCGCCACCTTGCGGATATGATCGATATGGTCCGCGATCTGCGGGATCGTGGCGTGCGGGGCGGGATGCGCCTTTTCCCAGTCTTTCAGCGCCGCCGCGCCGTCGGCTGCCGGTCGCCCAGTCATCGCCGCCTTCAGCCGCGCTTCCTCGCCGGCGCGGGCCTGGCTCCACTGCCAGACCGCATCGGACACATAAGGCTCGGCGAAATCGACCATCACCACGCCCCCGTTCGCGGCCAATTTGGCCAACACGCTATCGGGCACGTTCCTTGGATGCCGCCCCACCGCGCGCGCGCCCGAGTGGCTGAAGATCACCGGCGCGGCGCTCGTCTCGATCGCGGCGAGCATCGTGCTTTCCGCCACATGGCTCAGGTCCACGAGCATCCCCAGCCGGTTCATCTCGTGCACCACCTCGCGCCCGAACGGGGTCAGCCCGCCGTGCGCGGGCGCGTCGGTGGCGCTATCCGCCCACCCGTTGTTCCTGAAGTGGGTAAGCGTCATGTAGCGCACGCCCAGCGCATGAAGCTGGCGCAGTACGGCGAGCGAATTGTTGATCGAATGGCCGCCCTCCGCGCCGAGAAAGCCCGCGATCTTGCCCGTTCGCATCGCCGCGCGCGCCTCGGTCGCCGTGCCTACCAGCGCCATGCGCGTGGGATTGGCGGCGATCACGCGCTTCATGACGTCAATCTGCTCGATCGTCTCGCGTACCGCCTCGTCGGGCGCGAGGTCGGCAGGCACGAACACGCTCCAGAACACGCCGCCGTAGCCGCCCGCCTTGAGCCGCGTGAGATCGGTGTGGAACGCCGCCGCGTCCGCCCCGGTCAGCGCGGCATAATCGAAGCCCGCCAGCCGGTTCTGCCGCATTTCGCGCAGCTTCTCGGGCACGTCGATATGTCCGTCGATCACCGGCGATTTTGCCAGGATCGCGCGCGCCCGCGCGAGGTCGTCAGCCCGCGACGGCCCGCAAAGCGTCAGCCCCAGCGCGAGCGCGCCCACCCATAGCGATTGCTTCATGTCCATGCTCCCATCCCGGCGGATGGAGCACGGTATCGCGCGCATGATCGTTTGTCGCGGGGTGATCGAGCGTGAAGTGCAGCCCGCGCGATTCGCGCCTGGCTTTCGCGGATCGCACGATCAGATCGGCCACGGTAACCAAATTGCGTAGTTCGATAAGGTCGGCGGTCACGCGGAACTCGGCATAATATTGGGCGATCTCGCGCGCCAGCAGGCTAACCCGGTGCGCGGCGCGGTCTAGGCGCTTGTCGGTGCGCACGATACCCACATAGTCCCACATGAAACGGCGCAGTTCTGTCCAGTTATGCGCGACCACGACCTCCTCGTCCGAATGCGTCACCCGGCTCTCATCCCAATCGGGCGCGGGAGGGGGAGGGGGCATTGCGGGCAGCGCCCGCAGAATATCGTCCGCCGCCGATTGCCCGAACACGAGGCACTCCAGCAGCGAGTTCGACGCCATCCGGTTCGCACCGTGCAGCCCCGAACAACTCGCCTCGCCGATCGCGTACAGGCCGGGCACGTCGGTCCGCCCCGCGAGATCGATCAGCACGCCGCCGCAGGTATAATGCGCGGCGGGCACCACGGGCACGGGCCCGGTGGTCAGATCGAGCCCAAGCTCGCGCAGTCGCTTCTGGATGCCGGGAAAGTGCGCCTCGATGAACGCGGGCTCGCGGTGGCTGATGTCGAGGTGGACATATTCGAGGCCGAGCCGCTTCATCTCGCCGTCGATCGCTCTCGCCACGATGTCGCGCGGGGCGAGTTCCGCCATCGGGTGCAGCGCGGGCATGAACCGCTCCCCGGTGGTGGGCAGGCGCAGATACGCGCCCTCGCCGCGCAGAGCCTCGGTCAGCAGGAAATTCTTTGTCTGCGGGTGATACAGGCACGTCGGGTGAAACTGGTTGAACTCCATGTTCGCCACCCGGCACCCCGCGCGCCACGCCATCGCGATGCCGTCCCCGGTCGAGCCATCGGGGTTGGTGCTATACTGGTACACCCGCCCCGCGCCGCCGGTCGCGAGCACGACCGCGCGCGCCTGGTGCCGCTCCACCCGGTCCGTCATGGTATTGAACGCATAGGCCCCGTGCACGCCCGTCGTGCCGCTGTGTTTTCGGCCGATCAGGTCGATTGCCACCCGGTCGGCCAGCATCTCGATATTGGGATGCGCCGCCGCTGCCTCGCGCAGCGCTCGAATGACCGCCCAGCCGGTCATGTCGTCCACATGCACGATGCGCCTCGTACGGTGCCCGCCCTCCTGCGTCAGGTGAAACCGCTCGGACACAGTTTCGCCTGGGGTGAACGGCACGCCCAGTGCCGCCAGCCGCTCGATCGCGGCGGGGGCGTTTTCCACCACGAACTCGACCGTCTCGCGCCGGCACAGCCCCGCGCCCGCGACCAACGTATCCTCGATATGCGCCGCGAACGTGTCGCCGGGTTCAAGCACGGCGGCGATCCCGCCCTGCGCCCACGCGGTCGATCCCTCGCCTTTGGCGAGCACGCGGACCCGCGCGTGCGGCGCGAGCGTGAGCGCGGCGGTCAGCCCGGCCGCGCCTGCGCCGAGGATGAGGACATCGGGAGCGCTGTTCATCGCGACACCGTGGTTATGTCGACGCTTCCAGACAAGCCCACCGTCACGCCGACCGGTCCCTGCGACGCCGAAACCGCCCGATCATGCGCCGTCGCGTTTTCCCGTCCCACGCGCTGCGATTTCGAGAACGCCGCTCAGATACGCCTCGAAAACCGCCTGGCTGACGCTACGGCCGTCCAGAAAGCGTCGTAGCCGGTAGGGGTGGGTTCCCGGCGGATTGATGCCATGCTCGACCAGCGTCGCCGAGCGGATCCCGGCCGCAGCCAGCGTCGCCTCGGCAGCCGGAACATACTGGCCGCTCGGGTAACAGAAGTGCTGGAACGCTGTCTTGCCGCAAGCGCGCGCAAGCGCCGCGCGATTATCCGAGAGCTCGGCGGCAAGCGTTCCCTCCATCACGCCACGATGCCGATGCGTGTGCAGCTGGATATCCAGCCCGCGCCGATGCGCGTCGGCGACTTCGTCCGCTGCCATGCAATGAAATTGCCCGTTGGCCCACCAGGGATCGATCGGCACCCCGAACCGGTCCGCGGCAACGCGCAAGGCGTCGAGCCGCTGGTCCAATGTCGGAAGCTGATCGATCGCCAGGCCGAGTTTGCGCCCAAGCGCGTTGCGTGCAGCCAGCGTATCGAGCGCGTGCACGCCGCCGATCGGAAGATCATCGAGCTGCACGACCGTTCGCGGCGACGCTTGCGCCAGATAGGTTATTGCCACGTTGATGACCGGCGCGCGCTTTTCGACGTGATACGTCGTCACGTAAACCGACGCCGGCAGTTTCAGACGCTCCAGTATCGGCAACATGTGCGTGTACGTCGATTGCCAACCATCGTCGATCGTGATCACCACCGCACCGGGCGGCAACGTCTTCTCGCGCAATCGCTCGACCGCTTCGTCGAGCGGCAGCACGGGGTAGCGGGACCGCGCCAGCCACGTCATGCGCCGGGCAAACTGCTCGGGGCTCATGAACAGCCGATCGCCGAAGGCGAAACCCGGCGTCACCCACAATCCATGATAGGCGAGAATACGCAGCGAGGTTCCCGTGAGGGCGCGCGCGGCGGCGAACGCCCCCGCTTTTCCCGCAAACGCCAGCAGCCGGTCCTGGGCCAAGCTAGCCATGATAGCTCAGTATGTCGTGGCGCGACCCGATGAGGGCGTTCGATACCGGGATGGATCTTCCCTCTGCACCCCGCTTGCGCCGGACTGGCGGTGCGCTTGTCGCGAGGGCGACCGTCGCGGGGCGGGTGCCGACCGCGAGGAGCATCGGGGGCTGGCGTCGCGGAACGGCGTCGACGCGATCGAACGGCGCGCGGGCGATGGTCGACGCAAGATCGGAAAATGCGGCTGCAATATACGATTCGATCGGCTTTGCGCGTTCGGCATAGCTCGACGCACCGCGCCAGCCTGCGAATCGTGCTGCCGTCGGCAATACCCTGTCCACGCGTCCCCCTAGCCCCGGTCAACCACGTTAATAAATTAACGTATCGGCTGCCCGGCCCTGTGACAAGTGGATCCCCCGCATTTACCCGTGCACGCCGCCCGTCAGTGCTAAGAATACGTCCTCGAGGTCGGCTTCCTGCGTGCTGATATCGACGATCTCTAGCCCCGCGCCCGTCAAGGCATGGATCACGTGGCCCGCCGTGGTCGTCGTCTTGTCGAAGCTGATCTTGAGCCGCCGCACGCCCAGCCGCTCCACCCGGGTCATTCCCTCCAGCACGGGCGCTTCGGCGCAGTCCTGGTCCACCGTCACGATCACCACCTTGTCGCGCGCGCGGGCGAGCAGCGTGGACGTGGGCTCGTTCGCCACCACGCGGCCGCCGTTGATGATCGCGATGCGGTCGCACAGCGCCTCCGCCTCCTCCAGATAATGCGTCGTCAGCACCACCGTCGTGCCGCCCGCGTGGAGTTCGCGCACATAGGCCCACAGCTGCTGGCGAAGCTCGATGTCCACGCCCGCGGTCGGCTCGTCGAGCACCAGGATCGGCGGATTATGCACCAGCGCCTTGGCGATCAGCAGGCGGCGCTTCATCCCCCCCGAGAGCGTGCGCGAGTAGGCGTTCGCCTTGTCCTCCAGCCGCACCGCGCGCAGGATTTCCATCGTGCGCCGCTGCGCCTTGGGCACCGCGTACAGCCCGGCCTGCAGGTCGAGGATTTCATACGGCGTGAAGAACGCGTCGAACACCAGCTCCTGGGGCACCACGCCGATCGAGGCCTTGGCGTTCCGGGGATGCTCGTCGATATCGAACCCCCAGATGCTCGCCCTGCCGCTGGTCTTATTCACCAGCCCCGAGAGGATGTTGATCATCGTCGACTTCCCCGCGCCATTGGGCCCGAGCAGCCCGAACATCGAGCCGCGCGGAATATCGAGGCTTACATCGATGAGCGCCTGCTTGCCGCCCTTGTAGGTCTTGGACAGGTTGGCGACGGCGATGGCGGGGGGGTGGGTCATGCGGGGGCATGTAGCGGGTGGGGGCGGGGGGGGAAGGGGGAAGGGGGAAGAAGCGTTCTCCGCCTAGAAGTCGGGTGTCGACAGATCGACGGACCGTTTGGCTTCTGGTTTCGATTTCCGGATTTCCGTACGATGTCGAAATACCTCAAAGGCCTCGGTCGCGAATGTAAGGCCGGTGATGTGATGGGCGGAAATTGATTTGATTTTAATGCGCAGCGTAGACTCGCGGGTATCGGTCTCTGGGTCAAATCTTGGTGCATGGAGCATATCGAACGGGTCTTCCTTCTCGTCTCTTGCCTCCGGCGCAGGTGGTACTTTTTCCCAAACACAATAGTAGGGTTCGTCTCCGTCCTCGGTTGAACTGTGCTGCTGTGCAGACAGCTGGGTTCCGCCAGGCATTTGAAGAGCTTCAACACGAGACGCGTGATAGAACAGAACGACATTGCGATGCTCCCCGGGGCATTGAACTGATGAGAAGAGAATGCCGTCGAGAGCGGGTCCTGGTCGGCGGGCCAAATAGTCGGCGATCATTTGGGTGATCAAGTACTGGGTTGGCTCGTCGTCTGGCATCACAGGCATTGTGATCCGGTCGCTGAGCCGGGCCATGAACTTGGCAAGGCCGAGTTGTTCAAGATAGTTCAGGTCGAAAATGCTGCCGTCGATGTAACAGGAATGCAAGGCGGACACATCGAGCAAGCGCACCGGGCGCGTCAGCTGGAATTCGCCAACTAGCGCTCTGCTGCCGACGGGGGGGCGGACCTCAGCAAGGCGACGCTCTCGTCTGACGCTCCGTAAAATACTGAGATGCCGTTTGCGTTCATCCGTCCAGCGCGAGCAAATCGGCTAGGCGGCGGCCCGAGGTTTAGGTCTGGCCGCATCATGGCCTCCTCCAGCTCGCCTCCTTTGTGAAACACGCGCGCCCGGAAAAAGGACTGCCGATCCGCGTCAGGTCCTGCCGTTACAACGACCGAATGACCGTCTCCGTTTACGTGTCCGTCGAGGTTTGCGAACAGGCGTGCAAGGAACGCCTCGGCGCCCTGATTAAAGAAACGTGCCTCCGATTTAAGCGAGCGCTCGATGCTCTGCCATTCAGAAGTGAACTCGTAATCGCGAACACTTTTCCATTCGTAGTGGCTCTCGGGGTCGAACTCACATTCGTCGCCCATCTGGGCCGCTTCAAGGTCGGCATGGCGATCTGTCAGAATGTCGAGGACGCTCTCTGCAGCACCTTCCCCTATCGAGGCTGCCTCCGCAATAGCGTAGACGACAGGCTCGCCGTGGCGCTCCCATTCGTAGCTCATCTCTTTGTCTCGCATCAGCATAGATTCGTACATGTCCGGCTGATCCGACGTGCGTTGATAGTGGCGCTCAAACGCCCCTTCCACGTGGTCGGCCAGTTGCTCAATATAGATGCAGGATCCTTCTCCGCCGCCGCAGTAGTCGCAGGCCGCGACTATACCTTCCTTCTCGATCACCCCACGGAGAAAAGCCTCGCCCACGCAATCATAACAAATTTTCTTATCGTCGTTATCTGACAATGTTAATCCTCCAACTTGGCGAAATTTATTAACCGAGAAATCATCCGTAATGGGGCTCACAAACCAACGGCACCGGCCTCCATTGGGCTACGGATTTCAAATTGACATAACGACGGCCGATTTGTGGCGAAGCGACCCTCGGTCAGGCCAAGTCACTATACCCGAACACCCCGCTCCGAGCGAACCCCGTCGGCACCATCCGCCCCCGCCTGTCTCCGGTTCGCGAGCCAGGAGGTCAGGTCGCGCTCATTCCTCCGACAGCTTTCACCCGCTCGCCGCGCCACCAACGCTCGCCCGCAAACTCCGCAAGGGATTGCGCATTGGAAACTTCAATCCTTTCATCAATCACTCGGCCCGAATCGGTCAGACACGCCCGCCCTGAAGCCCCCCATGAGCAACGCCATTGCCCGCAAACTCAACTTCATCCAGCAGAAGAGCGCCATGCGCTCGATCGATGTGGCCAATATGCTCGGCACCCGTCCCGAGACGGTATCGCGCTGGAACCAGGGCCGCGCCTTCCCGCTCCCCGGTGCCCAGCGGGCGCTGCTCGATCTGGAGTATATCGCCGACCAGCTCTCGGACTTTTACGAGCCCAACGATGTCCGGCTCTGGCTGTTCTCGCGCCAGAAACTGCTAGGCGGCGCGGTGTCCGCCGAACTGATTCAACAGGGTCAGGCCAAGGCCGTCATCAGACACGTCGATGAACTGCGGGAAGGCGTGTTCGTCTGAGGCGGGCCGCAGCAAGGTTAAAGAACGCTCGGTCGCTCCCCCTCCGTCGGCTTCGCCGCCACCTCCCCCAG
>JAABUQ010003074.1_pt1 | contig 31420 bp, 31 predicted proteins | sample 5560001 | NCBI WGS metagenome assembly JAABUQ01 (sample SAMN10711888, study PRJNA513371) | rock metagenome | isolation source: Antarctica rocks | place: Antarctica: Victoria Land, Finger Mt nord | collected 2015-12-18 | reverse complement strand
GGGCACCCGCACCTTCACCACCCTGGCCAGTCTCTTCGGCACCTGGCGCGCCCGCGGCCTGGACCCTCTCGTCGCCTGCCGCTCTCTCCTGCTCGCTCAGGCTGCCGCGTCAGTCTGAACAGTTACCCCGGAAGATGTACCGGGCTACCGTGTGGAGGGAAGGAGCGGATACGGTGAGCCGATTAACATGAGAAAGGCTCCTGTCCGAGTCGTGGCGCGGCTGGCCAGCGTTTTCGTGGGAGGGAGGGTCAACGTCAACTCTGTCGCTCGCACCGTCCCGAGGCCAAGGCGCTCCTGCTGGACCACCCCAGGGACGAGCACCCGACTCAGGCGGTGGGGCGGGGCCGCCATGGGCAGCTTCCTCGCCAGGCACAACGAGTTTGCCGGTACAGCACAGCGCTAACCGTCACTTAAGCGGCCGTTCACACAGCTTGGTGGATCGGCGCACCGGTTGGCTGTAGGGTCGCTAAGCGCGAACGGGTGGCGCGCGGTCACAGGCAGCTGAAGGTGGCTCCGCACCACATCGGTGGTGACTCAGGCACCCGAAACCACTTCTTGTTCGAGCACGGGAGACACAAGTATGCAACGGCGCTTCAGCGTTCTAGTTCTAGCGGGTGTGTTGGCGGTGGCGGCCCTTTTTGCTCCGGCGTCAGCCGCGGCGTACTCGGGAGCTGATTTCCGACAACCGACCGACTTCCGTGGCGGCAGCTGGCTGGGCCAGAACACGCAGCAGCACAATTCCCGTGAGCCGATCAACATTGTCATATCAGCCAAGTCCGACAAGCGCGTCAGAGACAATCCCGGTGACTACCTGCTCGCGCTCACCTTCAGCAACTGCTTCGGCGGGCAGGTGGTCCGGGCGAACGTCGATGGCAGCTTCAAGGACCAGGCCTTCGAGCTGCGCGCCGGCGGTTGCGGCGAGCTGTTTGGTGGTAATCATCTGCGCGGGTGGCAGCAGAGTGGGACAGGTGCGTGGTTTCTGGCGGTCAGCGAGGAGCATGGACCTCCCTGGGACCACCACATCGACAGCGATGGCTTCAACAAAGGTCGAGACGACCTGGCGCGTTCGGCAAACGGTATCGTCGCGGAGCGTCTCGGTCGGTTCGGGTATCGCCAGTTCAAGACGACCGAAGAGACAGTGCGCCACATGTATGGCTCGTCGACGGGTGGGGGCAACACCGACAACGTGCCGTATGACGGCACGGTCATTGTCCTAACGGTGCAGCAGCTGACTCCTTGAGCTGCGACCGGTCTCAGTCGCCAGCCTGGATGAAGTATTGCGGGAACGGAACGAATAAGCACAGCCAGCAACAAGGCCAAACCGGAGACGCGACAACGGTACGAACCGAGGCCGGGCATCCGCGCCGCTGTGTCAAACAGTGACAGAGACGGCGATGCTAGGGTGGCCACTCCGCCGTGTCAATACCTCGTCCGACCCGGCGCTCGGCCCTCACCGGCCTTGGCGCAGCGCGCCTCGGTCTCGGTCTCAGCCAATCCTTGGCCGCTCCCTGCTCCGATTCGATGGGCGCGGGTACCATACGGGGGAGACCACTATGTCCACCCACAAAGTCGTGTTCCTGCTCGACGTTGACAATACCCTGCTGGACAACGACCGCGTCACCGCCGACCTCAAGCGCTACATGGACCACGAGGTCGGACATGAGCGGGAGCAACGGTACTGGGCCATCTTCGAGGAGCTGCGTGGCGAGCTGGGCTACGCGGACTACCTCGGCGCGCTCCAGCAGTACCGGGCGGAGTACCCGCGGGACCCGCACGTCCTCACGGTCTCCTCGTACCTGGTGAACTACCCGTTCGCCACGCGGTTGTACCCGAGCTCGCTGGACGTGGTTGACCACATGCGCCGCTGGGGCCCCGCCGTCGTCCTGACGGATGGCGACGTGGTGTTCCAGCCCCTCAAGGTGGAGCGCTCGGGGCTGCTGTCAGCGGTCGACAAGAACGTGCTCATCTACGTCCACAAGGAGCAGGAGCTGGACGACGTGGAGAAGCGGTACCCGGCCGACCACTACGTCCTGGTGGACGACAAGCTGCGCATCCTGTCGGCCATCAAGAAGGTCTGGGGCGACCGCGTCACCACCGTCTTTCCCCGGCAGGGCCACTACGCCTTCGACCCGAAGGCGCTCGCCGGCTACCCGGCCGCGGACCTGACCGTCGAACACATTGGCGATCTGCTGGAGTACGACCTGCCCACGTTCCTCCGCGCCGGAGGGGTGGCCGGCGCGGAGGAACGTGCGGTGACTCCTAGGAGGTCGCGGGTCGGTCCCCGAGGGTCACGGTGACCGTCGACTGCTGGCCGCCGCGCAGGATCGTCAGGCTCAGCGTGTCGCCGACCTTGTGGGCGTTGATGGCCGCGGCGAGGGCCGTGTCGCTCGTGAGGGGATTGCCGTCCACGGCGGTGATGACGTCGCGAGGCTGCAGCCCGGCGGCGGCCGCCGGCGACGATGGCGCGACCTGGCCGATCACGGCGCCCGAGGTGGCCTGAACGCCAAGCTGGGCGGCGATGGCGGGGTTCAGCGGCAAGTAGCTGATCCCCACGTAGGGGTGAACGACGCGGCCAGAGGTCACCAGCTGGTCGGCGATGGGCTTGGCCGTGGCGATGGAGATGGCGAAGCCGATGCCCTGCGCCTGGACGCCCGGCCCGGCCTGCCCGGCCACGAGGGTGTTGATGCCGATGACCTGGCCAGCCAGGTTGGCCAGTGGGCCGCCCGAATTGCCTGGGTTGATGGAGGCGTCCGTCTGAATGACGTCGAACAGGTTGGGGCCGGCCGGCGTCTGGCCGCCCGTCTGGCCGCCCTGGGGGTCGCCTGGCTCCTGCACCGTCCTGCCGAGAGCCGAGACGACGCCCTGTGTCACCGTGGGGCCACCCGGGAGAGCAAGCGCGTTGCCGATGGCGACGACCCAGTCGCCCACCTGGAGCTGGCTGGCGTCGCCAAACGCCCCCACTGGCAGATTGTCGCCGGTCACCTGGATCACCGCGAGATCGGTCTGCGGGTCAGCACCGACGAGATTGCCAGGGAAGGAGCGGCCGTCGGGCAGGGTCACCAGCAGCTGGTGGGCGCCGGCGATGACGTGGTTGTTCGTCAGAATGTGGCCCTGGGCGTCGTAGATGACGCCCGAACCGACGCCGGCCGGGACGACGAACGGCTGGTTGAACTGGCCGATCTGCTGCAGCTGCTCACTGGTGATTTGGACGACGGCCGGCCGCAGCGTCGTGGCGACCTGGCGTACGGCGCTGGTCAGGTTGTCATTGGACTGGGCCGCCGCCAGGGTGGGTCCGACTGTGGTCGGGTACGGGGCGCGCCCGACCTCCAGTCCGGCGACGGCGGCCACGACGGTGGCGATGGCGACGCACGCGGTAGGCAGCATGCGGCGATTGACGTAACGGGTTGGCATGCGGACGGCTCCTGGCTCCTGAAAAGATCGCGCTAGCGGATGCCGCGTGCCGGAGCACGCTCCATGCCAACGAGCTGTCAGCTATCAGCTATCAGCTAAAAAGCGCATGGCCATATCCGACTCAGGCGCAGCGGGCCACGCTTCCTCATGCGTGCTGACGGCTGACGGCTCGTCCGCTGACAGCTCACGCCTGCCAGGTGATGCCGGCCTCGGCGGCCCGGCGGCGGGTGAAGGCCAGCGCCGCCCGCGCCTGGTCGGCGGGCAGGTGCTCGACGACGATGGCGGCGCCGTCGCCCAGTTCGCGGCAGACGGCGAAGAACGTGTCGAGGTCGAGGATGCCCTCGCCTGGGGCCATCTCGTCGATGTGCACCACCAGCTCCGGTCGCACGCCGACGTCCTTGAAGTGGGCGCTCGGGGCGTAGCGGGGGCCGATCGTGGCCCACATGTGCCGCATCGCCTGGCCCGACGCGAACACCGTGGGGAGATCGCCCAGCAGGTTCACCGGGTCGAAGTTCGCCCGAACCCACGGCGAGTCGACAGCGTCGAGCACCTCGCGGATGTGGGTCGGCGTGTCAAGAGTCGTCTGGACGTGGCACTCGAGGGCCAGGACGACCCCGGCGCTCTCGGCCCACGGGGCCGCCTGGCGTAAGCTGGCCACCAGCCGGTCGCGCGCCTGCTGCGTGTGGTTGTCGCGGGCCGGCCCGTAGAAAAAGCTCGGGTGGTGCGAGCCGCAGCCGCTGATGATCATCTCCGCCCCGAGCAGGCGGGCCGCGTCGAACGCCGCCCGCAGCCGCTCCAGGTCGGCGCGGCGGGCGTCGCCGTCTGGGTGCACCATGTTCGGGTTGTAGCCGGTGGCCTGGACCACGCGGATGCCGGCCTCGGCCAGCACCTGGCGTACCCGCCGCGCCTGGCCGGCGACCATTGCGGCCGGCGCCGGCGTGAAGTGGGTGACCACGGCACTGACGCCGAGCTCCGCCAGCTCCCGCGCGAGCGCGGGGGTGACCGCGTCAGGGTCGCGCGGCACCGGTCCCCCCGAGACGCCGAGACGGTGCCTCACAGGCGGCCCATGTGGGCTTCGGAGTGCAGCAGCTGCCCATTCAAGCGCATGCCGGGCGTGGCGACGAGATAGAGGGCCATCGCCGCCACCTCGTCAGGCGTCTGGAATCGGCCGGTGGGCGACGTCGCCGCCCGCTCGGCCGCCGCCGTCTCGGGCGGGATACCCTCAGCCGCGCCGAGCTCCTGCGCCAGGCCCTTCCACATCCCCTCCATGACGTTGGTCGGGTACAGCACCGTGGTGCAGATGCCGCGCTCGCCCAGCACGAGCGCGCTGGTCTTCGAGAGGTGGTTCAGCGCCGCCTTGCTGGCCCCGTAGGGCGCCATGAACGGCCGTCCCACGTCGGCGGCGCCCGAGCTCACGTTGACGATGGTGCCGCGTCGGCCACTGGCGGGGTGCGGCCCCTGGGCGCTCATGATGGCCGCCGCCCCCTGGGTCATGAGCAGCGCCCCCTCCACGTTGACCGCGAAGACGCGCCGCCAGGCGTCCAGCGGGACGTCAGGAAACTTCGACACGTAGTAGATGCCCGCGTTGTTGACCAGCACGTCCAGGCGGCCGAAATGGGCGCGCACAGCGGCGAAAACGTCCGCCACACTCGCTTGCGACGTCACGTCGCCAGCCAGACCAAGCGCTCGACCACCATCGGCGCCGATCTCGGCGGCGACCGCTGCCGCTTTCGACTGGTCGAGGTCGACAACGACGGCGCTGGCGCCGGCCCGCGCCAGGGCGCGGGCGATGGCCCGGCCGATGCCGCCGGCGCCGCCGGTGACGAGCGCCACCTGGCCATTCAGGGAAGGCGGGTCCGCCATCAGCCGTCGCCTCGCATCCCTGGCATACTGGGGCGAACCGTATGGACACGTTGACCGGAGGGGGCCTGGCGGGGCGGCCGGCCGGCCGCGAGGCCTCGCCGCGCTCGGTCGCCGGCCTGCTGGACTTCTCCGAGACGCGCCACTGGGCCTACCTCCTGCTCCTGCCGAGCCTGCTGCTGGTCCTCGCCGTCGCCATCTACCCGGTGGCCTACGGCGTCTGGCTCTCGTTTCAATCGTACAACCTGCTGCGCTCGCCGATCCCCCGGTTCGTCGGCCTGCAACAGTTCGCGGAGCTCGCCGCCGACCGCGTCTTCTGGACGTCGGTGCAGAACACGGTCGTGTGGGTCGTCGCGGGCGCCACGTCACAGCTGCTGGTCGGGCTGGTGACAGCGCTGGCGCTGAACCGGCCGGGCATCAAGCTGGGCGGCGTGCTGCGCGTCGGGCTGCTGCTCCCGTGGCTCATGCCCACCGTTGTCGCCGGCCACATGTGGAGCCTGCTCCTGGATTCGCGGCTCGGTGTCGTCAACGACCTGCTGGTGCGGGCCGGACTGATCAGGGAGTACGTAGCCTGGTTCGCCCAGGCCGAAACCGCCATGGCAGCGGTCGTGCTGGTGGAGCTGTGGCGGAGCTTCCCTTTCTTTACGCTGCTGCTCCTGGCTGGCCTGCAGGGGATTCCCGAGGAGCTGTACGAGGCGGCCGAGGTGGACGGTGCCGACGCCTGGTACCGCTTCCTGCGCATCACGCTGCCGCTGCTGATGCCGGTGATCGTGGCCGCCGTCATCTTGCGCGTCATCTCGCTGGTCAACGCTCCAGACCTGATGATCGTCCTGACGCACGGCGGCCCGGGCCTGGCAACCCAGGTGCTGTCGCTGCTCGCCTTCAACGACGCGTACACGGGGTTCAACTTCGGCGCCGCGGCAGCCGTCGCGGTCGTCATGCTGGTGCTGCTGATGGCGTTCACGTCGGCCTACGTCCGCCTCTCCGGCGTCACGCGGGAATGAGGGGCTCGCTCATGGCCCGCTCGCGCTCCCAGACGCGGCGGATGTACGACGGCCTCGCCTACGCCGTGCTCCTGGTGGCCTTCGTCTTCGCCGTCTTCCCCATCGTGTGGACGTTGCTGACGTCGCTGAAGGACGAGGCGGACATCGTCGTGCCCAGCATCCAGTACCTGCCGGCGCGGCCGACGCTCCAGAACTACGTTGCGCTATGGACGCGGGCCGGCTTTCCGACGCTGTTTCTGAACAGCGCCATCACCACGGGGATAACCGTCCTGATCTGCCTGGTGATCGGCATCTCGGGCGCGTACAGCATCTCCCGGTACCGCTTCCGCGGCAGGGATCGCATCCTGCTGTTGTACCTGGTGGTGCGGATGTTTCCGGCGGTGCTCATGCTGTTGCCGATCTTCATCGCCATGCGCGCCCTGGGGCTGTTCGACACGCAGATCGGCCTGGCGCTGGCGTACACGTCGCTGTTGGCGCCGGTGTGCATCTGGATGCTCAAGGGGTTTTTCGATGCCATCCCGGGGGACCTCGAGGATGCGGCGCGGATCGACGGCTGCACCCGCGCCGGGGCGATTGTGCGCATCGTCCTGCCACTGGCGCGGCCCGGGGTGGCGGCGACAGCTGTGCTGGTGGCGATCTCCGCCTGGAACGAGTTCCTGTTCGCCTTGATGCTGACGACCAGCAGCGGCGCGCGCACCTGGCCGGTCGGCCTGCAGCTGATGGTTGGCGAGTTCCAGCTCCCCTGGGGCCTGCTGACGGCGGGTGGCATCATCTCGATCACGCCTATCGTCCTGTTCTTTGCGCTGGTGCAGCGAGCGCTGGTCCGCGGCCTGACCATGGGCGCGGTGAAAGGCTGAGGAGCACGTATGAAGCGACGCGACTTTTTGACAACGGCGCTGGTTGCCGGCAGCGGGCTGCTGGTCGCGGCGTGCAGCTCGAGCGGGGCAACGACACCCACCACCGCGGTTCCGGCCGCCACCGCCGCGCCCCAGACTGCCGCCGCCGCGCCGACGGCCGCCCCGGCCGCCGCGGGCGCCCCCTCCGGCGCGGTGACCTACTGGCACACCTTTACCAGCGAGAGCGAGATGGCCGGGCTCGACCGCGTCAGCAAGGCCTTCAACGCCAAGTACCCGGCCATCAGCCTCAAGAGCGAGGACGTCCCGAACGCCGACTTCATGGCGAAGTTCACCCTGGCCGTGCAGGGCGGCGGCCGGCCGGATACCACCATGGCCGCCAGCTTCCGCCTGCCCGACATGGTCGCCATGGGGGGCTTGACCGACCTGTCGGGCCGTCTGGCGACCTGGGACCAGAAGCCGCACATCCCCGACAACCGCTTCGCCGACGCCACCATCAACGGCAAGATCTACGGCGTGCCCAGCTTCGCGTTCGTCAACTGGATGTACTACCGGGCCGACTGGTTCAAGGAGGCCGGCCTCAAGCCGCCGGCCACGTTCAGCGACTTCCAGGACGCGGCCGTCAAGCTCACCGACCCCGCCCAGAAGCGGTTCGGCTTCGGCATGCGCGGCGCCGGCGGCGGCGAGGGCATGGTCATCGAGGTCATGCGCGCCTTCGGCTCGCCCATCGTCGACGACAAGGGCCAGCCGGCCATGGACGTCAAGAAGGCGGCCGATGGGCTGCGCTGGTACACCGAGCTGTACACGAAGCACAAGGCGGTGCCGCCAAGCGTGACCAACGACAGCTTCCGCCAGGTGATGGACGGCTTCACCACCGGCCAGACGGCGATGATCTGGCACCACACCGGCTCGCTGATCGACGTGACCACCGCGCTGGGCGGCGACTCGGGCAAGTTCATGACCGCGACCAGGCCGGCCGGCCCGGCGGCGCCGATCGCTGACGTCAGCTTCTCCTACAACGGGTTGGCCGATCCCAAGAACGAGGCCGCCTCGTGGGCCTGGCTCGACCACTGGGCGCAGGCGGATACGCAGGTGACGTTCCTCGAAGCCACTGGCTACTTCCCGTCGTCGACGGCAGTGGTCCAGGACCCACGCGTCCAGAAGAACCCGTACTACGGAGCGGCGGTGGACACGCTGAAGTTCGGTGGCCCGCCCCCCGCCTTCCCGGGCTCGTCCAACTGGGGATTGACAGTGGTGCTGCCGGCCTTCCAGCGCGTTCTCCTGGGCGAGATCGCGCCGGAGGACGCCGTGGATGTCATGGCCAAGGGCCTCGACAAGGCGATCAAAGGCTGACGACACAGAGACGCTGGCGCGAGGAGACGGGCACATGGCGATACTGATCACCGGCGGGGCGGGCTACATCGGCCGCTGGCTGGCCAACGAGCTGGCGGAGCAGGGGCAGGATGTCGTCGCCGTCGACCTGCAGGAGCCGCCGGCGGGCGCGCCGCCCGGCCTGCCCGCCGGCGCCACGTTCATCAAGGGCGATACCACCGATCGCGAGGCGATGATCCAGGCGACACGGCTCAAGCCGCTGTCGGCCATCGTCCACCTGGCGGGGATCGTGACAATGGGGTGCGAGCGCGACCCCGAGCTCGGGATGCGGGTCAACTTTGGCGGTACCGCCAACCTGCTCGAGGCGGCGCGTCTCGCCGGGGCGCCAGTCTTCGTCTTCGCCAGCACCATCTCGGTCTACGGGCCGAACGTCGCCCAGCCGATGGTCGAGGCGGTGACGCCGACGGAGCCGCTCACGTGGTACGGGGAGTCGAAGATCCTTGCCGAACAGCTCGGGCTGTACTACTGCCGCCGGTGGGGCCTGGACTTCAGGGCGGCGCGCATGGCCGCCATCGTCGGGCCGTCGCGGATCGCCGGCTCCGGCTCGGCCACCATGTACACCTCGCTCATCCTCGAGAAGGCGGCGCTCGGCGAGCCGTACGAGATCGAGGTCGACCCTGAGGCTGGCACGCCTGTGCTGTACGCCCGCGACGCCGCGCGCGGCCTGGCGGCCCTGGCCCGGGCCGCGACGGCGCCGCGCCGTATCTACCACCTGTCGACCGGTCTCGCGACGGTGCAGGATCTGATCCGTCTCGCCCGGGCGCGGGTTCCGGCTGCCCGGTTTGCCTTCAGGACCGACCCGCAGCTGGGCCCGGTGTCGAAGATCTCGGCCGGCTGGGAGCTGTCGATCAAGGCCGCCGAGGAGGACTTCGGGTGGCGGCCGGCCTTCACGGTCGAGTCGATGGCCGACGATCTCATGACGCTGGCGCAAGGGGGCCGGCCGGCGGCGCGCTGAGGCTCGCCGCGCTGTCGAGCGCCGCCCCGCATAAGGGCCGGCCGGCCCCACCCTTCCCATATACTGCCACTATGGTAGTGAATTTAGACGGCAGGGAGATGGCCGCCGCCCTGCTCTCTATCCGCACCCCCGACAGCCGCGACCTCGCTCTTCTGCCCCTCCCCCTCGCCGACCTCGGCCACGCCGCTGCCCGCCGCCCGCCCCGCGCCGCCGCCCAACGCCGCGGCGACGGCTCCCCAGCCCTCGTCGACACGGTCGCCCACGAGATCCGTGGCCCGGTGACCGCGCTGGCGATGTCCACCGAGCTCCTGGCCGACGACTACGAGAGCATGGCGCCCGAGCAGGCGCGGCTCATGCTCGGCGCCATCCACCGCCGGGCGCTGTACCTCCAGGAGCTGGTCGACAACCTCCTGTGCGCCGCGACCATCCGTGACGGCCGGCTCAAGCTGCACCGCGGCCCGCTGGCGCTGGCCGACCTCCTGGCCGACACCGGGTCGGTGGTTGCCCCGCTGCTGGCGGAGAAAGGCCAGCGCCTGCGGGTGCGGGTCGGGACGCGGGTACCGCTGGTGCATGCCGACGGCCGGCGGCTGGGCCAGGTGGCGATGAACCTGATCCTGAACGCCAGCAGCTTCGGCGGCCCCGGCCGTGCGATCGACGTTGTCGTCGGCTGCCGCGGGCGCTGGGTGCGCGTGGCGGTGGCCGACCGCGGGCCAGGGCTGCCGGCTGGCGGGGCCCAGCGGCTGTTCGAGCCGTACGTTCGCGCCGGCGGTGCCGGGACGGTCGGCAGGGAGGGCGTCGGCCTCGGGCTGTCCATCGTACGGGCGATCGTGGAGGCGCACAGCGGGCGGGTCGGCGGACAGGACCGCAAGGGCGGCGGCGCCCGCTTCTGGATCGAGCTGCCGCTCGACTGAGCCGAGAGCCGAGAGAGGACCACCATGAAAGTGCTAATCGTCGACGACGACCTCGACCTGTTGGACCTGATGACCTACGCCCTGCGCCGCGAGGGCTACGAGGTGGTCGGCGCCGTCGACGGCCAGCAGGCGCTCAGCCGCTGGGAGTCCGAGCGGCCGGACATCGTCCTGCTGGACGGCAACCTGCCCAAGATCGACGGGTTCGAGGTCTGCCGCCGCATCCGCCACGAGTCCGCCACGCCGATCATCATGCTGACGGCCCGCGACGACGAGGAGGACATCCTGCGCGGCCTGCAGATCGGCGCCGACGACTACATGACCAAGCCGTTCAGCGCCAAGCAGCTGGCGGCCCGCATGAAGACCGTCCTGCGCCGCTGCCAGAGCGACCCGTACAAGCAGCCAGCCAGCCTCGTCCAGGCGGGTGACCTCCTGCTCGACGTCCAGTCGCACGAGGTCACGTACAACGGCGAGCCGGTGCAGCTGACCCGCCTGGAGTTCCGCATCCTGTACATGCTGGCGCTGAACGAGGCCCGCATCATCCCCTACTCGCGGCTGACGGAGTACGCCTGGGGCTACTACGACGAGGGCAACTCGAACCTGCTCAAGACGCACATCTGCCACATCCGCGAGAAGCTCGGCCTGCCCCCGAACAGCAAGGGCGGCATCCGCGCCGTGCTCGGCGTCGGCTACAGCCTGACCAAGAAGTAACCAGCCGTCAGCTATCAGCTAGAGACGGCTTGCGGCCGTGCCTGAGAGTGCCGTACGCCACAATGCAGGCAGGCACAGCCACATGGCCACCTCTGGAGGGCTAGACCCGCGTCGGCCGGACATCGGCCGGCTGCTCATCGCCTGCCCCGACCGCCCGGGGATCGTCGCCGCCGTCTCGCAGCTTCTGCGCGACCACGGCGCCAACATCGTCCACTCCGACCAGCACTCCACCGACCCGTTCGGCGGCGCCTTCTTCATGCGGCTCGAGTTTCGGTTGGAGTCCCTGGAAGACCGACTGCCCGGGCTCCAGGCGGTGTTCCAGCCGACCGCCGCGGCCTTCGCGATGGACTGGCGACTGACCCTGGCGGCGCGCCGCCAACGGCTGGCGATCTTCGTGTCGAAAGCCGAGCACGCGCTGTTCGAGCTCCTGTGGCGGCACCGCGCGGGCGACCTGCGCGCCGACATCAGCATGATCGTCTCGAACCATCGCTACCTGGAGGCCGCCGTGGCCACCTGGGGGGTGCCCTTCTACTACACGCCGGTCGATCGCGCTGACAAGGCGGCGGCCGAGACCGAGCAGCTGCAGCTGCTCGACGGTCGCGTGGACGCGGTCGTTCTGGCGCGCTACATGCAGGTGCTCAGCCCGCGGTTCGTGGCGGCGTACCCGCACCGCATCATCAACATCCACCACAGCTTCTTGCCGGCGTTCGTCGGCGCCAACCCGTACCAGCGCGCCTACGAGCGCGGCGTCAAGCTGATCGGCGCGACGGCGCACTACGTGACCGCGGAGCTGGACGCGGGGCCGATCATCGAGCAGGACGTGCAGCGCGTCGACCACCGGCACACCGCCGACGACCTGCGCCGCATGGGCCGCTACGTCGAGCGGCTCGTACTGGCGCGCGCCGTCTCCTGGCACGTCGAGGACCGCATCCTCGTCCACGGCAACAAGACGGTGGTGTTTTCGTAGCCGTCAGCTGTCAGATGTTAAATGCTAAATATCGGCGTAGCAGCGCACCTCCTCGCGCGCCCCGGGGTGGGTCACGGCGCCGAGGTGCGCGTCGCCAACCGTCCTCGCGTAGCGCCACAGCGCCCCCGAGCCGAACGCCGCCGGCTTCGGCTGCCACCTCTGCCGACGCTCTGCCAGCTCGGCCTCGGACAGGTCCACGTCCAGCGTCCCCGCCCGGGCGTCGATCCGGATGACGTCGCCGTCGCGCAGCAGCCCGATCGGTCCACCGGCCGCTGCCTCCGGGCCAACGTGGCCGATGCAGAAGCCGCGCGTCGCGCCGGAGAAGCGCCCGTCGGTGATCAGCGCTACCTTGTCGCCCATGCCCTGGCCATACAGGGCGGCCGTGGTGGACAGCATCTCCCGCATCCCGGGCCCGCCGCGCGGGCCCTCGTACCGGATCACCAGGACTTCCCCCTCCTGGTACGAGCGGGTCTCGACCGCCGCGAAGCACGCCTCCTCGGAGTCGAACACGCGCGCCGGCCCGGCGAACTGCTGCGACGCCAACCCGGCCACCTTGACGATGGCGCCCTGCGGCGCCAGGCTGCCCCACAGGCCAACCACGCCACCCGTCGCGGAGAGCGGGTTGGAGGTCGGCCGCACCACGTCCTGGTCGGTCCGAAACACGACGTCGGCCAGGTTGTCAGCGATCGTCTTGCCAGTGATCGTCATGCAGTCGCCGTGGAGGTACCCGCCGTCGAGCAGCGCCCTCATCAGCAGCGGCACGCCGCCCGCCTCCCACAAGTCCTTGGCGACGTACTTGCCACCCGGCTTCAGATCGGCGATGTACGGGGTGCGCTTGAAGATCTCGGCCACGTCGTGCAGGCTGAACTCGATGCCGGCCTCGTTCGCCATAGCCGGCAGGTGGAGGCCGGCGTTGGTCGAGCCGCCCGAGGCGGCCACCACCGTCGCGGCGTTCTCGAAGGCCTGGCGCGTGGCGATGTCGCGCGGGCGGACGTTCTCCCTGATCAGCCGCATGACGGTCACGCCGGCCGTCTCGGCGTAGGAGTCGCGCGACTCGTACGGCGCCGGCGGCCCGGCCGAGCCTGGCAGCGCCAGACCAATCGCCTCGGACACGCAGGCCATCGTGTTGGCCGTGAACTGCCCCCCGCACGATCCCGCCGACGGGCAGGCCACGGTCTCCAACTCCGCCAGATCGGCCGCTGCCATGGTCCCCGCCGAGTACGCGCCCACCGCCTCGAACACGTCGACGATGGTGACGTCGCGGCCCTTGAAGCGGCCGGGCAGGATGGAGCCGCCGTACAGGAAGACCGCCGGAACGTTCAGCCTGAGCATGGCCATCATCATCCCCGGCAGCGATTTGTCGCAGCCGGCGATGCCGACCAGCCCGTCGTAGCAGTGGCCGCGAACGGTGAGCTCGACCGAATCGGCGATGACCTCCCGGGACACCAGGGACGACTTCATGCCTTCGTGGCCCATGGCCATGCCGTCGGTCACGGTGATCGTCGTGAACTCCCGCGGGGTGCCCTGGGCGCTCTTGACGCCCGCCTTGGCTGCTTGCGCCTGGCGCGCCAGTGTGATGTTGCACGGCGCGGCTTCGTTCCAGGTCGTTGCCACGCCAACAATGGGCTGATCGATCTCCTGCTGCGTCAGGCCCATGGCGTAGTAGTACGACCGGTGGGGGGCCCGCTCAGGTCCGACGGTGACGTGCCGGCTGGGGAGTCGGGACTTGTCGACTGTGTCCGCCATGGAGACTCCTTTGTAGTTTTTTGGATCCTGCGGATTGAATTGAGCTGCGACAGCCCTCGTGCGAGGAAGGGCCATTGTAGTCACAACGCCCAGTGCCAGCGGCCGACGGCGAGGACACTATGAGCCCCCGCGAGATGTTTAGGATGTTTAGAATGCGGCTCATTCGCGGCAGACGACAATGACAGCCAAACGGAGACTGTGATGCACGGGTGGCAGGGCCTTGGGCGCCGGGTAGCGCGGGCGCTCGGCGGTGTGGTGCTGGTCGCGGCTCTGTCGGCGTGGGCGCTCCCGGTGGCGGCGCAAACAGCTGACGCCGGTGGCTGGACGGCGGGACCGGACGCCACTGGCGACAACACCTACCGCGGCTACGTCGACGCGCCAGCAGGCGGCGCCGTGGTTCCGGTGGGGGCGTCCGTCCTCGTCGGCGGCTGGACCGTGGACACCACCGCCCAGGGCTGGGCGGGCATCGACCAGGTGCAGGTCTACAGCGGCCCCATGGGCAGCGGCGGCAAGCAGGTCTCGACCGGACTGGTCGCCCAGGACCGGAGCGACGTCGGCAGCGCGCTGAACAACCCCTTCTGGTCGGCCTCGGGCTTCAGCGCGCTGGTGCCAGCCGACGCGCTCAGCCCGGGCGGGGTGACCTTGACCGTCTACGCCCACGCGCCGGCCAAGGGCTGGTGGTCCAAGCAGGTGTCGTTCAACGTCGGCGGATCGAGCACGGCGCAGGCGCAACCGACGGGGTTCGTCGCCGCTCTCCAGGCGCCGGCCGAGGCCGAGGTGCTCCTGGCCCAATACCCGTACACCGTCAGGGGCATCGCCTACGACACCAACACACGCGCCGGTCTCGGCGCCGGTGTCGATCGGGTGCAGGTGTACCTGGACGGCATCCGGGGTGTGAACGGCAGCCAGTACCTCGGCGATGCCCAGATCACTGGCACCACGTGGTCCCTGGACTTCTCGCCCACCAGGTACACCACCATCGTGCACCACAACCTGTACGTCTATGTACGGTCGGCGGCGAGCGGGCAGGAGCAGCTGCTTACGCGCGGCTTCGACATTCGCTGACCGCCGCCGGCCGGGCTCAGCCCACCCAGTAGCGCAAGGCGAACATCGCGGCAAACACGGCCGCGAAACCGGCCCCAAGCACCAGGTACGACTGGTACAGCCACGCCCAGCGCCCGGCGATGGCCACGACGATGAACAGTGGGAACAGCTCGACGCCGAAGCGCATGAGCGACTGCAAGCGCCCGGCCGAGACGAGGGGCAGGAACAGGAGCGACGCCAGGATGGCGTAGCTGCGTGGCAGCACGCGCCACGCGGCCAGGGCGCCGACCGCATACAGGACGGCGAAGCCCAGGTCCAGGTAGGTGCCCGAATACCCGTAGAAGCTGCTGTAGCCGTGGAGGTAAGGATCGAGCGCCTGCCAGGCGGGCGTCGGCGTCCGCCCCCAGCCGAGCTGGGCCTCCAGGAACGCCGTCGGCCGGCCGAACTGCCACGTCAGGTAGCCCATCCAAACGACCAGGCCCGCCGGCACGAGGGTCAAAGCCAGCAGGTCGCGGCGCGGGCGCCAGCAGCCGGCGCGCGCCTGGCGGCCGAGCTCCCAGGCCAGCGGCAGGACCAGCAGGACGCCGTAGGCCCGCGTGATCGCCGCGAAACCGCCAAGCAGCCCGGCGCGCCACCAGGCGCCATTCCGCGCGTAGTAGAACGACGCGGTCGTGCACGCTAAGAACAGGGAGTGCGGATAGACCGCTGACAGGAAGACCGAGGCGGGAAAGACGAGCAGGCACAGGGCCGCGCGCGACGCGACAGTGGCGCCGAAGTCCTGGCGGACCAGCCGCACCAGGTAGAACAGCGCCGCGAGCAGGGCCAGGTTGACGACGACAATGCCGAGCACGGCGACTGTCTCGGTGTCCTGGCGTCCAATCACCAGCGTGGCCAGCTTGATCAGCAGTGGCAGCCCCGGCCAGAAGGCGAAGGCGGACTGGTCGCCTGACTGGTAGCCGTAGCCGTTCTGGACGATGGCGACGTACCAGCGGGAGTCCCAGCCGGCCCAGGCGTCGATCAGGGCGTGGCTCGAGGCGTGCCAGGGATCGCCGTTGGCCGCGGCCGGCATCGTGTACCGCGCGAACACGCCGATCAGCAGCAGCAGCAGACGGGTGGCCGCGAACGGCACCAGGACGTCCGCGACCGGCCACCGCGCCGCCGAGCGGCTCAGGAGGCCCAGCCGGGATGGCACGTGGACGAAGTGTCGCAACCCGCGCACCCCGTGTCCACTAGCCGCCGAACCACTGAACCACAAACCAAGAGGCGCCGGCGGAATCGACTTCCTGGGGGCGCCGCGCTGCTATGCTCAAAGCCCGTGGATCACACGGGATGGCAGGCTCGGATACACGCGTGCGGCGGCCCAGCGGGAATCGAGCCGTGATGGGGTCGAGCACGAAGTACATATTCGTCTCCGGCGGGGTGGTGTCGTCGGTCGGCAAGGGCATCACTGTCGCCTCCATCGGGCGCCTGCTCAAGGCTCGCGGCATCAGTGTCTCGATCTTGAAGCTGGACCCCTACATCAACGTCGACCCCGGCACGATGTCGCCGTACCAGCACGGCGAGGTGTTCGTGACCGACGACGGCGCCGAGACAGACCTGGATCTGGGGCACTACGAGCGGTTCGTCGACGAGAATCTGACCCGCGCCTCGAACGTCACCACCGGCCAGATCTACTCGGCGGTCATCGCGCGGGAGCGCCGCGGCGACTTCCTTGGCGGCACCATCCAGGTTGTCCCGCACGTCACCAACGAGATCAAGGAGCGCATCGAGCGGGTCGCCAAGCTGGCTGGGCCGGACGTGGTCATCGCCGAAGTGGGTGGGACCGTCGGCGACATCGAGTGCCTGCCCTTCCTGGAGGCGCTGCGCCAGATCCACCGCGAGCTGGGCTCTGAGCGCACCCTGTTCGTGCACGTGACCCTGCTGCCGCACGTTGGGGCGACGGGTGAGCTGAAGACGAAGCCGACGCAGCACAGCGTGAAAGAGCTCCGCTCCATCGGGATCCAGCCGGACGTGATCTGCGCCCGGTCCGACTACCCGGTGGCCGACGACATCCGCGACAAGATCGCCCAGTTCTGCGACGTCGACCAGCGCGCCGTCGTGCCGCTCGAGACGGCGGACACGATCTACAACGTGCCGCTCATCCTGGAGGAGGCCGGCCTCGGCGACTACATCGTCGAGCGACTGGGCCTGCCGTCCGGCTTGGCTGATCTGGGCGTCTGGCGCGCGCTGGTCGACCGCTCCCGCACCGTCAAGGATGAGGTGACGATCGGCGTCGTCGGCAAGTACGTCGAGCTGCAGGACGCCTACATCTCGGTCCGCGAGGCGCTGTACCACGCGGCCTGGGCGCACAACCGCAAGCTCGTCCTCCGCTGGATCGACTCCCAGACGCTGGAGGGTGAGGGTGACTGGGAGCGCCGGCTCGAGGAGCTCAACGGCATCGTCGTGCCGGGCGGATTCGGCTACCGTGGCGTCGAGGGCAAGATCCGAGCCGCCCGGTTCGCCCGCGAGCGGGGTGTCCCGTACCTGGGGCTCTGCCTCGGCATGCAGGTGATGTGCGTCGAGCTGGCCCGCCAGTACTTCGGCTCGGACGAGCCGAACTCGACCGAGTTCGACCTGTTCACCCGCTACCCAGTGATCGACCTGCTGCCGGAGCAGCGGGACGTCGAGGCGAAGGGGGCCACCATGCGCCTCGGCGTCTACCCCTGCCAGGTGAAGCCGAACACGGTGGCGGCGCGGGCTTACGGCGAGCCCATCGTCTTCGAGCGGCACCGCCACCGCTACGAATTCAACAACGTCTTTCGCGACCAGCTCGCCGCGCAGGGGCTGGTGTTCTCCGGCACGTCGCCGGACGGGCGACTGGTGGAGGTCGTCGAGCTGCGGGACCACCCGTTCATGCTCGGCAGCCAGTTCCACCCGGAGCTGAAGAGCCGTCCGAACCGACCCCACCCGCTGTTCCGTGACTTCGTCGCCGCCGCGGCGACCAACGCGGGCGAACAGCTGCCACTGGCCGTCGCGCCGGTCGACTGGTCGCCGCTGGCGATCCAGCCCGCCCACCTCGACGGCTACGCCGAGCCGACCCTGACAGGCGCCAAGGATGCCGCGGCCGTCGATTGACCAAGCGCGTAGCGGGAACAAAGGCAAGGACCTAAGCAGGTGGAGCTCAGGTGATCAGAAACAAGCAAGACTTAAGACCACCTGCTTAGGTGTCCAGTATCCTGCCTGCATGCGCATCCTCGTCACCGGAGGGGCCGGCTTCATCGGGTCGCACGTCGTTCGGGGATTCCGAGCGGCCGGCCACGACGTGGCGGTCCTCGATGACCTGTCAACGGGCAATCGGGCCAATCTCGACCCGTCAGTTCACCTCTACCAGATGGACGTCCGCGACGCTGCCGCCCAGTCTGTCTTCGCCGACTTCCGGCCCGAGGTTCTCGACCACCACGCCGCGCAGGCCAATGTGCCAGCGTCGGTGGCTGACCCGGTGTTCGATGCCAGCGTCAACGTCCTGGGTGGGCTCAACCTCCTGAAGCTGGCCGCGCTGCACGGCGTTCGCAAGGTCGTCTACGCGTCGTCCGGCGGCGCCATGTACGGCGAGCCAGACCAGGTCCCGGTGCCCGAGACCGCCGCCGTTCGGCCGCTGTCGCCCTATGGCGCCAGCAAGCAGGCGTTCGAGGCCTGGCTGGGCGTGTACCGGCGGACCTTCGGCCTGGACTTCACTGTGCTGCGCTACGCGAACGTCTACGGCCCGCGGCAGGGGATCCGCGAGGAGGGCGCCGTGGTCGCCGTCTTCGCGACGCGCATGGCCGCCGGCCAGCCGGTCACGATCGACGGCACCGGCGAGCAGACCCGCGACTTCGTCCACGTGGAGGACCTGGTGCGGGCCAACCTGGCCGCCCTGGAGCGGGGCGCTGGTGTGGCAGTCAACGCCGGGACGGGTCGCGAGACGTCGATCAGGGAGATCTTCGAGCTGATGGCCGAGCTCGCCGACTATCGGCAGCCGCCAGGCCACGGGCCGGCCCGCCAGGGTGACGTGGCGCGCATCGCCCTCGACCCGTCGCTGGCGCAGGCGCAGCTTGGCTGGCGCGCCGAGATCCCACTACGGGACGGCTTGCGCACCACCTACGAGTACTTCCGCGGCTTGCCCGGCTGAGCCACCATGGCCGACGCTGACGCCCACGTCGTCATCCTGGCAGGGGGCGAAGGAACCCGCCTGTGGCCGTTGTCCAGGAGTCGGCGGCCAAAGCAGCTGCTCCGACTCAGCGGCGACCGCAGCCTGATCCAGCAGACAGTCGACCGGGTGCTGCCGCTGGTGCCGGCCGAGCGGGTGCTCGTGGTCACCGAGCGCTCGCACGCCGATGATCTGCGCGAGCAGCTGCCGGAGCTGCCGATGGCGAACGTCCTGGTGGAGCCCACGCGGCGCAACACCGCGGGCGCGCTGTTGCTTGCCGCGCTGGCGGTGCAGGCCCGCGCTCCGGAGGCGACGTGGGCGTCGCTGCACGCGGACGCCTACATCCTGGACGACCACGAGTTCCGCCGGACCCTGGCCGCCGCCCTGGAGGCGGCCGCCGACGGGCGCCACCTGGTGACGACGGGCATCCGGCCGCAGGGACCATCGACAGCTTACGGCTACATCGAGCAGGCCGAGCCGATCGGCGCGGCGCAGGGCTACCCCGTCTATCGGGTGGCCCGCTTCGTGGAGAAGCCCGACCTGGAGACTGCCCGCCGGTACGTCGACAGCGGCCGCTTCCTGTGGAACCCGGGGGTGTTCGTCTGGCGCAACGCCGCTATCCTGGCGGCTTTCCAGCGATACCAGCCAGCGATGTACGCGATGCTCACCGCGGTCCCGCCGGCAGCGATCGACAGCGTCTACCCGAACATACCGCGGGAGAGCATCGACACCGGCATCATGGAGCGCGCCGACAACGTCGCCACCATCCCGGCCACCTTCCGCTGGAGCGACATCGGCAGCTGGGGCGAGCTGTGGGAGGTGTCGGCGCGCACCGCGAGCGGCGACGTCGTCCGCGGCGCGGGTCGCTACCTGTCGGCCGACAGTCGGAACAACCTGGTGTATGCCGAGGGTCGGACGGTCGCGCTGGTGGGCGTGCACGACCTGGTCGTCGTGGAGACCGCCGACGCCGTCTTCATCTGCCCCCGTGACCGGGCCGTAGACGTCAAGCAGATCGTCCAGAAGCTCCAGGCGGAGGGCAGGCGGGAGCTTCTGTAGCCCGATGGGCCCCCTTCCAGCACCTTCTGGACCCGATTGCTCTCCGCTGCCCGCTCGCGGACCAGCGACTTCCGATAGCGCACCAGCTCGCGCCGCTCGCGCTCGGCACGGCTCGGCACGAAACTCGCCGTCAGCAACCCATGGCGCAGCAGATCTGCGATCCACTCCGCATCCTTGACGTCCGTCTTCTTGCCGGGGATCGCTTTCATGTGCGGCGCATTGACCACCAGCAAGGTGAAAGCGTGCCCTTCCAGCACATTGTGGATGGGCTTCCAGAACACGCCCGTGCTCTCCATGGCGACGTGGGTGACGCCGCATTCCTCCAACCAGACCGCCAGCGACCGGGTCCATCTAATACCCGGGCTCTGGGACACCAGACACAGTGTCGACCTCGTGTCACCTGCTGTGTCACCCCTATTCAACACCACTGCCCTTTTCATCCCCGGTGGCGCTGCCTGCCAGCATGACATCTAATACGCCATTGACTACCATACGGTCGCCGACGAGTTGCAGCGGCAGGGCAGCCACGAGGCGGCAGGTGCTCCTGGCACCATCCGAGTGGACGGGGCACCTGATGGAGTACCTGGAGCGGAGCCGCACCGGTGGGTTGGCGGGAGTGTCGACCGGCCTGCGGGAAGTGGACGGCATGACGCTGGGGCTGTGCCCCGGGCTGTACCTGGTGGCTGCCTCGACGGGCACGGGCAAGACGGCCCTGGCCGGCCAGATCGCGCTGCACGTGGCCGACCAGCACGGGCCGGTGGTGTTCGTCAGCATGGAGCTGAGCGCCGTCGACCTGGGTGTGCGGCTGGTGTCGGTGCTGACCAACATCACCAAGGACCACCTGGTGGTGGGCCGGCTGACGGACGAGCAGCAGGGGCAGGTGCACGCCGCCGTCGAGCGCCTGGAGAAGTCGCAGCCGTCCATCGTGGCCGGCTCGGGCTACACCACGGGCGATGTGCGGGCGCACCTGCTGCAGGGCGCAGGCGGCCACGGGCAGCAAGCCGGCCCTGCTGGTGGTGGTCGACTACGTGCAGCTGCTGGCGGACGAGGAGGGCGACGGGCGGTCGCGCGAGCGTAACGTCAGTGCCGCGGCCAAGGCGCTGAAGACGCTGGTGGGGGAGCTGGGGGTGCCGGTATTGGCCCTAGTCCAGCTGAACCGCAACCGGGCCGGGCGGGCAGATAAGCGGCCGACGCTGACCGACCTACGCGAGAGCGGCGATCTGGAGAACACGGCCGACTCGGTGCTTGGGCTGTACCGCGACGAGATGGACCACCCGGAGTCCACGGAGCGCGGGCTAGCCGAGCTGATCGTGCTCAAGAAGCGGCAGCTGGGGGACGATGTGGGGACGATCCGACGCCTGGTGTGGGTAGGCGAGAGCTATCGAGACTTCGCGCACGACTGAGGCCGGCCCACCAAACGGCGGGTTGACAAGACGGTGTTCCAACCATAGTGTGAGGACCAGGACACAGGCACGTGTTGCGCGCGGGAGACTTTAGCTAGGGGCGCCAGCATGGGGGAGGGGAGCTCAGAGACATGATGCCTGCCAGGTCGGTCATGACAGCAGCCAACGGGATCGCTTCACTGTGAGAAGCTTTGCCATTGCGCTAACTCTCATCACGCTGCTGGGAACCATCCCACCCTTATCGCCGGTGTCAGCTCAAGAGAGTCCCAGCAACGTAAACACTCCTACACAAGTTGGCTGCACGGGAGCTCAGGGCTACAGCGATGCTTGGTGCGCACTCCAGAGCAACGGCTCATTCCAATGGATTCAGACACCCTCAGGTGGGATCCGGACCGCTGATTGGAGAGTGGCTAGTAACCAAGTCTTCCATCTCAGCCAGATCGTTGTTGGCGATACCAACTATGATAACGGCTACGGCTCTTGCAACCCGTGTACACTAACCGTATCGATCTTTGCGAAGAATTTCAGCGGTCAGGACTTCACACAGATCGCGACATAGTCTTATGACAGTACGGTTTCACGGCGATGGACATTCGACTTCGACAGCGCGGCCTTCAGTTGGCAGATCTTACGCGTCCAGTTTAATGCTGATAGGTCTTGGCAAATACCAGGTCAGGTCCAGTTCTTTGGTACTATTGCAGCGATGCAGAACACTGCACCACCTACTAAGTCTAGCTACTATATAACAAGTCTCAGTAGTAGCGACTCGTTCAATCTTGGTAGCGGTATAGGATCTACTGACTCTACTCTCACTTCTCCGCAAGACACTGACGTTATTCTAGACTTCGGGCGCCCAGCTACTAACAACGGAGGACTAGGAACAGAGATTTTTGATGCTAATGGCAGCTTTGCTTCGATGGATGATATTGTTAATGTAGTCGAAAACGTAGGTGCAGGCTACATCGGCGCTATTTCCGCCAATCCAAACTCGCACCTCACCATAATAATGGGAATAAGCAATTACGATACAACGCAGAATTGGGTAACGCCAGATCACGGCGCAGCCTGGGCGCAGGCCGTGACTCAGGCAGATACATACATGGTTAGTCAGAATTGGGGTGGTCGGGTAGCGATGGCTGGCGGTAGTGATGTGGAGCTTGGCTACAACACGCCGTCGGTCACCGTGGCTTGGGTAGATGCGTATGCTTCGAACTATTCACTCGGCTCAAGGAAGCATTCAGCATGTAAGTGACATCGGGTACCAGTAGAAAAGCATCCCAGGAGAGGTGCGTTCGTCATGTCGCACTCAGCTGACAGTGGAATGTCGGTAAAACGACGGCACAAGAACGTGGTGATTGGACTGGGTTTGGCGGTACTCACCGCAATTGTGAGTGGATCGTTGGTGCAGTTGGCAGAAGGGGCACCGGTGGCCCCAGTAGCCACGATGGCAGCAGCGACGCAAACAGCTGTGGCGCGTCTACCGTTAGCTAAGCGAGCCCTCGCTGAACGCGATGCCCAACGGATTGCGAGTGCGGCGACGGCAAGAGCACTGGGTACGCCGACTGCCACTCGACTTTCTACCCCAGCGCCTCTTAGGAGGGGGATTGTCGAGTCTAATCCGCCGATGGGGGACAAAGACTTCCACATGACGAACAGCTGGCAGGACGTTATCAACGGGAAGTGGGTGCATATCTATGCAGGAGGGCTTGTGGCCGACCCATCCCAAGGCGTTGTAGAGGTTTCTCGTGAAAATCAAGCGCGCTCGGTTATTGACCCGGTAGCTAGCCGGGCGGCAGGGCACCTTGTTTCGGCTGGCCCGCCCGACGTGCAGGGGCGCTTTTTTACACCCAACCGCGATGGAGCAGTTCGGTTAGTCGCTGAGCAAGGGCTGCAGTTCACGCTCCAGAGTACAAGTGGTGCGCATACCGTCTTCGACCTGGCATCCGGGACGTTTCACACGCCGTAGTGGGCGATTGGCTAAAGCGTCGGTGGGTGCGGCGACCTCCCGACGATCCCACGCGAGCCATGGCCTTCTGGACAACGCGCTACAGCCCGACCAAGTAGCCACCCAGCACCAGTTCCCGGCGGTGACGGACCAAGCATTCTTCTTCCACGGCCAGGTAGCGCGCCGAGCTGTCGGTCGGCCGCGCGTGCAGATATCTGCCCGTCGTCGCGACGCTAGCGTGACCGAGGGTGGCTTGCACCAGGTGGATCGGGCATTGACGCTCCAGAGCGTGGGTGGCGTGGGCATGCCGCAGCCAGTGCGGCGAGACCTTCCCGACGATCCCCGTCCGCGTCGCCGCCTTCTGGACGATGCGCTCCACGGCGGAAGGATCGAGGTGACCACCGCGGCGGGAGCGGAACACGGGCGCCTCACCTGGGCCACGGCCGAGGCCTTCGAGTTCCTGCCACACCGAGGCTGCCAGGAGCACCACGCGCGTCTTACCGCCCTTGCCGAAGATGGTCACCTGGCCGGCATCGTCCCGCGGCTGAAGGTCGCGCCAGCGGAGCGCCGCGAGCTCGGAGACCCGCAAGCCGCCGCCATACAGCAGCCGCAGGAGCGCCTGATTGCGGCGGCTGGGCTCCAGGGCCAGAAGGCGGTGGACCTAGGTCTCGGACAGGATGCGCTCGGAGAGCTTGTCCTTCTTGGGCGGCAGCTTGAGCGCGGCGCCGACGTTCAGCGGCAGGTAGCCGGTGCGCTGGCCGAAGGCGAGCAGCGACTTGACCGCGGCGAGGGTCCGCACGCGCGAGCTGGGCGCCAGGTCCTGCTGCGCGAGCGCGTCGGCGAACGCCTGGAGATCGCCGAGGGTGACCGCCGGCAGCGGCTCAGCGACGAAGGCCAGGAAGCGGGCGACGTCGGCACGATACGCGCGCTGCGTGTGGAGGGAGCATCCGTGCAGCCACAACGCGACCCGCTGCTCCTCCGTCGCGGCCTGACGTAGTAGCTGCTGAGGGGGACAGACGGGTACTGGTCGAGTGCCGACAGCGTCGAATGCAGCCTCTCAGGATGGTTCATTGCTCTCGGAGAACCATTCGCCAGGTTCCCAGGCGGGCACGCCGGGCTCGAAGTACAGGTACTCGATAGCTTCATGGGGAGTCGTGAAGCTGTCGGCTTGCCACTCGCCCTCGGTGTGAGTTTTCACTTCGCTGGAGCCGTCCACTCGGCGCTTCCCCGCCGCCTGTGCGTAGCCCCAGCCCGGAGAGTCGGTCGTGGCCCAGCCCTCGTGTTCGAGTGCCCTGGTGAAGGTGTCCACGCTGTACTCAACTCGTCGGCATCCTGCAGAGGCGCGGGCGGCCAGGCGGCCGCGGTGCTGCTGTCCAGGCTCACGCCTGTCATCTTCAACGCAGATGGAGCTCAGGTGAATCGGAAACAAGCAAGACCCATGACCATCTGCTCAGGCCGCAGGCACGGTAGCCAGAGCCCGGCGCCGGCGGAACGGCCACAGCCAGCGCAGCTCGCCGCGGTGCCAGCTCACCAGCAGCATGCTCGCCACGAAGATGGACGAGTACGTGCCAGTGGTCATGCCGACGAGCAGAGCCAGAACGAAGGTGCGGATGGTGACCCCGCCAAACAGGACGAGGGCCACCAGGGTCAGGATCACTGTGAGCGAGGTGTTCAGTGACCGCGTGAGCGTCTGCGCCAGGCTGTGGTTCACCACGTCCTCGAACGGCTCGCCGGCGTGGCGAACGGAGTTCTCGCGAATGCGGTCGAAGACCACGATTGTGTCGTGGACCGAGAAGCCGATGACCGTCAGCACCGCCACGATGAACGTGGACTCCAGCTCGATGGCGGCCGGGAACAGCCGGCCCAGGATGGAGAAGATACCGAGCACCACCAGGGCGTCGTGGATGAGCGCCACGACGGCGGTGGCGCCGTACCGTATCGGGTTGCTCACCTTGTTGAATGCCCACCACAGGTACAGCAGGATGAAGAGCGACGCCGCCACGACGGCCAGGATGGCATAGCGCACGATCTCCTCGGCGATCAGGGGCGACACCTGGTCAAGGCCCAGGATGTCCAGCGGGCCAAACTGCTGCTGGAGCTGCGCCTGGATCTGCTGGCGCTCGGAGCTTGTCGGGTCACCTTCCGTCTGCTGACTCTGCTGGAGCGGGCGGGTGCGGACGACGAACGTGTTCTCGCCAGACGAGCGCTGGACGACCGCCTCTGGGTGGCCGAGCTGCGCCAGCGCGTCGCGCAGGGCTCCCTGGTCCACCGGCTGCTGGAACTGGACAGTCATGATCGTTCCGCTGGTGAAGTCGATGCCGGGATTGAGGCCGCCCGGCAGCGCCAGGGAGATCGCGCCAGGAATGATCAGCAGCGCCGAGAGCAGGTAGAAAAGGCGACGGTTGCGGACGAAGTCGAACATCGTGTCGGGCGCTCAGCCCCGCGTTCCCACTGGCAGGGGCGCGCGGCGGCGGGCGGGTAGCACGGATTGGGCCGGCGTGATGGGCATGCCCATCAGACGCGGGTGTCGCGCCCAGTCGCCGCCTAGCAGCAGGACCTCCAGGAAGGCGCGCGTCACCACGATGGCGCTGAACAGCGATGTGACGACGCCAATCGCCAGCACCAGCGCGAAGCCCATGATGATGGTGGCCCCGAACTGCTGGCCGAAGAAGTACAGAACACCGCAGGTGATCAGCGTCGACGTATTCGAGTCGCGGATGGAGGGCCAGGCGCGGTCTTCGCCCGCCCGGATGGCCCCGGCCAGCGTCTTGCCGCTGCGCAGCTCCTCCTTCATCCGCTCGAAGATCAGGATGTTCGCGTCTACCGCCATGCCCACCGACAGGATGAAGCCCGCGATGCCCGCCAGGGTGAGCGTCACCGGGATGAGCTTGAAGATGGCCAGGGCGATCAGGGAGTAGACGATGAGGGCACACGAGGCGGCCAGGCCAGGCAGCCGGTAGTACAGCAGCATGAACAGGACGACAACCGCGAGCGCGATCTCGCCGGCCACGATGCTGCGGTGGACCGAGTCGGCGCCCAGCGTCGCGTCGACGGTGCGCTCTTCGACGATGGCGATCGGCACGGGCAGCGCGCCCGCGTTGAGCTGGATCGCCAGCAGGCGGGCCTGCTCGAGCGACAGCCCGGTGATCACGCCGTTGTTGGTGATCACGGCCTGGACGGTGGGAGCCGAGATGAGCTGGCCGTCGAGGAAGATGCCCAGCGGCTTGGCGATGAGCCGCTGCGTGATCTGGCCGAACATCTCGGCGCCTTCGCCGTTGAACTCGAAGGCCACCTCGGGCAAACCGCCACGGCTCTGGAAGCTGACCTGCTGGTGGCCGGGGACGAGGTAGGCCCCAGTCAGCTCCTTCGTCTCACCGTTCACCGTCCCGGTGGCGTTGACCCACTGGCCTGACGCATCCCGCTCCTTGAACTCGAGCTTGGCGGTCTGGCCGATGAGCTTCTTCGCCTCTTCGATGTCCTTGACGCCGGGAAGCTGCACGATGATGCGGTCGGTGCCGCGCTGCTGGATCTCCGGCTCGGCCACGCCGTAAGCGTTGACGCGGCGCCCGAGGACGTTGAGCACGCCCTTCATGGCGGCGTCCTGCTGGTCGCCGGGAACGTTGTCCAGGGCCGCCTGAAGGGTCAGCTGCGTGCCCCCTTGCAGGTCCAGCCCGAGCTTGGCGCCCTGCCGTTGGAAGCTGCCAATGTGGATCCCCGGATTGCCGGGGAGGGCCGCGCCGCCGGGAATGTAGTTGCCGGGCTGCTGGGGCCACACGACGTAGCCGGCCAGCACGGTGAGGATCAGGATGAACAGCAGCCGCTTCATGGCATCGAGGATGCAGCCATTTGGAGCTGATTTTAGGTCTTAAGCTCCGGGCCGCGGAGGAAGTGGCCACATCATAACGAATGGGCTCCCGTTCAGGCGCCCTTCGCCGCCTCCGCCGCCTCGGCGGCCGCCTCCTCCGCCGCGAGCTGGTCGGCCTCGCGTTTGCGCAGCGGCTCCTGCCGCTTCAAGTGGTCGTCCGAGCTCATGCGGTCGACGTACAGGGTGCCGTCCAGGTGGTCGATCTCGTGCTGGAGCGCCTGGGCCAGCAGCCCCTCGGCGGAGACGCGGAAGTCTTTGCCGTTGCGGTCCTTCGCCTTGACGACGACCTTCTCGGCGCGGGTGAGGCGCCCCCAGTAGCCTGGCACCGACAGGCAGCCCTCGTCGAGCTCCACCTCGCCGATGCGCTTGACGATCTCGGGGTTGACGATCACTGTCACCTCGTCGTCCACCTCGATGACGGCGATGCGCAGCGGCACGCCGACCTGGGGTCCGGCCAGGCCGACGCCGGGCGCGGCCCGCATGGTGTCGATCATGTCGTCGATGAGCTTCTGCAGCGACTTGTCGACCTGCGAGATGCGTTTGGCCTTCTGGTGCAGGACCGGGTTGCCTACGACGAGGATGGGTCGGACGGACACTTTACGAGCTGTCAGCCATCAGCTGTCAGCCATCAGCTTACCGCTCGCGGCGGACGCGCTGCGCCGATCAGCGCACGAGCCGTCAGCTCTCAGCGATCAGCTCTCACCTCCCTGCTGACGGCTGACGGCTCGTCCGGCTCGCAGGTACTCGTCGTCGATCGCCCGCTCCAGCTCGCCTATCGGCGCCCCTGTGGCCAGCAGGGAGGCCACGCACGCGCCGCCGGCTCCGGCGCCCTCCTTCACCAGAAAATCGTCGTAGACTCGCAGCGGCAGGTGGCGCGCCTGGGCGAAGTGGAGGTTGGCCGCCAGCAGTGGCAGTGCCGACGAGACGTCGCGCGCCAGGCCAGCGACGTCCGATGCCGGGTCGTCGACGACCCAGCGCGTCGTGCCGATCGCGGCCCGCGCCAACGCGTCCTGCCCGTCGACAGCGGCCAGCAGCGCCGCCACCGCCACCATCTGCGAGCCTCCGGCCAGCAGCACGTCGGTATCCACGTCGGCCAGCCCAGCGGCGATGCCGGCCGCGAGCGGCTGCATCGGGTCGCCCACCTCCGCCGCCGCGGCCAGGGGGTCGGCCCGGCCCTCGCCCGGCCGCAGGCCGGCGGCCGCCAGGGCCGCCCGGGCGATCCGCGTCTTCACATCGTGCGCGTTGCCGCGCTGGCTGCCGCTGACCCGCCCCTCCGCCGCCACGCCGAGGGTCAGCAGCAGGGCCAGCGCTGTGGTCGTCCCGCCCGGTACGCTCTCGGCGAGCACGACGTACCGGGCTCGTCCTGCCAGGCCGCGACCAAGCGCGCGCCCGCGGGCGTACAGCGCCGCCGCTTCGGGAACGGCGCCGCCCGCGTCGATGCGGCCTCCTGGCGCGCACGCGACCCGGGTGAACGGCGCGTCCGGCTCGACGCGCAGGCCGGCCGCGTACAGCTCGACCGGCATACCGGCCAGCCGAACCGCCGCCCGCGTGATCCCCGCTGGACCGGGCGCGCCGAGCGGATTGCTTGGCATGCTGGGCAGGCAGCGCGGCTCGCCGTGGACGATCACCTCGGCGTCGGCAGCCGGCGTGTAGCTGCGCAGCTGCTCCGAGACACCGGCCGCCGAGACCCCCGGGACCAGACACGTGTCAGTGTGCGCCAGCACGCACACGAACAGCGGCACGTCTCCTCGCCAGCGCTCGGCGCACCGTCGCCCACGCTCTTCGGCCGCGCCGTACAGGATCGCGTCCCGCATCAGCCGCCTAAGCAGGTGGGCTCAAGGCTTAAATCGTGCTTGTTTCTGACCATCTGAGAGCTCCACCTGCTTAGGCTAAAATCTTTGTTCGCGCTACGCGCTTAGGGCCCGCGCGGCCGGTGGCACCAGCAGCCAGACGAGCGTCTCGGTGGCCTCGCACACGGCGCCGTAACAGTCGCCCGTCAAACCGCCCAGCAGGCTCGTCAGCCAGCGCCCCGCCAGCCAGGCCCAGACGAGCGCGGCGAGCAGCGCGATCGGGCCGACCGGCCACAGCCACGCGCACGCCAGCGCCGGTGCCACCGACGCCAGCACGAGCCGACGCCGGGACGCCCCGGCGCGCACGGTTGCTCCCAGGCCCGTGGGACGGGCGGCCGGAAAGAGCGTTGCCACCAGCACAATGGCGCCGCGGCCGAGCACGGGGGCGGCAACCAGGCTGGCGACCCGGAGCCCTGGCGGCAGCGACGCGACGGCGGCCACCTTCAGCAGCAGCACGGCGACCACGGCGATGACCGCGAACGAGCCGGCGTGTGGGTCGCGCATGATCTCCAGCCGGCGCTCGCGGCCGGCGTGCGCGAACGCCGCGTCGCTGGTGTCCATCAGCCCGTCGGCGTGCAGCCCGCCGGTGAGGACCAGCAGGAGCACGACGTCGCCAGCGCTGGACACCAGCAAGCTGAAGCCGAGCCACTGCAGGCCGACGTCGGCGATGGCGACCAGGCCGCCCAGCAGGGCGCCGACGACCGGGAACCAGGGCACCGCGTCCGCGAGCTGGCCTGACGCCCGCCGCGGCACGGGCAGCCGGGTGAGGAAGGAGACGGCGGGCCACATCCTCATCGCGGCGCGGCGTGCGGCCCTACGCCCCAGCCAGCTCCCGACCCAGTGCCAGCAAGCGTTGCACCCGCTCCTCGCTGGTGGTCTCCGTGTAGATGCGCAGCAGCGGCTCGGTGCCGGAGAAGCGGATCAGCAGCCAGCTGCCGTCTTGCGCGTAGAACTTGTAGCCGTCGGTCGTGCCCACGCTCGCCAGTGGCGAGCCGTCCAGCGTCGCCGGGTGCGCTTCGGCCACCCGCCGCGCGATCGCCTCGCGCTCCGCGGCCGGGTAGCGGACGTCGACACGCAGATAGTGCCAGTCCCCCATGCGCTCCTTGAGGTACGCCAGCGTCTGGTCCATCGACTTGCCCAGGCGCACCATCAAGTCGACGAGGAACAGGCCGGCGACGATCGCGTCCCGCTCCGGGATGTGCCCCCGGAAGCCAAAGCCACCGCTCTCCTCGCCCCCCAGCAGAGCGTCCTCCGCCACCATGGTGGCGCCGATGTACTTGAAGCCCACGGGTGTCTCGAACACTCTCAGGCCGAGACCTTCCAGGTACTGGTCAGCCATCCGGCTCATCGTGACCGAGCGGACGACGGCGCCTCGGAGACCGCGCTGCTCCGTGAGGTAGAGCGCGAGCAGGGCGAACACCTGGTGCTGGTTGATGAACGTGCCGCTCTCACTGACGAGGCCAATCCGGTCGGCGTCGCCATCGGTCGCCAGCCCCACGTCGGCGCCGGTCTCGCGGACGACGCGGCTGAGCTCGTCGATGTGCGGGCGGATGGGCTCGGGGGCGATCCCGGGGAACGCCGGATTGACGACGTTGCGGATCTCCTGCACCTGCGTCGAGCCGCCGTCGAGCAGGCGGTGGAAGTAGCCGGCGCCGGTGCCGAACATGGAGTCGGCGACGATCTTGATACCGGCCTGGCGTAGCCGCGGCAGGTCCAGCAGCTGAGCGACGTGGGCGTCGTACGCCGGCGCCGCCGCGAACAGCTCGACCAGGCCCGCCGCTTGCGCCTGGTCGAACGGCATCCGCTTGACGGCGTCGCCTGGCTCGCCCTCCAGCCGGTCGATGACCTTCTCGATCTCGGCGACGACCTCGGGCGGCGCCGACGAGCCGGCGTCGCTCTTCACCTTGAAGCCGTTGTCCGTGCCCGGGTTGTGGCTGGCGGTGATCATCACCGCGCCGCCGGCCTGGCGGTCGATGACGGAGTACGAGATCACCGGGGTTGGCGTGAAGCGGTCCGACAGTAGGGTGCGCACGCCGTTGGCGGCGAGCACCTCGACGACGGCGCGCGCGAAGCGCTCGGAGCCGAAGCGGGTGTCGTAGCCGACCGCTATCTTGCGCTCGGCATGCCCGGACGCCTTGAAGTACTCGGCCGTCGCCCGCGCCGCGATACGGACGTTGGCGAACGTGTAGTCCTCGGCAATCGTGGCCCGCCAGCCGTCCGTGCCGAACTTGATAGTCGTGGGCACGCCCTCTCCTAAGCTCTTAAGCCGGAGCCTGCGCCTGAG
>JAABUQ010003073.1_pt1 | contig 31426 bp, 42 predicted proteins | sample 5560001 | NCBI WGS metagenome assembly JAABUQ01 (sample SAMN10711888, study PRJNA513371) | rock metagenome | isolation source: Antarctica rocks | place: Antarctica: Victoria Land, Finger Mt nord | collected 2015-12-18 | reverse complement strand
CCGAGTCTTCTTATCGTACTTCTCGAACCCCGTCGTCGCAAACGTCGTCTGCTTCATTGCTAAACATTATAATCCGAGACGGCAAGCGTGTCGATGCTGCCGCAAGACTTTTCAGAGATTCCCTAAGAACCGCGAGTATAACCCAGAGCCGGTTGCTTTGCGACTTATCAATGGCGCGATCCAGTATACGGAAAGCTTCCGCGATGTACCCAGCGCTGAGAAGCGCGGCAATGCCGCTCGCAGAAGAGACGGCAGCCGATCGAAGTCCGAGACCGATCGCGAAGACCATTTGAGGCCTCGGAACCTTAACGTCGCCGTTGTAGAGCCTGCGCAAATACGCGTCATACTCTGGCCCATAACCATCATTCTCTGATTCCGCGTTCATTGCTTCGACGAGCCTAGCGGACCACGGTGCGCCCCCCGCCGGCAGAGAATCTACGGCGTACCGGAACCAAGTAAGAAAGCGTTCCGAAAACTCTTCGCGTTGGCGCGTAGTAGCTGCGACGACTGGCACTCGCGCCACACGCTTTGCCTCGCGTTGGCGCTTACGCCGCATGTCGGCATCTGTGTATGGCATGGGACTTTGTCTCCCCTGGGACTTTTTCGCGTCTTCCTTTTTTGCGCTATCAAGGCGGCTTTGAGATTGTGTTTCCATGAAGGACCGCCACACTCCCCACTCCACCATCGCCAACAAGCGTAAGCGTACGCCGGTACTACCGATAACCGAGAAGCCTCAAAAGCGAAATCACGAAGACGACGCTCGGGCTGCGCTGAGTCGCCTGAAGGGCGGCACGCCTGCCATTCCGCGCATGGCTTACAAGGTTGCAGGCGCCGCGCAAGCGTTGGGCCTCGATCGCGGCGCTGTATATGATTTATGCAAAGCGAAAAAGCTACGCTACGTGCGGTGTGCCGGCGGCACGATTTTGATCCCCGTCGCTGCGCTCGAAGAGTACCTTAGCGGCGCACGTGACGTCGGCTGAGTTCGCAGGGCGCATCGGCGCACGGCCATGCGGGCGCGGTTGGCGCGCGCCATGCCCGAGTCACGGCTCCCGATCCGCGACGCTCTCGATCGGCAACGGTCGCGATGGGCGCGTGCTGCTGCGATGTTTTGCGGGTTGCGAGTCGGCCGACGTCGTCGCGTCGCTCGGGCTCGAGATGCGGGACCTCATGCCGCCGCGTGAGTCCGCAAGTCGGCCTGCCACGCCGCGCCGAGCGCCGTCGAGCGAGGACATACGCTTCGCGTTGCGAGCCGAGCAGCGCCGATACCGCGAGGAGCGCCGCATCGACGATGGCGAGCGACTCATACATGCGGACATCATCGCGATTCGTCGCACCGTCGCTGTAGGACTCGGCGTCTCACTTCCGCCCGTGCAGCGTCGTGCATCTGACTCGTTCGCCGGCGGACGTGAGCGCGATCCGCTCTGGCCGCTCCTTCTTGAGCGTGCGTGGGTTCAGGCGTGGATAATAACGACCGGCTCGCCGGCGCTCTACACGGTAGACGAGTACACGTATCTTGGGCGCGCGGGCGTCGCGGCGCTCGAAGTTGCGGAGCGTCGCGCTGCTGGGGAGATTCGCGCAATGACGAACGCCACAGCGAGCTTCTCGCGGCGGAGGGCGGCATGACGGCCGAAGAACGGTTATTCGAAGGCGTCGCAGCGGCGACAAACGGCCGCGCTAAGATGACTGCCAGTGTTGATGCCGACGTCGAGCGATTGCTCGACGATCTTACCGATGCCGGAAATGCCGACTGGCTCGTCTCCCGCCGTGGGCACGATCTGCTTTACCAGTATGAACGCTCCAAGTGGCGCCACTGGGATGGCGTTCGTTGGGTGTTGGACCAGCGCGGCGAGGTCTTTCAGATCGCTGAAAGCGCCGTCCGCGAGCAGATCGAGAAGGCCGCGACGCTCCCAGATGTCGCCAAAGTGAAGCAGCTCACGGCCCATGCCAAGAGCAGCCTGAATCGCCGAAAGTTCGAGGCGATTCTAGCGATGGCTGAAGCGAAGCTCCCAGCAAACCGAACGGACTTCGATCGTGATGATGATGCATTAGGCGTAGCAAATGGGATCGTCGATTTGCGCAGTGGAGCCTTCCGAGCCGCTCGCAGAGCCGACATGCTAAGCCGAGTAGCCAGTGCGAGATTCATTGCGGGTGCAGAGGCTCCGCAATGGATGAATTTTCTCGATCGTATATTCGCAGGGGATCACGAGCTTGTATCGTTCGTGCAGCGCGCCGTCGGTTACAGTTGCTCAGGACACACTACTGAGCAATGTTTCTTTCCGTGCTTTGGTCAAGGAGCGAACGGAAAGAGCACGTTTTTTCACGTCGTTGGCAAGATGCTCGGCGAGTACGCTTATCCAGCTCCTTTCGAGACTTTCCTCGCGCGCCCAGGCGATCGCGCGACCAACGACTTAGCCGCGATGGACGGGTCGCGTTTCGTAACAGCAAGCGAACCCGAGGAAGGCCGGCACCTCGCCTCCGGTCTCATGAAGCAGCTCACCGGAGAAGATCCCGTGACCGCGCGTTTCATGTATCAGGAATTCTTCACGTACTCGCCTCGCTACAAGATTTGGCTCGCCACCAATCACAAGCTGCCGGTGAACGACGCATCGTACGGCATGTGGCGGCGCGTGCGCTTGATTCCATTCAGTGTGAAGATTCCGGAGGCAGAGCAAGATGGGCGTCTCCGTGAGCGGTTGGCGGGCGAAGAACTCTCGGGGATACTGAATTGGGCGATCACTGGCGCAATCGAATGGTACGAGCACGGTCTGCGGCCACCAAACGCCGTTATGGCGGCAACGAGGGCCTATCAGCAGGAGATGGACCGGGTCGGGAACTTCATCGATGAACGCTGTGAGGTGGGCGACTCGTTTTCCGAAACCGTCGCTCGCCTTCACGCTGAGTACATTAACTGGTCACGTAAAGCTGGCGATGAACCGTTGAACGGCAGAGCTTTCGCGGCTCAGCTCGATCAGCGCGGGTTCACCGCTCGCCGTACGAAAGACGCGCGACTTCGCGACAGGATTCGCCTCCGCGCGGTGACGGGTGACGCTTGGTGACGCTTATTCGCCATTCTCTCCTTACGCGCGTACGTATAGGGAGTTATCCGGATTGAGCGTCACCATGCGTCACCCGTCACCGGAATGGGAGCCGCTCTGCAGTATATGAGCAGCACCGCCAAGGGCGCTCAGCGCGTCGGCAGCGTACTGACGGCGCTTTCGCGGCATGGTTATCGCTGCGCACGAGTCGCTTCGTCGGGCCAGCGCAAAGGCGCGCGGCGTAGCGAGCAGGGCATCGCAGCCGACGTGATCGCTCTGGCACCGGTCGACGCTGGCACGCCGCACTTGGTCGCGGAGGTCGGCGGCCAGAAGAAGTCCGTCCGCGCCGCGCTCGCGGAGATGACCGTCCATCCGCTGCCGCCCGGCTTCGTCGCGATCGTGGTCCGCTGCGTTGATCGGCGGTGGCGCTGGCACATCGGCGATGATCGAACCGAGAGCTTCCCGACCCTCGGCGACGCGCTCGATGCGCTTCGCGACGGAGCCGGCTCGTGACCATCACAGAAGTCGCGGCGCGCTACGCGGAAGTCTTCTTGGGCCTCACTGAGAGCGAGACCGCGGCGATCTGGCAGGCAGTGCTCTTTCGGCGCATTCCGGCCGACGAACGACTCCGCGGCCGCATCGAGCGCCTCGAGACCCTGCGTGACGACGTCGGACGAAGCAGCGCGGCGCGAAGCCGAAACGGTCGCAGCGACGCTGCGTGAGTGACATTACGTACCGGTCCAGCCGACCGTACACGTGGACGCTTCCGTCAGCGATTCACCGCATCTGGAGGACATCGAAAATGCAACAAAGTGCAACACCCAAGCGCGCGCGCGCGAGGCGCCACGAACTTGCAGTCACGAACGGGGAATCATCGCGCACGCCGCGCCAACTCGAGCGCCAGGAACGAGTCTTCGCTCTGTCCGTGCTTTCCGGGAAGACCGTGCGGGAGATCGCAGCAGAGCTAGACATCAGCGCGCATACCGTGCTCGCCGACCTTCGGTGCGAGCAGAATCGGCGCAGTGAGGAGCTCGGCGAGCGTCGCGAGGTCGAGAAGGCTCGCGCGATTGCGTTCTATCAGCACGTCATAGCCGAGGGTCTACGGGCGGCTGACGGTAGTCTGGACGCAAAGGGTCTTTTCGTAGCGATCCGTGCTCGCACGAGAATCGACGCCATCCTCGGGCTGGACGCACCTGAAAAGATCAGCGTGGACGGCACTCTCCAGACGCTCGTCGCCGCCCTCTCGGAGTTTCCCGAGTAGACGGCGTGAGCGATACCGGGAAGCGCAGATTATCGGCTGCACCAGCGGAGCCACCGGCGCGAGTCCGCCCATGCGAGGAATGCTCCGAGCCGGTGCCGCCAGACCGCAGCCTCCGCTCAGTGTTCTGCTCGCTCCGGTGCGCGAACCGTAACCGGAAAAGGCGGCATTCTCAGTACGTGACGGTCAGCATGGCGATCGACGAAGCGACGCTCCAGCTACGCTGGGAGCGCGGCCCGATCGGCACGGTGTGGGGCGTACCATGTCGTCGTGACGTCGCGGAGGTGCTGCGTGAAGAGGCTCGTCGGCCGTTTCGCCGGCGCCGCCGCATCCCGTTCCCAAAGCGTGAAGACGACGGTGCTACGCTTGATGTATGAATCGCTTGAGTGCCTCGCCGACCGTAAATGTGCAGATCAGCGCTCCCGATGGCCGTTTAGATGCAACGCTCGCGGGGCGTCTCGCTGCTGCCGTCGTTGGAGTGCTCAACGCGCCTGAACCGCCGGTTTCTCGCTCTTCCGCAGGGCGTTCGTCGTCGCCAATCCCGACGGAAACGGCCGCATAATGGCAGTTCATTTTTCCGACGCACGAAGGCCTGACGTCCGAAAGACGGGCGTTTCTGGTAGTTCGTTTTCCGAAAACGACGATCTCCGGGCCGAAGCCGCGCTCCTCGCCGTTCAATACGCCGAGGCAAAGTCGGAGTTCTTGGACGCCGAGATCGCGGCGATCGTGCTCGGCGGCCTTTGGGGCGAGGCCGCATACCCGTCAGGCATCCCGTTCGCGTCGATCTTCCGGCCAGCCGGCGATGATGGAGACGAGGTCTGCGATCCACGCGTCCTACGCGCCCTTGAGCGACGCGATCTTCCCGCGCTGCTACGCGAAGCTCATGAACTCGGCAGCGCTGGCCAATGGCGGCATCTTTGGACGGTACTGCGCGACGCCGTTGGAGTTCGCGGAATTGGCCGGTAACGTCGTCCCGATCGGCGGCGCGACTGGACCGCGCTCGCTCGCCGGCAAGCGGCGCAGCGCGCAGAACTCGCTCAAGGGCGGCTTGTACGCGTCTTCCACGTGCGTTCGGCACCTCGAAGACATTGGAGAATTCAACAGCTTCGCTCGCGCGATCGTGGCCGACCTCGACGCACGGTCGACCCTCGAGATCGCGTTGGCGGAGCGTCTGTGCTCGGCTCTTTGGCGCGGCCGCCGCGTTCATCGCTACGAAGCAGAGACGCTTTCGGAGGCCGCCGATCGAGCCGAGGTCATCGCGAAGACGGCGAACCGGGTGAGGCTTAGCGCCGACGCCATTGCCAAGTACGGCGACGCCGTCGCATCGCTTGCGCAAGCCGGTCCGATCGACGCCGCAACGGTTCGCACCGCGGCTGGAGGCTTCAAGACGGTGTACGGCCCTGGAACCGGCGCGGAGGCACAGGCGACTGCGCTTCACGACGCTCTCGAATATCTCGCACTGCGCGATAAGCCCGTGCCCTCGAAAACGGTCCGTGCAGCCATCGCCGCCGCAAACGGATGCATGCCGCTCGGTCTTGCTCGCGATGACGGCGACGGACTAATCGAGTCAACGGCTTCCATGCTCCGAGAAGTCGCGCGCCGAGTCGGTGTCGCGTCCGAGGGTGAGCAGAGCAAAGCGCGGCGCGCGCAAGCCGACGCATTGCTTCTCGACCCGCACGAAGCGACGCGGGTGGACGACGCCGGGCGACGCATCGATCGCCAGATAGCGCGCGCACTCGCTGACTTTCAAGCGGCCCGCAGTCTCACCGCGCCGCGCGCGCTCGAAGCTGAACTCTCGGAGACGGGCTCATGATGACGACCCCAGCACTGACGCCGGCGGAAATAGCCGCGGCGCTCGCCGGTGCTGAGCGACGCCTCAGCGAGGCTCGCAACCGCGTCCAGCGTGCGCAGCGGAGCGCCGCGCGCGAGTACCTCCGAAGCGGCGAGGTCACAAGCGTAACGGCAGAAATCCCAGCCCTCGAAGACGTCGTCGCCGGACTTCGGCAACTCGCGATCGTCGCAGCGTACGAGAAGCTGGAATCCGAATACAAAGCGGCGCGGCACGAGCTTGAAGCCGCAACGGAAGCCTATCGCAGCCACCAGAATCCCGACGTCATACAACGTCTGCGCTTCGCCGAAAGCGCGGCCGAAGGCGCGATGCAGCGCGCATCCGCCTATCAGATGATGCCGTCGAACGCGGCCGTGCTGGCGGATCACCGCAAGGAGCAAAGTCATGAGTAACAGCGAGCGAATCGACTGGAAGACGCTGGACGCCGATGCGTTTGCCGCAGCCGAAGCGCAGCTGCTCGGGAACACGCCGAAACTACCAGCCGATCGAGCAGCCATGACCGGTAGCGAGGTCAGGGAGTTCGAGTCCCGCATATTCGCCGATGAGGCACACGACTCCAAATCCTCCGCCGTTCGCGACTACGAAGCGCGCGAGGCGGCGCACAAAGAAGCGCATACGGAGATGGTTCTCGATCGCCTTCGGATGGCAGCGAAGGCAGCCGGGGTTAAGGGCTGGAGTAATCTCGACGGTGTGCCGCTCGATACGATCGCGCTCGAGCCTTCCACCGGCTACCCGCTCACCGTCAGCATTCAGGGACTCGTCGGGTTCATGCGCGAGCGTGAGGCGAAACAGACTGTTCAGCGGAGAGGGAAATAGCATTGAAATCAACCGAATCGAAGGCACAAAGCGCCGAACTCGACACCGAGCCGCGCGGCGGCGAAACGCAACACCAACGCTCGGCGCGGATGCTCGCGCTCGCGGATCAGCAGCTCGAAGACCTGCGTGAACGGCATCGTGCCGCAGTGCAACGCGTCGCCGATCTGAACCGCGATCACCACGACGCAGAGGGGGCTCGTCGCTACGCGGAAGCTCCAAGCATCCGGCGAGAATGCGATAATGCCGAACGCGCTGCCGGGGCTTTGGAACAGCAGATCGCGATGCTTGAGACGACGCGGCGATCGCACGCGCAGGCCGTCGACTTCTGGCAGAGCCGCGAGCGGCTTCGTCCTGTTGGCGCGCCGGGAGCGGGCGTGTGATGGCGAGCATAACGTTCAATTATCGGAGCCGGGCGATGGCATTTAAAAGCCACAGCGCGGCCTAACATATCACCTGCGACCAGCGGAAACGCCGGTCGCTTTTCTTTCGGAGCACACAGTGGAAGACACCCAAGAAGTTCTGTGCCAGAGCGGCAAGCGAATCGTTTTGCGTGAGCTGAACGCGTTGCAGCAAACCAACGCCGATAAAGCCGCCGAACTCCCCATCGCGATCATGAGCTACCGGGCCGCGATGGCCATCGTCAGCATCAACGACGAGACGCTCGAACCGGCGAAGGACAACCTCGCGGTGGAGACTCGTTTGCAGCGTCTCTCCGGGCGCGATCTTCGGCAGATCACCGAAGTTTATGCACGCTCGTTCCAGCTCACGGCGGAAGAATTGGGAAACGAATTTCGGCCCGGAGGGTAGCCGCGGAACTCATCCGCCTCTGGCCGGGCGTCTCGCCGGAATGGCTTGAGCGCCAAACGCCCGGTAATCTTCTCGCGTGGACCGTCGCGCTCGGTGAGAACCGCGGCGGCGTTTTCAACATCGATTCGCGCTCGTGGTCAAAGCCGATCCCCCCGCCGGCCACGCTCGCCATCATGGCCTTCGACAAGAGTCAGCAATGAGCCGAACCTTTACTCCCGAGAACTTCGTGCAGTACCTGCGGCGCAGTTCCGCAACGGCGCCGGAAAAGATCACGCAAAGCAAAGCCCTCGTGGCCGAAAACACGTTGCGACTTGCGCGAGCCATCTTCGGCGACGAGGAGAAACTCGAGCCGCTGCAACCGGCGACGATCGCAGCCAAAGAGAGCCGTGGCTCGGAAGATCCCGACGCGCCGCTCGTCGACACCGGCGCCTTACGCGATTCACTTCGCGCCGAGGTCGCCGGCCCGCTTGCCGCGGTCGGCAGCGACGACCCGAAGATGCTATTTCACGAACTGGGTACGGAGCGCGGCTTGCCGTCGCGGCCCGTGTTGCAGCTTGCGGTCCTTGAGGCCGCTGAGGAAAACCTTGCGGTCGTCCGTGCGACGGCGCGCGCGATCGTCACCGGCAGTCGACTCGACATCGGCCTGGAGTAGGAGAGCCCAAAAAATGGCGTTCGAAGCCATGAATATCGCGGTTGTTTACGAGTTCCGCGACAATGCCCGAGCGGCGTTCGGAGCGATGACGGCCGCAGCCGAACGCGCGAACGCAGTGCTGCGCGACTACGCAGAGAGCGTCGGTGTCGTCAACACCGAAATACGCCGGCTGATCTCGACCCAGCGGCAGCTCGGCGTGTCGCTCGAAACCACCGCAGCGAGCGCCGTACGCAGCTTCGAGCGAACCGGGCTGAGCGCCGGGACAGCAGCTCGCGACGTCAACATGGCGTTCGGACGCATCACGGCGTCCGGCGATCTCGCGGCCGAAGCAATCGCGGTCAGTACGGCCGACATGCGGACGCAGATCGGCTCGCTCGGCGCGGCAGCCGGCGCTACGGCCGCGCGCGTGCAAGCCTCCTACGCAGCGATGGGCGACGCGCGGCGGACGTACAATGCCGGCAGCTCAATCGGTGGCCGCTCGTTCGGCGCGAACGCGACGATGGGCGCTGGGATCGCGGCCGCCGCGACAATGGGCATCGGACTCTACCAAGCAGCGGCTCTTCAGGATGCGCAGGCACAGGTCGCGATTGCGACGGGGCAAAGCCGCGATGCCGTAGCTCGGCAGTTCACGCCGCTCGCGCTTCAGATGAGCAACGCCACGGGCATCCTCTCGCTCTCCGACGCGATGGGCGTGGTGCAAACGCTCTCGACGTTTATCAAGAATAATCGCGCGCTGTCCGATCCGGCGTTCCTCAACGAAGTCGCGCGATATGTGGACATCGAGGCGCTCGGAAAGCATCCGGTTGCGCCGAGCGAGTCGGCCGCCGAAGCGGGGCGCGTCGCGCACATGCTCGGTGCGTATACGGCACCGGAGATCAAGCCGGTGCTCGATCGGATGTATCGAGTCGGCTACTCGACGCCTGATAAGATGGCCAAGATCGTTACGCAGATGGCGTACTTTGCGGAAGGTTATCGCCGCGCCGGCGTCTCGCGCAACGAGATCATGAACATGGCGATCCTGGGCGGCGTCTCACTCGGTCACGGCAAGTGGGGCAACGCGTATGATACGCTGCTGAAGAACCTCACGCGCCCGACGAAAACGCAGGCAGGTGTTCAGGAACAGCTCGGCGTTCGCGATGCGTCCGGCCATCTCACGCGTGCGGTCCTCGATGCCAGCGGCAACATCGCGCCCGTCCGATTCTTCGAACAGGTGAATCGTGCGACGTCCAGCATGGGCGGGACGGCAGCGATGAGCGTGTTAGGCGGCGCCTTCAATCAGTCGGCGAAGCGCATCGTCGAGCTTGGTTCGTCGGACAAGAACCTGAAGTTTTATCACAGCGTCGTCGCGTCTCAGGGCCGCATGGAATCGCTGCAAGCGGCGCAAGCCGACCTGCTCTTCACGCTCAATCACGAGACGACGCGGCTCGTGACAAACTTCAAATCGCTCGCGAACATCCTCGCGGGACCGCTTGTGAAGCCGCTCACCAGCTTCATGGAGAAGGCCGGTACCGCCGTCGGAAACACGGCATCCTGGTTCTACAAGCATCCGGCCGCCACGGCCGCCACGAGTGCCGCGCTCACCAGCTTCGGAGCGTGGGGCGGGTACCAGGCGCTCAAGTACGGCCTGGGCATCGGGCATCTCTTCGCGCACGCCGGCAAGATCAGTTTGGGACTCTCGCACGAGATCGGCGGCAGCGGCCGCCGCGCGTGGTTCGGATTCGGCCGCCGCGCTGCGCAGCGTTCGGCGACTGAGGCGGAGGACGTTGCGACGGGTGCGTCGCGCGCAACGCGAGTCGCAAGCGGAACGCACTTTATCCCCGAAAGCTGGGGCGCGCGCATTGGTCGGTTCTTGCTCGATACCGTGTCCTTCAAGCACTCGCGCGGTGTCTTATCGGACATCGGCCGATGGGGTCCGATTCGGGGTGCAGCGGCCGGCTTCGGCGAGTCAAGTTTCGGGCAAGGCGCGATGCGAATGATCGAGGTGGTTGGTCGCGGTCTCCTTACCGTGGTGCGGCCGCTCGGCTTCGTCGCGAGCCGCGTCGGCTTCTTCGGCGGAGTTCTCGCGAGGCTCGGACTACGGGCGATCCCGGTCGTCGGCGAAGTGTTGCTCTTGATCGACACGATCAAGCTCCTGGGCGCGAACGGCAAGCTCATCGGTAAGATCATCGGTGAGGTCGCGCACTGGATCGTCAAGCACGGCGCACCGATGTTGCTTCAAGCCTTCGTTGACGTTGTCAAGTTCATCGCGCTCGGCGTGCGCGATACGATTGTCGGCATCTTCAACGGCGGCCACGGCGGATTCTGGGACTGGATGCGAACCGTCATCTCGAACACGGCGGAATCGTACGCAGCCGCCGATAAGCGCGAGCACGCTCCGGGAGGGCATCACGGCGCCGCGCATCACATCGGCGGTCACGGGATGCACACGCACGCCGTTCCGCTGGCGGCCGGGCATGGTGGCGTTACGGTCAACGGCGGCTTTCACGCGCACGTCAAGCAGGTGTCGGACCTCACGCCCGACGCGATTGCTGCACTCTTGCGCAATGCGCACCGCAAAGTCGATCGCGGCAGCATTCCAAAGAGCACGCCGAGTTCGCCATCGCTACGGACCGGGACGACAATCGCCGGCATGCAGTTCGGGCACGCCTAAGCCAGCGCGCGGGAGCGAACGATACTGTGGCGCGCTCGCCTAAGACTGCTCGCTCCGACCGTGTTACCGATTCACTCTTTTCCCGGTAACGTTTTTGCGCGTCAGAAGCCTGCCGTTAGCGCGGGTCCCTTCAGCGAATCGCACGTGCAAGGCCTCTAGATTCGTAGCGTCGTAACCACAACTTCCCCGTTCCTCCCGTTCACGCGTTCAGACATCGGCCTTTTTGCGGGCCTTCTTTGCGCATCTTATTGGGAGGACAGCATGTTTCTTCAGCGATCCACGACCCGTTCTGTTGCCATCGTGGCGACTGCCGCGCTTCTGGGTGCGATCGCGAGCCCCGGTGAGGCTGCCACGACGACATGCAGCACGGTGGCTGCCTGCGTATTCGGAGTCAATACCTCAAGCGGTATTGGAGTCGAAGGGAAATCCAGTTCGGGTTACGGCGTATCTGGTATCTCTGGCAGCGGCCATGGCGTCGACGGGACGTCGTCCACGAGCTTCGGAGTCGCTGGCAGGACAACGATGAACGCCACTTCGTCGGCGAACGCTAGGGCCGGCGTTCTTGGAACGGATGCAAGCACGAATAAGAATCCGTACAATAGCGGCGTGGCAGGCACGTCGCCATACGGCATCGGCGTTCTTGGTAGTTCGACAAATGGTTACGGCGTCTATGGATCTTCAGGAGGCGGAGGGACTGGCGTCGAGGCTAGCTCCAACACTGGTACGGCCATCAGTGCCGCCGCGTATGGACAGGGCGCGGCTGTATTCGTGAGTGCAGGCAATGAGGGGATGGATATCGAGCTTGGAAACAACCCCAGCGGTTCAGCAATCCATGCCTATGCAAACCCTGGCCCGGGAGATCCTTACACGAGTCCCGGAAACATACTGATCGGCACGGCGACCCTAGGACCTAGCAATCATCAATACGTCGGTGACGTTGTGTCCATCGACGGCTATGGGGATGAAATACTTGCAGGCTCATTAACGCAGAACGGAACGCCACTATCGCGTACACATACGGCGGCCGGGCAAACGGTTGCGACGTTCGGCACGCGCACAGCCACGCCCAGCATCGAAGATTCCGGTGAAGCAAATCTCGTGAACGGGCAGGGGTATGTTCGACTAGACCCGACTTTCGCGTCAGCCATCGACCGTACGTGGAAGTACCTCGTCTTCGTTACGCCGCAGGGTCAAAGCAACGGACTGTACGTCACGCAGATAACGTCAACCGGGTTTGCCGTACGCGAGAATGCTCCAGGCCGCTCAAGCATTGCGTTCGACTACCGCATCGTTGCAAGACCGTACGACACGAAGCCGATGCACATGCCGTCTATGAAGCTCTTTAAGGATTTGCGTCAGCACGTCACGATGCCGAAGCGTCCGAAGATGCTGCGACCGGTCACGGGAGCATAATACGGCGGGGGGCGGCGCAGGGACGCACGGCGGTGCCGCCCTTTTCACGTCCCGTAACGGTCGGCGGCTCCGCGGCTTCGACCGCAGCTTCGAACTCGCGCGCGGGGACCTTGGCAACCCGCAACGCCGTCACGCGTTGACGTTCCGAAATGCCTGCGCTTTCGGCTGCGCCCTTACGCGTTAACCTAGTGTCGCCGCCGCCACGAGGTTCGCGATCACTGCGCGCGCCCGGTGCCGGTTCAATCGCTGAAAGCAACTCGCCGCAGCGTCGAATCGCGCGCGCCTGAATGCGGTCGCACATCTTGCGCAGCGAATCATCTTCGGATTGGCGAGCGTAGCTCGCCGTCGCTGTCAGACGCCGCCAAACAACGTGAGGGCAGCGCAATGCCGCGAAAGAAGCCTCGCGATGCAAGCGCCCAGCGCCGCGCTATCCCGTTCGCGTGCTACGTCGCACCCGGCCGCAGCCGCTTCCTCGAAGGCCGCTCGAAACGCAGCATAGACCACGTTGCACGGGTCGCTGCCGAGCCGTATCCATTGCTCGAACGTCGTCGCCGTGATGCCGACGGCCCGGCGCGCTCGCCTGATGCTGCGGCCGCACCGCACGGCCTCCAGAAACGACTCGGCCGCTACTTGATCCACGTCAGCGCTTGAGCCGAAGGCGCGTCGTGAGCTTCAGGTCGACGGGCCCGGACTCGTGGAACGTAACCTCGAAGCCGCCGTAGCGGACGTGCTTCGCAAGGACCAGGACGATGCGCGCGAGGTCCGCGCGGTCGATCGGCGAGAGGGACTCTACCGGATCGTTTTCCATCGCGTCGCCCATCGTCTCGGCTAAGGCGTCGCTCTCGTCTGAATCGTCAGCAGCCATTGCGGTCGTTACGTTCGCCGCAGCGGCGCTACTACCGCCGTCGGCCTCTTCGCGTGACGCGCTGCGCAGAAGCAGAAGCGCGCCGTATCTGCTCCCGCGCGCTAATCGCCGGCGAGCGTTCCAATGAGTCCAAGCCGCATGCCTGACACGAGTAGCGTCCCGGCAGCGGAATCGCTTTGTGGCAAACGATACAGAGGGTCGCCTTTGGCGGCCTCCACGGCGCCGACGAATTCGGTGCGAACTCCGCTCGGGATAAATCGCACGCGGCTTCACGGGCGGCAATGGAACGAGCCTCGTTTCCGACGTTGCTTCTCTTTCCGTAGGTACGCAGGGCGATGCTCGCAGCGATCACGAGCAGGATCGCCGTTCCGGAAACATTAGGCATGGCGTCCGCTAGCACCATCACGGCGTTACCAGCGTCGGCGAAGCGCTCGCGCCATGCGAGCGACGCGAACACCTCTGCGGCCGCCGATGCGTCGAACGGCGCGCATGCCGAGCCACGCACGAAGCAGTCGCGCGAGCCTCATGGCGTCTTTCTTGCTCCCTGAGCCCGCTGCATGTCGCTCCACAACCGATCGCGATACCGGCGGAGACGATCGGCGGTACGGGCGCGTGCCGTCTCCAAGAGATCGGAGGCGTCGACGGCACCGACAGGATTCATGGCGAGTCGGGCGCCCAGCTCGAGCGCGAAGTCGAAACCAATTTGAAAGGCGAAGTCCTCGCCGTACCGATTGACGATACACGAACGATCGTTCACGTCGTTGTGCGATCTGTCCGGCTCGCTGGCGACCTTGTCGTCTCTATCAGAAAAGCGGCTGTCCGCGCGTATGAGCTTGTCGATACCACGCCACCAGATGATCGCGGAATATGCCGCGTCTGCCGCACTGTCGGGGTTTTCGATGAATTCGTCGCCGGCGAGCGGATAGATCGCGGCGCCCGCGAGCGCCTGAAGGGCGCGAGTGTCGGGGTTTGTGCTCACGCTTGAAGGCATCATACTATCGCCTCGCTCACAGCCTGTTCGCTCGCGGATGCAGGTGGCGCGACGTCGCCATTCGGCTCACGGAGCAGCGAGCCGGTGAGCAGATCGACTGCGACGCCCGCTCGGCTGCAGAACGAGCGCGAACCGTCCACCGCTTTTTCGTAGCGCTTGATTGCCTCGGTAACTCGCTCGAGGTCGTCCCGCGACGGAACCTCATAGCGGTTGACCATTGCCGAAATGCTGAGCGCGCTTTCATTCAAGTTGTTCGCGGCGTCTCGAACTAACCGCAACTCGGCGTCGCCGCCCGCGATCGCCGATATGTGGTCCATGGTCGTGAGAAAGTCCGCCGTCTTTGCGGCGCCAGAGACATTCGTGGGCATCCGATGACCTTTCTGCGGCCTGTGGCCGCGTTTACGTTAGGCGATGATGGATGAGAGGGCTGGCGCCTCAAAAGCGTCGCCACGGCGAATGTAGCCCTGTAAAACGGCGAGCGAGCGATGGCGCGTCGTCCGCATGATCACGTCGAGCGGCACTTTCGCCTGAGCAGCAGCGGTCACGAAGCCGGCACGCAACGAGTGCCCGCTGAAGTCTCCCTCGAGCCGCGCCCTACGCGCAGTCGTTGCACGAGGTTCGCGACGTCGCGGCCGGCGATCGGGAGCGCCTGGACGCGCCGATGCGGCGTCAGTGAGCGGAAGAGCGGTCCGTCGACGATCGCGGCGGCGTCAATCCACGCACGGACCGCGCGCACTGCGCAAAGCGAAGCGTTCTCCACGAACGGGATCGCGATCTCGTCGCCGAGGCCTTCCTGGTCCGTCTTACTGCGCGTGATGCATAGAAGCAAGCCGCGCTTCGAAAACCGGAGATCATCGAGGCGCAGCGCTGCCAGTTCGGAGCGCCGGAGCGCTGCAGCGAAGCCTAACAGGATAATACCACGGTCGCGCTTTGCGGCGAGGTCGTCCCCGCGGATCGCGAGCAGCAGCGACCGCAGCACCTCAAGCGTCGCCGCGTCGACGCGCCTCGGCGCCGTGCCCTTCTCGCGAGCGATTCCTGAAACGACGTCACGCACGATGCGATGCGAGCACGGCGATTCGAGCCCTGCGCGACGGTGACGAACGGAGATCGCCGCGAGCCGGCGGCGGATCGTCGCGACCTTCACGCGTTCGGCGGATGCCGCGACGTACAGCGCGGTCGTCTGCGGCTCGGCCGGATACGAACGCTCGCCGTGCTGCGCGCAGAACGCATCGAAGTCGCGTAGGTCCGAGGCGTAAGCGCGCCGCGTGCTCGCTGCTTGCGCGCCGCGCGCGTACTCTTGCGCTCGTGCGATGAGGAGGTCCGTCGCGAGCGGCGCCGGCATGACGGGAAGCGCGAGAGCGGTCATCATGCGCGCCGCGCCTTGTGGTCGCGCGCGATCGAAACGGCCTCGGCCAGCGCACACCGTAACTTACGAGCTGGCGGCTCCGTGATCGCAAGAAGTTGCTCTGGTAGGTCGCCGTAAGGCGTGAGGCCCGCGAACTTCCGGATGTAGAAGCCGCCAGCGCCCTCGCCCCAAACGGCGACCTGCCAAAGAAGGGCATACGTCGGTGCGAGGCCCGTGAGTCGGCGGCTTTCGAGCTTGCCCTCATGCGATCGAGACTCGCAGCGCGTCTGCGCAGGGACGCGGCTTCTCGGTGAAGTTGCCGTTCGATAGCGCGCGTCCAGCAGTCTTGTTGGCGCGGAGTTCCCTTTGGTACGAACCTCAGCCGTTGCGGTGGTTTGACCGTATCCATCACGCCGCTGCCTGAGCGGTCGCGCGATCGGCGACGATGCGCAGAAACGTGGCCGCAGCGTGCCAGCACGGCGTGCCGCTCGTCGTCCCCGCTTGGCAGTCGCACAGGAACGTCTCGGCGTTCAGCGCCCAGACGGTGTAACGAGCGCCAGCGCGGCCCTCGACGGTGAAGCGGTCATTCCCGCGCGGCTCGGCGGCGGCTGCGCCACCGTTCACCTTCGCGACTAGGAGTCGGCCTTCGATCTTCTCGCGGTACGTCTTGGAGCGCGAGGATGAAGGCTGGTATGATGCAGTGGTCACTGGAAACTTGTCCTTTCCGGTGGCGAGGACTCGGCGGTGTTTCAGCACCGTCGGGTCCGCTTTAGTTTTTGGCGCCGATACACGTGCGTTATCAGCTCAACGACATCTTACCACAGTCTACAGCCTATTTACAACCTACCTCGAACACTTTCAGCCACAATCGCCCACGCCGAACCACAGTGTCATGAGGCTTTTCGCTGGACCGAGCGTGCCTAACAGTCCACGGCCATACTTCGCATGTAAGGGGTCGGAGGTTCGAGTCCTCTCATCTCCACCATCGGGAAACCCGCATGCCGTAAGGGTTTGCGGGTTTTTTGCGCGCGCGGCTTGGTGAAACGATCTGCGGCATTTACGACAATTGTACGACAATTCTCATCAAGGTCGTCGAAAATCCGATTCGCCGTCAACTTAAAGAAGTGACGGTACCGGGTCATAAGCGTTTGCATACCGCGGCTGGCGCGGTGTGCAAACGCGACAGCATGCTCGGCGCCCTGCGGGCTTCTCGCACGCTGACAGATCCTCAGGGGCTGCGCCCCCGAGACCCCAACGGAGGACCTATGCCTGCTTCCGAACAGCGCCAGAAAAAGGTCGCACTTAGTGTGCGTGTCAACGACCGAGACCGTGACGCAATCGTCGCAAAGGCCGCGTCATCCGGCTTGCCGATCGCTGAATACGTGCGTCGCTGTGCGCTCGGCCGGCAAACGCCGTCTCGGCTCGACTCGAAGGTGATCAATGAGTTGCGGCGGCTCGGCGGACTCCAGAAACACTTCTACAAGGGCGATCCCGATCGCGGCCGGCAGTATGCCGAGATCCTCCTTGAGATCACCGACGCCATCCGCCGCGTCGGCCAACCCGCAGACACGGTGTGATCGCGAAGATCATCCCGCGCCGGGCCGCACGAGACGACAGGGCTGGCGCGTTGATCGGCTACATCGAACGAGATGGCCGCGAAGGCGCCGATCGCGTCGATGCACGCCTCGACGATGCGGGCAATCTTATCGCATACGTCAGCCGCGATGCACGGGACGGCGCCGTCGTCGACGTCGAGCACATCATGACGGACCGTAAGCATTTCCTAAGCCGTGTGCCTGACGTTGATCCGCAGACGGGCGAGGTGGTGATCCGCGAGTATCCAGTCGAGACGCAGAGTGTCCTGTCGCTCGACACGGCGGCTCTCGAGTTCCGCGCGGTTGCAAACGAATCGCGGGCCACCAATCCGTACGTGCACCTCGTCCTGAGTTGGCGAGACGGTGAGCAGCCGACGAACAGCCAGGCCTTCGAGGCGGGGCGCAGCGCGCTCGCAGCGCTTAACCTGAACGAGCATCAGTACGTCATGGCGGTACACCGCGGCGAAACGGGCAACGATCACCTGCACATCGCCGCAAACCGCGTCCACCCGGAGACGTACCGCGCGCAGCATCTTTCGAAGTCCTACTACGAGTTGGATCGAGCGATGCGCGAGATCGAGCTGCGTCAGGGGTGGGAGCGCGATAACGGTCCCTACGAGGTGCGCTATCGCGACGGCGTGCCGGAGATCGTGCGCGCGAGCGCCGGCGACGGCTTCCACGCGCGCGAAGACGATGCGTCGGCGAACGTCAAGACGCGGGCGCGCGACGGGCAGGCATGGAGCGGGGATCGCCCATTTACGACGTGGGTGCGCGAGGCCGGGCCAGCGTTACGTGAGGCCCTCGACCGCGAGAACACGACGTGGAGCGACGTGCGCCGCGTCCTCGGCGACTTCAATCTCGAATTGCGCGGAAAGGGCAGCGGGTTCGTCGTCGTTGATCGCGCGGACGAGCGGCTCGTCGCCAAAGCGTCGCACATCGGGCGCTTCGCCTCACGCGAACGCCTCGAGCAGCGCCTGGGGCCATTCCAGCGCGACAGCGATGCGTCACGTCGCGTCGACGATCCGCGGCGGCTGGAATACAACCGGCCTGTCGGACACCGGAGGCGTGACGAACAGCGCGATCGGGCGCACCATCGTCCGGGAAGCCCACGCGACGAACGCGCAAGCGGCTCAAATCGTGGAGAGCCGCGGTCCGAGCGTGAGTATAAGCGCGATCCCGAAAAACGGGCGCAACGCCGCGAGGAGCGCGCAGAAGCTCGCGAGCGATTGTATACGGAGTTCCGTGCCGCGCGGGACGGTAGCGAGCGCTACGCCGACGCCTGGGCGAAGCAGCGCCAGAGCGAGCGCGACCGGTCGGCTGAAATCACTCGTCAGAAGCATCGCGATCGCGATGAGCTTCGAAAGACAATGCCACCGCGCGTCGCGGCCTCGCTAGCCGGTCTGGCGGCCGCGCAACGGCGTGAGCAGCTGCGCGAGGACGTCGCGAACGAGCGACGCGAGCTTGGCGAGCGGCTGCGCCAACAGCGCGTGGTGTCATGGCGCGAGTTCGTCACCGAACGAGCGCATACCGGCGATAAGGCGGCGCAAAGCGCGTTGCGCGGGCTTCGGTACCAAGACCAGCGTGAACGACGCCATGCCGAGCGCGAACCGGATTCCATGTCCGGTCCGGATGTTGCAGCGCGGCCGGCGGAGAGACGGTTGCGCGGGCTCGCGTTTCGGGTGCAGCTCGACGGAACGGTCGCGTATCACGACGGCGGCGACATCCTTCGGCGCGAAGTTATCCGCGACGAAGGATCCCGCATTGTCGTGCGTCAGCAGTCGGACAACACGATTGCGGCTGCGCTACGTCTGGCTGCGGAGCGCTGGGGCGGTGAAGTGACGATTAATGGCAGCGCGGCTTTCAAAGAGCGGGCGTTGCATATTGCAGCGGACATCGGGATTCGCGCGCGTAACGGCGAGCTGCAAGGTCGCCAGCGCGAGCTTCTCGACCAGCGATGCGACAACGAGCGTCGAGACGCCGAGCTCGGCGCTCGCAGACGCTAAGTCATTATCGCGTATGCCTAGTGACACCGACTGCCTTAGTTAACTACCGCCAGGCGCTCAACCTTATAGCTGGGTGCTCGCGCGTCGGTCACAGCGTTTAGGCAGAGGTTGTTCGGCCCAAATGCGTTCGATACGACCGGTGATGCCGACGCTGACGCCCATGTGAATCCGGGCGTTCCGCGACACATCGCCGCATCGTTCCGGGATACGTTTACTTTTCTAGCGACATACCGAATATGACCGTTTAGGAAACGGGACGCAGCAGTTCTCTCGCAAGGTCGCCGGCGTTACGGCATACGAGGTCGCGTATCTCCCGCACCTGTTCCGCAGTCCTCCCCTTGGGATCGGGAAGTCCCCACTCGGCGTCGACTCGCGAGACGCCCTCAACATCGCATCCCATGGTGATGATGCGGTCCGCCTTCGCGACGATCGCCGGATCCAGGAGTTTCGGCCGCGCAGCTGAGATGTCGATTCCGGTTTCGGCCATCGCTGCGACGACGCCGGCATCCGGCCGGTCCGCCGCGACCGTACCGGCGGACGCGACTTCGATGTCGTCGCCGGCGAAGCGGCGCAAGAACGCTTCCGCCATCTGACTGCGGCCGGTGTTGTGTTTGCAGACGAAGAGCACGAACGGCTTCAAGATTCGCTCCATTGCGATGACGTCGACGAAACGTCCATCGAGCCGCCCCTGTTCTTTGAAGATGCCTACGTCGCGGTATCCCACCTTGCGGCACAGGCGTTGCCCCGCTTCATTGACCGCAAGCGCGAACAGAACGATCTTGTGAAATTCCTTGCGGCGCGCGCGCGCTTCGATCGCGTGCAGCAGTGCGGTTCCGACGCCGCTGCCCCGTAGGCCCCGCTCAACATAGACCGACAAGTCTGCGACGCCGCGATAGGCGCAGCGATGCGAATACCGGTTCAGCGAAGCCCAACCGACGACGCGGTCAGCGCGTTCGGCAATGAGGATGCTATAGCGTCCCCCGTGATCGAGATACCATTCACTGATCGCCTTCTTGGTTTTTGGCTCTTCGTCGAGCGTCGCGATGCGATCCTCGATGCCTTGGTTGAAAATCGCGCGAATTACGGCGCAGTCGCTGCTGCGTGCTTTACGTATTACCAACGAACTCACGTCGGCGGTCATGGACATCAGTCGCCTCCGAAGGATGCGGGAGCATCACGGCCTGGGCCGTCGCTTGCGATGCGGGCGACAGCCAGTGGAAAAGGGCCGTCGCGGCGGTGGCGCCGGCGAGCTGCGCGATAATGAACGGCGTAACATCGATCGGACGGATCCCGGCGAACGTATCGCTGAGCGAGCGCGCGATCGTGACGGCCGGGTTCGCGAACGATGTCGACGACGTGAACCAATAGGCTCCGACGATGTAAGCCGCGACGGCAAAGGGAGTCGCCGTCGGCCGAGCTCGGGCGCAGCCCCAAATGACCGCCAGAAGCCCGAATGTCGCGATGAACTCGCTGAGGAATTGTGCTCCACCGGCGCGCGCGTGATGTGAGACGAAGAAGGGCGGAAGGTCGAACATCACGTTTGCGGCCGCGACGCCGGCGACCGCGCCGCCGAGTTGCGCACCGATGTAGATCGGAACGTCACGCCACGAGACACCGCGTTGCCATGCATCGGCGATCGTCACGGCGGGGTTGAGATGCGCTCCCGAAATCGGCCCGAACGCGAGGATAATCGCGGCCAGCGCACCGCCCGTCGCGATCGCATTCGCCAGGAGTGCAATCGCGACGTTTCCTCCGGCGAGGCGCTCGGCCATGATGCCTGAGCCGACGATGGCGGCCAGCAGCAGCGCCGTGCCGATGGCTTCGGCCGTGGCACGGCGCGCAAGGTTCACCTCAGCAGCAAGCCGGCGACGCGGCCGCGGCTGCCGCGGCGGTCGTGCAACACGTCGTTGCATCATTGTCGCGCTCTTCGGTGTCCGCGACGACGAAGTACGTCTCCCAGCGCCGTCCATCCGGATCGGTTGCCCATACTTTGTTCTGAACGGCATAGTAGCACGTCTCATCGGTCTCGACGTCGACGGGATGCCCTGCCGCGCGAAGACGTCCGATCGCGGCGTCGACGTCTTCAGGTTTCTCGACGACGACACCGTAATGCGCACCTTCGCGCACGTTGGTCGCGGGATCGGCATCGAGCGCGAGCTCGAGGCCTGGGTCTTCGGTGAGGAAAAGCGCGTAGTCGCCGTAATGCTTCGCCGGCTCGGCGGCAAGCAGCGTGCGGTAAAAGGCGACGCTTGCGTCGAGATCGCGCGTCGCGAGGTTGAGATGCATTTTCATGCGAGAACTTTCATGGGAAGAACGGCACCGAGCGCGGCGTCGAGACGATCGCGCGCGTCGGGTGCAAGTGAGTAATAGCCCCAGGTGCCGCGCCGAACGGACGTGACGAGCTCGGCGTCCTTGAGGATTTTCAGGTGATGCGAGACCGTCGACTGATTGAGCTCGACGCCGGAGGTAAAGTCGCAAACGCAGACTTCGTGCTCGGCGCGCGCCAATGTCGCGAGGATCGCGACGCGCACGGGATCGCCGAGCGCCTTAAAGAGGATTGCCTCGTCCGAAAGGTCCCGTTCGTAAACAGAGGCTTCCGGGCAACATCGCTGTATTGACATACGTCGATGCTACTCGTTGCATCGAGTAATGTCAATACAGACTCAATCCTTTTGGGCACCTAATCTAAGGCCAGCGCGACTCACCGAGGTAGTCCGCGTAGCCGCCCTTACGGCGGATCGGTCGGCCTGTATGAATGCACGCAAGCAAAGCAGCTGCCGCATGTCGCGTGCTATGACGTTGTGATAACCATTCTTCATGGCTTGCTTCGGTTGCGTGCCCTGCTCATCAGGCCCGGCTTGGCGCGAGTACCAGAGAGCGCGAAGGACCGATGCATTCGTGCATAATGAGCGACCAAGCGCACAGCAGGCAAGGAATCCGCTTGCCAACCAGGCAAAGGGTGCGCAACGAATCGGACGGTTGTCCGTAAATCGGGCGGTGGAGTTCGCCCCGCATCAGCGAAACCGCCCTGGACGGGCCAATGACTCCTCTTTGCGCCGACGCACCGCGTCGGGTGGGAGGATGGGCGCTTGACCCTCGCGATACCCGCCGACAATCTTTGGGCGTTCGCCACCGTTTGGCTTGCCCTCGCGACTGCGGCAGCGTTTATCGCGCGGCGCATCGGGCTCGCCGCCGCGCTCGTGGAGATCCTGCTGGGCGTGGTCGCCGGCAATGTGATAGCACTGCGTTCGAACGCGTGGGTCGACTTCATAGCCGGATTCGGAAGCATCATGCTGACCTTCCTCGCTGGTGCGGAAATTGAGCCGACGGTGCTGCGCCGGCAGCTGCGACCCGCCGCCGTCATCGGAGGGATCTCGTTCTTCGCGCCTTTTCTCGCCGCCATGGCATACGCGCTCTTCATCGCTCACTGGAGCGTCGACGCTTCGAAGATTGCTGGGGTCGCCATGTCGACCACATCGGTGGCGGTGGTGTACGCCGTCATGGTTGAGTCGCGTCTGGCTGGCACCGACTTCGGTCAGTTGATCCTGGCAGCGTGCTTCATTACCGATCTCGGGACCGTCGTCGCTCTCGGTTTATTGTTCGCGAACTACAATGGCTGGCTCGTCGCGCTCATCATCGCAATCATTCTCGCCATCGTGTTCGTACCGAACATTTTGCCGCTCGTCTTCAAGCGCACCGGAGGGTGGGTAAGCGAGCCGGGCTTGCGCCTGATGTTCCTGATCATCCTAGGGCTCAGCGCGCTTGCAACTGCTGCCAAAAGTGAGGGCGTCCTGCCGGCCTACTTCCTGGGTCTCGCATGCGCGGGGTTTTTGTTCGCCAACCCAGACATATCGCGCCGCTTACGCTCCCTAACGATGGGGTTCCTCACACCATTCTATTTTCTCAAGGCAGGAACGCTCGTGTCGCTGTCCGCCGCGCTTACCGGCATCGGTGCGATCGCAGCGTTCTTCGCTGTTAAGGTTGTCGCGAAATGTGTGGGCGTCTTTCCGGCAGCGCGCGCCTTTAACCACACGAGCAAGAACGCCAGCTACATTACGTTAATGATGGCGACTGGACTGACATTCGGGACGATCTCAAGTCTGTACGGGCTCACCCATCACTACATTAATCGAGCACAGTACACCACGCTTGTTACCGTCGTCATTCTCACGGCTGTCGTGCCGACGATCTTCGCTCAAACGTTCTTTCACCCGGCTGAATTTGTAGACCCAGAGGAACGAGGCGTTCCGTGACGTCGAACTACTTCGCGAAGCATGGGAGGGCGGATGGCCGACTTTAAAGAGGGCCAGCTGCTGCGCATTTTCGTTAACGAACGCGACACCTGGCACGGCGCGCCACTTTACGGCGCCATCGTCGAGATGCTCAAGCGTGAACACGTCGCCGGCGCAAGCGTGTTCCGCGGTGTGGAAGGCTTCGGGGTCCATCGGGAAATTCACATGGCCAAGATCTGGTCCTTCAGCGGTCACCTGCCGGTGCTGATTGAGGTGGTCGATGGGCCGGAGAAGATCGAATCGTTGATTCCGCGCCTTGAAACGATGATACCTGAGGGGGCGATCACGTTAGAGCGGGTTGAGTACTGCCGCTTCACGCGACAACGGCGCTCGTGAACGGCGTGTGCATTGCAGCGAAAGCTACAACCGCATGAAAATCGAGCACGATGGGACGCTGATGCGCATCTACCTTCAGGAGAGCGCACGGCATCAACATAGGAGCATGCTAACCGCCGTCGTCGAGGCGCTCGCCGCTGCCGGCATCATGGGCGCGACGGCGTTCAAGGGCATCGAAGGATTCGGAACGAGCGGCGCTATCTCGTCGGCCCGCGTGGTCGACGCATGGGTCGATCTGCCGATCCTCATCGAGGTTGTCGACGAGGACCAGAAGATTCGCGATTTCTTGCCAACACTCGAGACGATTGTGGACGACGGGCTCATCACACTCGAGCGCGTCCAGACGCTGCTCTTTCGGGCTGCGAACGGTTCGGCACCGTGAATCTCTTTTTCGCCATTGGAGTCATTGCCGCAGGTGGCGCGCTCGGCTCGGTGATGCGCTACCTCATTTCCATCTGGTTCCTCGACCGTCTGGGCCCCGGATTCCCGTGGGGAACCTTCACGATCAATGTCACGGGTTCGTTCCTCATCGGCGTCGTTTTGGGGATGGCCGCTGCACGCGCCGGTTTTAGTCCGTACTTGCGCTTGTTTCTGGCGACGGGGCTTCTCGGCGGCTACACGACCTTCTCGACGTTTTCATATGAAGGACTGAACTTGTTCTCGGATGCGTTGACGAGCACGGCGATTCTCTACGTCGTCGCGAGCGTCGTTCTCGGAATTATTGGTTGCCTCGCAGGCATTTCGGCGGCGAGAAGTTTCGCTCACTGATGGAGGTCACGTGAAAGTCCCCCTTACTCTCGCAGCGGTGCTCATGGTGCTCTTCATCAGCAATGCCCGGCCGAGCCGCGCGGTGCCGCCCGATCCGCCAGCAAGAAAAACGTTCGTACCGGCGTTACCGCCTTCGCCCGAAGCCGTGCTCCCGGCTGCGGAATCCGATCGTGCAACCATCGAACGCGCGCACATCAAGCACGTCGTCATCATCATCCAAGAGAATCGTAGCGTCGATAACCTTTTCAATGGCTTTCCACGAGCGGACACGGTGCAGTACGGAGCCAGCATGGAGCATGGCTTGGTTCGGCTTCGCCCGGTCGACCTCGACTACCCGCACGACGTCGACCATCAGCATCGGGCCTTCGTACGGGAGTACGACAACGGTCGCATGGACGGGTTCGATCAAGTTAGGACCTATCCGCAGCGCGATCCTTACCTCGCGTACTCGTACATCCCACGCCAAGAAGTGGAGCCGTATTGGCAAATGGCGCTGGACTGGACATTCGGAGATCGCATGTTTCAGTCGAACACCGGCCCGAGCTTTCCCGCGCACCTTTACTTGATTGCGGGACAGTCTGAAGACACGGACGACAATCCCAATCACATCGAGACCGGACACTTTGCGTGGGGGTGCGATTCGCCCCCGAACGCGACGGTGTCCATTCTCGCGCCAAACGGAACCGAGGAGCCAGGCCCATTCCCGTGCCTAAACTTTCGGACGCTCGCGGACGAGCTTGACGTCGCCGGCTTACCGTGGCGCTACTACGCACCGTCGATCCATAGCCTGGGCAACATCTGGTCGGCATTCGATGCGATCCGACACATTCGATACGGACGGGATTGGAACGATGTCGTCTCGCCTGAAACGCGGATTCTCGCCGATCCTGGAGCGGGTTTCTTGCCGTCGGTCACGTGGGTCGTTCCGACGGCTCGCAATTCGGATCACCCGTTTCCGCGCCACTCAATTGGCGCCGACCTCGGCATCGAGGGTCAGTACGGTCCCGAATGGGTGGCCTCTGTCGTCAATGAGATCGGCGAAAGCAAATTTTGGGACGACACGGCAATCTTCGTAGTTTGGGACGACTGGGGCGGCTTCTACGATCACGTCGCTCCGCCGCAACTCGACGCGATGGGCCTTGGGCCGCGCGTTCCCTTCATCGTCATCTCGCCGTACGGCCGCCAGCACTACGTCTCTCACGTGCAGCACGAGTTCGGTAGCATTCTAAAGTTCACCGAGAACGTCTTCAGCTTACCCCGACTTGGCACGACCGACATACGCGCCGATGGCCTGTGGGATTGCTTCAATTTTAATGCTCCGCCGCGTTCGTTTATACCGGTACGTATCCCGCGTGAGCGTCAGGCAGAATTCGGAAACGTTCGCAGGTCGCCCGTTGATGAAGTCCCTCCAGATACCGACGAATAACTAGAACTGCGGGCAAGTTCGCTGAAAAAGATCAGTTGTAACATAGCGCTCGCCCGTGTCAGGCAGAATGACCAGTACTGTTTGCCCTTCCTTCCCCGCTAGTTTCGCAAGCTGAAGCGCAACGTGAACCGCTGAACCAGACGACACGCCCGCCACGATCCCTTCGCTGCGAGCCAGATCCCGCGCGGTTCTGAACGCGTCTTCATCCGTGACGGCTACGACGTCATCGATGATGGCACGATTGAGAACCGGAGGAATAAAACCGACGCCAATGCCCGGCATCTTGTGCGCGCCGGGAACGCGACCCGAGAGTACCGCGGCGCCGGCCGGTTCGACGGCAACGATCCGAACCTCAGGGTTGGATCGTTTGAGCATCTCACCAACGCCCGTTATCGTGCCGCCCGTCCCAACCGCGCACACGAATACATCAATCCTTTGTTTAACCGCGTCGAGGATCTCGAGAGCCGTCGTGCGACGGTGCACCTCGGGATTGGCCGCATTTGAGAACTGCTCCAGTAGGACCGAGTTGGATATTTCACGAGCCAATTCTTGAGCGCGGCGAACAGCATCTGTCATCAGTATGCCAGGGGTCAGTTCGATGTCGGCCCCCAGTTGGCGCAACAATGCAATGCGCTCCGTAGACATCGACTCGGGCATCGTCAACATGAGCCGGTAGCCCCTCACGGCTGCGACGACCGCGAGCCCGATGCCCGTGTTTCCGCCGGTAGCTTCGATCAGTGTCTGGCCAGTTTCGAGGTTGTGGTTCCGCTCAGCGTCGTCGATGAGCGCGACCCCGAGGCGATCCTTGACGCTACCTCCCGGATTGCGCATCTCCAACTTCGCAATGATTCGGGACGGCATACCGCTTGTAAGCCTATCAAGCCACATCACCGGGGTGGACGCGATGGTCGCAACCGCGTCGCTGTAAATCATTGGAATGCACTCACGCGACTCGAAACCTCGTTGGGAACATGTCGGTGGCACCAGCGGTGCCGAGCACTGCCGCTGTAAGCATCATCGCGCTGCGCAACCTGTCTCACGCAATGCGACGCTGACTTTGCGCACCCCAACCGTGATGCGGCTTTTGATGATACGTAGCCGGGCCGCTCTGCGACCTGCACGTGGACGAGATGTCCGAAACACGCAAAACCTGAGCGTAGCTCGGTGCCCCGCCGGCGGGTCGCCCAGCGCGCGGCGCAGGGTTGCTGTTTGATGCGGTCGCGGCATAGTTTCATGATCTATGAGGCGCAAAGGGCCTGTGGATAAAGGCCACGCCTATGTCACAGAATCATTATTTCATTGATTTACTGTGGCTGCAACCGCCCCGCGCGGGTGCCTTCTTCTCCCGGATCGCCCCGATCTAGGCCGGACTAGGTTCGTGATTGAACGGATCGTGGCCAGGCTCTCGGCCAATGGGCGGGAGCCGGGGTTGAACGCCGCTTTGCTACGGGCGTTGCTACGGTCGCAGCCGTAACGACTGATTTTGGAAGCGTGCGGCACTGCCGTTTCAGGTCAACGGCCATTAGCGCCCCGGAAGTCGCTCATCTCATCGAAACGGTACACCGCCGGCTCGAGCGCTCGTGATCGCGAGAGCGACGACGCTCGAGCAGAGGCGCGTGCATGTCGAGTTTATTTCCGGGCCCGGAACGGTGTGAATGCGTTCTTTCAGTGGAGCGGCTCGCCTCGATTGTTAATCGAACGGAAGCTGCGAGTACGTACGCGGAGGTCCGCTGGTGGCGGCCAATCGGCCCAACAACTCAGCGCTTACGCAATAGGGCGGATGTTGCCACTCGGCGCACGATGAACGCGCGGCCCGCGACTTTGTCGTCGTCGAGGACAGCACGTTGAGCGTGATCGCTGCCCGCGCGGCGGCTGCCCAATCTGCAGATCAGCTTCGAAAGGACGTTTAGTGCCGGATCGCCTTGAACAACGAATCGCGATTCGTTATCTGAATATCGGCGGCGTTCGCGATCTCGTCGACCAATATGGGAACGCGTATCAAAGCGCCGTCAGGCGCGAGAGGCGCGAGGGACCGCAGTTTTTGGGACCGCGCGGTTTCGTAGGCGACTCAAGCTTCCGAGAAAACCATCACACGGCAAACATGGACGTCCACGTCTTCAGCCTCGACCGTTACCCGTACTACGAGGCATTGGCCGGCAAAACGCTCCCGATTCCGACGTTCGGAGGAAACTCCTCCGTTTCGGGCGGCATCGAGACGGAGGTTTGTGTCGGTGATCTGTATCGCGCGGGAAGTGCGCTGATCGAGGTATCGCAGCCAACCGAACGATGTCCGACACCAGGACGCAATGCCGAAGTCGCGCATCTGCTCAGGTGGATACAACAGTCGTTCTACACTGGATACTACCTGCGGGTCGTAGAGCCCGGATGGATCTCGCCGGACGACGAGCTGGTTTTGCAAGAGCGCCGATATCCACACTGGACCGTCGATCGCGTTACCCGCACCGTATTCGAACACATCGGCGATGACGGCCCGTACGAAGAATTGCTACTGCTCCCGCTGCTTTCCAGTGATTGGAAAAATCGTATGCGCGTTCTTCGCGCCCGTTGGTTCGTGCGGCAACAAAATGCTACGATCCGGATCTCCTGATCGGCGACGAGAAGACTCTCCCTGCCGATCACCTAAGAGTGTACCGGTTACTCGAACCGGGGACATGTTTGTTCATGGTGCAGGTGCACGATGTGCAGCCATACCGCTCGAGCAGCTTCAGCAAATGAACCGCGCCGGTAGCCTGCCTGATACGAAAGATAGGAAGCGCGATGGGCGATCATCCAATGCTAGAGTCCGGAGACCGCGTCATTATCGACGGAGGCCCACTTGCCGGCACGGTCCAGCACGTGCATCCACACGAGGCGATCGTCGAGATCGACACCGCGCCAGCCTCGAGGCGCGCCGCTTCGCGCTCGAGTCGCTACGGCGTGACCCTACGATGAGTGAGGCCTCAGACTTCCGCGACCACTGAACGCTCGAGGCGATGATCGATCCCCGCGCCTTTCTCGTGCTTGCACGTCTGCCAAATCGTCGACTTAGCATACGGGCGAGATTCGAGACCTAACGGTGTTTTGAAGCGAGGGCAGGTTATGGCCGCAATACGTCAGAGCGACGACATGGTCGTCCTCGCCGGAATCAAATCCACGGGCCGCCACGGTGCGGTGCCGAAAGACGAGTATTGCCGACCGATCAACTCACGCGGCAGAGGCGTTGCATAGCCGAACCTTCGGTTTACGTTGTCGACACGTGCACAACCGCACGCAGCATGTCTTTGTCGGCGATCGGATAGTACAGACCTATAACCTCCTCGGTTTCCACTGCGGAAGCGGCAAAGGCAATATCCGTGTCGCCGGTAGGCGCGTCGCGTGGAGGAGCGACCAGTGGCTCTTCGCACCACGCCGCGACGCTCCTGAAATACGGATCAAAGACGATCCAGCCGATTCGCCATTTTGCCTGGCGAGTCGCGCCATTATAGAACATGGCTCGATGATCAGGATCGGAAGCGAGCGCTAAGACCGGCCCAGTGCTCAGATGCCATGAATCCCAGTGGTCAGCGCGTGCGTCGAATGATGGATCGCAAACAAACCACGGTCCATCGACGTGCGGCGCGGCGGCCAAGCCGATCTTTGAAGCGCCTCCGGCGGCATACTCGAAGAACAATCGCCATGTTCCGTCGGGGCAGCCGACGATCGTCGCCTCTTTCGGGTTCTCACGCTGCGGTGTCCACGCCAGCGCAATCCCACTTTTTGTCAGTCGATTTGGCGCCGGGCCACTTGCGAGGAGCAACTGACCGCGCTTTGCCGTTTCGTTCCATCCGCTATAATAGACGTAGTACGTATCGCTAACGATCGCAAGCGTCGGATCTTCACAACCGTCGATATCGTCGTCGCACGGCCCTGGCGCGATGACAGGTTCCTTTCCGATCTTGAAATGGATACCGTTCGCCGACTCGCCATAGTAAATGCGCGCAATTTTCTTCGCCGGATTCTCCGAATGCGGAACCGCTCGGAGCAGCAGCCGATATTGATTGCTTTCGCGCCAGACGAACGGGCTGAGCGTGTACATTTCGGCGAGCGGGCTCATGCGCTCCATCGTTAGTGATGCGCTCGGGCCGACCGTGAAGTTCATCAATGGACCGTTACGCCGGCGGGATGCTTCAGGCTTCTCGTGATCACCAGCAGTGGCGCGTAGCGGTGCGAAGTGTCGAAGATGCTTAAGCTGCTGTTCTTGGTGTTCGCGACGTAGAGCTTGCCGCGCGAGTCGATCGCCACGCCGTAGGGGCCGCTCAGACCGCCCCCGGTGATCGACGGCAGCACCGGGAGACACTCGATGGCGATATTCGTGAGATCGCTCGTGCTCGGGATACCGCACGGAATTGAGGCGCCGGAGCCTACGATCATGACAGTTCCGGCTTGTTTAAGTCCATTCGTCCTTTCCCTGGCCTTGTGCCCGGGGGCTCAGCGCTCCGTCGCGATCTCTGCCAACCTCGGCACTGGCTTCCTTAAAAGGACCCCCGAAAGGGACCGTTTCGGGATGATTTGGCGACGTCGCATCGCGCTACTCCGACACCGTCTTTTCGTAATAGATCAGATGGTCGCCGAACGGGTCGATGACCGTGACGGATCGCTGGCCCCATTCGGCCGTTTGAAGTCCCGGCTTCATGTAGCCGTAATCTTTGACGCTCAGCTCGTGGTGAAATGCGGCCACGTCTTGCACGACGACACGAAGATGGTGCCCCGGGCTGCCATCGCCGTGATGTTCGCTCAAATGCAGTATCGAAGCGTCACGCGAGACTTGTGTGTACAACGGTAGCGTCGGTTCGAAACGATGCTCCCAATCAACCCCGTACCCTGAGGTAGTCGACGTAAACTCTCGCGCCTTCCCGATGGCAAAGATACGTAAGATCGGTGTTGCCCGCGCCAGTCCTTCCGCCATCGACCCTCCTTGCAGACGCGCAGTGTATATGCATCTGTCAGGACGTTACCTCCCGTTCTTCCCGAAAACGGTCGACGGCGTTGCAAAAAAGCCGATGTGAACCCATTTTTCAACGCCGTCAGTCCTTTGTGGGAGGAGCGCTCATCGGTGCCGGAATCTAAAGAAAGCTACCCTAAAACGCAGACGTGCTGTCTAAGTGCGCTGCGGCCCTGGCAGACACCGCGCACCGTTGGTAATTCAGCGCGCGCGCTTCACGTCGTCCGGGTTGATGATGGGCGCGTTGTTTCCCCATGACGTGCGTTCGTGGTCGATGATCGCCGCGATGTCGTCGTCCGTCAACTGGGGGAACGGCGGCATCTGGCCCGCGTACATCGTTCCGC
>JAABUQ010003071.1_pt1 | contig 31447 bp, 25 predicted proteins | sample 5560001 | NCBI WGS metagenome assembly JAABUQ01 (sample SAMN10711888, study PRJNA513371) | rock metagenome | isolation source: Antarctica rocks | place: Antarctica: Victoria Land, Finger Mt nord | collected 2015-12-18 | reverse complement strand
TCGCCCAGCAGCGCCACGCCGCGGTTGGTCGGATGGAGCTGCGTCAGGTCGTCCGGCAGGTCGCGCTTGTAGCGCCAAAGCTGCTCGCCGGTCTTGGCGTCGAGCGCGATCACCTGGGCCTGCGGCGTGGTCACGAACATCACGCCGTCGTTGACGATGGGCGGCGACTGGTGCCCTTCCAGCACCCCGGTCGAGAGCGTCCAGACCGGCACCAGGTCGGCCACGTTGGACGTGTCGATCTGGCTGAGCGGGCTGTAGCCCTGGCCGTCATAGGTGCCGCGGTACATCAGCCAGTTGCGAGGCTCCGGGTTCTGCAGCCGCTGCTCGGTCACGTCGCTGTAGGTTTTCACCTCCGCCCGGACGGCGCCCGGCAGGCCCGCCAGCCCGGCCAACGCCGCGCCGGCCAACAGCAGCCCTTTGAAATTCTTCATTGCGTCCTCCCTGGATGTGTTCGCGCGGTCCGAACTAGGCCACCTGCGCTCCGACCTTGCCCACGAAGGGCTGGGCGACCTCCAGCCCGCCGTCGGGCGAAAGCCGCAGCGGCAGCGGCGGCAGGCGGCGCAGCGCCGGGCCGTTCACCACCCGCCCGCCGGCGCGCGGATCGAACTCCGAGCCGTGGCAGGGGCAATGCAGGATGCCCGCCTCCTGGCGCCACTCGCTGACCGGGCATTGCGCGTGGGTGCAGGTGGCGGAATAGGCCAGGACGCCGTCCGCCGCGCGGGCCAGCGTCTCGGCGTCCAAGGTTCCGGGATCGAGGCGCAGCAGCAGGACCTGGTTCAGCCGCGAGCCGTCGCGCACGGCGCCGCTTGCGGGGTCCTTGGCCCAGGCCAGCAGTTGCGGCGCGGAAGGGGCAACATCGCCGGGACGGAGCGGCCCCGCCTCCGATGCCTTGGCGCTCACCAGCAGGTCGCCGGCGAGCGGGCGGAGGTTGCGGGGCGCCGCCGCGGTCTGCGCCTGCGCCGCGCCGCAGCAGCCGGCCAGCGCCAAGCCGAACGCCAGCGCCTCCCGCCGGGTACGGACGTCTTTAGGTTGCATAACGGCGCACGTCATCTACCCGCCTCCCAAGATGCCACTCTGCCGGTAGCCGTTGCGGGGCAGCCTACACGCGGTTGGCGAGGAGGAAAGCGGAAAGCCGACCGCCGGGCGTAGATGCCGAATTTGTGACCACGGAGGCATATTGGATTTTTCTAATCGGAACAGGCAACGAAACCGAAGCGCCCCGGCGGCGAACCTCCTTGGCGTTGGGCGTGATGGATGCCGGGGCGTTGACTGCGATGGTTCAGACCGCCAGTTCTCCATGCGCCAAGCACGGAGGAGGATCGCATGGGCACGCCAGCATTGCACCCGGACGCCGAACGTCTGTTGGAGCTGATTAGGGCGGCCGGACGCCCGCCGTTCGAACAACTGACGCCGGCCGAAGCGCGCGAAGCCTACGCCGCCACCCGCGACGTGCTGGGGCTTCCGCCGGAAGAGGTGGCGGAGGTGCGCGACCTGTCCATCCCCGGCCCGGGCGGCCCGCTGCCGTTGCGGCTGTACCGCGGGGCCGGCACGTCGGACGCAGCCACCCTGCCCGCCCTGGTGTTCCTGCACGGCGGCGGCTGGGTGATCGGCGACCTCGACAGCCATGACGGCGTGTGCCGCCGGCTGGCCAACCTCGCCGCGTGCCGGGTCGTCGCCGTCGATTACCGGCTGGCGCCCGAGCACCGCTTCCCCGCCGCGGTGGACGACGCGGCGGCGGCCCTCGCCTGGGTGGCCGAGAACGCGGCGTCGCTGGGCATCGACCCCGGCCGCCTCGCGGTGGGCGGCGACAGCGCCGGGGGCAACCTCGCCGCCGTGCTCGCCCTCATGGGACGGGACGGCACGGCGCCGGCCACGGCGTGCCAGTTGCTGATCTACCCGACGGTGGACTTCGCCATGGACACCCCCTCCTACGCCCGCGTCACCGAGGGCGTGCCGCTCACCGCGGCGACGGTGCGGTGGTTCGCCGACCACTACATCCCCGACCACGCGCAGCGGCGGGACTGGCGCGCGTCGCCGCTGCGGGCGGAGCGGCTGGCGGGCACGCCGCCGGCCCTGGTGCTGACGGTCGCGCACGACCCGCTGGCCGACGAGGGCCGTGCCTACGCCGAACGGCTGGAAGCCGAGGGCGTGCGCGTCACGAGCCTGCACCTGTCCGACCAGATCCACGGCATAGTGACGATGGGCCGGGTGATCGCCGCCGCCGACCAAGTGCTGCGCTGCGCGGCGGACACGCTGCGCGACGCCTGGCGGGTCGCGTGACAGCGGGCCGGCGCGGGCCAACCCAGACTGGGCCAACCCAGACTGGGCCAACAACGACGCTTGAACCGGCTGCCCGGCAGCGATAGCATTCCTGCAATGCGTCTTGCGCGGGTGCCGCTTGGCCCGGCGCATGAAACGGCAACAAGGGAGTGGATCGTGCAGCATTTGTTCGGCGCGGCGCGTCCGCCGCCTGCCAGTTCCGGCGTGTCCTGACGGACTGCAGCCGCATAGCGCCCCACCCCGACGCGGCGTCCGGCGCGGCCGAACCGTTGCTGCAGGTGTCGGGCGTCTCCGTGCGGTTCGGCGGCATCGTGGCGCTGGGCGGCGTATCGTTCGAGGTCGGGCCTCGGCAGATCTGCGGGCTGATCGGGCCGAACGGCTCGGGCAAGACCACGTTGTTCAACTGCATCAGCGGCATCTACCGGCCCGGCGCGGGCGAAGTCCGGCTGGAAGGGCGGTCGCTGCAATCCGTCAGCCGGCACCGCATCGTCGATCTCGGCATCGGCCGGACGTTCCAGAACGTGGCGCTGTTCCGCAGCATGAGCGTGCGGGAGAACATGCTCGCCGGGGCGCACCACCTCGGGCGCACCGGCTTCGTCGCCAACGCCCTGCTGCTGCCCGCGGTCTGGCGTGAAGCGGCAGCAGCGCGGCGGGCGCTGGACCGCCTGCTCGACCTGCTCCGCCTGCGCGAGGTCGCCGACGCGCCGGTTGGCAGCCTGCCGTTCGGCACGCAGAAGCGCGTGGAGCTGGCCCGCGCCCTGATCGGCCGGCCGAAGCTGCTGCTGCTGGACGAGCCTGCCGGCGGCCTGAACCATTCGGAGGTGGACGAGCTTGAAGGGCTGATGCGCCGCATCCGCGCCGAGTTCGACCTCGGCATCCTCCTGGTCGAGCATCACATGAACCTGGTCATGCGCGTGTCCGATAAGGTCGTGGCGCTGGAACTCGGGTTGAAGATCGCCGATGGCACGCCGGCGGCGGTGCAGAACGACCCGCAGGTGATCCGTGCGTACCTCGGCGAACCTGCGGCCTCCGCGCCCGCCCATGCTTGAGATGCTGCTGCATCCGACGCCGATGCTGGAGGTCGCCGGGCTGCACGCGGGCTACGGCGACGTGGAGGTGCTGCACGGCCTCGACTTCACGGTGGGCCTGGGCGGGATCACGGCGCTGCTTGGCGCCAACGGCGCGGGCAAGACCACCACGCTGCGCGCGCTGTGCGGCATGGTCCGCGCCTCCGGCCGGGTGCAGCTTGAGGGCGTGGGCATCGGCGGCCTCGCCACCGAGGACATCGCCCGGCGCGGCGTCGCCCACGTGCCCGACGGGCGCGGCACGCTGATGGAGCTGACGGTCGAGGAGAACCTGCGGCTCGGCGCCTACACCAGGCGGCGCGGCGCGGCGGCGTCCGACATGCGGCGGGTGTTCGGCTACTTCCCCCGCCTGCGCCAGCGGCTGCGCCAGCAGGCCGGCACGCTGTCTGGCGGCGAGCAGCAGATGCTGGCCATCGGCCGCGCTTTGCTGCTGCATCCGAAGCTTCTGCTGCTCGACGAGCCGTCCTTCGGCCTGGCGCCGCTCGTCGTGCAGGAGATTTTCGGGATCATGCGGCGGATCAGCAGGGACGACGGGGTCAGCATCCTGCTGGTGGAGCAGAACGCGGGCCTGGCGCTCGACATCGCGGACACGGCCTTTCTGCTGGAGACGGGGCGCATCGTCATGGCGGGGCCTGCGGCCGAACTCCGCGAGGACGCGGCGATCCGCCGCTCGTATCTCGGGTATTGAAGGGGGATGTTGAGGGCGATGGACGAGTTCCTGCATCAGGTCCTGTCCGGCATCGCCTCGGGCGGCATCTATGCCAGCGTCGCGCTCGCTTTGGTAATGATCTTCCAGGCGACCCATCACGTGAACTTCGCCCAGGGCGAGATGGCGATGTTCTCCACATACATCGCGCTGGCGCTCATCCAGGCCGGGGTGCCGTACTGGGGGGCGTTCGCCATCACCGTCTTGGCCTCGCTGGCTATGGGCGCGGCCATCCAGCGGGTGCTGCTGACGCCCATGGCCGGGTCGCCGGTGCTGGCGAGCGTCGGCGTGTTCATCGGGCTGCTGCTGATCTTCAACAGCGTCGCGGGCTGGCTGTTCGGCTACACGCTGAAGCCGTTCCCCACCCCGTTCGAGGGGCCGCCGGTGCTCGGCGGCTTCGTCACCCGGCACGACCTCGGTTCCACCGCGGTGACGCTCGCGGTGCTGGCCTGCGTGTACGGGTTCTTCCGCTTCACCGACCTGGGCCTCGCGATGCGCGCCGCCGCCTACAACCCGGCGTCCAGCCGGCTCATGGGCATCCGGGTGGGCCGGATGCTGGCGCTCGGCTGGGGCCTGGCCGCGGCCATCGGGGCGGTGGCGGGCATGATGATCGCCCCCGTGGTGTTCCTCGATCCCAACATGATGTCGGGGGTGCTGCTATACGCGTTCGCCGGGGCGCTGCTGGGCGGGATCTCGAACCCGCTCGGCGCGGTGTTCGGCGGCTTCGCCATCGGGGTGATCGAGAACCTGGCCGGCGCCTACCTCGTCGGGCCTGAGTTGAAGCTGACCCTGGCGCTCGTGATCATCGTCGCCGTGCTGACGGTCAGGCCCGCGGGCCTATTCGGCCGCACCGTGGTCAGCCGGGTCTAGGGCGGTGCGCGTCCTGGCGTTCCTGGCGGGCGTGCTGTTCGTGATCGCCGCGGCCGGGCTGGCGTTCGTGGTCAGCGACTACCGGCTGTTCCAGTTGACCACCGTGGCGGTCTACGCGGTCGCGATCCTGGGGCTGGCCCTGGTGACGGGGTTCAACGGGCAGATTTCGCTGGGCCACGGCGCGTTCTACGCGGTCGGCGCCTACGTCACGGCGATCCTCATGGCGCATTACGACGTGCCGTACTGGGCGACGCTGCCGGCCTCGGCCGTCGTGTGCGCGGCGCTCGGCTTCCTGATCGGCCTGCCGGCGCTGCGGCTCGGCGGGCTGTACCTGGCGCTGACCACCTTCGCGCTCGCCGTCGCCACGCCGCAACTGCTGAAGTACCATGCGTTCGAGGGCTGGACCGGCGGCGTGCAGGGCCTCGCCCTCGACAAGCCCGACCCGCCGCCCGGCCTGCCGCTCAACGCCGACCAGTGGCTTTATCTGTGCACGCTCGGCATCAGCGCCCTGTTGTTCGTCTTGGCTGGCAACCTTGTGCGGGGACGCATCGGGCTGGCGATGCGCGCCGTCCGCGACCATCCGCTCGCGGCCGAGGCGACGGGCATCGACGTGGCGTTGCTCAAGACGCGCACCTTTGCCGTGAGCGCGATGGTCACGGGGGTCGCCGGGTCGATGGGCGCGGTCGCGGTGGGGTTCGTAGCGCCGGACAGCTTCACCGTGCTGCTGTCGATCACGCTGTTCGTGGGCCTCGTGGTGGGGGGCGTCGCGTCCATCGCCGGGCCGGTGTTCGGCGGCGCGTTCATCGCCTTCCTGCCCAACGTCGCCGAGGAGGTGTCCAAGGCGGCGCCCGGCGCGGTGTATGGCGTGGTGCTGATCGCCTTCATGTTCCTGCTGCCGTCGGGCGTCGCGGGCGGGCTGGGCCGCCTGCTGCGGCGCGCGGCGCGGCGGTCCGCCTGAATTATAACAAGGAGGAAAGTCCCATGCATCGCCGCACCCTGCTCGCCGCCGGCCCGCTCGCCGCCTTGAGCCGTATCAGGCCGGCACGCGCCCAAGCGCCGGGCGTCACCGCGACCGAGATCAAGATCGGCCAGACCCAGGCCTACAGCGGCCCGGCCTCCGCCTACGGCGCCATCGGGCGCGGCCTCGTCGCCTACTTCAAGCGGGTCAACGACCAAGGGGGCATCGCCGGGCGCCGGATCAACTTCATCTCGGTCGACGACGGCTACCTGCCGCCCAAAGCGGTCGAGCAGACCCGGCGCCTGGTGGAGCAGGAAGGCGTGTCGTTCCTGCTGAACAGCCTGGGCACGCCGTCGAACTCGGCGGTGCAGAAATACCTGAACCAGAAGAAGGTGCCGCAGCTCTTCGTCTCCTCCGGCGCGGACAAGTGGGCGAACCCGAAGGACTTCCCCTGGACCATCGGCTGGCAGCCCAGCTACCGGACGGAGGCGCAGGTCTATGCCAAGTACATCCTGCAGAACAAGCCGGACGGCAAGCTGGCGGTGCTGTATCAGAACGACGACTTCGGCAAGGACTACGTGACGGGGCTGCGCGACGTGCTCGGCGACCGCTACGACCGCATGCTGGCGAAGGCCGTCAGCTACGAGGTCACGGACCCCACGATCGACAGCCAGGTGGTGACGCTGCAAGGCTCGGGCGCCGACGTGCTGGTGACGGCCGCGACGCCGAAGTTCGCGGCGCAGACCATCCGCAAGATCTACGACCTCAACTGGAAGCCGCTGCACCTGCTGACCGACGTGTCAGGCTCGGTCGCCTCGGTGATCAACCCGGCCGGCCCGGAGCGCGCCGTCGGCATCGTCCTGGGCGGCTATCTCAAGGAGGTGAGCGACCCGGCCTGGAGCGACGATCCCGGCATGAACGAGTGGCGGGCCTTCATGAAAGAGTACATGCCCGACTCCGACGTGGCCGACGCCAACTACGCCTTCAGCTACGGAATCGGCGGCACCGCGGTGCAGATGCTCAAGCAGTGCGACGGCAACTTCTCGCGCGAGAATATCTTGAAGCAGGCCACCAACCTGCAAAGCCTGCAGCTTCCCACCTTGCTGCCCGGCATCGCCGTCAGCACCAGCCCGACCAACTACCACCCGATCCGGCAACTCCAGTTGCAGCGCTGGAACGGCGCGCGGTGGGAGCGGTTCGGCAACGTGATCGAGGGTGCCGGGGCCTGACCCTGCGGCGCCTGGCCGCCGGCCCGGCGCGTCACTCGGCGGCGGCTGCTTGGCGCCGGGTCAGACGGAAGCCTTCGTAGCCGTTCGCCGCCACCGCGTCGCAGGTTTCTCGATACACCCCCACCCCGCCGATGTAGGGCATGAATACCCGCGGCTTGCCCTCGATGTTGGCGCCCATGTACCAGGAGTTGGCCTGGGGGTAGAGCGTCCGGTGGGCGACCTCGTTGCCGTGCGCGACCCAGGCCTGCTCCGCCTCCAGGGTCGCCTCCATGCAGGCGATCCCGTGCGCGCGGAGATGGGCCAGGCAGTCCGCGATCCAGTCCACGTGCTGCTCGATGGACACGATCATGTTGCTGAGCACCGAGGGGCTGCCCGGCCCGGTGATGGTGAACAGGTTGGGGAACCCCGCCGTCATCAGGCCGAGGTAGCTGCGCGGCCCCTCCGCCCACTTCTGCGCCAGCGGCACCCCGCCCCGCCCGCTGATGCCCGCCTTGAGCAGCGAGCCGGTCATCGCGTCGAAGCCGGTGGCGTACACGATGCTGTCCAACGCATACTCGGCGTCCCGCGTGGCGATGCCGCCCGGCGTGACCGCGGTGATCGGCGAGGCGCGCAGGTCCGCCAGCGTCACGTTGGAACGGTTGAACGTCTCGTAGTAGCCGGTATCGGCGCAGATGCGCTTGGTGCCGATGGGATAGCTGGTCGGCAGCAGCCGCTCGGCCACCGCCGGGTCGCGGACGGCCGAGCGGATCTGCCGGCGGACGAACTCGGCCGCGGTGTCGTTGGCCTCCTTGTCCAGCACGAGGTCATTGTAGGCGGCAAGCAGGCTGATGCCGCCGCTCTCCCAACGTCCCTGATACTCGCGCTCCCGCTCCTCCGCGCTGACCGCGAGGGCAGACATCTCGCCGAAGTCGTAGATGACGCCGGACCTCAGCCCCCGCGCCCGCTGCCGGCGCTCGGCGTAGCTCGTTTTCCACTCCTGCTCGTACTCCGGCGTCATCGGGCCGTTGCGGGCCGGCACGCTGAAGTTCGGCGTGCGCTGGAACACGGTGACGTGGGCCGCCTGCCCGGCGATGACCGGGATCGACTGGATCGCCGAGGACCCGGTGCCGATCACGCCCACCCGTTGCCCGGCGAAGTCCACGCCCTCGTGCGGCCATTGCCCGGTGTGGTAGGACGGGCCGCGGAACTCGTCCATGCCCAAGAGACCCGGCACCCGCCCGGCCGACAGGCAGCCCGTCGCCATGATGCAGAACGCCGCCGAAACGCGGTCCCCGCGGCCGGTCTCGATGCGCCAGAGCTTGGCGGCCTCGTCGAAGGCGGCGCTTGTCACCCGTGCGCCGAACTGGATGTCCCGCCGCAGGTCGAAGCGGTCCGCCACATGGTTCGCGTAGGCCAGGATCTCCGGCTGCGCCGCATACCGCTCGGTCCACCGCCAGTCCTGCTGCAGCTCTTCGGAAAAGGAGAACGAGTACTGCATGCTTTCCACGTCGCAGCGCGCGCCGGGGTAGCGGTTCCAGTACCAGGTGCCGCCCACGTCGTCCCCGGCCTCGAACACCCGGGCGGACAGGCCCAGCCCGCGCAGCCGGTGCAGCATATACAGCCCGGCAAACCCGGCGCCGACGATCACGGCGTCGAGCGGGCCGGTTTGGGCCGTGATCCCCTTTGCCTCCGACATGCTGCCTCCCTTGGCTTATCATGACGCGTTGTGACGCGATCCGGGACTGGACCCATGCGCCGGGCCGCTGTCAAGCGTGCCCTGCGGCCCTGGCTCGGCGCGACTGTTAATGATAATCACCCGCAACACAGTTTCTGGTGAACCCCTTGGCCACCCGCGTCCTTGCCGTCCCGCTCCGCCGCCGCCTGTTCGCCACGCTGGGGCCGGGCCTCCTTGTGATGCTGGCCGACACGGACGCCGGCAGCATCATCACCGCGGCCCAAAGCGGCGCGCAGTGGGGCTACAAGCTGCTGGCCCTGCAGATCCTGCTGATCCCCGTGCTGTTCATCGTGCAGGAACTCACCCTGCGGCTCGGCCTCGTGACCGGGCGCGGCCATGGCGAGCTGATCCGCGTCGCCTTCGGGCGCAGTTGGGCCTGGCTGTCGGTCGGCACCCTCGTGCTCGCCTGCGTCGGCGCCATCGTCACCCAGTTGTCCGGCCTCGCGGGCATCGCCCTGCTGTTCGGCCTGCCGGTGCCGTGGATGATGACGGGCGTCGTCGCCCTGCTGCTGCTGATGACCTGGCTCGGCAGCTACCATGTGGTCGAGCGCATCGCCATCGCGCTCGGCCTGTTCGAGCTGGCCTTCGTCGCCGTCGCCTGGCGGGCGCACCCCAGCGTGCCGGAGATCGCGACGCAGCTCGCCCAGGCGCCGCTCACCGATCCCAAGTACCTCTATCTGGTGGCCGCCAACCTGGGCGCGGTCATCATGCCGTGGATGATCTTCTACCAGCAATCGGCCGTGCTGGATAAGGGCCTCGGCCCGGCGGACCTGAAGCTTGCCCGGTGGGACACCGCATTCGGCGCGGTGGTCACGCAGGTCATCATGGCCTCCGTGCTGGTCGCCGTCGCCGCGACCGTGGGGCAGTCCAACCCGGACACCCCGTTGCGCGACGTGCCGGAGATCGCCCACGCGCTGATTTCCTTCCTCGGCGACGACGTGGGCCGCCTGGTGTTCGCCGCCGGCATGGCGGGGGCGGCGCTGGTCGCCACCATCGTCGTCTGCCTGACCGCCGCCTGGGGCATCGGCGAGGTCGCGGGCTACAAGCGGTCGCTCAAGCACCGCCCGACGGAGGCGCCCTGGTTCTACGGCATCTTTTCGGCCTGCCTAGTCGCGGGCGGCGTGCTCGTCGCGTCGGGCGTCAACCTGGTCGAGCTGTCCGTCGCCGTCGAGGTGATGAACGCGCTGCTGCTGCCGGTGGTGCTGGGCTTCCTGTATATCCTCGCCTTGCGCACCCTGCCGGAGCCGTACAGGCTGGGCGGCGTTTACAAGTGGGTCGTCGGGGCCGTCGTGCTGGTCACGGCGGGCTTTGGCTTCTATGCCGGGATTGCCGGGGCATTCGGCGGCTGAACGGGAGGCATCAATGAAAGCCTGGCTTGTGGAGCAGATCACCGAGGCCGGCGACATGCGCCTGCTGGACTGCCCGGCACCGACTCCGGGGCCGCGGGACTACCTGATCCAGGTCGAGGCGGCGGGGGTGAATTTCCTCGACACCCTCATGCTGCGCGGCCGATACCAGCGCAGGCCGGCGCTGCCCTTCACGCCGGGCGTGGAGGTCGTGGGCACCATCACCGCGGCCGGCGCCGACGCCCCGCTCGCGCCCGGCGCCCGCATCTGCGCCAGCATCGAGACCGGCGCCTTTGCCGAGCAGGCGCTGGTGCCGCACGGCGCGGCCCGCCCGGTGCCGGACGACGTGCCGGGGGAGGCGGCGCTGGTGCTGCTCGGCGTCAACTACCCGACCGGCTACTACGCGCTGCACAACCGCGCCGGGCTGCAACCCGGCGAAACCGTGCTGGTGCACGCGGCGGCCGGCGGCGTGGGCAGCGCCGCGGTGCAGATCGCCAAGGCCGCCGGCGCCCGGGTGATCGCGACGGCAGGCACGACGGAGAAGCGCGAGCTGTGCCGCAGCCTCGGCGCGGACGAGGTGATCGACTACGCCGCCCCGGACTGGGTGGACCGGCTGCGCGCCATGACCGGGGGCGCTGGGGCCGACGTGATCTACGACCCCGTGGGCGGCGAGGTCGGGGTGCAAAGCCTCCGCGGCCTGGCGTGGCACGGGCGCTACCTGGTGATCGGCTTCGCCGCCGGGCCGATCCCGAACCTGCCGGCCAACCGGCTGCTGCTGAAGGAGGCGTCGGCCATGGGCGTGTTCTGGGGCGAGGCCACCAAGCGCGATCCCGCCGCCATGGCGCAGGTCGCGGAGGCGGTGCTGGCGCTGTACCACGAGGGCAAGCTGTCGCCGCTGATCGGCGCGCGCTTCCCGCTCGGGGACGCGCGGGAGGCGCTGGACCGGCTCGGACGCCGGGAAACCGTGGGCAAGGTCCTCATCTGCCCAACCACGTGAGCGCGGCCATCTCGACCCGGCGGATCGAGGCGAACGGCCAAAGCTTCGCGGTCGATGAGGCCGGCGAGGGCGATGCGGTGGCGCTCTGCCTGCACGGCTTCCCGGAATGCCGGTACTCCTGGCGGTTCCAGCTTCCGGTGCTGGCCGCGGCGGGATGGCGGGCGGTCGCCCCGGACCTGCGCGGCTACGGCGACAGCAGCCGGCCGGGGAACCGCGACGCCTACCGCATCGAGCATCTGGTCGCGGACGCCGCCGCCCTGTTCGACGCCTGCGGCGCGCGCCGCCGCCTGCTGATCGGGCATGACTGGGGGGCGATGATCGCCTGGACCTTCGCCATGCAGCGGACCCGTCCGCTCGACGGCCTGGTCATCATGAACGTGCCGCACCCGGCGGTCTTCCGCCATGTCCTGCGCCATTCCTGGGCGCAACGCCGGCGGTCCTGGTACGTGGCGTTCTTCCAGCTTCCCCGGCTGCCGGAGGCGCTGCTCACCGCCGGGCGTGCCCGCGCCGTCGCCCGGGCGTTCAGCGGCATGGCGGTGGACAAATCGGCCTTTCCGCCCGACGTGCTGGAACATTACCGACGCAACGCCCTGCTGCCCGGCGCGATGACCGCGATGCTCAACTATTACCGGGCCAATTTCACCAACCTTTCCAGGGATGCGGCGGTCGCGCCAATGATCGAGGCGCCGACCCTGATGATCTGGGGCGAGGAGGACACCGCGCTCGGGCTGGAGCTGACGGAGGGCTACGGACCCTATGTCGCCGACTTCACGCTGGAACGCCTGCCCGGCGTTTCGCATTGGGTGCAGCAGGAAGCGCCCGACGCGGTGAACGCGCGCCTTCTCGCCTGGCTTGGCCGCCACGGCCTCGCGGACGCGGCCAACACGGGTTAGGCCGGCAAAACGGCCGGGTCGGCGCCGCCCGGCCCCGCGGCGGACTGCATCAGTTTCTGCCCGGTCGGGCACATGTCCAGCAGCACGCAGCGCCCGCAGGCGGGGTTGCGGAAGAAGCAGCACCGCTGGCCGTGCAGCATCAGCACCTCGTGGTTGTCGTACACCTGCTGCGCGTCCCAATCGGGCGGCAGTTGCGCGGACAGCACCCGGTGCGACGGCCCGACCGCCAGGCCCGACGGGATCAGCCCGGTGCGGGCGGCGACCCGGTGGTGGTGGCTGTCCACCGGCAGCGCCGGGCGGCGCAGCGTGCTGAAGCTGAGCACCGCGGCGCTGGTCTTCGGTCCGATGCCGGGCAGCCGCTCCAGCCAGGCGCGCGCGTCCTCCACGGACAGGTCCGCCAGGAAGTCGAGCGACAGGGCGCCGCGCTCTGCCTGGATCGCGCGCAGGATGGCCTGGATGCGCGGCGCCTTCTGCTCCGGCCAGGTGACGCGCACGATGGCCGCCTGCACCGCCGCCGTGGGCGCCGCGATGACCGCGGCCCAGTCGGGGAATCGCTCGCGCAACGCCTTGAACGCCGCCCCGCTGTCAGCATTGCGGGTGCGGTGGGACAGCAGAGAGCTGACCAGCTCGCTGAGCGGGTCGAGCGCGTGGAAATAGGCGATGGGGCAGCCGTACTCGCGGCATAGCCGATGGTGAATTTCTTGCGCTTTCTCGGGCAGCGCCTTCTCGGATAAATCCATCGCGGCGGAACGCCGGGCGGGAGGGCCGGTTGCGGGCGCTGGCTCGATTGGGATCGGCGGCGATAGCGAAGCCTGGCTCCCGTCAGCCGCCCAGGCTGAGTTCCTGCTCGACGACCCGCACCCACCACGCCGCGCCGAGCGGGATGATCTCGTCGTTGAAGTCGTACTTCGGCGTGTGCAGCCCGTGCGCCACGCCGTCCGGACCCGTGCCGTTGCCGATGAAGATGAAGGCGCCGGGCTTGGCGTCCAGCATGAACGCGAAATCCTCGCCGCCGGTGACGGGGGATGCATCGGCATCGACCGCCCCCTCCCCCACCAGCGTCCTCGCCGCCGAGGCGGCAACCGCGGACTGCTCGGGATGGTTCACCAGCGGCGTCGTGCCCCAGGTGTTGGCGAACGTGGCCGTTGCGCCATGCAGGGCGGCGAGGCCGTGGGCCAGTTCCGCCATGCGCTGGTCGATGATCGCCTGGGTCTCCGGCGTGAAGCAGCGGGCCGTGCCGGACAGCGCCAACTCGGACGGCATCACGTTGGCCGCCTCCGCGGAGCCGCCGGCGATGTGCCCCACCGAGATCACGGCGGCTTGCAGCGGCGGCACGTTGCGCCCGACGATTGTCTGCAAGGCGAGCACGTAGTGCGCCTGCACGACGGACAGGTCGGCGGCGAGGTGCGGCGACGCGCCGCCATGCCCGCCGTTGCCGTGGAAGGCCGCCGTCCATTTCGAGGTGCCGGCGAGGTATGGCCCGGTGCGGATGGCGAACTGGCCGACCGGCAGGCCGGGCACGTTGTGCATGCCGTAAACGGCATCGACGGGGAACCGGTCGAACAGCCCGTCCGCCAGCATCTTCCTGGCCCCGCCGCGGCCCTCCTCGGCCGGCTGGAAGATCAGTTGCACCGTGCCGCTGAAATCGCGCGTGGCCGCCAGGTGCCGGGCCGCGCCGAGCAGCATCGCCGTATGCCCGTCATGCCCGCAGGCGTGCATCGTGCCGGCGTTGACCGAGGCGTGCGGGGCGCCGGTCGCCTCATGGATCGCCAGCGCGTCCATGTCCGCGCGTAGGCCGACCGCGCGCTGACCCGGCCGCTTGCCGCGGATGGTGCCGACCACGCCGGTGCCGCCCACGCCCTCCGTGACCTCCACGCCCCATTCGCGCAGCTTCGCCGCCACGAGCGCCGCGGTGCGGACTTCCTCCAGGCCCATCTCGGGGTGGGCGTGGATGTCGCGCCGGATCGCGGTCAGCTCGGGGTGGTGGACGCGGATCTGGTCGACAAGGGCTGCATCGGGCATGGGCGGGCGCCTGTTGGATGTGCGGCGCAAGCCTGGAGCAATGGCGCCGTCCCTGCAACTCCGCGGCGGGCTGGCCGCGGCCGCGCGAAGGGCTGACATCGGCAGCGGCGGGGTCTAGCATTCGGTTGGGTCAAGGAACTGGCCGCGGCAACGGCCTGGGAGGAACAGGGCATGGCGCTGTCCATCGAACCATTGGGTCCGTTTCTGGCGGGACGGGTCGCCGGGCTGGACCTGACGCGGCCGCTCGATCCCGGACAGGCCGCCGCCATCGAGGCGGGCATGGACCGGCACGCGGTGCTGGTGTTCCCGGAGCAGCGGATCACCGACGAGCAGCAGAAGGCCTTCTCGCTGAACTTCGGCGCGTTGGAGGAAACCGCCGGCGGCAACGTCACGCCCAAGGACCAGCGCCGGCTCGACCCGCAGATGGCCGACGTGTCCAACCTCGACCAGCACGGCAAGCCGCTGGCCCGCGACGACCGGCGCCGGATGTTCAACCTTGGCAACCAGCTCTGGCATTCCGACAGCTCGTTCCGCGCGACGCCGGCGAAGTACTCGATACTGTCGGGGCGCGTGGTGTCCACCTCCGGCGGCAACACCGAGTTCGCCGACATGCGCGCATCCTACGACGCGCTGGACCCGCGGACCCGGGACGAGGTGGAGGACCTCGTTTGCGAGCACTCGCTGATGTACTCGCGCGGCGCGCTCGGCTTCGATGCGCTCACCGCGGAGGAACGGGCGACGTTTGCCCCGGTGCGGCAGCGCCTGGTGCGGACGCATCCGAAGACCGGGCGCCGGTCGCTGTACTTGTCGTCGCACGCCGGCGGGATCGTGGGATGGCCGGTGCCGGAAGCGCGCGCCTTCCTGCGCGACCTGGGCGAGCACGCGACCCAGCCGCAGTTCGTGTATGTGCACCGCTGGCAGCCGTTCGACCTGGTGATGTGGGACAACCGGCAGACCATGCACCGCGTCCGCCGCTTCGACGCCGACCAGGTGCGCGACATGCGGCGCACGACGGTGGCGGGGGACGGGCCGACGTATCGGCAGGCCGCGGCGGCGTAGCGAGGCCGGGGCCTAACCCCCCGGCGAGAACAGCCGCGACAGCGCCCCGTGGGCCGACCCGGGCGCCGCGCCCGCCCCGACCGTCACCGTCGCCGTCATCCCCGCCGCGAGGTGCACCGTGTCGGGCACCTGGTCGATGTGGATGCGCACGGGGATGCGCTGCGCCAGGCGGACCCAAGTGAACACCGGGTTCACCGTGGCCAGCCCCAGGTCGCCCGCGACGGTGTTCGGCGTGTTGATGCCCCGGGCGACGCTCTCCACATGCCCAAGCACCGGGTCCCGATAGCCCATCAGCGCCGCCACCGCCGGGTCGCCCACGCGGATGCCGCGCAGCTTGGTTTCCTCGAAATAGCCCGCCACCCAGAAGCTGCCGCTGTCCAGCACGGCGATGTTGCGCGCGCCCTTGGTGGCGTAGTCGCCTTCCCGCAGCAGCAGGTTGGTGACGTAGCCGTCCACCGGGGACAGCACCTGGGTGCGCTTCAGGTCGACGCGGGCCTGGCTGGCCTGCGCCATCGCGGTGGCATAGGCCGCGGCGGCGATCTCCGAGCCGCTCTGATAGTTCTGCTGCTCTTCCTGCGACGTGGAGAGCGTGGTCAAGGCGGCACGCCGGGCCGCCTCGCCTTGCTTGTTCTTGAGGTCGGCCTGCTTGCTGTTCACGTTGGCCTCGGCGGCGGCCAACGCGATCTGGTAATCGACCGGATCGATTTCGTAGAGCGTGTCGCCGCGGCGCACCGTCTGGTTGTCCACGACATGCAGCGCCGTGATGCGGCCCGACACCTCCGGCGCGATGCTGACCACGTTGGCCAGCACCTGCCCGTCGCGCGTCCAGGGGCCGGTGACGTAATGGGTCCAGATCACGAACCCGGCGAACAGGGCCGCGGCCAGGATGGCGGTCGTGACGGCGATCCGGACCGTGCGGCGGGCTTGGCCGGGCATCAGGCGGGCGCAAAGGGTGATGGGGAGAACACAATCAATCCTTCGCTACAGCAGCGCCACCAGTGCGCTTAGCAGGCAGAGGTAAAGCCCGGTCTGCGCCAAGGGCGGGTTCCAAACCCAACGGAGCAGGCCCAGCCGGATCAGCAGCCAGCGCAGCGGAAGGTAGATCAGCAGGGCCGCCAGCATATAGGCCACCAGCGGCGAGAAGAACACGCCGGCCACGTTCGTCTCACGCCACATGGGCTTGGCCCCCGGTCACGCCGTAACGGCGCAGCGCCCGGTCGTGCCGCCGCAGCAGCACCGCCGAGCCGTACAGGCCGGCAGCGGCTTGCAGCGCCGCGCGCCGCGCCTCGCCCGGCGTGTGACCGTCCGCGAGCAGCGCGCGCGCCGCCGCCTCGAACCCGTCCGGGTCGGGCGGCGGCATCGCCCGGCCAAGCGCGTGCAGCCCCGCCCTGGCCCGGCGCAGCGCCGACTCCAGCTCCGTGAACGCCGAAAGCCGCTCCAGCACGGCCAGGCGCGCGGGCGTGGGCCGGCCAAGCCAGACCTGCGCCTGCGCCAGCCGGTCCACGAACAGGCAGCGGGCGGCGATCAGGTCATGGCCGTCCGCCTGCCCCGCCAGCGCGCGCCGCACCTGCCGCCCGATGGCGTTTGCCACCCGCGCCAGCCGCCGCCGGCGCGACACCGGCAGCACCAGGCGAAAGGCCAGCACCATGAACACCACGGCCATGACCTGGACCAGCACGCTGTTCATGAACGTCTCGAAGTCGAAGCTCTCGGTGTTGGCGGGCGACAGCAGCAGCAGGAGATAGAGCAGGAAGCCCTGCCCGAACCGCATGGATGCCGGATGCCGGGCGGCCAGGGCGAGCGCGAACACGAACGGCCCCACGGCCAGGGCGAAGGGCACGAAGCCGGACGCCTGCGGCAGCAGCACGAAGCCGATGATCCCGGCGGCCAGGGCCGGCACCGGCAGGCTCATCCCCATCGCCACGCCCGCGGCGGACGGGTTCGGCTGCATCCCGAGCAGGGCGGTGAGCGCCGCCTGCTGCACCAGGAGGCCGGTGGCGCCGGGCCACCCGGCAAGGACGCAGAACACGCAGCCCAGCCCGACCGAGATCATCGTGCGCGCGGCGCTCAGCCCAGCACTGGCCACGTCGTGATGCAAGGGCAAGCGGACCGGCACGGCGACGCTGCCACCCTCTTCCAGCACCCGCAGGCCGCTTCGCACCAACGCCTGCTGACGCAGCAGATCCCGGGAACGGTCGAGCAGCGCGGCGGCGAGCGGGTCCCTTGGCAACGCGTCGAGCGGCGGCAAGGCATCGCCGGCGTCCCTTGGGCCGACGTCCTGCGGGGCGCGGAGCCGTGCCGCCGCCGCGTCCAGGATGCGCCGGGTCGCGGGGTCTGTCGCCAGCCGCAGCTCGGTGGCGACCGCACGGCTCGTGGACAGCATGCCGAGCAGCCCGGCAATCGCCGCCCGCGCCCCCGCGTTGCGCGCCCGCCCATCCGGCAGCTCCGTCGCGGCGTAGGTGGCCTCGGTGCGGAGCGCCAGGATGCTGGCGCCGACCTGCGCCGGCAGCGGCTCGCTCGGCAGGTCCTGCCCGGCCAGGGCCGAAAGCGCCAGCGCCTCCGCCTCCGCGAGCCGGCAGTGCAGCGCCGCCGCCAGGTCCTTGAACCCAACAGCATGGGGGAACAGGGTGTTCACCGCCGCGACGGACGCGACGCCCAGCAGGACGGCCGCCACCCGGTTGAGCGTGGCGAGCAAGGCCCCGTCCGGCGCGTCGATGCCAGACACGGCGATGATGCCCACCGTGTAGCCGCACAGCACCGCCCCGTATGACCGGAAATCCCGCAACAGCGCCGCGACGGAGGTGCAGGCGCCGAGCCATACGGTGAACACCGCCAGCAGCATCGTGCGGTCCTGCGGGAACAGCGCCACCAGCGCGAACCCGGCCGCGCCGCCCAGCACCGTGCCGAGCACGCGGTACAGCGCCTTGGACGCCGCCATGCCGGGCGCCGGCTGCGCCACGATCACCACGCACAGCCCGGCGGTCGACGCGGTGTCGAGCTGGATGGCGAATGCGACGAAATAGGCCAGCAGCACCGAAAGCGTGGTCCGCGCCGCGAAGCCCAGGGCGTCCGGCATGAACCCCGGCAGGACCAGCCATGGGCCGCCGCCGGGGATGGCGTCCGCCGCGCCCTCGACGCCCTGCCCCGCCGCCGTGCTTGCTTGCTGCATGGATCCCAATATGGCGGAAGGGATCGCCACTTTGAACCGTCCGCGTGAGGCCCGCCGTTGATCCGGGTGGCCCCCTGCGGCAAGCTGGATGCCAACGGCGAAAGGACCCCCATGCAAGACCTGCTGCCAAAGGCCGAACGGCTCGGCGCGCTGCTGAAGGCGCGGCGGGAAACGGTGGGCGTCTCCGAAAGCTCGTCGGGCGGGCTGGTTTCGGCGGCCCTGCTGTCGGTGCCGGGCGCCAGCGCCTATTTCCAGGGCGGCGCCGTGGTGTATACGCAGGGTGCCCGGACCGCCCTGCTCGCCATCGCGCCGGAGCAGATGACGGGCATCCGGTCCGCCTCCGAGCCTTACGCCCTGCTGCTGGCCCGCACGATGCGGGAGCGCCTCGGCACGACGTGGGGCGTCGCCGAGACCGGGGCGGCCGGCCCGGACGGCAACCGCTACGGCGACGCGCCCGGCCACACCTGCATCGCCGTCAGCGGCCCCGTGGAGCGCGTCGCCACGGTCGAGACCGGGCATGGTGGCCGCGCCGCCAACATGCGCGCCTTCGCGCTCGCGGCGCTGGAGCTGCTGACGGGGGCCTTGGAGGGTGAGACCAAGTAGGGCTACCGTCGCGGCCGCCGGCTTTAAGTGAAGCCGGTCCTGGCGCAAACCAGCCGTCGCCCACACTCTTGGCGGCGGCGACCCCTCGGAGGCTTCCATGGAACTGCGCAACCTCGGCCGCTCCGGCCTGCGTGTCTCGGCCATCGGCCTGGGCTGCAACAACTTCGGCGGGCGCATCGACCTCGAGGCGACGCGCCGGGTCATCCACAAGGCGCTCGATGTCGGCATCACGCTGTTCGACACCGCCGACGTCTACGGCGAGCGCGGCGGGTCGGAAACCTGCATGGGGCAGGTCCTCGGCGACGCGCGCAAGCGCATCGTGCTGGCGACCAAGTTCGGCATGCCGATGGACGACACGGGGGAGAACGAAGGCGCCTCGCGCCGCACCATCTTCGCCGCCGTCGAGGCGAGCCTGCGGCGCCTCCAAACCGATTGGATCGACCTGTACCAACTGCACCGCCCCGATCCGCGCACGCCGATCGAGGAAACGCTGCGCACGCTCGAAGACCTCTCGCGCGCGGGCAAGATCCGCTACTACGGCTGCTCGAACCTGCCGGCGTGGCAGGTGGCCGAGGCGCAATGGACCGCGAAGACGCTGAACCTTGCCGGCTTCGTGTCCTGCCAGGACGAGTATTCGCTGGTCGCGCGCGAGGCCGAGCGCGGCCTCCTGCCCGCGATGCGCGCCTACGGGCTTGGCCTGCTGCCGTATTTCCCGCTCGCCAGCGGGCTGCTCACCGGCAAGTACCGCCGCAACATGCCGATGCCCGAGGAGGCGCGGCTGACCAAGACGCAGCGGCTCGCCGACCGCTACCTCACCGAGAAGAATTGGGCGATGTCGGAGAAGCTGATCGACTTCGCCGAAGCGCGCGGGCGCACGCCTTTGGAACTCGCGTTCAACTGGCTCCTCGCCCAGCCGCCCGTCGCGAGCGTGATCGCGGGGGCGACCAAGCCGGAGCAGGTCGAGGAGAACGCCAAGGCCGGGGCGTGGAGGATGACCGAGGACGACCGCGCCGAGATCGACCGGATCACGCTGGACTGAGCCGCGCGCTTTGCTTGGGAACGGTCGGCCCGTCTTCGGCTGGCCCGGCAGCAGGTCGGACGGCGGGTGGCCTCGACGATCGCGTCCGGACGGGCCAGGCCCGCATTGCCCATCGCTCCATTGCCCATCGCCCGGGAGCCGCATGCCGTCCAGCATCGCGGCGGGGACGCTGCGGGCCTCAGCAGCCCGCCCGCAGCGCCATGACGCACGTCCTGGCCAGGCCGTTCCGCATGCGTCCGAGCACCAGGCCCGCCTGGTGCGCGCCCAGGGCGCGGTGGCTTTCGAACTGCGCTTCGGTGAACCATTGCTCGGCCGTGTTCTCGTTGGGGAAGCTGCGGTTCTGCGCGTGGTAGGCCCGCACGTCCACGGGCGCGTCGCCCGTCAGCACCGGCCGCAGCAGCAGCAGCAGGCCGCGCGCCCCGTCGGGGTAGCGGATCAGGCCCACGCTCAAGCCGTCCTCCTCCTGGGCGGGCATCCCGGCCTCATCCGCGGGCGCAATGCAGATCTGCACCCCCATGTCGATCCGCGCCTTGCCGATGACCGCGCCCAGGTCGGCGCACCCGTTGTCCGGGTCCCGCGTGGCATCGACCACGGCGATCAGCCGGCAGCGCCGCCGCAGCATCTCGTAAAGGCCGAGGTTGTCGAAATGCCCGCCGTCCGAAAGGTAGACGTAGTCCCGGTCGTCGTCCGTCCGTGCGAACAGCTCGTCCTTGAGCAGCCGCCACCCCGGCGCCCCGGGCTGGCCGGTTGCACCTTGGGGGCGCACCGGGTTGGGCAGCCAGGCGCCGAGCCGCGCGTTGAACAGCGTCATGATGAAGGCCGTCAGGCTGGAGGAGTGGTAGCCCCAATTCGGGCTGACCGCCGCCCCGGACACGGCCATCGCCGTGCCGAGGGAGATGCCGCCGGGCTGCGATCCCCCATACTTGGCGGTCGCGACGTACCGGCCGGAGCGGTCGTCGAGGTGGGCCGCCCCGCAATGCAGCGGCGTCAGCGTGAACGGCGCGGCCTTGCGGTCCGTCCAATCGGTCCGCCGCGGCGCGCTCAGGTTCAGCGTGGCGTTGATCACCGGGAACAGGCTCCTCCTCCGCCCATCCGGGGCCAATGAACTCAGCGGCGGGTTGTCGCCGGGGTCGAAATCGGTGAACGGGTCGGCGTGGCGCGGGGTGCCGCCGGGCTTGGACGGCTTCGTCCGTGCCGATCCGACGAAGGCCCGCACGAGCCGGTCCCGGTACACGCCGTGCATCGAGAAGCGGTTGGTCCGGATCCAGTTGTCGGCGCCATAGAGGATGGCCGCCAGCGCCGCGCCGAACACGGCTTGAGTGGCTGCCATCGCGAGCGGGCCGGGGTTCGGACGGTCGGTCATCCAGGACTGCAATGCATCCAGCACGGTTCCGACGATGACGCCCGACTTGGCGAACACCGCCGCCGCGAAGACCAGCGACGCGGCGCGCAGCAAGATGTCCCAGGTGACCAGTCTAGGCTTGCCGCTCAGCAGCGCATCGACCTGGCTGAACGCCTGCTTGCCCAGCCACGCCGCCGCCGGCCCGGCGGCGAGCGCCACGCCCAACCCATGCTGCAACGTGAGCCAGGCATGGTCGCCCACCACCAGGCGCTCCAGCGTCAGGACGCAGAACGCGAAGACGCTCCAGGCCAGCCCGACGCGCAGCCGCATGGCGGTGATGCGCGCCATCCACTCGACATCCAGGTCGGACGCGTCAGCCGCCTGACCGCTCCCATGGCGGCTCTGGGGCGTGCCGGGAGCGCCGCGCAGCCCGGCATGCACCGCGGACAGCACGGCGTAGGACAGCAGCAGCCAAGCCGGCCCCGCGACCGCCATGGTCTCCGCGGCGCGGTCGCCCGGCAGCGCCCAGGCGATCCACAGCCCCGCATGGAGGGTGCCAGCCCCGGCGACGCTGGCCAGGCACCATGGAAGGAGGTTGTTCCAGTATGGCGGCGTGCGCGCGGGGCGCGTGACGGCCGCGGCGAAGTATCCGGCGATGCTGCCCCCGGCGAACAGCAGCGGCAGGGCGCCTTGCGCCCACCACGGCCCGCCCAGCACCCAGCCCCAAACCGGCGCGAGCGCGGGAGGAATGCAGAACGCCCAGGCCAGCGACGGCCAGACGACCCGGCGCTCGATGGCCTGCGGCGTCCAGTAGTCCGCTCCCCCTGCCGGGCACGGACGGCGGCTCGGCAGGCCCTTGCAGGACCCCACCGTGCCCCACGCAAGCCCAGCCAGCCCCGCCAGCAGGAACAGGAGCGCGACCACGGTGAGCGGTTGAAGGCCGATGGGCTGCAGCAGCCGTTCCGTATGTTGCAACGGCCGTCCTTGCAGGACGAAGAACGCGGTGCGGGCCGTCACCGCGGCCAGCGCGGCCAGCAGGAACAGCGGCCCGAACACCAGCCAGTTCAGCAGGACGTTGCGCAGGTAGATCGCAAGCCCGGTCCAGCCGTCGAGCGACAGCAGTCCGCCATTGGGCGTCAGCCAGTTCGTGTAGCGGCGCAGCCGCTGCACCTCGGGCGGGTCCTGCCCCGGCGCGGCCGGGTCCCGGCGCGCCAGCCGCTCCTGCGCGCCCCGGGCGCCATGCTGCCGGATCATCGTCTGCAGCCAGGCGCCGATGTACCCGCCGCCGGACACGGTGGAAAGGTAGTGGAACCGGGTCAGTTGCCCGGCGCCGGCCAGGGCCTGCAGCACGCCAAGGCAATAGGCCGCGCTGCGCACCCCGCCGCCGGACAGGCACAAGGCCCGCAGATGCTCGGGCCGGGCCGCCGGGCCGAGCGCCGAAAGTTCGTCCTGGAAGGCCACTTCCCAGCTTACCGGCTCGGACTCCTGTTTCTTTTGCGCCAGGCTCGTCATATCCACCTCCCGATGCTTGTTCTGCTTGCGACGTGATGCTCAGGTGCTCAAGCCGATGCGCCATCCCGTGACGCCGGACGGCCGCTACTTCGTCGTGCGCGGCCGGCTGTGGCGCTGCACGGACCCGGCCCTGGACCCCGCGGCGCGGGCGGCCTCGACCTGCGAGCTGATGTCCGCCCGGCGGGCGAAGGGGGCGGCGCTGCGGGCCGCGGACGCCGCAGCGCAAGAAGCGGCACGGCAGCGCGTGGACGCGGCCAAGCGGGCGCTGGGCGAGCGCGGGCCGGCCTGGTGGACGGACGGCGCACCGGACTACAACCGCCACATGGCGCGCAACACGCCCTATGCCGCCTGGTTCGCGGCGCTCTCGGCGCCCTGATCTTCGCGGCCCGCTGCCTCGCGGCCCACTGCTTCGCGCGCCATCTCCGCAAGCTGCCGCCGGGCGTTTACAACGTCGGCTGTGGCCTCCCCCTCGGTGAACCGCGCCAAGGCCCTGCCCAAGAGGCCGGCGGCCTCCGTGCCGCGCCCCGAGCCGCGCCAAAGCCTGCCAAGGCTGAGGCAGGCGCGCAGCTCCCATCCGGGCATGGCCTGGCGGCGGCTCGCATCGACGGCCTCCTGGAGCGCGGCCTCGGCGAGGCCGGCGCTGCCGCGCGCCACCAGGATGTCGCCCTTGATCCGCAGCAGTTCCGGCAACCACCAGCGTTCTTCCCGCCGCTCGGCTAGGCAGACCGTCGCTTCGGCAACCGCAAGCGCCTCGTCCAACTGGCCGGCGCGGCCCAGAGCGTCGGCGAAGGCGCCCTGGTGCGCCGGCAGCCGTATGCCGGACACCACCGACTGAAACTCCAGCAGACCCGCGCGGAAATCCGCGATAGCGGCGGCAAACGCGCCGCGCTCGGCCAGAGCCTCGCCGCGGTAGGCGAGAGCATGGGCATGCCAAAGGCCAAGCCGGTAATCCCGGGCGTGGCCGAGCAGCGTGTCGATCAACTGTTCGGCTGAGTCCCAATCGCCCCGGTAAATGGCGACCGGGCACGCGCAATAGGCGAGGGCAAATCCTAGCGAGTTGGCGTGCCCGCTCGCCCGTGCAGCCTCCATGGCGGCGAGGCTGGTTCGCGAGGCCGTATCAGGATGCCCCTCGATCCATTGGATCGTTCCCAGCGTCGCAAGCCCGGCCGCGCGCTGGTCCTGCCCGAACCGTTGCACCAGAGGACGGTGGACGGCGGCACCGCGCAGTTGGAGGCTGGCCTCGATCTCGGCACGCCCTCCGGCTTGATCGCCCAGCACGTAGCGCGACGTGCCCAGGAGGCGGCGGGCGACGGCGGCCACGTCGCGGTCCCCCGCCTCGGTCGCGAGCCGGAGCAAGCGCGCCGCCAGCGCCTCCGCCACGCGGTTCTCGCCCAGCGAGCAGTAGTAGGCCCACAGCCCGTAGAAGGCGCGCAACCGCTGCATGTTGTCGCCAAGCTGCTCCGCAAGGTCGCTTGCGCGCTGGAACGCCTTGCCGGTTTCGGGCGCGGCGTAGCCCCGGCAGGCCATCAGCGGGATGCCGAGGCCGATCTGCAGCAGCAGCTCATGCCGCGCCCTGTCCTCCCCCTCCGGCAAGTCCGCCAGCACTGCAAGGCCCTTGCGCAGGTGCCCGATCGCCTCAAGATTCGCCGACCGCTCGGCCGCGCGCCGCCCCGCGGTGAGCCACAGCTCGACCGCCCGCTCGGCGAACCCCGCCTCCGTGTAGTGGCGGGCCAGCACCTCCGGCTCCCGCTCGGCAAGCCCGGGCGCGATGCCTTGCAGCGCCTCGGCGCAACGCGCGTGCAGGTGCTGGCGCCGGCTCAGCAGCAGCGTGCCGTAGGCCGCCTCCTGCACCAGGGCGTGCTTGAACGTGTAGGCGGCGCCCGCCGGACGCTGATGCTGGTGCACCAGCCCGGCAGCCACGAGCTGCTGCAGCCCCCCGTCGAGCGCGCCCTCGTCCTGCGACGACAGCACCGCCACCGCCGCGCGGGAGAACTCCCGCCCGATCACCGAGCCGACCTGCGCCAGTTCCTTGGCAGCCCCCAGATGGTCGAGCCGGGCGAGCAGCGAGTCCTGCAAGGTCGTCGGGATCGCCAGCGGCGGCAGCGGCCCGGCCAAAGCATAGCCTTCTGGCGTCCGGCGCAGCAGGCCGGATTCCAGCACGGCCTTGGTCAGCTCCTCGATGAACAGCGGCACCCCGTCGGTCCTGCCGACGATCTGCTCCAGCACCTCCCCCGGCAGCCGCGCCCCGCCCGCCACGCTTTCCACCAGCGCCGCCGACTGCCGGCGGCCGATCCGGTTCAGCACCAGCGCCGTCACCCCGGCACGCCCCGCCCAACCGTGCTGGAAATCGGGCCGGCAGGTCAGCAGCACCAGGCAGCGGGACAAGGGCGCACGCTCGATGCAAAGGTCCAGCAGCTCCCGCGTCGTCGGGTCGATCCAATGGACATCCTCGACGAGGAACAGGATCGGCCCACCCCCGCCGCCGGTCAGCAGCTCGGCCAGCAGCCCGAGCAGCCGCTCCTTCTGCTGCTCCGGCGACAAGACGGGCGCCGCGGCGCGGTCCCGCGCCGGAAGCCCCAGCAGCGCCGCCAGCAGGGGCACGCCCGCGCGCACCGCCTCCGTCATGCCGGAGGCCCAGCATTCCAGCTTGTCCCACCGCGTCTCGGCCGGATCGTCCGGGCCGATGGCGCAGATGCGCTCAAGATATGCGACCGCCGGCTGCAGCGCGCTGTTGCCGTGGAACGGCGAGCACTGGTAACGGACGGCGCAGTGGCCGGACCCGACGTGCTCGCACAGCGCCTGGCTGATCCGCGACTTGCCGATGCCGGCCTCGCCGGACAGCAGCACCACCTGGCCGTCGCCCGCCCGCGCCAGCTCCCACCGGTCGAGCAGCAGGGCCAGTTCCTGGTCGCGGCCGACGAGCACCGCCCCGCCCGCCGGGTGCGTCGCCTCGAACCGCGTGGCCGCCGCCCGCTTCGCAGTGACGCGCCAGACCTGCTCGGTGGCCGGCAGGCCCTTCAGCGTGCACGCGCCGAGCGCCTCGAACCCGAACAGCCCGTCGATCAGCCGGTGCGTGCCGGACGAGACGACCACCGTGCCCGGCGGCGCGCAGGCCTGCAGCCGCGCCGCGAGCTGGACGGTCTGGCCCACCACCGGATGCTCGTTCACGCCCCCCCGCAGCACGCGGCCGCGCGTGACCACGAGGCCGCTGGCGATGCCGATCCGCACGGCGAGCGGCGTGCCGAGCGGCGTCGGCAGCCGCTGCACGGCCTCCGCCACGCCCAACCCGGCCCACGCCGCGCGCTCCGCCGCGTCCTCGCTGGCCCGGGGATAGCCGAAATAGGCCAGCACGCCGTCGCCGAAGAAGTGCTCCACGAAGCCGTCGAAGCGGGCGATCTCGCCGGCGCACAGGTCCTGGTAGTCGCGCAGCAGCCGCTCCATCCGCTCCGGATCCAGCGCCGCCGTGAGTGCCGTGGAGCCGACGAGGTCGCAGAACATGACGGTCAACTGCCGCCGCTCCGTCGGCGGCTCCGGGACGGCGGGCGGCGCGGCCCCTGGTGTCCCCGGCGTCGGCGCCGCCACGCCGCTCAGCGCCGCCATCAGCTTGCGGCGATGGCCGAGCGACAGGCCAAGCTCCTTGAGGTCGGCCTCCGACAGCAGGCGCAGCGCCGCGAGGTCCACGTCGTTTGCGGCGAAGGCCGGCCCGTAGCGATCCAAGCCCAGCGCTTCCAGCAGGGGGGCCAGTTCATCCATGGGCGTGGCAGCCGATTGCGGAACGGGCGCAGGGACCCAGCATGGAGCCTCCGACTGATCTGTTCAAAACAAGTGAACATTACGCCGCAACGCCATCGGCGCTGTGACGCAGGTCACAGTATACCGAGGTACGCCACCGCATAGTGCACATAGCCTAGGGGCACATAGTCTAGGGCCACATAGTCAAGGGAGGAACGGCGATGGGCGAGGTGTTGGGAAGTTTTGATGCGGTGCCGGGCGGCTCCGCGCCTGCGGTTCGGCCGGACCCGCCCCCCACGCGCACTGCCGGCACGCGCGATATCAGCCGGGACGGGCTGGGCAACCGGATCGAGGCCGCCGTGCTGACCGGCCTGCGCCCGGTCTGGGATTTCGTGAACCGCAGCCCCGCGCTCGCGCGGTTCTGCAACCGGGTGATCGTGGACAGGGCGGCGCGGAAGGTGCCGGCCCGGCCGCTCGCGCTGAGCACGGAGGCGCCCTACACCTCCTGGCCGTCGCTCACCGACCGCACCTGGTTCGGCCGCTACCTGCCGCCGCGCCCCGCTGCGGACCTGCCGCCGCTCGACGAGGTCATGGCCCTGTTCCAGCCCGGCCCGGACGGCCCGCGCGTGTCGCCGCGGTCCACCCTGCTGTTCCCATGCTTCGCGCAGTGGTTCACCGACGGCTTCCTGATGACGGACGACGCCGACCGGCGCCGCACCACGACCAACCACCAGATCGACCTCAGCCAGCTTTACGGGCTGACGCCGGAGGCGGCCCAGGCCCTGCGCCGCCATTCGGAAGCGCCGGGGCAGAAGGGCCGGCTGAAATCCAAGGTGATCGACGGCGAGGAGTGGGCGCCCCGGCTGTATGACGCGGCCGGGTGCCGGAACCCGGAGTTCGCGGCCTTGCCAGCGCCGCTCCGCCTGCCGGACGGCTGGCCGGCGGAGAAGCGGGCCGGGCTGTTTGCCTTCGGCGGCGACCGCGCCAACACCACCCCGTTCACCGCGTCGCTCAACACGCTGTTCCTGCGGGAGCACAACCGGCTGTGCGCCGTGCTGGAACGGGCCTGGCCGGATTGGGACGACGCGCGGGTGTTCGAAACGGCGCGCAACGTCAGCATCGTCCAGCTCATCAACATCGTGATCGGGGAATACGTCAACCACATCACGCCTTATTGGTTCAAGCTGCTGGCCGACCCCGCGGTGTGCTACCAGGCGTGCTGGAACCGGCAGAACTGGATTCCCGTCGAGTTCAACCTGCTCTACCGCTGGCACAGCCTGGTGCCGGAGCTTGCGTCGTGGGCCGGGCAGCTCCGCCCGATCTCGGACATGCGGCTTGACAACGGGCCGCTGCTGCAATCGGGCCTGGGCGCCGCCTTCACGGAGGCGAGCGGCACGGCGGCCTGGCAGATCGGCCTGTTCAACACGGCGGACTTCCTGCTCCCGGCGGAGCGGGCCAGCATCGTGCAGGGCCGCGAGAACCAGCTTGCCGGCTACAACGACTACCGGGCGGCCATGGGCTACCCCCGCGTCACCCGGTTCGAGCAGATCAGCGGCGACCCGCGCGTGGTGGACGGCCTGCGCCGCATCTACGGCGACGTGGACCGCATCGAGTTCTTCGTCGGCCTGTTCGCCGAGGAGCTGCTGCCGCGGGCCGCCGTGCCCAAGCTGATCGGGCGCATGGTGGCGGCCGACGCGTTCTCCCATGCGCTGACCAACCCGCTGCTGGCGCCCGCGGTGTTCAACGAGACAACGTTTTCCCCGCAGGGCTGGCAAAGCATTCGCGAAACGTCCAGGCTGCAGCATTTGCTGGACCGGAACGCGCCGGGTTCGGGCCGGGCCTCCATGGAGCGGGACGGGGCGGCGGCGTAGCAGCGCGCACGCTCGGGAAGGATGTTCTGCCGCAGCCGGCCTGATTGAAAGAGGATGCTGCAAGCGGGCCGATCTTTGCAGGCTGCTGCCCTTGAGGACAGGGGCGGGGCGGTGCCATGTCTTACCGAAGCCGCCGCGAGGCCGCTCGCTCACCTTGCAGGAGGCTCCATGGACGGCTCGGCATTTCCAACGCTCCTACCCGGCGATGCGGGCTTCGTCCACGAACTGGCGGCGCACGCGGCGAGGGTTGACCGCGACGGCGCCTTTCCCTGGGAGAGCCTCGACGTTCTGCACAACGCGGGCCTGCTGGCGCTGACCGCCCGGCCGGAGGACGGCGGAGCGGGTGCCGGCCTCGCACAGGCCGCCGAGGTGGTGCGCCAGGCGGGCCGCGGCTGCGCCTCCACGGCGCTGATCCTGGCCATGCAGCTCATCCAGCTCCGCACAGCCGCCCACTCGGACTGGCCGGAACATCTGCGGGCGGAGGTGGGGCGCGGCGCCGTGCGCTCCGGCGCGCTGATCAACGCGCTGCGGGTGGAGCCGGCGCTCGGCACCCTGGCCCGCGGCGGCCTGCCGGCGACGGCGACGCGGCGCACGGAGGACGGCTGGCGCCTGACGGGCCGCAAGATCTACAGCACCGGCTCGCCCGGCCTGACCTCCATGCTGGTGTTCGCCCGAACGGACGAGGACCCGCCGCGCATGGGCCTGTTCCTCGTGCCCGCCCGCAGCCCCGGCATCGCCATCGAGAAGACCTGGGACCAGCTCGGCCTGCGCGGCTCCGGCAGCCACGACGTGGTGTTCACGGACGTTCTCGTGCCGCACGACCACGCGCTGGACCTGCGTCCGCCCGCGGACTGGGCGCGGCCGGACCCGGACACCACGGCCTGGAACACGCTGCTGGTCGCGGCGCTCTACACCGGGGTGGCGGAGGCCGCGCGGGACTGGACCGTGGCCTTCCTGCGCGGACGCGCGCCCTCGAACCTCGGCGCGCCGCTCGCGACGCTGCCGCGCATGCAGGAAGCGGTGGGCCGCATCGAGGCGCTGCTGCTCACCAACCGCCGCCTGGTCGCCGCCGCCGCCGCCGAGGCCGACGCGGGCCGCCCGCCCTCGCCCGCGGAAAGCGGCCTGCTCAAGACAATCGCGGCCGAGAACGCGGTCGAGGTGGTGCAGGCGGCGATGCAGCTTGCCGGCAACCACGGCCTGTCGCGGGCCAACCCGTTGGAACGGCACCTGCGCGACGTGCTGTGCGCCCGCGTCCACACGCCCCAGCCCGATGCCGCTTTTGCCGCGGCAGGCCGCGCGGCACTCGGCCAATAGGAGGACCCAGCATGAGCCTTGAGTTCATCGGCATGATCCAGCCGCGCGAGCAGTCGGAGATCCACCCGGCGCGCGGCCCGGCCATCGACCCCGGCTACCTCGTGGCCTCGGCGCAGGCGCACGAGGCGCATGCGGCGGAGGGCGGCGGCTTCGACCGGGTGCTGATCGGCTGGTACAGCAACGGCCCGGACGGATTGCAGCTCGCGGCCCACGTCGCCGCGCACACGAAGCAGGTCGGCTTCCTGGTGGCGCACCGCCCGGGGTTCCAGGCGCCGACCAACGCCGCCCGGGCGTTTGCCACGCTGGACCAGCTCAGCGGCGGGCGGGCCGCGGTCCACGTGATCTCGGGCGGCGACGACCAAGACCAGGCGCGGGATGGCGACTGGCTGGGCAAGGACGAGCGGTATGCCCGGACGGACGAGTACGTGGACGTGCTGAAGCGGGTCTGGACCGCGGAGGCGCCGGTGGACCACGACGGCACGTACTACCGCATCCAGGGCGCATCGCCCGCCGTGCAGACGGTGCAGCGCCCGCGCATCCCGATCTACTTCGGCGGCGCGTCGGACGCCGCCCTCCGCGTGGCCGGCAGGCATGCCGACGTGTACGCGCTGTGGGGCGAAACCCGGGCGCAGGTCGCCGAGATCACCGGCCGGGTGCGGGCCGAGGCCGCCAAGCACGGGCGCGAGGTTCGGTTCAGCCTGTCGTTCCGCCCGATCCTGGGCGCCACGGAGGACGAGGCCTGGACACGGGCCGAGGACATCCTCGCCCGCACTCTGAGCGTGCGCGGGGAGGCCGCGCTGGGTCCGGGACACGGGGCGCCGGCCAACGCCGGATCGCAGCGCCTGCTGGACGCGGCGGCGCTGGGCGACCGTCCGGAAGGGCGGCTCTACACCGCCATTGCCCGCGCCACCGGGGCGCGCGGCAACACCACGGCCCTGGTCGGCACGCCGCAGCAGGTGGCGGAGGCGTTCCTCGACTACCACGCGCTGGGCGTCACCACCTTCCTGATCCGCGGCTTCGACCCGTTGGAGGACGCGCTGGACTACGGTCGCACCCTGCTGCCGCTGACCCGGCGCCTGCTCGCCGAACGCACCGGCCGCCAGGCCGCGGCTGAGTAGCGCCCGCCCCTCCTTCCCTGCCCGGCGTCGACCGTCCGATAGGCTGGAATGGCACGACTCTTGCCATGCTCCGGTCCGACGCAGGACAGGAGAACCACGTGACAGAGCCGACGCTCGTATCCGCCACGCCGCCGCCGGTCCGCCTCATCATCCTCGCTATCCAGCACGTGCTGGTCATGTATGCGGGGGCCGTGGCCGTTCCCCTGATCCTGGGGGCGGCGCTGAAATTGCCGCGGGACCAGGTGGCGCTGCTGATCAACGCGGACCTGTTCGCCTGCGGCGTCGCGACGTTCATCCAGGCCTACGGCGTCGGGCCGGTCGGCATCCGCTTCCCGGTGATGATGGGCGTCACCTTCGCGTCCTTGTCGCCGATGCTGGCGATGGCCAACAACCCGGCCCTGGGATTGCCGGCGATCTTCGGCTCGGTGATCGCCGCAGGCGTCTTCGGGATCGTGGTCGCCCCGTTCATCAGCCGCCTGCTGCGCTTCTTCCCGTCCGTGGTCACGGGGTCGATCATCACGGTGATCGGCATCACGCTGATGCGGATCGGCATCAACTGGATCGGCGGCGGGCGCCCGGCCGCCCCGG
>JAABUQ010003070.1_pt1 | contig 31451 bp, 32 predicted proteins | sample 5560001 | NCBI WGS metagenome assembly JAABUQ01 (sample SAMN10711888, study PRJNA513371) | rock metagenome | isolation source: Antarctica rocks | place: Antarctica: Victoria Land, Finger Mt nord | collected 2015-12-18 | reverse complement strand
GTTTCTGTCACGGCTCGTTATTCGCTCACCGCTGCTCAGATCATTTCGCGCTTTGCCCATCGTGGTTCTGTTGAGAGCGAGCGTGTTTTGCGCCTGTTGTAGGATGTAAAAAGGAACATGGGTCGCCAAGGCGACCCATGTTGTGATGACTTTTGTGTTTGAAGAGCAATTACAAGAGTATTCTTGAAGTGGTGCCAAAGTATGGCATCAAAGTATCTCATTTCATGAGGCTATTAGAAGCTAGTGCCAAATATCTTGGCGTAGTTGTCACGAGTGAATATTTTCTTTTTCTACGACATCTCACGTCTCAAAACCTTCAATTGAGAAACAAATTTCGTCAAGATATATGTCAAATACTTGTCACTCTCTTTCTTGGTCTCAAGATGGTGGGTAGGGATTATGCGCCATTTTATCTAGCAAAAATCCGCCAGAAATCAGGCTCTTACACACACTTGGTGCGAAAATTTGTTCCACATGAGAGAAGTTGGTATTCGATACTCGTCAATTGACGTATCGTTCTATAGAGATGAAATGACTTTTGTAGAAGGATGGTCCATGAAAGATGGAGGTTCAGCCACTACTTTCTCTTCCGAAAGGATTGGAGGTGGGAGACATCACAACGACGAATAAAATCGTTACGATTTCTTTGGTGTCAACACAACTTCACCCTTGTTGCCCTCTCTGTGAATCAGAGGCATCGCACATCCACAGTCACTATCGTCGTCACATCACAGATCTTCCATGTGGAGGGCAACAGATCCAGTTCGTTTTGCTCGTGCGTAAGTTCTTTTGTAAGAAATCTACCTGCGCCCGTCTCATTTTTGTGGAGCGTCTCACGCCATTTATTGAACCTTGGGCGCGAGTTACAACACGTCTGTGTAGACACCGACTCTTATGAGTGGTAACACATATTCAAAGTATCCTTTGCGATAAAAAAGCTGGTTCCTATCAGCCAAAGAAGCTTGTAGGGCCAGATAGCTCACCCAACCAGGCATATTTTATCGCAACGAAAGCTGTAAACATGAGTAACCCATCATGTGAGTCGGTGTCGTCTGTATCAGATCGTTCAGGTTATTGGTCTTGCCACGAGTGGGATGTTGGGGGCACGTTTAGCAGATCGTCTGGGAATACAGACCTCATGGATGACTATTCTCCGCCGCATGATAGCCCTTCCAACAGAGCCAGTACAACAGGTGTCTCAGCTTGGGATAGATGATTTTGCCTTTCGTCGAGGACGCAAATACGGCACGATCCTCGTGGATATGGTGAGCCACAAGGTTATTGATGTGTTGCCAGATCGCACAGCTTCAACATCTGCCGCCTGGATCGCAGACCACCCAGAAATTGAACTTGTGAGCCGTGATCGTGGGGGAGAATATGCTTCTGCAGCACGAGAAAGTGCTCCTCAAGCCATTCAGTGTGCCGATAGATTCCATCTCCTGAAAAATCTTGGAGAGGCTTTGGAAGGTCTTCTGGCCCATCATCTGGCACTGGAGCGCAAACGCCAGACACAAGCCACGCTTCACGAGTTGGGAGCAGTATCGGTTTGGCAACCCAAACGAGCAACTCGCACCTCTGCACAGCTAGAACCGCTTCAACACGCTCGGCGGGAGGAACGTCTGGCCCAGTATGAGCAGGTGATTGCTTTACACAAGCGTGGCATGAGTCAACAAGTTCTTGCCGAGCGAACGCGAATTAGTCACAGTACCATCAGCCGCTGGTTAGCTCAGGGTTGTTTCCCAGAACGGAAACCACGCGTGCAAGCAAGTCATGTTGATCGATACCTGCCTTACCTTCTTCAGCGTTGGGAAGATGGATGTCACACTATCGCTGGCCTCTTCCGCGAACTCGTAGAGCAAGGCTACAAGGGGTCGTATGCCAGTGTCCGAGACACCATTGTTCGTCTGCTCCCAACAGGGCGGAAAAATGCATCGGAGTCGGTATCGAAGGTCAAGGTTCTTGCCACGTCACGACAAGCCGCCTTTCTCTTCCTTCGTCGCCCCGAAGAACTCACGGCTCAGGAGCAAGAGACGCTTGGGAAGATCCGTCACATGAGCCCCGAAGTCGATCTTACCTATGATCTCATCCAGCAGTTTGCCCAGATGTTACGCACACGCACGGGCGAGAAGCTCGACGCTTGGCTTGCGAAGGTTGCTACGAGCCAGATCAGCGAATTACAGAGTTTTGTGCTTGGAATAGAACGCGATAAAGCCGCTGTCCTGGCTGGATTGACTCTTCCCCAAAACAACGGTCTCGTCGAGGGGAAGGTGAACAAGCTCAAACTGATCAAACGAATGGGCTATGGCCGAGCAGGATTTCCCTTGCTGCGTCAGCGCATACTCCATGCCCTCTAGAGGAAAAGGAAACTTTCATACAAAAACTATTCAAGAATTGCAAACAAATGTTCTCACCTAGAGTGTGTATGACCCACGGAAAATTTACACACTAGCCTCCTCTTCAGAGATGCTTTCCGCAAAAAGGATCAGGTTCCGAAAGGGATCACAGATGCTAAATTCTTTGAATCCCCAAGGTTGTACCACGAGAGGGGACGCAACTGCGTTGATTGGCAGATACTCCTGATACAATGCTTCAATGTTGGTCACTCCAATCCAGCACACCGAGTGGCGTGTGGGTGGGCGGCCCCCAGAGGGGTTGAGATGGAGATCGATGCCATCTCGTTCGACGATAGCAAAACCCTCGTCTTGATACGTCGTGGCAAAGCCGAGTTGCCCATAAAAAGCCAGGGCTTGCCCCAGATTTCCCACGGCGAAGCGGGGAGCAATCGATGTAAGGGTTGCCTGATGACCTTGTTCCGTTCCCATGGTTCTTTTCCTCTTTCTCTGCGAATACCATTCCGCACATCTCTTCTTTTTCACTCTTTTCTATGTGGAAACAGCACCTGTCGTTTCATTTCAGCTCTGACTGACTTTCAGAGGGGAGGAGTCTGACGATAACTGGGTGGTGAGGCGTCCGAGAGCAGCAGCTTCCTCGACCGAGAGGAGCATCGCTTCTGGGTGCAGGGCGATCCAAGGCAGGGCCGCTTCCCTCGTTTGAAAAAAATGGGACTGCATACAAAAAGTTCCTCGGACACACTCACATCGAGCAGATGGCAAGGTCAGCGACAAAACGCTCGTTGCTGGAACAAGGTCGGTAATTTCTTCTGGGGTGGCTCTGAAGGTAATCGGCTGGCCTGTCGTTTGGCACATTGATCGGACCTGTACCCTGGTCTGGAGCAATGAAGGAAACAGGACCGTATCGAAAGCGCACCAGGTAAAGAGAGCATGTCCCTTCACCCAGAACTGATGTTGGGTAGGAACAAGGGTAATTCCCCAGCCGATAATATTGCCCTTGTGGTCAAACTCCGTGTCTGGAGCGTGGGCCAGTTGATCTGCGAGGCATTCCAGGCTGATTTGTAAACGGCTCGCTACATCCATTGGAGCAAGGGGCTGCCCTGTTTCAGCAAGCTGTCGGAAGATCTTCCGGCAGGCCACATCCTGCGTACAATCGAGATGAGCGGCTAACTGTCGTGCCAGCCGATCAAGAGAAGGTTGATTCATGGAATTCCATTCCTTTGCTCATCCTTACAGAGGGAGAGACTTCTTGACCAGGAAGACCTGGAGAGCAGCAGGTTTCCTCTTCTTGCATGGAGGGACATGGTTTATCTGCATAGGAGCAGAACACGCAACAGTCTCCGCTTTTGTGAACAAGCGTTGTGGAACACGCTTCACAGGTGTAGATCAACTGGCAAAAGGTCGTAGGCATCATGACGCTTTGCTGATGCTTACATGTTGGATTGGGGCAGGTAAGGGTTGCCAGGAGAGCATTGCTGTTCATTTTTTCACCATTTCTTAATCATGGTCCAGTGCATCAAGCATAGGACAGCGGCTTTTGGGATCTTCTTCACAAAGGGAGGCAACCAGGAGCAGGGCCTGTCGCATGTGTTGGAGTTCGGCAACTTTTTGCTCTACTTCTGCGAGTTTCGCTGCGGCACGCTCTTTGACCTGTTCACAGGAGGTTTCTCCATCTACGCGCAGCGTAAGCAATTCCAGGATTTCTTTCAGAGAGAAACCAAGCTGCTGCGCACGTTTGATAAAGCGGATCTGTTTGATCACTTCTTCAGAGTATTGTCGATAGCCAGAGGCCCGGCGCGCGGGTTCCTCTAGTAACCCTTCACGTTCATAGAAGCGAACCGTCTCGACGCCAACGCCAGCCCGGCGCGCAACTTGTCCAATCGAGAAGATCTCCATCGTTATCACTCCTTCCAGAAAACTATACACTCCGTACCATACTACAGAGTCAAGAGAAAAGGATACCCATCTGGAATGGCTGAGAAGCAATGGAGCAATTCCTGATACAGAAGTAAGACGATAGTCATACCTTGTTGACTCATTTCTACCTGCGTGCGTTTCAGATGATGGAGGTGATGTGATGCAAACTGTGAGGTGGGAATTCTATCCTCGTGTCTCTGCTAACCCAGCCACTCGTGCTTTTATCGAAGAACTGGCTCAGGTGCGGAAAAGCCCAAGTACCATTGATAACTACAGCCGCGATCTCGAAGATTTTCTTCAAGCCAGTACTGATCTTCCCTTTTCTGCTCTTCTAGAAGTAGATGAGAGCTATATTGCTCGCTACGTTGATGGCTTATGGAGCCGTCCGGCACGTCGCGGCCCAGGCTACACGTTGGCGAAAGAAAAAAAGACCTACCTGACTGGATCAAACCTAGCCCTCAATACGATCCGGCGGAGAGTCAGTACTGTCCGAGTCTTCTACGATTGGTGTATCCGGGTTCGCAAGCGGCATGACCAACTCAATCCTGTTCCCAAAGGAATTCGTGGCAAACAGAGAGGTTTTGTTCCCTCCGCTCCCTCTGCCCCTTGGATTCCCAGTGAAGATCAGTTCGCTGATCTCCTGTTGTATGTGTTTGCCACTATGTCGCTACGAAATCAGGTGCTCATCCTTGTTTTGTATGATGGAGCCTTGCGACGAGAGGAAGTGACTTTTCTGAGAAAAGATCACATTGATGGACAAACCCATACCATCAATATCCCTCATGAATTGACGAAGAACAAGGTGCAAGGCCGCATCGTGCTCTCCAATATTACCTGGAAGATTTTGCAGGACTACCTTCAGGAAGATCGGGCACGCCTTGTGCAGGCATACGGAGCAGAGGATGCTGGCCCTCTTTTTCTCTCTGAATCCAACCAAAATGCAGGCAAACCCATCAGCAAGTGGTCTATCACGAAGGTCTTTGAGGAAATCCAGCGGGCGTTAGACTTACCTCAGTTGACTCCACACAAACTCCGGCATCTCATGCTGACCCATCTCATGGACAATGGACTCGATTTGTATGAGGTAAGCCGCTACGGGCGTCATCGATCTATTGCAAGCACGGAAATCTATCTGCATATTGCCGACACTAAACTCGCTCGTCAGGTAAATAAGGTGCATGAAGGGGTTCCCATAGTACTTGGACAATAACCAACGTTAAACGTGTAAAGCCGCTTGCAGTGCAGAGACAGGGGTCCATGATAAGCACGTCCTATACCATTGATACTGGCTATGAGGAACAGTGTTTAGGTCTCTGAACCCCTGATATTGCGCTTTTTCAGCGTGAAAAATACAGTAAAGTGACTACTCATACGACGAATCACTGCTATACGTTGTAAATTGTCTGACTGCTACGGAAACCCCAAGATGAACGCCCGGTCCTAATCATGGCTCAGGATGAAGGCTGTTTTGGCCGTATCAGCCGTGCCAAACGGTGTTGGGCTCCTCCAGGCATGCGCCCACATGCCCCAGCGCAGGTAGTCCGAGAATACATGTATGCCTATACCGCTGTGGCGCCAGCCCTTGGCCAGATGGTTTCGCTGATTTTACCGGAGGCTTCCACCGAGATGATGAATCTCTTCTTGGAGCAGGTGAGTCAGACCTTCTCGAAGCACTTCATCGTCATGCAAGTCGATCAAGCAGGTTGGCATCATGCCAAAGACCTGATCATCCCAGAGAATATTCGCCTGATTCCTCAGCCTGCCTACAGTCCCGAACTGAATCCAGTTGAACACATTTGGGACGTGTGGTTTGACAATCGTTTTGTCCGAAACTGTCATTTTATCGGTCAATGGCAGGGCTGGACATCTTATGGGTCAAAACGGCAAAGTAGTCCATTGGCCTGATAAGCCACTTGAGCCAGTAGAACTACAGCCAATGATTCGAGAGGGAATCTTTCAGTTGCGTGCTCTTGCTCGAATATAAACCGCCTTTTTGCCACTTTGAACCATATACCGTCCGGTTTGAACCAATTCCTGTCCTTGCAGTCCATACAGAGACGAATCAAATGGCTCATTTCTGCATGAATGGACCAATGGACAGGAACTCTGTCAAAAATTGCGCCACAGTCCCATAAATGCGTCAAAAGCTGGTCAATATTACTTTCAGCGATGGTTCTCAATTGGCTCTACAGGCCAACGGCTGGACACCTTATGCGTCAGTAGCTAGGACATTTAGATTGTCAAATCACAGGACGAATTACGCGAAAAATACTTCCACAACCGCATCTTCTCTTCGCTTGAACTGTTAATTGACGTGCTATGCCAGGGCCTCAATGCTCTTGCTGATGATACTGAGCGCTTGCGTTCTTTAACCGGCTTTCCCCATCTTAAGGTTACCATTTAGAATGCGAATTGGTATGAGTCGCCCTCCTTGTAGTGTTGTGAGCAAGTATACACAATCCTGCACACAACGGCAAGAGAGGGAAGTGGGAATGTTATTAGCTGTGTGCATTGCTATTTTATATGCATACAACTAATAACAACCATCTTATTGTGTGTTCTATATATGTCCTGCTCACAACTAAACTTATTGCCGAACCCTTTCCTTGCGCTGAATTACAAAAATCATTCATAAGATTTATTTTGTTGATCCTACTCCTGCTCATCATCTTCTAAACCTTGTAAAGCTTTTAGGTTTTCTTCATTCTCCTGTTGTTGCTCGCCGTCAGATACTAATGGTTGTCTCGATCCGTAAAGGTTTTGATATAGGCGAGAACCAAGGGCTTGTTGAGATAAATTACCCACAACATTAGCGAGTTGTTGACCAATTTGGGCTTGTTGAGATAAATTACCCGCAACATTAGCGAGTTGTTGACCAAGGTCCTGAAGCACACCTGAAGAATACGAAGGCCCAACTATATAAGACACCGTGGCCATGGCGGTTATTTCCTTTTGCTCTTTTGCATCTTGTACACTGATTTCTCTTATTTCTCCAATGGTCTTACTTGATACTTCTACGTTCAAGAAATCTCGCGCCTTCCGGATAAAATTATCAGCATCGTACATATAAAAAGGAACATCAGCCTTTTCGTTCATCTCTCGGCGCAATTCAGATTTTGGTCCTAGTTTTTGTCCATGCATGGATTGCCACCAATCCTCCTTACGGTCATCTACCACAAGAATAATTGGACGCTTTTCTTGTTTCGCGTAATCAATGATCTGAAACCATAGGAGTACGTCTCCATATATATTTTCTGGGTTGTTTGATTCATCTCCTTGATCCTCTTGTTTCTTTTGTTCCGGCTGATTCTTGTTTGTATTATTCTTAGTGATATCTTTGAAGCCAGGAGGGATTTTCTTCTCATATCGCTTCTTAAACTCTTTTGACAATTCGGTCATCTTGTCATCTGAATACGGAGGGCCAATACGCCCTTTAAAAATTGTATCGAGGCGTTCAAGCAACTGGTCGTGTACCATTGAATTTGAATACTGGGTACGCGCTTGGTCCAATTCTTCCTGCAATGATTGTTTCGTTTGCTGCAAAATGTCCCGTATTTTCTTCAGGTCTGCAAAGTAATGACCTCGCGTTCCATACTGCTGTAATATTTTCTTTTCGATCTCCTCCCGAACAAAGGTATCGAACGACTTGATTAGGTCAAATATCTTATTTTGATCTAGAATTACAGAAATACGGCTTCTTGAAAATTCTAGGCCAACTTGATGAGGAAGCCAGACACGATCTTGCAAAGACTCAATGATACGAAGCAGTTCATCGCGTGTAGCGGAGGTATAGCGGTAGAAGTGCAGCAAGACATTAGTATCAAAGACGAATGTAGCATCTTGCCATAAATGAGAAAAATATTCGTCTGAAGGTGTGTAATATTCCCAAAACAAGTCGCGCATGTTCTTCTCTTTTCCACGAACACTGACAAATATACTTCACTAGTATATTTCACATCTTTGATATAGAGCAATGCATAGGGTCTGTGGTGCAATGGAACAGGAACGTGGTTGAAGCTCTGAACTGCCTTCCTGGGCGGGTTGACAGGAAGCACAAAAAAAGATGAAGCGCTGATTTCGTTGCATACTTGCTCTTTTTCCCTGTACCGCAGCTCCTACTAGGATATCTCATGCCGGATTCGGCCTTACACCACTTTCCTGTTCCATTGCACCACAGACCTCAATACCTGAACACAGGTGACTCACTTATAAAACTCGTCTGGTAGCCCTGTGAACACGATGTGGGGCATCTGCTCATACATCGGATGGTCCTCTTCCGGCACATGCTCTGCATGAACGGGACCCATACTCGTCACGCCTTTTGCTTCTGCCTCTGCTCCAGCCTCATACAGATTCCCAGACTCTTCTCCTGGCGCAATCGGCTCACCGCACCATCGGCATATTTCTGGCTCTAGTGCAACTGCTTTGTTGTGCTTCTTTCGTTTCCGGCTCATCGTGCCTCCTTCCTCACTCTTAGACAGTATACCCTATTCCTTTCGTGACACTCGCCCGTTACGAAATGGGCCTTATTTGCGTTCCTCTTGTACCATTCCTTCTAAAGCGTCGATAATCTGTTTGAGTTCATCCTGATATCCAGCAAAGTAGCTTGGTATCAATCCAACCATCTGCGTCCCCAGTGCCGCGTCGATCTGATGCACTCCAAGCATCACCTTCATCGTTTCCTGTCCCAACTCTTGATCGAGTTGAATCAATCGTCGCAACGCGATCTGTGCCATGCGTGGCGTGAGACGTGTGGGTGGCGCGGGTATGACAAACAGGTTCAGGCTTGCGCTCACCATCTCCGCAAACGCTCGTTCTTCTGGCGTCAAATCTTCATCTTCATCGTGATCGTTCATTATAACACTCCTTTTTCCTTCATTACTGCTGAAAGAATTGACTCTCATCCTCGTCGTCCTCGTCTGCATCCACGACAAGTGGTGGCCCTGCTGGTTGCTGTGGCTTCTGTGCTGTCACGGTTGTAGCAGGTGCGGGTAAACCTGTCGCGGAGCGTGGTGTCGTAGGCGAGGGCATCGGTGGCACCGGATGCACAAACGTTTGTGCGCCCTGGTGCGGTGTATTGGCTCGTCCGGCGAGGTCTTTGTTCTCGAAGTACGTTTGCGTGGTGACAATCAGCGATGGTGCCGTTGCCTCAATCATGAGCACGTTGTCGCTCGGCATGGTGCGTAACTCATCCGGTGTCATCAGGCGGCGGTGCGTCTCTCCCTCTGACGAGGTAACTTCTTCCGACCACCCATATCCGCGTCGATTGATCGTTTCGGTTTTCACCGTTGTATCCCCGATGCGCTCGGAATAGTATCGGCACTCCTCCAAACCTGCTCCTGGAAACAGCACATGGGTCACAGCGTTGTTTTTGATGGTATCGGCATCATTTCGGCCATAGCATTCCGCAAGCTGCGCGAAATTCTGGATCGCCATCATGAGCGAGATTTTCAATGCCCTGGCGGTGCTAATAAACTCGGCAAAGCCTGGGATATAGCCCAAATTGGCGAACTCGTCGAGGTAGCACGCGATGCCGTTGGTGCCTCTTTCCTCCCACGCTGCAAACATCTGTTGGGTCAGGCATGCCAGAAGTGGTCGGTAGCGCCTGGTTGCGTTGCGGGGAATGGACAGGAAGAATGCGGTTGGCGTGTCGATCATCTCTTCAAAGTCGAGAGTATTGGCCGCCGTCACAGCGCGTGCATGATGACTCGCCATCAGTTGGAAGCGATTGCCGGTATCCACCATTTGGCTGCCCACCAGTCGCTCGTTTTTGTCCATGTTCTCCAGGAATTGTAGCGCAATATAACGAGCGTCACGCGATGGCGTTGAGGTGAGCATGGCACGTATTTCGTCGAACGAGGAGGTGGTGAGCAGGTCGGCAAGTCGTGAGAATGCTGGTGCCTTCTCTGTCGCAAGCAAGTGGAGCGTCATGGCGGTGATCAGCAGTTGGCTGTTGGTGTCCCAAAAGGTATCCTTCTGGTTCTTGCTCGTATTCATCACCCATGTTTCCGCAAAATCCTGGGCATCCTCGACGCTGCGAATGTGAGCCAATGGGTTATAGCTGCCGCTGATCGTTGGTTGAGTTGGCGAAAAAAGCCATACCTGCATGTACTGACTCAACCATCCAGCACACAGGGCATACAGTTCTTTTTTCAGATCCGCGATAAAGAGTGATCGAGTACCCGTTTCACGGAGCAGGTTTGGCACAAAAAAACGGGCGCCTTTTCCGACACCCGTTGGCCCAACCACGAGTACATGTTGATATTGCTGTTGTGCGTCCAGGGAAACCACACGGCCTCGATGTTTGCCCACAAGGACGCGAAAGGCAGAACGAGCACTCTGTTTCCAGGTGAGAAACGGCTGGACCGCTCGGCTTCCTGGTCGGTGTGGCTTCTTCAAGAAGAGCGTTCGTGGTGCATAATATTTGTTGCGCTCACGGCCACGCGCATGATGTGCGGAACCATGCGTGGTTCGAGAGCGGTGCTTCATGTCGTAGGACAGCAGCGGATAGATCACCGCGATGATGCCTAAGAGGATATACGGATAATACTGCTCTACCAATGACTTCTTATGAGGCGTAAGGAGTTCATTCAGCAGGGTGGTAACAATGCCTTTCGTCTGATGGTGGGCAATCAACGGTGCAGCGAACGGGTAGATGACCGCCACGACACAGCTTATAAGGATAAGTAACATGCCAAAAATGATGAATCGTCGTATATTCATCGGTCGAAATCTCCTCGATCCGGGTAGTTATGCTGTCGCTCTGTACTGAGGTCGCGCTCCGGGGACAACTCTCTCTGCTCTTGTGCATCGTATTCTTTTACCAGGTCGGAAATCCGGTGGTAGTGCTCGTACTCGCTATGTTCGTGGCCTGACTCGCGCATCTGTTCATAGTCTTCCCTATACAATTTCACTGGTTCGGTCTTGCCTGTCTCGTGGTCCTCACCTGCACCCGCGACAACGACATGGACATGCGGGTTATCTGTATTGCTGTGATGAACCGCATACCAGTGGAGTTCTTTGCCTTGCTGCTCTTCCAGGTCGTGCATCACATCGCGCGTCCACTCACGCCAATCAGGAACAGGCTCGTCCTCGCCGGGCGACAACACGATCTTGTGATAGTTGACACTGGTGCTCGTATGCTCCATCACATCATCCATTGCATCCTGGCGCGACACCACGTCCTCATCTTTCGAATAGATGCGCCGATCATCGCGTGTCTCGCGCTCCGGGTCCATACTCCGGTGTTCAACATATTTCAGATGGGAACCAAGTCGGGCGCGTGATGCTTCGCGGTTGCCACGCACATACCCGCTTCCCTTCGCTATCATGGTTGCACCTTTCCTCTACACTTCTCTATGGAAGTGTTTGATACCTCAATTGGGAAACACTTGTTTCCGCGAAAAGCCCTACGATGAGTGCGCTCCATCCCTAGCTGCTGGGTCGAGTATCGGGTCGTGCCAGGTCTTGGCCTGCCTTCTTTTCCGCATCCTGATACGCATTTTCGGCATAGGCTGGGGTGACCAGTTTCGTCATTAATGCATAGAGCATTCGCTGAGCAATATTGCTTGTCCTCGCAGCTCTGACAATCAGCGCGGTGAGTCGATCATCACTCCGCTTGGCCGACTTTTGCAGATCGGCACTGAGCTGTTGGTAGAGCTCTTGTATTTGCTTTCCGACTTCTTCACGAACGGCTTCACGGACAGCTTCACGAACGGCGGGTAAGCTGTTCTGTTCAACCAAGACGCCGGAGTCGCGGGCCAACCCTTGAGCAATGTAATCCTCTAAAATTGAGGTCGCGGGTTTGCCACTTCGATGCGCCTGATCGTCCAATCCGTCTTTGAGATGCCCTTCTATCCGTAGCCCAATCTGCTTCTTTTGCACGGCGTTTCCCTCCAAAATGGCTCTCTAGCTTTCTCTAGCAACCACTCACTACCAGCTAGTTCTCTTTCTAGCGTCCAGAACTGGTATGTACACAAGATGCACCCACCCCTGCTCGCCAACCTGCTAGCGGTTTTGGTCGCCTTTATCTTGCATTACCTGCCCGCAGACACGGTGTCCTCACGCTGCGGCGTGGATTCGCATCGAATATGCTGAACAGTTCGGCCCACTGCTTGGGCATCGACATAGGTACGATCCTTTATAGGGATGGGTCACATACAGCAGCTCACGGTTGTTCTGTGACATGCAGTTCAGAGTCACACATGGTGCAGATCGCTCCGTTCCTCTTCCCTGTGCAAGAAGATGAGACAGCAGAAACAGGTCACACCATCCGGTCCAAGCTGAACATGTGACGGTGATCGCGCCAGGAAACCTCCTACTCGAACACTGAGGCAATCAGTGTGGTGATGGTCTCATCCCAACGAGAATCCCCTGCACATGACACACAACAGTCTCTTCCCTTCTGTGTCCAATAGACCGGACATCCACACGCATGCTCAAGCCCTACGCTCACCTGCGGAACACCTGCATAAATCAGCTTCATTTTGAGCGTTTGGGCGTGCCGCTCACGCTTTTCCCGGTCCTCACTCGTCTGACTGCGCCGACTCTGTGCGCGACGGTGAGCGCGTGAGGATGCTGGCAAGTCGAACACTTCGCACCGCTCGTCGCTCGCTGGTGCAGGCGATGCATTCTGTTCCTGGTTGAGAGATTCCTCATCTGGTGTCAAGGTCTCTTGCTCTTGGGAAGCAGTGTTGTCGGTCTCAGCCTGAGTAGGCTGTTCCTCATGAACGGGTGTTACTCGCTCGTAAGAGAGTAGGGCCTTCAGGACTTCCAGACGCAACGCTTTGAAGAACCAGGCCATTTTATTCTGTACGAACGGCGGAACAGTGGCCGCGACGCGCACCCATTCGCGGAACGTGTCTTCCAGTGTCTCGTGATCCATGCCACGCAAACGCGCATACAGCCACAACTTCGTCGCTTGGGTTCGATTCGAGGTGAGATACTGCGCGTTGCTGAATGTGCGCGACACATGGTCAATCTCCTGCTCTACCAGCAACGGGATATGCATGGGCCGTGGACAGTGCTTTAGATAGCTGTCCAGCGCGTCTTGTTGCACCAGGGAAATACCATGCGCCAGCGCGAGGGCCTGCCATCTCGACAGCTTTTCTTCCATGATACTCGCTGTTGCTTCTTCTGCATGCGCCGCGCCGCCTGTTTCCTGAGAGCCGGACGAGGATTTCGAGGTTCGAGTGGGGAGATGAGTGTTGGTGTTCGTCGTGTCTGTTTGTTCATTTCGTATAGTCACTCGCGCTATATGACTACACGTTTCTTTTGAACTATCAACCTCTTCCTTCTCAAAGCTCGCGGCGAAGCCGCTCGAATCCGAATCTCTCTCTTCATTCAAATGAGCATGATTCGTTTTCGTATAGTTAGTGTGACAATCTGTCACCCCTTGTTGTGCCATTCTGTCACTTCCAATGTGACAAATTGTCACTTCTGGAACACATGGCTCTACAGGCCGTTTGGCAGCATCTCTCATTCCACAGAGGAACGCTGGATCGGCGAGCAGTATCCGGTTGACATGAGGCAGACGCCTTGCTGTCCTGGGACCAGCGATGGGCCGGAACGACCGCGCAAAGGAGAGCGGGTTCACGAAATAGTAGTTCGTCTGGCCCAGCCCTCGTCGCACACACTCGATATAGCCGCGCTCATAGAGTTCCTGCACCGCTCGGATCACCGTCCGACGGCTGTAACCAGTACCTTCGGCCAGCGTGGCTTGTGACGGCCAGCAGCGGTCGGTACGAAACCACATGAACGAGAGCAACTGCTCATACACGAGTTTGGCCTTGGCGGAAAGGGAGGCATCGTTACGAACCAGAGTGGGTATCTGAGCATACCCGCCGTTCCAGTTTGCGTCCAGTTCCTTGTGCCAGGCAGCGACGTAGGCTTCAAACGCAGCATCATCTGGCAGCTCGGTGGCTTGCATCTCAATCATAGCGCACCTCCTGGATCAAACCAGCCAGGAGTGGGAATGGGGAGTATATATTGGGTCATCATACAAAATCTTTCATGCGTTTTTTCGTGACAATAAGAGATGGAAGGAGCTTGCAAGGACTACACGTAGCACAAGTGAAGGAAAAAAGCACAAAAAGGCTACCAGAGCTAGACATTTTTGCGATTTTATGCTATCATCAGTACGTATGAATAAGAAACGTTCTGGATGATTGGTGGTCCGCTAGCTAATCAACCAGCGCAAACAATGGAATATTCAGTTCCCGGTGAAACTCAGAGCTGCGACCCTCTGGGTTTTTCTCGTTTTGGGCGGTGGTGAACGAGCGAGTAAAGGACAGAGTTCTCGCATATCAGCATCATTCCCCTTCCAGTTCGATCCCTCAAGTGTAGTCTGTGTGCTCCTTGCATCTCTCCACAACAACATGGGTGCGTATTCTTGGAATGTGTGTACCCTGTTTGGCGTTTTCTTCCATAGCAAATGGCTATAAGATAAACAATGCTTTTACATGTACCTTCTCTCGCTCTTACATAGCGGCGAGAGATCTGCCAATTCTTTCTGCTCATTAAAGCTTGGCAACATGTCATAATGTCTCTGTTATGCTACGTAGAACCAGGATAACGCTAGTGAAATCCTTCTACTATCCTGCAAGCATAGTAGCACTGAAATACACACTTGCATAGATACCGAATCGTTCCTGTACATCCACTTTCACCAATTGAAACACCTCTCAAACCGCGCTACAAGCCAAAACTGCTTTTTTTATTGCGCCAGATAACGTAGCGGTTTGCGCCAGATAACGTAGCGGTTTGCGCCAGATAACGTAGCGTCTCTCCTAGTACTTTTTCTGAAAAAATGTCCGTTCTGGATAGATGCCCTTTCGTCATGCTTCTTACCATCAGACCGTTTTCTGAATCGAAATCGGGTTATTATCACTCCTTTATCAAAGGTTAAAGACAGCAAGAGACATACTGTCGTGCTTTTCTTTCACAAGCACGACCGAAAGAAGACGTGGTATTGTGTCATTCAGGGAAGGTGTTCTAAGCACCTGAAAAAGCGTGTGTTTACCACTTTTCGTTGATCAACTGAATGCGCTAGATAACGTAGCGGGTGGTAAGAAATTCTCACGTTCGTCATGACGTGCAAAGAAACGGAACAGAGCAGCCAATTTAGAAGCGAAATTCGTTGGAAAAACGTTCCCTTAAAGGCAGGCATGACATGCGTGTAAGAAATTACATACGCTAATGCGCCAGATAACGTAGCGGTCTTGAGCCATCCTGATGGCTATGTAGCTCAAATTGCTTGCAGTGCAAGGTATTACAACCCATCCATGAGAGGAAGTTCTTGCATTGAAATGTTTATTCCTCGCTTCCTTGAAGGAGACGGTCAGAAGTAAAAGGTGTAGTGGTCACTTGAATACTTGAGGTAAGCCATGTTTCCAGCCATCGCCGAAGAGGAAGCTTTGGGTTGTCCCTGTGGTACTCCCACGCAGAGATGATTCCATCCGCTTCCAATCGTTTCAGAGCCTTCTCGAAGCGTTGCCGCGTCTTTTCGGGGTCGCGGCGATTCACCGGCAGACTGAGTTCTTCAATCAGCCTACCGATTTCCCTGGTAATCGTTGTACCACCTTTCTCGGCATTCATTCGCATGTGAAACGTAAAGTATCGCGCAAGCCGTTTCTCCCAGAGTTCGTGATATGGGTCGTAGCTCAAAACTTGTTTCAGCAACCAGGCCACTTCACGATTCGCTTCTTGAAGAAAGGGATCGAGCCAAGCACCAAGTTGATAGCGCCAAGCAACAGCGAGTGGGGCACGAGGAGCCACTTCTCCACTTTCTGCCTCAGTATCTCGTTGCAATTCATGCTGATGAATGATATCCATCACGCTGATAAGGCGGCTATCACGTGTGTAGAGGTACTTATCGGGCTTTTCTTGCTGTTTCTTTGAGCGCCTTTTTCTCGATGTTTGGTTGATGTCTTCTTCGATCCACTGTTCTACCCGTATCCAAGTATTACTCATACGAGCAATACAACTTGCAACTCCTGAAAGGTCTTCCTGTCGATGACCTGCCCGTCGGTAGCGCCCATTCACCTTTTTCTTGATAGGTTGAATACCTCGATAATCGAGAATTGATTTGCTGGTAATCCACACACAATCTTTCTCATCGTGTTGCGTTGCAATCGTCTGTGCAATCATCGTAAGCAACACATCACCATCAATGTCAGAGAGGTTGCGTACCTGCTCCCAAAGCGATTGAATGGTTGTGGGATCAAGAGAGGTCTCTGGATCGTCTGGTCGGATGAGGACCTGTGTCGTTCCAGCCTCTTTTTCATGGGTATAGGTAGGCAAACTGGTACTCACTGATGGTTTCCATTGGCTTGCACCGCTTTGTGCATTGCTGTATGCGGCAATGATCGCCTGTACTGGGTGAGAGGCTATAATGAGCGCTCCATGATCGACAACATATGGTATTACAGGGAGGGTGCGTGGAAGAGGTTGGGTCAGTCCGGTAACTGTCTGATGCAATTTCCAGTACTGCTCTGCAAGGTGCTGTGCTGAACGATGTAAGGCTTGCTGCTGTGGTTGCTCTGCTTTGGCGTAGTAGTCTGAAAAATCTAACAAACTCACTTCCGCTGGTGCATCAACAAACTCAACTTTCAATTTTGCCAATGTTTCCTTATACATTATCATCTGATGGACGAGCTCATGCCACAGTGTTTTGCCCTCTTCTCCAAGAAGCCGAAGCGGATAGAAGTGCCAGGTATCCGATCGGCCCCCTGCAATGAGAGCAACTTCACCGACTTCTGGCGGGGGAAGTCGCTCTCCAGGAGTGGCTTGTAGAAGTTTCCATGTTCCCTCTTCCCTCTCGCTTGGTAACACAGGCATTTGATAGCGGTGCTGCGGAACATAGAACGCAAGGATAACAGGCACGCGTTCTGCATGTGCCAGGTCCTCCTGCGCTACCCACGCATCAATGCGCTTTTCACCTCCATTGATGACGTACAGAGGCATGCCAAAGGTACTCACAATGGACAGCAAGCGTTCCTGTTGGTCGGCAATATTCAGAGGGACATAGTGTTCTGCACTCAGTCGTTCCAAGTCTTCTCCAAACGGAAGAATAGGTGGGAACCAGTACCCAATTTCCTGTTCAGTCTCCGTATCCTTTCCCCAAATCATGACTTGACCCGCTGAGAGGGTAAAGAGGTCGCTTACTGATGCTTCATCCTGCCGTTGTTCATTCATGACGTTGCTCCATGGCTGGCATTGTGTGAGATCAATTGTACACACGATGCATACAATTGACCGTTCCAATAGTCAAAAGTCCTTCGCCTTCTAGCATGTACCGCTAGGGAAGAAAAAATGTAATCACCTATTTCGAGGAACGTAGAAAAATTTTAACACACTACGTTCGCAAAAAATATATGCCTTGTTCATGCTTCATCCCCTCAATCAATTCCAATGCGTTGTTACGTTTCTCAATTTCAATTCTGTGAAGGCAATCACTGTTACACTCACAGCTCCTGACTGCATCGGCGGCGTTGTTGGGGGAGTTGCAAAAGTCTTTCAATTCGGCTCGCTGCGTCAGATACTAGTCAGCCTGCTCGGATGGTGTCATATCGCGGAGCGGCTCCCGACTGGGTATAGCATACATACACTCATAGAAACCCAACTTTCACACAGTTTGTTACACCTGATACCTTTCGAGTTTGCCCTTCTACAATCGCGATGGAAGGATCAGGATATCCCTTTCTGCGTTCAGTTGCAAAAAGATACAGGATTGATCGCTGTAGCGTTTGCTCATCACAAACCATAAGGGGTAGAGCAACGTAAGCTAATATGAGGGAAAAGTCGTACACAGGGCACTGCGCGTGACCTTCCCCTTCTCCGTCCTCTGTCTATTGCCACTGGTCCAATACATCGTCATCAATGCTCTCGTTCAGATTCGAGGGAGGGCTATCTTGCTCATGCTCATCCTCTTCATCGAGTTTCTTTGTACTACTGACCACAGCAGCTTTCCCCTGCTGGCCCCTATCAATCGCTGGCATCGGCGAGATCATTGCTAATCCGCCAGGAAGGATGTTGAGCCGATCCAGCAGCTCGTAATACTCGGTGAGCCGCAGGGCGACTAATTTACCCACCTGGTCGTCCATATGATGTGAAACCGCATCCTCGATGAAGCGATCTAACGCCCACGAACCTCGCGTCAAGACGACGCGATTGCAAATGGTCTGATACTTCTCCTTGTTGGTTGCCATATTGCTACTCCTGGGAAGCGACTCCTACTTCGACAGCGACGGCCTGAGCCTTCCCAATGACGACGACTTGCGGTTCTACCTCTGCATCGACGACGACCTTGGCCTTCTCCATCTGCATCTTCTTCAGCAGCTTTCTGGCTGCTAGCGTCGCATACCCGATGGCATTGGCGAAGGTCGGGTCCTCATGCTGCATGACATGTCCGATGCGATTTTTGATCGCATCAAAGAAGTAAAACGCACCCCCGCCAATCAGCAGGATGGGCACGAAACGTGCGATCCCATCACCCCAGATCGCGCTGATAAATCCCACGATATCCTCGGCAATGCTTGCCACCGCTTCCTCGACCATGTTTTGCAGTTCCTCGACGGCAACGAGTGTCCCAAAGGCTGCAATCTGCGGGAAGTGTTTCTTTTTGCCCAACGCAAAGGTACGCATCGTATCACGGGCTTCCTTGTCCGTGAGTGGCCGCTTATACGTGCCGAGGAAGGTCTTCTTGAGAATTTTGGTGGCACTCTCCACAGCCACTGGCGTCCCTTTGCAAAAATCATCAAGCGGCGTCGCCCCAAGTTGAGCGTAGAGATCAGTGGTTCCCCCACCAATGTCGATGACGGCGGCCTCGCTCGTTTTGCTCAAGCTAGGGTACGTGATGAGTGCTCCCGCGCCTTCCATGACAATCGCTGCAACCTCGATGTGTGCAATACGCCACAACTGCCCACCATCGACAGTAAACGTATGAGTCCCACTGAGACGCGCCTTAATAGCATCGCGCAAGGTGGGATAGTCCAGGTAGTATCCGGCGGGCAAGCCTGCGACCACGTACAGTCCATACTCTTTGTCACTCTGCATCAGGGCCGAGCTTGCCAGCAACCCACGCAACGCATAGCTACTGGCGTAGCGGTGGTAGTCACCACGACCCGTCCACGGATCGCCTTTTTGGGTCAGCGCAAGATGCCCAAAGGCGAAGGACATCGACTCGCCCTGCAGTTGGACAATAATTTTCTCCGGCTCCATCACGGCTGGTGGAGCGTTCGGGTCGTCCACCGCGACAACCAACGGAGCAACAGGTCCTTTCGTTTTCGCTTTGCTCTTGCCCTGCTCCACCTCTTCACCGCTCTCCAGTGAGGCAAGGCTCTGCATGGTCGTCGTGTCAACTCTGACAAAGGCGGTTGGAGTGGTGAAACGAATTTGTTTCCCTTTGCTAATCATTACTGCGTCCGTCTCCGTGTTGCCGAAGTCCCACCCAAATGCATACGTTCTCATCGCTTCGTCTCTTTCCTCTAAAAAGTTCATACTTTCGTCCTCATACTGAGGGTTGCACTAGTGCGCTCTTTCGTCACACTTGTACGCACTATCATGCAGAAATCGTTCGTCAGCCACCTTCCACCCCTCCAACGTGCGCGATAGTGCGTACTATCGCGCACTATCGTTACACTAGTGCAACCCTGCGCCAACACACGGAATCTGGTCCAAAAAGGTGGTCTAGGCTTCCGTGACTTTTTGCTCTACTCCCTACAAAAACTTTCTCATCGAACAGAAGGATTGTGGTAAGCAGCGCGTCTGTGCATCTGCTCTTGCTCGCGTCATCGCGGTTCCACTTGCCCTCGCTACTGCACCCAATAATAAAAGCAATGTGCGTTGCCTCCGGTCTGATCGCCCTCAGTCACGACGTACCGACATCGCTTGATCGCATGACAGGCAATGGTGCGGGCCTGTTCCCGGTCGGCGGCACCTCGTACTTCGAGGAGTGCCACCTGTCCACCTGCAAAGGTCAGCGTAAAGGTATGCCGATTGTTGGCATGGACTCTCGCCCAGCATCGCGCTAGCTCGGCCTGCACTTGTGCAAGTTCGGTCTGCATCGTAGCGATCTCGCCTCGCAGTCGCGCTCGTTCTTCCTCCTGGCGCGTCGTCAGCATCGTGAGCGTAGTCATCGTTGCACCTCCTTCTCTAGGTCTGCTGGTCCGTTGATTTCCAGCACCGCTCGTGCTTTGTGTTTCTCCTCCATCAGCCACAGCGCGTGCAGGTTCTGAATGGTCCGTAGATGTATTCGAGAGAGTGTGGCATCACAGAGGGGAATGAGCACCGCCGCCTCACGAATGAAGTACGCAAGGCCGCTGATCGCCTCATCCGGCGTCAGATACACTACTTCCTCCTGGTCTTCAAAAATGAGCAGTCCTTCGGTTGCACTGAGCGAGTGATAGACGCGTGCAATCCATCGCCCATCGTAGGGACTGAGCAACGGAATGGCCTCTGCTTTCAAGACAAAGTCGGGTGGAAGCTGTGGTGGTGGGATTGGATCCACCTGCTCGTCCTGTTGCCATACCGGAATCTTACTGAGTGTTGTCATTGCGTGCCTCCATCTCTCTGCCTGAATCGGTGTCGCTCGTCAAGGTGACGTAGCCGGTGATCTCGTCCTCGTGTCGAACGGCGTCCAGCAATCGTGAAGGAAACCCTTCGGCAGAGGGGACGGCAATGATCAGAAAACCATCCTGGCCTTTGCACAGCACGCCATACTTCAGCACACGCGCTGTACTCTGCTCTGCTTCAAGTAGCGTCGTCACCTCCTCGACAAGCTGCTTCACCACGCGTGGTATGCAGGTAAGAAAAAGCATATTACTGTTCATAGCTCGGCTCCCATCTTCGTGTCCCTTGACTTGGAGGGCGACCTACGATGCCATCGCCTAAAAGGATACCCACCGGCCCTGGCCGTCGAAGTCGATGTGTCGGCGACTCTGGTCGTGGAAGATGAAGGCAGCTTTCTCCTCCTCCTCCTCCTCCTTCTCCCTCTCCCTCATCCTCATCCTCATCGAGTTCCCCTTCTTCGTCTTCATCCTCATTGGGGGGATACACCTGCTCGTCCTCGCTGTCCTCATCATCACCAGTGCGGTGGGGTGAAGCAGTAGGAAGCAGGTCGTCCTGCTCCTGGTCCATGTCGTCGGTGTCACAGGTGAGCGCGTCGGTCTGTGCCTGGATCGCGTTGGTCAGGATGGTTAACGTCGTCTGAATACCTTGCAGTTCAGCACGGAGAATGGTGCGGGCGATGGTCTGCACTGCTTGCATATCTATCGGCTGCTGTGGGCCTTGCTGGGGAGGCTGCGCGGCTCGGAGCGTCTGGAACTCGGCGCGTACCACCTCTTGTATCACCTGCCGCACCGCTTGCAGATCGACAGCAGGTTGCTGTGCTGGTTGCACTACGGGTTGCTGCTTTTGTGGTTGCGGTTTGCTCTGTGCTGCAAGCTTTTCCTCCTGGCGGCGCACTGTCTCTGAAATGCCCATTACTGCACCTCCGTCGTTGTCGTCTCGGTGGGCGCATAGACAAGCCGGACATGCAGCATCGGGGCTTGCTCCCACTCAGTGCGGGCCGCGATGATAGCGTCAAAGGTCGCTCGGTCCACCGCACGCAACGCTTCCAACACCCGTTGCCGCTGTCGAAGGTGCTTCTCTTCCAGCGAACGGCAGACACTACTATAAGAGGTCATCAGAATCCCTGCCTCCTCTATCGCCGCCTCAATGGAACGCAAAGAAGACGTATAGGCAATCGAGGTAGCCGCCACAACGAGAGGAACGGGTGCGGCTTGACTACTCTGCTCACGCTCGAACAACTGCAAGCATGTTCGTGTCGCGGTGCGGAGTGTTGCAAGGGCGTGCGTTTTCGCCTGCCAATAGTCGGCCCAGCGTGGCGTCCCATCTCGCTCCAGGTCAATGACCGTGGCCGAGATCGGCTTGAGGGCCTGCTCAAGAGCGATGTATCGCTCTTCGGTCTGTGCGAGAAATGTGTCGAGTACATCAGAGGCGTCTGTCACCCAGTAGCCTCCACGTTTAGCAATCATTGAATACCTCCTGTCGCTCTTGACTCATGAGGGCTGCAAGCTGACTGGTAGCATCCTCAAATGTCGCGAGGAGACGCGGGAACAGCGACCGGATGTGCAAGTGCAACTCGACGCGCTGGAGAGTAACAGCCTGACAGATCGGCGCGAACATCGCAATCGTGACGATGGCTTCTGCCAGCAGGTGGTCCAGGTGTGAGAGGATACAGAGACATCCATAGGGCCGAAGGCGTTGTGTCGTCGCCGGTTCGAGCGTGTCGAGAAACACTTCCATCTGGCACACGCGCTGCCGGAGGTTCTCAAGCTCCTCTATCGCGGCCTCACATTGTAGTGGCCACATCACCGCCTGATCTCGGAAGCAGGTCGCGGTATTGCTCAGGGTGCGCCGCCGACTGGCGACGCTCCAATACTTGCGAGTTACCTGCTGGCGAAAGGGAATCGGACGACGGAGCGGCTGCGGCTGGAAGGTGGAAGTGAGGGTTTGTACCTCTTCTCTGAGTGCAATCATCGCGTGGCTACCTCCAGTTCGTCCAACCAGCCATTGATGGCACTCTTCATGCCACGATACTCCACCCAGGTCAGGACCGTCGGCGTCTCGATCACATCCTGTTCGGGAAGCAGACCCAGAAGTGCCTCCACCATCTGTGTGGCGCACGAGTCGCACACAATCACGGTTCCATCTGGGTTGGTTTTGCATTGGCACATTATTGGCCTCCTGTCTGGAGCTTCAAATTGCCTTTGCCGTCATTGAGAAAGACAAGCGGCTGAGAGGAGTAGCGGGTGAATGGAAAGACGAAGGTGCTGCTATAGACGGTGACGGTGACGGTGTTGTGTGTGTCTACCTGTAACTCAACCACTGCATTGAGAGGGTCGGGAAAATCCAATGCAACCAGGTTAGGACCAGCGATAAGCTGCGTCTTTTGTGGATTGCCTGCGGTCAGCTTGAGAATCTCCACATGCCCGTCGTTGTTGAACGCAATCAATTTCGTTGGATGCTCTTGACTATCGCCACCACCAAAAACGCCACTGACCATGTTGCCATGCGTCGGGCCGTAGGTGCCCGGATCAGTGACATGCGTTACCCAGAGGCTTGCGCCTGCTGTGGTTGCAACCCAGGCAAGCCAGAGCGCGAGAATGGTTAGCCCTACTCCAAATGCAAGTGCTTTTCCATGTCCTTGAGTATTTTGGGGTGGCAACTTGCGTGTTGGTTGCACCTTCTCATCACGCAACCTTCTGACGCTGGGTGCAACCTCGACATCAGTGTTGGTGTCAATGGTTCTTCGTTGCTGCTGCTGATACGCCGATGTGGTACGGCGTGATTGCGGTTGCTCTTGCGTGCGGCGCGGCACGTTCGTCGTCGGCTCGGCATCGGCATAGTCGATGGTACGTCTCACGAGCGGCTGCCCAGAGGTGCGGTTCGTCCGTTGCACTGGTTTGCGAGTCAGAGTCGCGACATCTGCTTGTGCCTGCCCATTGCCGACAGGTCTATAGCGCAACTGAGAGCCAGATTTTTGCATCGCTTCGAGAATGTCTCTGTCACTCACATTACACCCCCTTCGCTGAGAAGGTCGAGGGTGGCGTAAGCACGCTGCTCGCGGAGAGGGAGTCGAGGTTTCGTTCCGTTACGCTTGTCGTTACCGACAAGTAACTGGGTGATGCGCTGCCGGAGCAAATAGGCTTCGGCTTCCACGACGGCGGCTCGTGGCTCGTCGTCGTCTGGTCTTGAAATGGACGGCGCAACGGTGATGATATTCCCGTTCCCACTGCCGCCTACTTGTGTTGGGGGCGTTCGTTGCTGCTCCTCATGTCCAATAGGACTAATTGTTAGTGTCAACATGCTTCAAGCTCCTTGTGCTTGACGCTAGACATCTATGCAGGCATATAATGCCTGCGAGAGTCTAGGTACTAGTCTAGTAAAACAGCCGGTTTAGACTCTTAATCGCTAGTGCGTGTGTTAGCGCACACGCACCAGTGCCCTGACTTGACCTCCTCTTAGTTTCATCGACAAGAGATTCTTCTCTTACAAGATGTTACAATTTTCTTACATAACATCTTAAAGAAATATATCTAATCTTACAACACTATAAAAGATGCTCAAATTTCTTTGAAACACTTTACATCAAAGAGATTACATGCTATTATCTTCTTTGTCAATAGGTTTATCACCCAATTTGATAAATATAAGCAAAAAACAAAGATACTCAATAGAAAGGTAACATGCTATAATATGTTAATGACTGTTATAGATTCTAGGGATGAGATTGTAATGAATTCACATGCTTCAAAGATAGCACCTAAACGCCGTGGGAAATCTGCGCCAGATGAGACGCTATATACAGCATCAGAGGCAGCCCAAAGACTTGGTGTTCATAATTCAACTTTTCAGAATTATGTGCGTGCTAAAAAAGTACGTAAAGTTGTTCCAGAGGGTAAAAAAGAAGGATTTTATCCAAAGGAAGACATAGAGAAGTTAGCTGACGAATTGCAGAAACAGCCAACCAGAAAACGTAAGCAACGAAAGCAGCAAGTTTTAACAAATCAAACAAAAGATATAGAGGGAGCCGCAACTGATTGGATACACTACGAAGATGAACTAAACGCATACAACCTTGATTGCGAACTGTACGGCTTTGAGAATTCGGTATCACCTAATATCACTTGGACGTGGTGGCAAAAGAATCCTCACGCATGCAGAATTCTCTATAATAAAAGGGATCGTAATGATTTTTGGGGTTTACTCTCCATTATACCAATGGAAGAGGAAATTATTATGAGACTGCTTCGCAATGAGATGAGCGAAAGAGATATTCTCCCAGGGCATGTCCTTGAATATAAATCGGGGCAACACTACTCGTGCTATGTAGCTGCAGTTTCAATGATGCCAGAGCATAAACATTCATTTGCTATGTTGTTGCATAGCATAATGCAATTTTGGCTCGAAAATCCAGATATCTATATTGATAGACTTTTTGCATTTGCTCTAGGCGATGATGGTATGCAACTCATCAGAAAGATGTTTTTCTGGCCGAGAAGAGATATATCTGATAATGCATGGGAGCTTGATTTTTCAGTCTTAAATCCAAACAAGGCGATTGAAGAGTTTAGAAAACGTCTTCAAGATGCTCGTGCAGGCAAAAAGGTTAGCAGCTCACTTTCTCCTCAGTCACTTGCTGCTGTAACTATTCAGAACGAGACGCCGATATTAGTTACTTTAGAGCCAGCTTTAGTAAAAGACGTTCCATTGGTAATGGAAATAAGTAAGGCAATATATGGTAGTTCAGGAACGCCTCTGGAACGCCGTGTCGAATGGTTAGAGAAGAATCCTGAATACCTGTATGTAGTTCGGCAACAAAATGACCAAGTAATAGGTTATGCATCAATTATGCCACTTGAACTGGAACAAATTCGGGGTATTCTGAACGAACAAATACATCCTGGTGACGTAACAGCAGATCAGCTCAAAGAATTTAAGCCTGGACAGCCAATAGATATCTACATTGCCTCACTTGCAGTAAGGCCCGGCCTTCCTGAAAAAGTCTCAACCAGATGTGGTTTCGAGCTTGTTAAGCACCTCATAGATTTCTTTGTCGATCTAGGCCACAGAAATATATCTATCCGAGGTATCTATGGTCGAAGCCGTACAGCTGATGGAATTAAAATGCTTACTCGATTAGGTTTCACCGAAATTGAGTCAACATCATCTAATTCGCATAGGCATTTTATGGTTGATGTAGATAAATCAGGGTTACATTTTATAAAACAGTACAAAGAGGCACTGTATGAAAGACAGAAATAGTAAAGCAAAAGGAGATTCTGTGTCACTATATGAAAGGCTAAAGTATTTACTTGTGACATGGCTCAATGTGAATGAGGATCAAGTCGTTCCAGAAGCATCCCTTATCGAAGACTTCGGAGCGGATTCACTCGCTCTTGTTGAGCTTGTAATGTCAATAGAAGATGAGTTCAACTTCAGGATACCTTCCGAAGATGTGCAATATATTAATACCGTTCAAGACATGCAAGAATATATAGAGAAGCGCATCGCCTCTGTTAAATAGCATACTCGCCATTGCCCGAAAGTGATTTCGTATATCTCATATAAGTCCAATAAGTATTAAGAGCAAGTGAAAGTATTTATTCTCACTTGCTCACTTACCTTTAGGGGAAAGAGATGACTACCTGTATAGATCAAGACATAGTGTCACACGTTGAACACTATGTAACCACAACCCATCGCCAGCTTCGCGTCCCTGGTCTTGCGATAGCCATTGTGCAAGATGGCACTGTCGTCTACCAGCATGGCCTCGGTGAAGCGGCTCCTGGTCGGCCCACAACTCCTTCGACACCTTTCATTCTCGGTTCCTTGAGTAAGTCCTTTACCGCGCTTGCGGTCATGCAACTCGTCGAGGCTGGTAAACTTGCCCTAGATGCTCCAGTGCAACGATACATCCCCTGGTTTCATGTCGAAGGTAATCCAGCATCAGTAGGCGGCGATCTCCTCTCTGCTCACATTACTATTCGGCATTTGCTCTGTCATACCTCCGGTATCTCACGCTATGAGGGACGCAAACTGCTCAGTAGTTCCAACAGTCGAACACTTCAAGAGGCAGTACGCGATCTTCACAATGGCGTGACGCACCTCGTTGGAAGCATTTTCCAATATTCCAACACCAACTACACCATCCTCGGCTATCTTATTGAAGTTGTTTCCGGTCTGTCCTATGAGGAGTACCTGCAACAGCATATCTTTTCTCCGCTTAACATGCAGCAAAGTTTCACCGATGAGCAGCAGGCGATCCAACATGGACTCGCACAGGGCTATCGGTGGTGGTTCGGATTTCCTTTCCCCTATCAAGCACCGTATCTCATAGAGGCGGTTCCAGCAGCGTTTGTGGTCTCTACTGCAGAGGATATGGCGAAGTATTTGATTGCGTGTCTCGATGCGGGCACGTCCAATGGTGCGCTGCTCTCACATCGGGGATTTAACGAGATGTATGCTCCTCAAGGTCTTACGAAGCGTGACGACAACTTCAATTATGGGCTTGGCTGGCGCACTGGTAGGTATGCAGGTGAGGAGATGCTCCGACATGGTGGCGAGGTCTCGAACTTTCGTGCTGATATGGTACTGCTTCCCCAACGCAACCTCGGCGTGGTTGTATTGGCGAATTGCAACAATGGTCTCATTGCACAGCTTGGCTTGGACCAAATTGCCATGAATGTGGTTCGGTTGCTACTCGGTCAACCATTGCCTCGAAAGAAACTCACCTTTCGCGGCTTCTATGCCCTGGTTGATCTCCTGGTTGTCGTACTCTCGCTACTGCAAGTCGGCTCACTGGTGCAACTCCTGCACTCGTCATTGACATGTCGTCGGCCTGCACGCTTTGGATTTGGCTCGCTCTTAGCGATACTTGGCGACGTGATCGGCCCAATGGTGCTGCTCTGGAAATTGCCAAAGTGGGCGGATATGCCCTGGCGTGGGTTGTTCAAATATGTGCCAGGCGTGTCGCGGTGGATTGTAGGAGTGACATCACTTTCATTCCTCAAATGTTTCGTGCGACTGTTTCAGTTCTTCTATCGTTAGTAGTTTCTAAAACATTTGTTTTCGCAAGTCAACTGAGGGCGTTATACCCTCGGTTGGTGTCAGTAATTTCTATTTGCTACCGATGTCACCTTATGGGACATTGTAAGGAGAGGTGATACATGGATGAAAGTTCTTCGGTCGTCCTGGTTCCCACTGTTGTTCAAGAGATTATATTCTACGAAGATTTGTTACCTGTTGCGCTGATAGAGGATAAGGCATATGTCGCTTTACGCCCAATCGCTGATTACCTTGAGGTTGATTGGAGCGGGCAACGTCAACGGCTGCAACGTGATGAGGTGCTTCATCGCCATAGCTCTCCTATTACTATGACCGGTGCTGATGGTAAGAAGAGAGAAATGTTGTGCTTGGAGCTTGAGTATTTACCAGGCTGGTTATTTGGGATCAGCCCGAGTCGTGTTAAGCCAGAAATTGCACCGAAGTTGGTAAGATATAGGGAAGAATGTTTTAAGGTACTCTGGCGTGCATTCCAGGCGGATTTGCCGCATGCTCCTTCTCCGACACCAACTTCCTCTACAGCCCTTACGCAAGTTCGTGACCTCGCGCTTGCGGTGGCACAAATGGCGGAACAACAAATAGAACTACAAGGGCAAGTCATTACAGTCAATGCACGAGTAGACCGCGCTGCGGTTGTCGTAGGTGATCTGCAACGTCGGCTTTCCTCCGTTGAACATCGTATGTTGCCGTCTGCTGTAATTTCAGAAGAACAAGCAGCAGAGATTTCTACAACGGTCAAGGCACTTGCTGAACTGATGGCGGGCAAGGATGCAGGGAAGAATCACTATCAAGGGATATTTGGAGAACTCTATCGTCGCTTTGGAATCAGTAGTTACAAGCTTATCAGGCAAGAAGACTACCAACAGGTTCTGACCTTCTTATCTGATTGGCGCACGTCCCTCTAGCACAAGCAGTAATTGATTCGTTCCTAACGATGCTCAACCTAAGTGGTTGTCTTACACTCTAAAAAAGGTTATGCGTAGCATGTTGTGATTTGACAATCTAAATGTCCCGGCTACTGACGCATAAGCTGTCCAGCCGCTGGCCTGTAGAGCCAGTTGAGAGCCATTGCTGAAAGTAATATTGACCAGCTTTTGACGTATTTATGCGACTGTGGCGCAATTTTTGACAGAGTTCCTGTCCATTGGTCCATTCATGCAGAAATGAGCCATTTTGTTCGTCTCCGCATGGACTACGAGGACAGTAATTGGTTCAAGCCGGATGGTATATGGTTCAAAGTGGCAAAAAGACGGTTTGTAGTCGAGAAAGAACACGCAACTGAATGATTCCCTCTCGAATCATTGACATAGCTCTACTGTCTCAAGTGGCTTATCAGGCCAATGAACTACTTTGCCGTTTTGACCCATAAGATGTCCAGCCCTGCCATTGACCGATAAAATGACAGGTTCGGACAAAACGATTGTCAAACCACACATGTTCTACGTATGACCTTTCACTTAGAAGTGGGCTTGTATGTTGCAACATACAACCTAGACAAGCAACTGGCGTAGCTCCTCTATCCATTGTTCTACATGTGTATGGATCAACCGCTTCTCTTGCTGTGTCATGAGCGCATAGTCTTCTTTCTGATGGTCCACCAGCTTTTTGACTTGTCCGTCATACTTCTTGAGGACTTTCATTCGTTTCGCAAGCTTTAGTTCTGGCGATCCATTCTGTTCTTCATGCTCTTCATCTTGTGGCTGGATCGCTTTTTGTGCTTGAAGTCTCCGAAAGTTCCGTACAATTTCAATGATGTCATCCTGGTTATATATCTTTTTACGGACATCATTCAGTAACTCAGCGCGGCTTGCATCATCTTCTATTCGCCGCAGTTCGTCAATGATGCGGAGGGGGATGCTAGGATCGTCTTGAACCACCTGTTGCAGTTCTGGCTGTGCCTTGAGAAGATTTAAGTGCAACTGCACAGTATCTTTATTTTTATGCACTTGCTCCGCTAACAGTCGTATCGTTGTTTCTCCTTCACCTCCCAGTTCTGTTCGCAGTGAATCGTACGCCATTGCTCGTTCATAGGCAGTGAGCTGCTGGTGTTGCTCATTTTCTGCAAGTGCTATTCGTAACAATTCCGCATCACTACAAATGCGAATTTGCGCTGGAATGGTAGGCCAGTGCAGAATATCGCGGCATGCTCGTGTTCTTCGTTCACCGCAAATAATCTCAAGATAGCCGTCTTCCGTCAGTGATTGACGCACGACAATCTCTTCAATGAGTCCATTCTGTTCGATGTCATCGGCAAGCTCTTGTAGTGCTACTGGATCAAAATGTTTTCGAGGTTGACGTGGATTTGGTCGCAGTCGCTCTACTGGTATCTCTGCATGTTCGCGACTGCTGTCTTGGAGAATAGAATCGGTCAATGCGATATTACTTGCTTTTGGAACAACAAAATCGGTTGCATCCATTTTGCCAAACTTTGGCTTTGCCATTACTTTTCCTCCTCCTAAATATGTGCCTGCTCATACTGTTCCACAAGGGTATTGTAGTGACCAATGGCCTTTTCTACACCAAGCCCTTCAGTTCGCTGCAAGAGTTCAATATAGCACTGCCATTCTTCAATAGCAGAGACATATTCTCCCTTCACTCTTTTTCGTGAGGTCATGACAGTAGATCGTATATTTGTTTGCGTACTATATTCCTTGCTTTCACTCACAGTGTGCTTAAAACATTGAAGCTGCAAGCCTTCTAGTTGCTGGGCAGCACGCAATTTCCTACCCTGGCGGTATCCATCACGAGTCTCTTGAAATAAAGTATTTACAGCCGGAATAACCTCTTCTTGTGTCATTCTCATAGCGTCACGATGGGCAGCATAGCGGATGCGTGAAAAAACAACCCCTGCAATCTGAAAACGCTCATTTACCGTTCTCGCTCGCATTAAAAACTGAGCGAGCATAATCATTCCTTGTAGAGACCAATTTTCCGGTGTTGAAGGGATAACGATATCCGTTGCCGCGTATACAGCTAACTTAGGAAAGACACTACTAATATCAGGATTCGTATCTATATGAAACTCATCATATAAATCTTCTGCCTCATCAAGCATTTGGCTAAAGAGTAATCCCCAATTCCCACGCTGAATCAATGCATATTCCGCGCCATCACATTGATCAGGATTCATTGGGAGCAAATCAGGGCCTCTCACCGCTTCTTCGAGAGAAGTAAGGCGCAACTTGTTCATTTTCTGCTCATCATGTGGATCAAAAAATATTCCTGACTTTGGATCATAGTAGGTTGGACGAATTGCCTCGTCAAGAGATGATTCCCCTTGCATTACTGTATAGCCAGTATGCTCTATGTTCATTGGTGTATAGCCAAATGCATAGGTGACATTTCCCTGTGCATGGTCCCAATCAACTGCGAGAACCCGTTTTCCACTTTGTGCGCCAGCGATTGAGTCATTCAGTACTTTGGTAGATTTGTAGGGTAGGAACCCGCCGCCTTGCTGTATCGCTACAGCAGGTTTGCGTGAACCCCCCTCCGAACCGGACGTACACCTTTCAATGTATCCGGCTCTCCAGCCATTCCTAGTTCTCATTTTTTACC
>JAABUQ010003069.1_pt1 | contig 31462 bp, 25 predicted proteins | sample 5560001 | NCBI WGS metagenome assembly JAABUQ01 (sample SAMN10711888, study PRJNA513371) | rock metagenome | isolation source: Antarctica rocks | place: Antarctica: Victoria Land, Finger Mt nord | collected 2015-12-18 | reverse complement strand
GGCCCGGCGGGGGCGGCTGGCCACCGCCGGCGTCCTGGCCGCCCTGGCCGGGCTCACGGCCGGGCCGCCGGTCGTAGCGCCGGCGCTGGGGGCCGCCGCTGGCCCCTGCCCCGGCGCCAGCGTCTGTCCGTACACGGCGGTGGGGTTGATCGGCCCGCGCGCCGAGGGGGTGCTGCGCTTCCCCGAGGCGGTCGCCATCGATCCCCAGGGCAGCGTCTATGTCGCCGACCAGCTGAGCTTCGCGGTGCAGAAGTTCACCGCCACGGGTCAGCTGCTGAGCGAGTGGGGCTCATTCGGCGCCGGCCCGAGCCAGTTCGGACCGATCGGCGGCCTGGCCACCGACGGCGCGGGCGACGTCTACGTGGTCGACAGTGGCCATGACCGCATCCAGAAGTTCGACGGTCAGGGCCACTACATCCTCAGCTGGGGACACCGGGGGACCGGGTTGGGGCAGTTTCATTTCGGCTCCACCCGCAAGCCGTCCCTCCCTCCGGGTGGGGGCATCGCGGTCAGCGGCTCCTATGTTTTCGTGGCCGACACGCTCAACGACCGCATCGAGCGCTTCAACCTGGACGGCACAGGCGCGCTTGCCTTCGGCGCGCCCGGCCGCGGCCCCGGCCAGCTGGCCCAGCCGCGCGGCCTGGCCGCCAACGCCTCCGAGCTGCTGGTGGCCGACGACGACAACCACCGCATCGATCGCTTCGACCTAGACGGCCACTACCAGGCGTCCTCAGGGTCGATGGGCGCCGGCCCGGGTCAGTTCGCCTTCCCCTACGGCGTGACCCTGGATGCCGCCGCCAACGCCTACGTGGCCGACAACAACAACGCGCGCATCGTCAAGCTGGACCCGGCGCTGGCCTACGCGGGGCAGTGGGGATCGCCCGGCTCAGCGCCGGGACAGCTGCAGTACCCGCGGGCGTTGAGCAGCGATGCAGCGGGGAACGTGTTCGTGGCCGACACCGCCAATGACCGCATCCAGGTCTTCTCCTCGTCGGGGACCTTGGAGCGCCTGTGGGGCATGTCCGGCCGCGGAGACGGCGTGCTCACGGCCCCTCGGGGCCTGACCAGCGACCCGACCGGACGGCTGTTCGTGTCGGACACGGTGGACGACCGCCTCGAGTTGTTCGCGCCCGGCACGGTGTCCACGACGCCCGCGAGCAACGCCTACCTGGGCGCGTTCTACGGCCCTGCCGATCACCTGAGCGACCCCCTGGGCCTGGGGCTGGACCCGCGCGGACTGATCTACGTGGCCGACAGCGCCGACCAGCGCCTGGTGCGCCTGTCGGGCACCGGTGCCTCGGCGCCGGGGTTCGGCGGTACCGCCACGGGCCTGCACGATCCGAGCGCGGCGGCCGTGGACGCCGCCGGCAACGTCTACGTGGCCGACACGGGCGCAGACCAGGTGCTCGAGCTTGCGCCCAACGGACATGAGCTGGCGCGCTGGGGGACGTCCGGCAGCGGTCCGGGTCAGTTCGATCGGCCCAGCGCGATTGCTCTCGACGCCACCGGCGACGTGTACGTGGCCGACACGGGCAACCGCCGCGTACAGCGCTTCGCCGGCGATGGCACCTTTCAGACGCAGTGGGGAGCCCAGCGCCTGCAGGCACCCGGTGGCCTGGCCCTGGACGGCCAGGGCCAGGTGTACGTCAGCGACAGCCAGGCCGACCGCGTGGACGTGTTCACCGGCGACGGGCGTTACGAGCGCGGCTGGGGACAGCCGGGCGTCGGGCCGGGCGAGCTGATCGGTCCCACGGCGATCACCGTCGACTGCGCCGGCGCGGTCTACGTGGCCGACACCGACAACAACCGCGTGCAGCGCTTCGACTCGGCCGCCACCGGCGTACCCGGCGGCTGCACCGCGCCGGGCAGCTGGCCGCCGAGCGCCGCGGTGACTCCGCGCCTGAGCGTCAGGTTGGTCCGGCGCCGCGGCGTGCTCAGCCAGCGCGAGCTGGTGCTGCGTGTGCGCTGTGACCGGCCCTGCCGCGTGCTGGCCGCGGGCCGGCTGAAGGCCCGCGGGGCCGGCCACGCGGTCAGGCTGCATTCGCTCTCACGAGCCCTCACGCGCGCGCGCACCGCGGTCCTGCACCTGCGCCTGAGCACGCGCCGGATGCGCGTGCTGCGCCGCTCGCTGGGCCACCACCGACGCCTGCTCGCGATGGTGACGGTGACGGCCGCCGCTCCCGCCGGAGGCCGCCGCAGCGTACGGCTGCGGGTCGGCGTCGGGCGCTAGGGCGCGGCCCGGGCGCTAGGGCCGCGGGCGCTACGGCGAGCGTGCGGACAGCAGGCGGCGCAGGGTCACGAAGCGATAGCCCCGCGCGCGCAGCGCCGGGATGATGGTGGTCATCGCCGCCGCGGTGGCCGGCGTGTTGGGCGCTCCCACGCAGTGGGCCACGACGATGGAGCCGGGCTGCACACCGGCGAGCACCGCGCGCACGATGGGAGCGGGATCGGGCTGGAAGGCGTCACCGGACACGACGTCCCACCCGACCGGACGCTCACCGTAGGACGCCACGAGGCGTACGTCCGCCTGCGTCTGACAGCCGCCCGGGAAGCGAAAGTAACGAGGTACCACGCCGGCCACGTGCTCGATCGTGGCGCGCGCCGCGGCGATCTCCTGACGCTTGGAGGGCTGGCCGGACACGGTCGGCAGGCCGTAGCACGGGGTCAGGAAGCCGGCATGGTCCAGCGAGTGGTTCTCCAGCTCGAACAGCTGGTCGCGTGCCAGGCCCCGCACGATCTCGGGGTACTGCCGCGTCCACAGGCCGGTCAGGAAGATGGTCGCGGGCGTCCGGGTGGCGCGCAGCTCGGCAAACAGGGCAGCGTCATACCAACCTCGTACCCGCCCCGAGCGCAGCATGGCACGCATGCCCCGCGTCATGTCCGCGTCGAAGGTCAGCGCCACCCAGCGACGTGTTCGCGGGCCGTGCTTGATGATCGACGCAGGCACCGGCCCATGGACGCCGGCCCCGGTCGTCGGCGCGTCCCCGGCCAGGGACGGGTCTGCTCTTCCCACGGCTGACGCACCGGGCGCGGGAGCGCCTGCCGTCGACGCTCGCTGGCCGACCCCGCCCCCCGCGCACCCGGCGAGCGCGAGCGCCGCGGCCACGACTGCGGGCAGGGGCTGACGGAGGCGCTCCCGGAAGCCCTTCAAGCCACCTCGATCTGTCCCGTGCGCTCGACCCCCTGCCAGCTCAGGCGCGTGCCCAGCAGCGCCGAGATGATCGCGTCGTAGACCACGAGGTACATGATCTGGCGATGCACCACCTGCTGCAGGGGCAGCGCCCACAGGTCGCGATGTGACTCGCCGTCGAAGGTGAAGGCAAACCAGGCCAGCGTCAGCTGAAACAGGTTGAAGGCCAGCCAGAAGCCGAGGATCGGCCAGGGATCCAGGAAGAGGATTGAGTAGATGGCGAACAGGTCGATGAGCGGGGCGGCGAGAGGCAGCAGCACCTGGAAGATCGCCATGATGGGGATGGCGCGCGCTCCGATGCGGCCGCGGTCGCGGTGCCACAGCGCATCGCGGTGCTTCCACATCGACTGGATCGTGCCGTAGGCCCAGCGGCTGCGCTGACGGTAGAGACCGCGCAGCGTGCTCGGGGCCTCTGTCCAAGCCCGGGCGCGGTTCTCATAGACAACGTTCCAGCCCGCACGTCCGACGTCGATGGTGATATCGGTGTCCTCGGCCAGGGTCGCGCCGGAGACGCCGCCGATGTCCGCCAGCGCCTCGCGCCGAAACGCACCGATCGCGCCCGGGACCGTCGGCGTGGCTCCGATCACCTCGTACATGCGGCGGTCGAGGTTAAAGCCCATCACGTACTCGATGTGCTGCCAGCGTCCGATCAGGCCCTTGCGGTTGCCCACCTTGGTGTTGCCCGAGATGGCCCCGACGTCCGCCTCGCGAAAGCGCTGCACGAGGTAGGCCAGCGTGAGTGGCTCGAACACGGTGTCCCCGTCGACGGTCACGATGATCTCGTGGCGACTGGCCGTCAGCCCGCGATTCAGCGCGGCCGCCTTGCCCGCGTTGACCTGGCGCAGCAGGCGCACCCGCTCGAGGCCCAGCCCCTCCACGATCTCGGCCGTGCGGTCGGCGGACCCATCGTCGATGACGATCACCTCCAGCTCGCCGCCGTAGTGCGAGCCCGCCAGGGTGCGCACCGCTCGCTCGATCCCGACCTCCTCGTTATAGGCCGGTACGAGGATCGAGACCGGTGGCACGAAGGAGTGGTCCTGGGGCAGCCGTCGCACGCGGCTTAGCTGCACGCGGGCCAGGATGACCCCGATGAGCATGCGCAGGGCCACGACGATGGTGATCAGCTCCACCACGCGGGTCAGCACGCTCGTCACCACCCCGGCGATCGACAGCATCGTGTCAAAGGCGCTGCCGCGCACCCGCTGGGCACCGGAAGCCGGTATCTGCGATTCGGAGGGCGAGATCCCCGCCACCGCCGACGCGGTGGCGAACGAGTATCCGCGCCGGCGCAGCTGGGAGATCAACACGGGCAGCGCCTGCAGGGTCTCGCGGCGCTTGCCGCCGGCGTCGTGCATCTGGACGATGCCTCCGCTCCCGTCGCGCGGCAGGTGGTCGACCACGCTGGCCACGATGCTGCTCACCCCCGGCTGACTCCAGTCCTCGGTGGTGAAGTCCGTCAGGACGATGGCGTAGCCGCGCCGCGCGATCGACGCCCACGCCGATTGCTGCTGGGGCGTGGCCGCGCTGGTCGTCGAGGAGTACGGCGGGCGCATCAGCCGTGGGCGCACCCCGGTCACCCCGGCGATCGCGCTCTCGGTGAGCGATACCTGCAGGGAGCGCTCCCAATCGGGCAGCGCGGCGGGATCGGCGTGGGTGAAGGTGTGGTTGGCCAGCTCGAAGCCGTGGCGGAAGAGCGAGCGAGTGATCGCCGGGTGGCGCACCACCTGGCTGCCCACCTCAAAGAAGGTCGCCGGCGCGTGGTTGGCCAGGAGGATGCGCTCCACCTGCGGCGTCCACGTGGCGTCGGGACCGTCGTCGAAGGTGAGCGCGATGCGCTTGTAGGGCACGGGCTGATGGGAGACCAGTCCGCCGTGTCCGTCGTAGACGAGTACCGCGCGCTGGTGCGCGAGCGGTGCGGCCGTCGCGTTTGACGAGCCATCGCCCGAGGCGCCGACGGTCTTGGTCGTGAAGCCGTCGACCAGCAACAGGATCACCAGCATGCCCAGCAAAAAGGCCAGCAGCGCCCGCCGACCGGCCGCCGCCGGGCGTGCCGGCGCCTGTGACACGCTGGGAGGGTTGCCGACGGCAACCGGCGCTGACGCCGCGGGGGCCGGGCCACGACGCAGGCGTCTGGGCCTCAGGGAGGACATGGTGATCCGATCATGGCGCCCGCGCGCCCGAGCGCCCCTGCGCGTGGCGCCGCCTTAAGCGGTGTGTGGGCATCTCCTAACGCGATCTCGACAGGACTGCGGGCTGAGGGTGCCCCCGGGACACCTTTATCTTGCGTCTCGGGAGTGCCAGCCGCCGATTGGGACGGCCCTAAGCTGTTCGGGTGATCCCCTCCCGCTCGCCGCACGCGGCCCACTCGCCCCACGCAGTCCGCGCGGCCCGTGCGCCCCGCTCCCCGCGCCGGCTCGCGCGGCTGCTGAGCGTCAGCGCCCTGGCCGTCGGCGCGCTCTCGCCGCTGGGTGCGCAGGCCAGCTCCCAGCACGCCACGGCGGGGCACGCCCGACGCGGGCCGGTGACCGAGCCGACTCCCGCTGCCATGCGTTCCCCGGCGCTCGCCAGCGTGGTCGACGTGGACCTGGCCCACCCGCTGGCCGCTGTGCGACCGGACCAGTCACTGGGAGCCGGTGTGGACGGCCAGAGCCAGGGAGACGTGAGGGGCATCTACACGCCGGCCAACGTGGCGGCCATGCGCTCGGCGGGCCTGTCCCCGCTGGCCTACCGCCTGCGCACCGAGCTGGGCGTGGAGGCCTGGCACTGGAATCCGCGGGGAACCTTCAGCGATGCGGCTCACCGACAGGGCTACTGGACCTCTTCAGCGCGCCTCGGGCGTCCCATCATGCTCAGCCACGGCTACCGACTCCCCCGCCGCGGCGACACCATCGACCAGGCCAACAACGACGGCTACTCGCGCCTGGACGATGGCGATGCGCACACCTTCTGGAAGAGCGATCCCTACCTCGACCCGCACTTCACCCGCCAGCCCGAGCAGCGCCACGTCCAGTGGCTGATCGCCGACCTCGGGAGATCGCGGCCGGTAGACGCGCTGCGGCTGAGCTGGGGAGAGCCGTTCGCTCGACGCCTGGTCGTCCAGTGCTGGCGCGGCCAGAACGCAATCGCCATAGACGGAGCCCTGAGCGGGCGCTGGCAGGACTTCCCGCGCGCAGCCGCCACCGGACATCGTGGTCGCCAAGCCCTGCGACTGGCCTCCCGGCCGCTGGCCTGTCGCTTCGTGCGCGTGCGCCTGCTGAGCAGCTCGCACACGGCCCCGGCGCACTCGGTCGACGTGCGCGACCGACTGGGCTTCGCCGTGCGCGAGGTCTCCATCGGCTGGATCGATCACGGGCGCTTTCGCGACGTGGTGCGCCACGCGCCCGCCGCGGACAGACAGACGACCTTCTACGTCTCCTCCACCGATTCATGGCACCGCGCTTCGGACATCGACCCCAACACCGAACAGCCGGGACTTGATCGAATCCTGACCAGCGGCCTGACGGGGGGACAGCCGCTGCTCACGCCCGTGGCGATGATGTACGGCACTCCGCCGGACGCCGCGGCCGAGCTCGCCTACCTGCACGCGCGCCGCGCCCCGGTGCGGCGGGTGGAGATGGGCGAGGAGCCCGACGGCCAGCTCATGCAGCCTGAGGACTACGCCAGCCTGTTCGCGCAGTTCGCGCCGCGGCTGCTGCGCGCCTATCCCGGGGTCTCCCTTGGAGGCCCGGACTTCGCCACCGAGGTGCCCGACTGGCAGACCTGGGCCGACGCCCACGGGCGCACGTCATGGGTCGGGCGCTGGGTGGCCGAACTGCGCTCCGAGCACGCGCTGTCCGACGTGGGCTTCTTCTCCTTCGAGTGGTACCCCTACGACGACGTGTGCGCTGCGGTGGCTCCCAACCTGGCCGGATCGCGCTCGCTGCTGCGCGCGCAGCTGCAGCGCCAGTGGGCGGCCGGGCTGCCCCGAGGACTGCCCCTGGTGCTCAGCGAGTACGGCTACTCGGCCTTCTCAGGGCAGGCGGAGGTCGACCTGCCCGAGGCGCTCTTCAATGCGGACACGGTCGGCCAATGGCTGTCGCTGGGCGGCAGCTCCTATGTCTACGGGCTCGAGCCGACCTCCCTGACGCGCGAGCCCGGCTGTCTGAGCGCCGGGGCGCTGACCCTGTTTCCGTCTACCGACGCACACCGCATCCTCTCCCGTAGCGCCGCCTACTGGGCCGCGCGCATGATCACCCAGGACTGGGCCCTGCCCGGCGATGGGACCCACCAGCTCCTTAGCGCATCGACGAGCGCACCCGCCGGCGGGCACGGACGCGGCCCAGAGTCACCGTTGCACGCCTATGCACTACGGCGCCCCGACGGGCGCACCGCCGTGCTGCTGGTCAACCTGGACTCTGAGCACGCGCGCGCGCTGTCCCTGCGCTTCCACGACGCCACTGGCCGCATCCTCCCCGCCGCCAACATGCAGGAGGTCCAGCTCTCCCGCGATGAGTACACCTGGCACCCGCGCGGACTGCACGGCTTCCCCGCTCCTGATGGTCCGCCGAGCCGTGGGCGGGTGGCGCCTGGCGCTCCGGTACGCCTGCCGCCCTACTCGCTGACCGTGCTCAGCGCGTGCATGCAGACATGCACGCCGTGACTGACGACCGGCCGCGCGGGCATAATGCACGCCATGTCCGATGTCGAACGGCGCCAGGAGCGCGTGCGCCTCGAAACCACGGCTCACAGCATCATGGGCACGGTGACCCTCGCCCGCGACGGCTACCGCAGTCGCCTCTCGGACCTGCTCAACGCCTCCGAGCGCGACTTCGTCACGCTGACCCAGGTGACCTTGCAGCCTCACCACGGCGGCCCCGATGAGCACCACGACTTCATGGCGGTGGGCCGCTCCCAGATCGTCTTTGCGGTCACCGAAGAGGACTAGGTTCTCTTCAGAGGCCGCCCAAGAGGGCGGCCCGGGTAGGGCGTCAGGCGCGTCGGCGGGTTTCCCGTTTGGACGAGCGCAGCTGCTCACCGGCGCCGACCAGGTAGGGCGTCAGGCGGGTCGGGAGGTTTCCCGTTTGGACGAGCGCAGCTGCTCACCGGCGCCGACCAGCAACCCGGGTCGGTCGTCCTGGGACTCGGGCGCTGGGGGCATTGGCACGCCCGCGGCGGCGTAGGCGTCTGCCCCGTCGAGCGTCTCGTCGGACAGGAGGGCGCGGGTGAGGCTCTCGAGCTGCTCGCGATGCTCGTCGAGCAGACGCGTGACGTCCTCGTGGGCGCTCTCGACCATGCGCCGCACCTCCTGGTCGACCAGGCGCTGGGTCTCGGGAGAGGTCTCGCTGGCCCCGGGGAGAAAGGGCCCGTGGTCCTCGGCGGGCAGCACGGCGATGGGTCCGATGGCCGGACTCATGCCCCAGCGTCCAACCATCTGGCGGGCGATGTGAGTCAGCTGCTGGATGTCCGACTCGGCTCCGGTGGTGAGGGTGTCGTAGATCAGCTCCTCGGCCACGCGACCGCCCAGGGCGACGCGGATCTTGCCCTGCAGATCCTCAAGCGAATAGGAGACGCGGTCGGTGTCCGGGGTGGAGAGCGTGACGCCCAGGGCCATGCCCCGCGGGATGATCGACACCTTGCGCACAGGATCGGCGCCGGGGGTGAGCATCCCCACCAGGGCGTGGCCGGCCTCGTGGTAGGCGGTGCGCTCGCGGTCGTGGGGTGCGAGCACGATCCCCCGCGGAGCCCCGAGCATGATCTTCTCCAGGGCGTCGGTGAAGTCGGACATCTCCACCGCCTCGTGATTGCGCCGGGCGGCGAGCAGGGCCGCCTCGTTGGCCAGGTTCGCGAGGTCCGCACCCACCATGCCCGGCGTCGTCGCGGCCAGCGCATCGAGGTCGACGCCGTCGGCCAGCGTCAACGAGCGCGTGTGGACCTCGAGGATCTGGCGCCGGCCGGCCCGGTCGGGCGCCTGTACGGCGACACGGCGGTCAAAGCGTCCGGGGCGAAGCAGCGCGTGGTCGAGCACGTCCGGGCGGTTGGTGGCGGCCAGTACCACCACCGCCTGTGTGGGCTCGAAGCCGTCCATCTCGGTGAGGATCTGATCGAGGGTCTGCTCACGCTCGTCGTTGGCCCCACTGACCGCCACTTGTCCTTGGCGCGAGCGCCCGATGGCGTCAAGCTCGTCGATGAAGATGATGGCCGGGGCCGCCTCCTTGGCCTTGGCGAAGAGGTCGCGCACCCGCGACGCGCCCACCCCCACGATGGCCTCGATGAACTCAGAGGCCGAGATCGAGAAGAAGGCGGCGTGGGCCTCTCCGGCGACGGCGCGGGCGAGCAGGGTCTTACCGGTCCCCGGGGCGCCCGAGAGCAGCACCCCGTGGGGCATGCGTCCCCCCAGACGTCCGTAACGCTCCGGATCGCGCAGGAAGTCGACGATCTCGGTGAGCTCGGCCTTGGCCTCGTCGATGCCCGCGACGTCGTCGAAGGTGACGAGGATCTGCTGGGGATCCACGCGGCGTGCCTTTGACCGCCCGAAGCTGCCCAGGGCCCCCATCGGGCCTCCGCCCTTGGCCGCGCGGCGCGCCAGCAGCAGGAACCCGCCGATGATCAGCAGCGTAGGCCCGAAGCCCAGCAGCAGGTTGGCCGCCAGCGACGTGCCGGGGTTGGGCGGCTGGGCATTGATCTGGACGTTGTGGCCCTGCAACAGCGCCGACAGCTGGTTGGTGTTCCAGAAGGTGGGCACCTCGGTGGAGAACAGCGTCGTCGGCGTCGCCTTGGAATCGGTTGGCGGATAGCGCACCCGGCCGGTGAACGTCCCCTCGATCGTGTTTCCGCGCGAGGCGATGGCGCTGACCTGGCCGTCCTGCACCTGCTTGAGGAAGTACGGATTGAAGGGCACGTGCACGCGCGGCTGACCCGCGGGGCGGAAGAGCAGCACCGACGCCCAGTTCACGGCGAGCAGGACGAGCACGAAGATGACAAAGCCGCGCGTGCGATGAGGCGGGCGCCCGGGCGGCGACTCGGGTGCCCCACGACCGTCGGGAGCGGGGGCCACGCGCCAGCCCCGCTCGTCGCGGGGCATGGGCTTGCGCGCGTCGGCGTTGTGTTTGCTGAAGATCATGGGCAGGGTGGGACCCGAGGCCTGTCGCTTGCGTTTGAGGCTAGCGGGCGGTCCGAGTCGGGGGCGTGGCCGCTGAGTTGGCTCAGCTCACCTGCAGATCCTCAAGCTCGCAAGGCGAGTCCGCCAGCGATCCTCGAGCAGTCGCGCCGCCATTCCGCTCCGCGAACCGCCCGCCCAGCTGGGAACGCTCGCGCCGGGCCATGAGCATGACCCTCATCGCCGCGCAAATCGTCGACATACGAACCAGTTGTCCGCCTCCTGCGACCCGATCGCCACGCGATCTCGGAACCCTCACCAGCTCTAAGCTGAGGCCATGAGGAAACTGATCGTGACCGAGTTCATGTCGCTGGACGGCGTCATGGAGGCACCGGGCGGCGAGCCAGGCTACGTCCACTCCGGATGGGTCGGAGACTTCTTCAGCGACGAGCTTGGCGCATACAAGCAGGACGAGCAGCTAGCGACCGACATCCTCCTCCTGGGCCGCAGGACGTACGAGAGCTTCTACGGCGCCTGGCCCGATCGACAGGGCCCTTTCGCCGACAAGATCAACCGCATGCCCAAGTACGTGGCCTCGACGACGCTGACCACGCTGGGCTGGGACACCGCGAGCCTGCTCAAAGGCAGCATCACCGAAGCCGTCGCCGAGTTGAAGCACCAGGACGGCGGTCCGATCCTGCTCCCGGGGAGCCGCACGCTCGTCCACTCCCTCCTCGACGCCGGACTTGTCGACGAGCTCAACTTGCAGGTCTTCCCGCTGCTGCTGGGCAGTGGGATGCGCCTCTTCCCGGAGACCACCGGCAAAACGGCGCTCGAGCTGGCTTCGTCGAAGGCGCTCACAAACGGCGTCCTACTGCAGACCTACAAGCCCGCGGCCTAAAGGCCCGTGGCGTTGCTGCCGGCAAGGGCGAGTAAGCCACCGATGAGCTCTGCCCGCACACAGATGTTCCCTTCGCCGAGAGCGAGCGCTGGGTTGAGGTTGCGCCGAGCGGTGGCGGGAGCGCCATCGCGCTGGTGCCGCCAAGCGGCGAGTACCAGCCGGGCCGCATGACGGGCATAGCGTTCGAATCGCCCGACCCGCGCGCCGACCACGCTGAGACTGCAAGGAAAGGATGTCGACGTCGACGCGGAGATGATGGGGGGCGACGGCACGGTGCCCCTCTTGTTCTTCTTCCGTGACCACGACGCCAACCAGCTGATGATCGTCGAAGGGCAGTAGACCCCGCGAGGTGGCCAGCAGCTGCGCCGAGACTCGGCGCTGTCGCCTGGATGCCACGGGCGGTCGAGCTCCGGAGGCGAGCCACGAGCCATTCGGCCGGGCGGCCACACCGAGCAACGCGACAGACCAGACTCCAAAGAGCACGAACAGCGGAGAGGGAGGGATTCGAACCCTCGAACGAGGTTGACCCCCGCTACGCGATTTCCAGTCGCGCCCGTTCAACCGCTCCGGCACCTCTCCAGGGCGACGTCCTGCGGCGTGCCACAGGGTACCCACCCGCACACATCGCAGGCGGTAGGCTGGGTGGCGTGCATCTGGTCCTCGCCAGCGACAGCGTCAGCAAGACGCTGGGCCTGATCGCCACCTTTGGCGGCATCGGAGTGATCGTCAACGGCCTGGTCGTCTACATCGCCGTGCAGGTGCGCGGTGAGCGCCAGCAGAATCTGGACTTCGAGGGCACCCGCCGAACGCCCGGCGCCTGACCGGCCACGCTCCGACAGGCTGCCGTGCGGCCCGCCGGCGCCAGCGAATTACTGACTAAGAGTGACCTGCCGGGCAAGGCACTCGCCGCTATCGTCGCTCGTCCATGTTCGGCCTCGCGCAAGATCCGCGTGCCTGGCGACACTGGTTGGCATCTCGGGCCGCAGCCCGGTCCGTGGTGGTGACAGTCGTGCTCGCCGTCGCCGCGCTGCTGGCCATCGCGCTGTACGGTCAGTCCGGTTCGCACGGCCGCTCCTCCGCGCACACAACCGCTGCGCACGGCCGCTCCCCCTCCCGCGCGGCCCCGTCCGTCGCGTCCCTGGCGCAGTCAAGGATCGCGTCTTCCTGTCCGGCGCGCGGCGGGGGCAGCGGTTCCCCGCGCGGACGGTCCTCGGGTGGCGCCGCAGGGCCGCTGCTCATCCGGGTCAACCAGGTCGGCTACGTGCTGGGCTGCCCCAAGCAGGCCGAGGTCATGTCCGTTCGCGCGCTGTCGGGAGCCGGCTATGCCGTCATGCGTGCCCGCGGCGGAGGGACCGTGCTGCGCGGCAGGCTCGGTGCCTCGCGCGGCGCTTTCAACGCGCGCTGGCGACACGTGTACCGCGTCGACCTGAGCGCCCTGCGACGGTCAGGGACGTACGCCATCCAGCTGCCCGGACACCGCTCAGGCGCCTTTCGCGTGGACTCGGCCGGCGCTTTGTACCGTGGCGTCGCCGCGGCGGCGGTGTCCTTCTTCGGCCAGCAGCGCGACGGTCCACAGGTGAGCGCGGGCGTCCTGCGCCGCCAGCCGTCGCATCTGCGTGACCGGACCGCCACCGTCTACGCGACTCCGTTCTATCGGGGACAGCACCTGCAGGGCACCCTGCATGCGACCGGCATCCGCGTGGACGTGTCCGGGGGCTGGGCTGACGCTGGTGACTACCTGAAGCTGGTCGAGACGGCGAGCTTCAGCGACGCGCTGATGTACTTCACCCTGCGTCAGTACCCCCAGGGGGTGGCCGACCCGGGCGCCCTTGCTGGAGAAGCACGCTTTGGCAGCGACTGGCTGCTGAAGATGTGGGATCCGGTCCGGCGAGTGCTCTACTACCAGGTGGGCATCGGGGACGGCAACGGGGGCCGCATCCGCGGTGACCACGACCTCTGGCGCCTGCCCCAGGCCGACGATCGCCGGCGGACGCATGTGGGCGCTCCCGCCTACTACGAGACCTACCGCCCGGTGTTCGCCGCCAACGCGCCGGGGCGGCCCATCAGCCCCAACCTGGCCGGCCGCACCGCGGCCGCGCTGGCCCTCGCCGCCCAGACGTGGGCCGACCGCGACCCCGCCTACGCCCTGCGCTGCCTCACCGCCGCCCAGGTGCTCTACGACCAAGCCGACACGCACCCTCGGGGCAAGCTCATGACCACGTCGCCCTACTCGTATTACGACGAGCATCCGTGGCAGGACGACATGGCCCTGGGCGCCGACGAGCTCTACCTGGCCACCCTGAAGCTGGCCGGGCGTGGCGCCCTGCCCCACGCAGACCCCGGGCGTTACCTGACCGCCGCCGGTCACTGGGTCAATGCCTTCACCGGCGCACGCACGCTGCAGAACGACGCGCTGAACCTCTATGACGTGTCGGGTCTGGCCGACTACGAGCTGATCGCCATCCTGCACACGCCCCAAGCCCAGCAGATGATCGCCCAAAGCGCAGGCGTGGACGTGCCCACCGACTCAAGGGCCCTGCTCGCGGACCGCCGCCAGGAGCTGGTGCTCGCCGCCAGGCTGTCGGCGCACGAGCCGTTCGGCTTGGCCGATCCGGCCACCACCGTGGACACCGTCCCTCACGCTCTGGGCTATGCCATCCAGGCGCGGCTCTACGACGAGCAGGCGCGCACCGGCGCCTACGAGCCCCTGGCCCAGAATCAGCTCGACTGGGTCTTGGGAGCCAACGCGTGGGGGTCCTCCTTCGTCGTGGGCGCCGGACAGGTGTTCCCCCGCTGCTTGGCTCATCAGGTGGCCAACCTCAGCGGCTCCCTCGGAGGGCGAGGTCGCATACTGCGCGGAGCCACGGTCGACGGGCCCACCACGCTGGCCGACCTGCGCGACCTTGGCGCTCCCGACGGCCACCGCCCCTGTCCGGGACGGTCGGTGCCAGACCCCTTCGCTGGCCTGCGCGGACGCCACACCGGCTACCTGGACGATGTGCGCTCCTCGTCGACCTCGGAGCCGGCCGACGACTACACGGCACTGACCCTGCTCGCCGCAGCCCAGCAGGCCGCTGGCGGCTAACAGCCAGCCCAGAGGCGGCGGACCCCGTCGCCGGCCTCTCAGCGCATGATGCCGGTGTGCCCGAGTGAGTAGTTTCCGGGCTGGGGCCAGACGCACAGGCCGTGTGGCCCGAGGCCGACCGGGATGCGCGCGCGCAGACGGCCGCTACGCGTGTCGATCGCGTACACCTCCGCGTTGTAGCGACCGCTGAGCCACAGAGTGCTGCCGTCGGCTGATACGCCGCCCATGTCGGGGCTGGCCGGCCCAGGCACGCGCCACTTGCGCAGCACCCGTCCGGTGGCAAAGCTGATCACCGAGACCGATCCCTCGGCCCGGTTGGAGACGTACAGAAGCCGAGCGTCGCGACTGGGGTACAGGCCGTGGGCGCCCGCGCCGGTCGGCAGGAAGCCGGTCCAGCGGAAGCGAGCGGGATCGACCTCCCACACCCCACCCCCCGCCTGATCGGCGACGTACAGCCGCCGCCCATCGGGGGCCAGCTTGACGTCCTGGGGACTGCCCACCCCGCGGCCGAGCTGCAGGGTGGCTACGAGGCGCTGGCGACGAACGTCCACCTCGATCATGCGTCCCGAGAACTCACAGCTGGCGTACAGCACGCGCCCGTCGGCGGAGAAGTCCATGTGGTCGACCCCGGGGCAGTTGGGCACCGCCAGCGTGTGCACCAGGCGCATGGAGCGCGCGTCGCGGAAATCCAGCCTCTGCAGGCGCTCGGCCACGACGATCGCGTAGCGCCCGTCGGGGGTGAAATAGAGGTTGTAGGGATCCTCCACGGGCACCGGGCGCCCCGGCGTGCCGGTGCGCGGGTTCACCGGCGTCAGGCTGTTGCCGTTGTCGTTGTCGACCCACAGCGTGCGCAGGTCATGGGACGGTGTCACGTGCTGAGGCAGCGCGCCCGTGGCGAAGTGGGCGACGACGCGCATGCTGCGCTGGCTGATCACGTCCACCGAGTCGCTCTGGCTGTTGGGCACGTACACCAGCGGCGCCGCGCCCGCCGCCGCGGCGCTGATGGCGCTGGTGGTGTCGGCCGCATAGACACCCCCAGGCGAACCGATCGCCCGCGTCGAGCCCGGATTGGCCGCCGGGCGCGCACCACCACCGACCGAGGGAGCCGTAGCGGCGTGGCCCGAGCCGCCGCCACATCCTCCCAGCGCCAAGAGGGACAGCACGCACGCCGTCGTGGCCAGCAGGTTGGTGGGGGGGCGGCCCAATGCGGTCATCTCGGCGATCGTAATCATGGAGCACCGACGATCAGACGGCCAGACACGCGTCGTTGACACCGCCCGCGATCAGAAGTCGATCGGAGAGCGCGACCGTCGCGGCGTCGGACAGCGGCTCGGGCAGCCGTCCGGCTGAGGACACGGTGGCCGACGAGAGATCGTAGGTCAGCGTCTGGTCGGTCTGCGTCCCGCCGACCGAGCGCACACCTCCCAGCAGGTACAGACGTCCGTCGAGCACGGCGCCGGCCGCGTGGGTCAGGGGATGAGGGAGGGCGAGGATGCCGCTCACCTGCCCGGAGGAGGGGGCGAAGCCGTAGACGGCGCGGCTGGGACCATGCTCGGATGTCCCCCCGGCGACGATGACCTGGCCACCGATCACCCCGACCGCGGGAAAGCTCAAGCCCTTGGGGAGATGGGCCACGATGCGCGCACGATCACCGGGCTGCCAGGCCACCACGCTGGTGAGCGGGCGGCTTCCTGCGTCGCCCCCGATCACGTACACGGTGGCGCCGATGGTGACCGCTGACGCGCCCCGAGTGGCCTGGGGTAGGCGGCCGGCCTGCTGCGCGCTCCGGAAGGGCCCAGCTGCAGGATGGCTGCCCGGCCCGCGCCGGCGCCATCCCTTCCGCCGAACAGGTACGCGGTTCCGGCGATCGCCGCCGCCGAGGCATCGCGCACCGGGGCGGGAAGCGGCTGCAGCGGACGTGAGCCCTGCCGCGAGAGCTCTAACACCTCGTCGCTGAGACGCCCGTTTGCGTCCGCACCGCCCGCCACCACGCCGTGCTCGGCATCGAGCGCCGTGCCCGCAGCGCCCTGCATGGGCTGGGGTAGCGCTTGCGAGGCGTCAGCGAAGCGCAGCTGTGCGCCGCGGGCGGGGGCAGACGCCACGGAAGCGGCACTCGGGGCCGAGGTGGCACTCGGGGCCGAGGTGGCACTCGGGGCCGAGGTGGCGGGCAATGACGCGGACGCTGACACGCCGGCGGGCGCGGTGGTCCGCCCTCCACCGGTGAAGGTGAGCACGATCACCACCAGCGCGAAGACCACGATCAGCAGTCCGGCAAGGGCCGCCAGGCGCTTGCCGGCTGAGGCGGGACGGGAGGGGACCGGGCGGGGTCGATCTGCGGACGGGCCCACGCGCATGATCATGGCGATCGCCACGGTCGCCATGGCGAGGCTCTCTTGCTGGTCAGGCGATGAACACGGGTGTGTGCACAGACACGCGGCCGTACAGGTCGATCACGTCCGGGATCATCATGCGCACGCAGCCGTGGGAGGCGGTGTGGCCGATCGAGGAGTACTCGCTGGGATCGATCCCGTGTATTCCCGCGCCGCCGTCAAAGGCCATGAACCGCGCCTTGAGCGGATCCTGAGGACCGGGCGGGATCGTCCGGCCGGCCAGTGGCCCGGCCCATGAGTCGTTGGGCACCACCCAGGGCGGATCCACCTGCTTGTACTGGATGTCATACAGCCCCGGGGGCGTCTCCAGTCCCTGCATCCCAACGGCGATGGGGTAGGAGCGCTTCAGCTTCAGGTGGTCGTAGTAGCGCAGCGTGAAGGCGCCGCGGTCCACCACGATGTAGGAGGGATACCTGGCGGCCAGGTTCGCGATGGTCACCGCCGCCGCCACGCGGTGGGTGGGGACCACGATGGTCCGTGCTGCCGTGCCGTCGCTCAGCGCGTGCTCGACGTCCGCGGCCAGCAGGCGGTTGTCCACGCTCACTCCCGAGCGGCTGGGCACGCGCTTAAGCGTCCCACCGGTGGGTTGCACGGTGGCGTTGCGCGGTGCCCGCTGGACGGTGGCGCGCACCTGCGCGGTGAGCGCGCGCACAGTCCAGTGGTGGTAGGTCACGCGTAGCGGTACGTCGCGGCTCACCGAGCCTCCCGTCACACCTCGCAGCGTGCGACTTACGACATTGCCCTCACGCGAGGGCTGCAGGGCGTCGGCGATCAGGGCGTCGGTGTCGACGGTCAGCCCGGCGCGGCGCCCGCTCAGGCGCCACGTATGCGAGCCGGAGCGCACGACCACGGGCCGAGCCAGCGGAGCGACGAGATCGGACTGAATCTTGGCCCGAGCCGCGGTGGCGCTCAGGCCCCCGACGTCAAGGCCGGCCACCCGAACGCCATGGGCAATCATGTCGCGACGACCGTGGTCGTAGACGTAGGCTGCGGCCGCGAGCAGGAGGAGCAGGCCCACGGGAAGAGCCAGGAAGATGGGTAGGCGGCGTCCGCGCGGTCTAGGCATGGCAAAGGCTCGTAGCCCACGGCCGGGCGACAGCCCCGACCAAGGACATGGTACTCGTGCGCTCGCCTAGCGGATCACCCTGCAACGCCAGTCACACGGGCCTTCCGTGACACCGTGAGGCGATCGCTCTCCGCGTCCGACGCTAAGGTCCTCCGCGAGGTGGCACGCTGACCCATCCCACGTCAGGCACCGGCGCCCGGCCTGACCCAACCGCAGCTAGCGGCGAGTTCGCCGAGTGGCGGATGCGGTTGCACGGCCATCGCCTGAAGACGCTTGCGCGCGCGGACCACTTTCCCCACCGGGAAGATCCGGACGGCCTGTCCCACGTGCTCGCGCGATTCATCGCAGAGACCGTGCCGGCGAGCCTCGGCGACGACGATTGGGCCGAGATACTCGCACCCCGCTCCTGCCTGAACCAGCGCACCACCAAGGCTGCGTCGGGGTTCTAAGGGCGGTGGCCATTCGGGTGGGCATAGATCTGGTGCGCGTGGACTCCGTGGCCGACTCCGTTCGTGAGCACGCCGAGCGCTACCTGCAGCGCCTGTTCACCGAGCGCGAGCTCGCCGACTGCCAGACGGGCGCCGGCCTCAGCTGCGAGCGCCTGGCCTCGCGCTTTGCCGCCAAGGAGGCAACCATCAAGGTGCTGCGCCCTGGGGATCGTGCCTTGCCCTGGCGCGCAATCGAGGTGCGCCGCGACGCCTCAGGATGGGTCGGACTCGAGCTCAGCGGCAGCGCCGCTACCCTCGCGAGTGAGGCGGGGCTGGAAGAGTTTGCCCTCAGCCTCACCCACGAGCACGGCCTAGCCGCGGCGGTTGTCGTGGCTCAGAGCGTGAACTGATTGAAGTCCTTGGGCATTGCTGCCGATAGGCAAACCATGAACGATCAGATTCGCCACATCATCTCCGAGCACGGACGCCTGCCGGTGGATGTCACTGCTCTGGACGAGCGGGCCGACCTCTTCCAGGCGGGCATGACCTCGCACGCCAGCGTCAACGTGATGCTCGCCCTCGAGGACGCCTTCGACGTCGAGTTCCCCGATCGCATGCTCACGCGTGACTCCTTCGCCACCCTGGCCGCGATCGCGGCGGCCCTGTCCGAGCTCAGGACGGGAGCGCCGGCGTGAGCCTCGCCCTCGACCGCGACCAGGCCTTCCTGGACGCGGTGCGCCGCGTGGGCGAGGAGGTCGCCGCTCTGAACGCCGCCGACGTGGACCGCCACGCACGCTTCCCCGCGGAATCGATCGCCGCCCTGCGCGAGCAGCGCACGCTCTCCTGCCTGCTGCCGGGCGCGCTCGGCGGCGGGGACGTCTCCTTCCGGGCGGTCGCGGCCGGCTGCTTTGAGCTGGGCCGCCACTGCGGGGCCAGCGCCATGGTCTTTGCCATGCATCAGATCCAGGTGGCCACCCTGCTGCGCCACCTCGAGGGCGACGACTGGTTCGAGGAGTACCTGAGCAGCGTCGCCGACGAGCAGCGCCTGATTGCCTCGGTGACCTCCGAGGTGGGCAACGGAGGCGACATGGGGCGTTCGGTGGCCGCCGCGGAGCCGACCGAGGCCGGTCTGCGCTTCGAGAAGCAGGCGCCCACGGTCAGCTTCGGCGAGTACGCCGACGACCTGCTCACCACCCTGCGGCGCGCACCGGACGCCGAGCCCGGAGATCAGGTCCTCGTCCTCACCCGTTCGGGTCAGAACACCCTGCAGGCCACCGGCAGCTGGGATCCGCTGGGCATGCGCGGCACATGCTCGCCGGGCTTTGTCGTGAGCGCCGAGTTCGCCCGCGAGCAGGTGCTACCCACGCCGTTCGCGCGGGTTGCCGCCGAGTCCATGGTGCCCATCTCCCACCTGCTGTGGTCGCACCTGTGGCTCGGAATCGCCACCGACGCCTTCGACCGCGCCCGCGCCTTCGCGCGCGCCGCAGCGCGCCGGTCGCCCGGTCGCGAGCTGCCCTCCTCGCGGCGGCTGTCCTCGCTGATGAGCGAGCTGTCGCTCATGCGCGCTGAGGTGAGCCGCGCCCTGGATGACTTCTGTGAGGCCTCCGAGGACCCCGAGCGCCCCTGGCTGTCGACGGTGTCCGCGGCCCTGCGCTTCAACAACCTGAAGATCGCCGCTTCTGAACAGGCCCCCCGCGTCTGTCACGGGGCGCTTGAGGTGTGCGGGATCATGGGCTATCGCAACGACAGCCCGTTCAGCGTGGGACGCCATCTGCGCGATTCCCTCTCGGCGTCGCTGATGATCTCCAACGATCGCATCCACCAGACCAATGCCAACCTGCTGCTGATCGCCAAGGACGTGTAGTGGCCGAGTTTCGCGCGGCCACGCCCGACCAGACCCAGTTCCTGGACGAGCTGACAGAGGCGGGGCTGCTGATCGAGACGGGAGAGCCGGGGGTGTACGGCGCCAGCGGCGTATTCGATGACATCCGCGAGGGACTTGACGCGCTGATCAGTCGCTCAAGCGAACCCGATCAGGCCGAGCGCCTGAGCTTCCCTCCCGTTATGCCTCGATGTCACATGGAGGCCAACGGCTACCTGAAGTCCTTCCCGCACCTGGCGGGAACCGTCTTCTCCTTCGCGGGCACCGAGGCACAGGCGGGTGAGCAGTACGAACGGGCGAGCCATCACCAGGACTGGAGTGGCTTCCAGACGATGACCGACCTCGTGCTCACGCCGGCCGCGTGCTACCCCGTTTATCCCGCCATGGCCGCACGCGGGCCCTTGCCCAGCGGAGGCGCGACGGTGGATACCGGGGCCGCGCTGGTCTTTCGCAGCGAGCCGTCAGGCGATCCCGCGCGGCTGCAGATGTTCCACATGCGCGAGCTGGTGCGCTTGGGCGATCCCGACGCCGTCGCCGCTTGGCGCGACGCCTGGCGCGACCGCGCGCTCGAGCTGCTGTGCGGGCTGGGCCTGGATGCGCGCTTTGACCTGGCCAACGATCCCTTCTTTGGACGCGGAGGACGCATGCTGGCCGCCAGTCAGCGCGAGCAGGCCCTGAAGTTCGAGATCGTGGTGCCGATCGCCGGAGCAGAGGCCACGGCGGTGGCGTCGTTCAACTACCACCAGGACCACTTCGGCCACGCCCACGGCCTCACGCTGGCCGACGGCGAGGGCGCTCACACCGCCTGCCTGGGCTTCGGACTCGAGCGGGTCGTGCTGGCCCTGCTGCATGCGCACGGCCTGGAGCCCTCCAGGTGGCCTCTGCAAACCCGCCGGGAGCTGTGGGGGTCATGAGCGTCGCGACGACCGGGCTGGTCAGCCTGCTCGGCGCAGACCCGGCCACCTACCGGCCCCACGAGCTGCACCGCGGGCAGCGCAACTACGCGGAGACTAACTGCTACACCGACATCCTCATCGAGCTCCTCCACGCGCGCGGCGATGAGCCGGTGGCGGGAATGGGGTTCACCGTGCGCACGGACTTCGAGGGCGACCAGTGGACCTTCTTCAAGCCCCCGCCCGGCGACCTGGAGGCGCTGTTCGGCGTCGACATCCACGAGATGCAGCCCTACCGGCCGCTCCCCGAGCAGATTGCCGAGCAGATCGGCCGTGGGCGAACGCTGATCGTCGAGCTCGACGCCTGGTACCTGCCCGACACGGCGGGCACCAGCTATGAGCGCGAGCACGTCAAGACCTCCGTGGCCGCCGAAGCGATCGACCTGGCGGGCGAGCGCCTGCGCTACTTCCACAACGGCGGCCTGTACGAGCTGTCGGATTCTGACTACCGGGGCGCTCTGCGGCTCCCCTGTGCCCCGGCACCAGAGGTGTTGCCGCCCTACACGGAGCTCGTGCGCTTCGACGCCGGTCCGCGGCTGGGCGACGAGGAGCTGCGCGCGGCGGCCCTGGTGCTGCTGCGCCATCACCTGTCCCGGCGCCCGCAGGACAATCCCTTCGTCCGCTTCGCCGAGCAGTTGAGCGCCGACCTGCCGGGACTGCTGGAGGGAACGGCGGCCGACTACCACGCACACGCCTTCGCCAACGTGCGCATGGCGGGCTCGGCCTTTGAGATCACCGCCACGCACGTCGACTGGCTGCTCGGCGAGCAGGCCACGTTCGGCACGGACGCGCTGCGCGAGATCGTCGCCGGGTGCAAGGTGCTGTCGTTCCGCTTGGCGCGACGGCGTGCCTTTGACCCGGCACCCACCGTGGCGGATCTCGCGTCCGCATGGAAGCGGGCGATGGACGAGCTGGACGAGCTCGTGGGCTGAGGACCGTGGACGCCCCGCCCCCCGTCGGGCGCGCGCGTCCGGAGGGCCACAGCCTGGAGCACCTGCGCGACGGCTGGGAGGCCGCCGCCTGCGCACCGGACGCCTGCTCGAGCCCCGAGCTCCTCAGCCGCCTCTCCTGGCTGCCCGCGCGCGTCCCGGGCACCGCCGCGGGCGTGCTGCTCGACGCCGAGCGCTTGCGTCCGGGAGAAAAGGTGGACCTCGACGCGCAGGACTGGTGGTTTCGCACCCGCTTCGCGACCACCCCCGCCCAGGCGCACGAGGACGTGCTGCTGTGTCTCGACGGCCTGGCCACGGTCGCCGAGGTCTATCTGAACGGGGAGCTCGTGCTCGAGAGCCAGAGCATGTTCGCCGCTCGCGCGGTCGACGTGGGCTCGCGCCTGAGCACCGACAACGAGCTGGCCATCCGCTTCCGCGCGCTCGCCGGGCTTCTACGCGAGCCGCGGCGCCCTCGCGCGCGCTGGCGCACCCGCGTGGTCAGCGACGGCAACCTGCGCTTCTTTCGCACCATGCTGATCGGCCGCTGTCCGGGCTTTGCCCCCGGGCCGGCGGCGGTCGGGCCCTGGCGGGAGGTCTACCTGCATCGCCGCCGCGGGGTGAGCGTGGACGCGTTGACCCTGACGCCAGCGCTGCACGAGGACCAGGGCGTGCTCGGCGTCGATGCCCGGCTGCGCGTGCTGAATGGCCTAGAGCCCGAGGGTGCCCAGATCGAGCTGACCGGGCCCACGGGCACGCATACGGCGGCGCTGTCGCTCAATCGTGAGGGCGACGCGCTCAGGGCCTGGGGCGAGGTGGGGGTAGCCGACGTGGCGCGCTGGTGGCCGCACACGCACGGCACGCCCGAGCTCTACCGGGCGCGGCTGCTGCTGCAGGGCGGCGGATCGCGGCTCGCCATCGCCGCCGGCCGGGTCGGCTTCCGCCGGCTCACCTCGGGGCCGACGGCGGCGCACGAGCTCGAGCGCGAGGGCCTGGACCTGCACGTCAATGGGAAGCGGGTGTTCGCCCGCGGAGCGGTGTGGACCGGCGCCGACCCGGTGGGACTCAACCCCGATGACGCACGGCTGCGCGCCACGCTGGAGCGCGCTCGTGCGGCGGGGATGAACATGCTGCGCCTGCCCGGCATCGGCGCCTATGAGACCGAGCGCTTTCACGATCTGTGTGACGAGCTGGGGATCCTCGTTTGGCAGGACCTGATGTTCGCCAACCTGGACTATCCGCTGGGCGAGGAGGGGTTTCACAGCCTCGCCCGCGACGAGGCGCATGCCGTTGTGCGGGCGCTGCACGGGCGTCCCAGCTTCGCGGTGCTGTGCGGCAACAGCGAGATCGAGCAGCAGGTGGCCATGTTGGGGCTCGATCCCGCGCTGGGACGCGGCGCCTTCTTCGGCGCGGAGCTGAAAGAGCTCGCGCACGCCGCCGGCGTCGTTCACGTGCCCTCGGCTCCGTGCGGGGGAGACCTGCCCTTCCGACCCGACCACGGGGTGGCCAACTACTTCGGAGTCGGCGCCTACCGGCGCGACCTCGATGACGCGCGCCGGGCCGATCTGCGCTTTGCCTCGGAGTGCCTGGCCTTCGCCAACGTCCCCGACGCCGAGGCCCTGACCGAGCTGGCGGGAGCCGGAGCCGGTGGCCCGGTCGTGCACCACCCGGCCTGGAAGGCTGCCGTGCCGCGAGACGTGGGCAGCGGCTGGGACTTCGAGGACGTGCGCGACCACTACCTGAAGCTGCTTTATGGCGTCGACCCTGTCGGCCTGCGCAGCATCGACCATGAGCGCTACCTGGAGCTGTCGCGCACGGTGAGTGGCGAAGTGATGGCCGAGGCCTTCGGCGAGTGGCGTCGCGGCGCCTCGCGCTGTGGCGGAGCCCTGGTGCTGTGGCTGAGTGATCTGGTCCCCGGAGCCGGCTGGGGAGTGCTCGACCATCGCGGCGCGCCCAAGGTCGCCTATCACCACCTGCGCCGCGCGCTGGCTCCGGTGGCGGTGTGGATGAGCGACGAGGGCCTGGGCGGGCTGGTCGTCCACGTGTCCAACGAGCGCCCGTGGGCACTGCACGCATCCCTGCGCGTTGCCCTGTACCGGGACTTCGAGCATCCCGTGGGACAGGCCGTCGCGACGATCGAGCTTTCCCCCCACGAATTCGGCGCGTGGAACGTGGAGGCGCTGCTGGGACGCTTCGTGGACGCGAGCTGGGCCTACCGCTTCGGTCCTCCGGCTCACGATCTGGTCGTAGTTACCCTCGAGCACGTGGGCGATGGTCCCCCCGACATGCTCTCGCAGGCCATGCGCTTTCCGGCCGGGCGACCGGCCGACCGGGAGGACGCCGCGCGCGTTGGCCTGCGGGCCTACGCCGAGCCGCTCAGCGACGGAAGGGTGGCCCTGCGCGTGAGCAGTCTGCGCCTGGCCGCCGGCGTGCGCGTGCGCGCCCCTGGCTTCGAGGCCGATGACGACGCGTTCTGCGTCGAGCCGGGCGGTGAGCGTGCCCTGCTCCTGGCCCCGCGCGAGCCGAACCAGACGTTCGCCGGAGGTACGCTGGCGGCAGTGAACGTGCGGGGCAGCGTGCCCATCGAGCGCCCCTTGTGCTAACCGTCCCGAGTGCCGATCCTATAGGGACCGAGATGAACACCGCCCCCTCATCGCACCCCATCTACCTGGAGACTCCGCCGGATTCGGTGTTCGGCTTCTTCCATCCGCCGGCGGCCTCCACCGAGCTCGGTGAGGGATCGGCAGTCCTGCTCTGCCCGCCGTTTGGCTGGGATGACATCGTGTCCTACCGCAGCCGGCGCTACTGGGCCCAGGTGCTGGCCGCCGAAGGCCATGCCACGCTGAGAATCGACCTGCCGGGCGCGGGCGACAGCGCCGGATCTCCCCGCGATCCCGACCGCCTAGGGGCGTGGACGGCCGCCGTGGCCGGCTCAGCCGCCTGGCTGCGCGCGCGCGAAGGCGATCCTCGCGTCGTCGCCGTAGGGTGGGGCCTAGGTGGTCTGCTCGCGTGCCTGGCCGCCGGTCAGGATGCGCCGATCGACGATCTGGTCCTGTGGGGCGTGCCGGCGCGTGGCCGCCGTTTGGTGCGCGAGCTGCGCGCCTTCGCCGCCATGAAGGCGGCCGAGTATGACGAACAAGAGCCTTCGGGCCTCAGTGCGGGGTCCGCCGACGGCGACAACGGCGCCCTGGCCGTCGCTGGGTTCCTCCTTGCCGGGGAAACGCTGAAGGCTCTCGAGCACGTCGACCTCACGGCGCTAGCCCTGCCCGGCGAGCCCACACGTCGCGTGCTGCTGCTCAAGCGCGACGGCCTGCCGGTGGACGAAGCCCTGCATGACCGCCTCGAGAGCCTTGGTGCCGAGGTGACCACGGCGCCCGGCGATGGTTACGGCGCCATGCTCGCCGGCCCTCAGGATTCCGTCGCACCTCTCGCGGTATTCGACGTGGTGTCCCGCTGGCTCGGGCAGGCGCCTGCGCGAGGGCACCGCCAGACAAGCACACCAGTCGGCGCGGCGAGCTGGCCGGTACCAAGCGTCCGCGAGGCGCTCGAGCTTGATGGCCAACCATCCAGCCTGCGCGAGGATCTCGACCTCGATGCGCAGCCGTCCCGTCTGCGCGAGATGCCTGTTAGCGTGCCGCGGCCCCTGGGACGCCTGTTCGGCGTCCTTTGCGAGCCGACCGAGGGTGCGCGCGCCGACATCGCGGTCGTGCTGCTCAACGCCGGAGCGGTGCGGCGCATCGGGCCGAATCGCATGTGGGTGGAGGCCGCCCGCCGATGGGCGTCCCTGGGCGTCGCGACGTTGCGCCTGGACGTTGAGGGCCTCGGGGACTCCTACGGTGATGGCTCGCGCTACGCAGACGCCGCAGCGCTGTACGCACCGGGCATGGTCGACCAGGTCCGCAGCGCCCTGGATCACCTCCAGGCCGAGGGCATCGCCTCGAGGTTCGTGGTGGCGGGCGTGTGCAGCGGCGCCCTGTGGGCATTCAACGCCGTCTGTGAGGACGACCGTGTGACCTGCGCGGTGATGATCAACTCCTACGCCTTCTTCTGGGCCGACGACCTCATCGTCGAACGTGAGGCGCGTCGCGTCGGCACGGTGTTGCACCTATCCTCGTGGCGTCGCCTCCTGCGCGGAAAGGTCAGCGCCGCGCATGTCGTGGCCCGGGTGCGCTGGATCCTGGCCACGCCGCTACAGCTGCGCGCACGGTCACAGCGGCGGCGAGCGCGCCGCGAGCGCCTCGTTCGCGCCTTGGACGGGCTGCGAGAATCAGATCGGCGCCTGGTTCTGCTCCTCGGACGTGGGGAGCTGCTGTGGGATGAGCTCGCGCGCGACGGGCACCTGGACCGACTCGCAGACTGGCCCAACGTGGAGCTTCACACCATTCCCTCGCCAGACCACACGTTCCGAGCTCTTCCCCTCCAGCGGCACGTCCACGACGCGCTGGATCAGGTACTACGCAGCGAGCTCGAGCGACGCCGATCCCGCGACGAGCCCTCCGAGCCCGATTCTGGGAGAGCTGCGCGGTCGGTCGCGTCCCAGCCCCAGCTACCCACCACCGTTCTGTGAGCAGACGTTGGTATGAGCAGCGTCGTTCGCCAGGACCCTCGCCGCTCGTCGCTCAGGGCTTGCGGGCTCCGACGACGTAGTGCCACCCCATGGCCCGCAGGCCCGGTGTGCCGCGATCGGCCAGCGCCTGCAGGCGCCGGTGCAGAATGAGTGCTCGCTCATCGCTGAGCAGAGGACGGCCATTGAAGGTGAGGGGACCGTAGCCAAGGGTCTGACCCGCCACCACGTCCAGCCCCGCGCCGGCGATCATCCGCCGAACCTGGGCGCGGCTGTGCTGGCGGGAGACCGCAGAAGTGGACGGACCCGTCCGCCGCTCACGCCACATGCGGCGCATGGTGCGCACCGCGGAGAGCAGCGGGTGTCCGCGCGGCTCAGTGATTACATTGAGGCGAGCGCGGTTGTCGGCGGTGAGCACCAAGCCGCCCCCCGGGCGCAGTACGCGCGCCATCTCGGCGACGGCCTGCTCGGGCGCGTGCAGCCAGGGCACCACGCCGACAGCCACGACCAGGTCGAAGGACTTCGCGGCGAAGCTCAGGCGGTGGACGTCCTCCACGCCGGCGCTGAGGCGCTCGTCATGACCCTCCGCGCGACTGCGCTCGACGATGAGGCGCACCATCTCAGGGCTCGAGTCAACGGCATGGACGCGATGTCCGCGCCCGGCCAGCGCCACCGACAGCCCACCCGCTCCGGCTCCGACCTCGAGCAGCCGCGCACCGGGCCCTGGGTTCAGGACGTCGACCAGATCGAGTATCTTGTCGCGGCGCTGGCGGTAGATCGCCCCCTCTATGCCGTGCCGGTCATAGACATCACGCCAGTAGGACGCCGTCTCGTCGAAGAAGGCGTCGGCGCGGCTCTGAATCGTGCGGTCGCTGGTCGACAACGGCCCTGTGCTGCCCGGATCCGGCTGGGATGGGGGATCGTCGGCGAGGATCCGCGTCGATGCTAGCGAGTGACTCCGGCCCCACGGCGAACGCCTACCTGGCCGAGATCGGAGTGCGCGACCTTCCGCCCCTGACCGCTCCCTTCGACCCCGGCTATGACCCGGCCACGGTCGAGTCCCACCTGGAGCAGAGCGCCCACCTGATGGCGAGCCTGAAGATCTCGATGGCGGGCTGGATGGTGGCTCATCCCGATGCGACGCGACGCAAGACGGCGGCAGCACAGCGTGCAGGGGTGGCAACGTTCGCGGGTGGCGCTCCATTTGAGGTGGCGGTCGCGCAGGGTCGGCTGGAGGCCTACCTGGAGCTGTGCGCGGCCACCGGCCTGACCGGAATCGAAGCCGGTACGGGCTTCACGACACACTCGCTGACGCCGGCCCACGTCCTGGGAGCGGCGGCACGGCACGGCCTGGAGGTCCAGTTCGAGCTCGGCCACAAGCATCAGGGACACTTCACCGAGGCGGTGGTGGTGGCCCTCCTGGAGCAGGGCCGGGCGTGGCTGGCGGCCGGAGCCCGCTGGGTGGTGGTCGAAGCCCGCGAGAGCGCCCAGGGAGTTGGACTATTTGATTCCGGTGGCGCCTTCGACGCGGCCCTGGCCGAGCGCTTCGTGCAGGCGCTTGGCCTTGACTGCGTTGTCTTCGAAGCTCCCACGAAGGCGAGCCAGTTCGCCATGATCGAGCACTTCGGAGCGACGGTGCACCTCGCCAACGTGCGTCTGGAGGAGCTGTTGCGAGTCGAGATCTACCGGCGCGGGCTGCACTCCGACGCCTTTGCCAATCCGCGCCTGCGGCCGGCTGCCCCGCCCGCTTGATGCTCCATGGCTGACACGGTGACCATTGCATGTCGCCACCGAAGTCTGCCACTCGGCCGCGCGGACGCCGTGGTCGCGGTCGACGTCATCCGCGCCACGACCACCGCCACGACGGCGGTGGCCGCGGGGCGTCGCTGCCATCCGGTGAGGAGCATCGAGGAGGCGGTGGCTCTGGCCGCCTCCATGCCCGACGCTCTGCTGGCTGGGGAGCTCGGTGGCTTTCGCCCCTACGGCTTCGATCTCCAGAACAGTCCGACCGAGCTGCTCGCACACGCCGAGGCGTCCCGCCCGCTGGTGCTCCTGTCAACCTCGGGGACGGCGCTGATGTGCGAGACGGCTCGAGCACGACCGACCTATGTGGCATGCCTGCGCAATGTGTCGGCCACCATCCGGACGCTCGCCGGGCGCCATGAGCACGTGCTCATCGCCGGGGCCGACAGCCGTGGTCAGTTTCGCGAGGAGGACCAGTTGTGCTGCGTGCGCATCGCCGCCGGCCTGTTCAACGACGGTTACGAGCCGGGCGACAAGGCGACCGAGAGCCTGCACGCATCGTGGTCCGGAGCACCCGATGATGCGTTCATGGGCAGTCCCAGCGTCAGCTACCTGCGCCGCACCGATCAGCTCGACGACCTGCGCTTCGTGCTCGAGCACATCGACGACTACGACGGCGCACTGCTCATGGGCGACGGCGAGGTCGCGCGAGTGACACCGTGAGTCCGTGGAGCAGGCCGTCGGTGCCGGAGGGCATCGACGTGTCGACTCCGATCTTCGTCCTACGCCGAACGCGCAACCCGTTTCATCACGGCGGGCTGGCAGTCGCCCGCAGCGCTGGGGCGTGGGGCGTGCCTGTCCACTCAGTGCAGGAGAGCCGGTGGTCGCCGGCGGCATGGTCGCGGTATGAGAAGGGCCGCCTGTCGCTGCCCGCGGACGCCTCCGAGGAGTGGTGGCTCCGAGCGCTGGTCGAGGCGGGCAGACGTCTCGGTCGAGCCGTTCTGGTACCCATCGACGACGTGGCTGCCGTGTTCGTGGAGGATCACGCTTCCGCGCTGTCGGAGTGCTTCGCCTTTCCCGCCCGCCCTGCAGGCCTCACCCGCCGGCTGTCAGACAAGCGCGCGCTGCATCACCTGGCCGGTGAGCTCGACATACCCGTGCCGGACGCCCGGTTTCCCACCGACGAGGGCGAGGTTGCGGACTACGCGGCCGCGGGCGAGTTTCCGGTAGTGGTCAAGCAGATCGACGCATGGCACAGCGCCCGTGAAAACGACGCCCCCAGCGTCACCATCGCTGGCGACGGTCGGGAGTTGCTGCGCGCCTACCGCGCCATGGAGTCCGATGCGGCGCCCAATGTCATGCTCCAGCAGTACATACCCGGAACCTCGGAGTCGGTGTGGATGTTCAACGGGTACTTCGACGCGGACTCGACGTGCCGGTTCGGGGCCGCCGGAGTGAAGCTCCGTCAGCGGGGGCCTCACACCGGGCCCACCACCCTGGGGCTGTGCGCCGGCAACCCGACGGTGGAGGACCAGACGCTGCGACTCATGCGCGCCGTGGGCTACCGGGGAATCCTCGATCTGGGCTTTCGCTATGACGCCCGTGACGGAGGCTACAAGCTCCTGGACGTCAACCCGCGCGTGGGAGGGAGCTTCCGCCTGTTCACCGGCGACCGGGGGATGGATGTGCTGCGGGCGCTGTATCTGGATCTCACCGGACAGCCGGTGCCCCGTGCGGCCCCGTGGCACGGGCGGCGGTGGATCGTCGAGCCCTATGACCTGGTGGCCGCGGCGCAGCTGGCTCGTGAGGGAGAGCTGGGCCTCAGGCGCTGGCGCAGGTCATTGCGCGGTGTGCAGGAGGCGGCCTGGTTTGACCCTCGCGACCCCCTACCCTTCCTTGGCATGGTCGTGCGCATGTCACTGTCGCTCCCAGGGCGACGTCGGTGACCAGACGCTGGCCCGCGCTCACAGCCGTTGGCCTGCTCGCCGCGGCGGTCTGGACGGCGGCCGGACCGCCAGGGCACTCGCTCGGGCCGCCCGCCAGCGCCGCGCCCGGCCCGATCAGCATGCGCTCGTCGGGCGTGCACCACTACGAGTACGTGTTCCCCGACGGTTCGATGGAGGTCTATGACGCCGACCACGGACACCGGCTCGTGCAGAGCCGTGCCCTGCCCGACGTCCGCGGGCTGCGTGGGGTAGCGGTCAGCCCGGCCACCGGGATGCTCTATCTCAGCTACGGAAGCGACTCCACGGGGCCCGGGTCTCTGCTCGCCTACGACCTGCGCGTCGACCGCGTGGCCTGGCAGCGCACCTACGCCTTCGGGGTGGACAGCATGGCCGTGACCCCAGACGGTCGGCGCCTGTACCTGCCCGCCGGGGAGCTCTCACCATCCTCGACCTGGCGCGTGATCGACACGGCCAGCGGCGCGGTGACGGGCACGGTGCAAGGCGGCCAGGGGCCCCACAACACGGTGGTTTCGGTGGATGGCTCTCGTGTCTACCTCGGTGGCCGCAACGAGAACCGCCTCTACGTGGTCGCCACCGCCACGGGTCGCCAGCTACGCCGCATCGGGCCGCTGTGGTCGGGTGTGCGTCCGTTCACCATCGACGCTCACCAGCGCTTCGCGTTCACCACGGCCACCGGGCATCTGGGCTTTCAGGTGTCGTCCATCCCCACCGGGAGGGTCCTCGACAGCATCGGCTTTGCCGGCTTTCACTACCCCGCCCACTTCGCTCCCAGCGCCCCCAGCCACGGGATCTCGCTGTCACCCGACGGGCGTGAGCTATGGGTGCTCGACGCGCCCAACGGCTACGTGCACGTTTTCGACGTCAGCGGGCTGCCGCGACGGCGCCCGCGGCCGGTGGCCGACATCAGGCTCGTACGAACCCTCACCGGCAACGAGACGCCCTGCGCATATGACTGCGCACGCGATGGATGGCTGCAGCACAGCGTCAACGGGCGCTTCGTGTACGTCGGTGACGTCGGAGAGGTGATCGACACTCGTCGCCGACGGGCTGCCGCATTCCTCCCTGCCTTGCGCCAGACTCGCAAGCACCTCGAGATCGACTGGCGCGCGGGCCGCCCGGTGGCCACCTCCACTCGCATCGGGGTGGGCCGGACGGGCGCGCGGTAGGCGGTTCAGCCGGTCGTGTAGGTGGCGTAGATGGACATCTGCTCGCTGTCAGACGCCCCCACGGCACCGAAGGGATTGCTCGGACCCGAGGTGTAGGTGTTCGAGTTGAAGTCCCGGCTGGCCGAC
>JAABUQ010003068.1_pt1 | contig 31479 bp, 25 predicted proteins | sample 5560001 | NCBI WGS metagenome assembly JAABUQ01 (sample SAMN10711888, study PRJNA513371) | rock metagenome | isolation source: Antarctica rocks | place: Antarctica: Victoria Land, Finger Mt nord | collected 2015-12-18 | reverse complement strand
ATTGAAGGGGGGGCGGAACTGGAGTGGTTGAGCGAGAGATACCCTGCTGCAAGCGATATGTGATTAGTAGGGATCTGGTGAGATGTCGAGAGGGAGATGGATCGGAGTTGCATCCATGCCTCTACTGAATCCGTAGGCTATGGATGCCAAGAGTAGTCAACGCCCTCCCTTCCCTCTACCTGCCTTCCCCCCTGAACACTCTCCATCCTACCACCCCAGGGATGACATTCCCACATTCCTCTCCACAGCGCCGCATAAAGCGGCCGCAGTAGTGAGAAAGAAGTCCCCCACCCCCCGCCCCATCTGCATCCGAAGATACGGATCGAGCGGGCGATGTCTTGAGGACCAAAAATAGGGTTGTTTGAGACGAGATGCCATTTGCACCGTAGAGGCGTGTTTTCACGTCTTTGGCTGCGAGAAACACATCGTGAGATGGTGTCGCTTTAGTGCCTCGAGCCCTCGGCGTGGTAGTTGTTACAGAGTGAGGGAATCTTTCCCTTGTGTGTTTTGGAGCCCTCGGTCGTATGTATTCCTAGCGAGAAGGTGCGATCAGTAGTACTTGCCAGTCTAGCCGGACGAGCACAAGGAAGCAGCGCAGGCAGTTTTTCATATCAGTGTCAATATCGTGCAATCAATCATGCGTGCAAAGGGAAACTGGAAAAGGTCTAATGTGTTGTCGGAACAGATCCCGCTGGATGCGCGAAACAGCGTCATCGCAGTGTATCGTACAGAGAGTAATGCAAGCGTCTGTGTGCCTCTGAGGCGACCCTAGTCTATGCAAGTAGAACTGAAAACGGGATATCGTTCTCGCAAGCGCCTACCGACCGACCTGTGCTTGATGTAAGCTTGTGCCGGATTTCATGCAATGTAATGCTAGGAAAACAATGGGATGAGAACCTTCCCCTCCGACGATCCATTTCATTCAGGGCATTGTCTCGTGACAATTGTTGGTGTCGTTCCGTCGTACTCCGGGCAAGCAATATACAAGTGTAGAGATACAGTCGTAACAAGTGGACCCATGCGTTTACATGCGTGCCATTCCGAGTTCTCAGTCGATAGGAATAGGTTCATCGTTCGAATTGCCCATCAAATTGCGGGCAACCTCTGCGAGCCGTGCATCACCCGGCCGCTGGAACCTAGAAGTAGATTGAATCACAGGAGGACGTGCAGGCAATGGCATCACCGGTCGTACACTGGCACCCCCTAAGGGCACTCTTTTTGTTCCATTCCCGGGCTCTGTGGATGTAGCTGCAGGAGCTTGGGGAGGCTTATTGAGCTGTTGAGTTTCCCATGGGTTGGTACGGATTTCGTTCGTTTGAGCATTCTTTCTCTTGTCTGATTCTGGCTGCAATTGTGCCTTCAAATATTTGTACTCCATTAGGGTAGGTAGCTTGGGGATTCTGTCCAACGCCCAAGGAAATTGTTGCTTAAGCATGTTGGCTCTATGAGTAGGCTTGGTGGTTTGAGGGGTGGAATGGGGTTTCGTTTGCTGTTTGGCCGTGGGATTTCCATTTGGAGGAATGATCTGAGCTCGCTGCTGCCGAGCCTCATAGACAGCAATCAGTTCTTTCATCTGTTTTGCATTCACCTTGTCAGGCACGTCTGTCATGTTGGGGAATCTTCTACTCAGTAGATTCGCCCTCTTAGAAGCTTTCTCGGCATTCGTCTGCCTTTTCGGGCGAACATCTAGGCCAGATTGGTTCAGTGGATTTGATTTGTGTTGCTTTTGGGACCTTGAAGACTGGTCAGCACCATGACCACCTTGATAGGTAGCGATGCTCGCGTTAGTAGGGTGTCCTTTCATCGCTGATGTCACACGCCCCCCACCGAAAGAATCGTTGTTTGACTTTGCATCTGTACCACTGTTTCCCTTTCATTAAAGGAGCCAATAATCGATGAGAAGGATGTATTACCCTACGGACCGGCCTTGATCGATGGTTCGGAGTCGGTTTCGTTGCTCAAAAAAGATCTGATAATCACCGCCCAGTAACCAATCAAGAAGGCTAGGACGCTGGCTGCCAGGTTTCATGGCCTTCAGAATCTCGGCGTGTGCTTTGGAGAAGCGATCAAAAATCTGCCCAACATTTTTAGACCCTCCAGAAATATCGTTCTCCGGTGTGTTTGGATCCATAATGGCGAGACGATCGATCTTGTTCTGTTGATACCCAGCACGGCCGCCGTAGGAACGGGTGAACGCCACCTACATGGTCGAGGTCAGCAAGTCAGCAATGCAAAACAATGCGCATACTAATATCAATCCGCAGATCGGCGGACTTTGCTTGGCATCTGCCACAAATAAAGAATGCCACTTGCCTTGTCAAAGTATCCTGGTGGTTGCATCATGATCCCTGTTCGTGAAGTATCAATTTGATTACCGTAAAAGTCAAGGAATTCAAGGAGCATCTCCCCCAGATGCTCTTCAGGAACTAGCTCTCCGATTCGCACCCTTGGCAAGTTCTGCAAAAGGCTAGTCACCAGGCAAGTCACAGAAAACCCACCAAGACCACCTGTAAAGACCTCATTCAAGCCTCTCATCATGAGGAATTGTTTGATGACAGTGACCAGCACAGGCATCGCTGGGAACTGTCTCTTCCAGTCATGGAATGTCTGGCAGGCAACCAGACCAGTGTCATTTTCGAAAGATATGTCAACCTTGAGGCCTGTGACCCGGTCAACAAACTTCAGGACAGGTACTTTGGCCCCAATGACAACGTCAATATGTTGATCTGCAGCTAGACCAGAGTTCAAAATGAACTGGCGTAGCTTGTTCATTTGATTGTGAGATTGGCAGAGGATCTTTTGTCCCCATCCCTGGAAATCATTTGAGATGACCACAACATCCATGTCCGCGTTAGGGAGGTAGAGTCCAGCAGCAAAAGATCCAAAAGAATGTACCCTACAATTTGGAAAGTGTTTGCTCAGCACATTCTGGAGACGAGACAAGAGCTCCTCCCGGATGACTTGCTCGTATTTCTGGGGTTTGACGAAGTCATAGTAGTCACAAATCTCTTTGTGTAGCCGAAATCCGGCATTGATTGTAAGTAAATTCGACCTATTAAGCCATGGGACAGGATTTGTTCTGGCATGTGGTTGCCATTCCGGCAGCAAGGATCCTGTGTGGACCATCTTCCCTCTTCGTGCAGGCCTTCGTTTGATCTCGTCATCGTGAGTACGCTTGCGACTGCCCAGTGGATTCTCTGTTTCCAAGGTAGAGTCATCGAAGTAGTGATATTGCGAATTTTCTGTCGTATCTATTACAATCTGCTCGGCCACCCTCGAGCCATTTATTGTAGGGTCTGCTTGGAAGGCGGAGGTAGCGGTAGGGTGAGTGGGTTTTGAGCGAGGGGCACCACGAAGAGATTGGCCTGTACCGTCGACCTCTTCTGAGCTGATTGAGATAACAGTCGCAGGGACTGGTGGAGGACCTGAGGCATTAGCAGACGCCAGAGACGAGGCACCAGGAGCGCCATTTTGTGTATGTTGGTATTGATCTGAAGCATGATTGGACGGACGGAGACCAGTGGGTGCTCCTCCGATACGAGTCCCATTGATGTCTCCAACGGATGGGGCCGACTCTGCATCTGAATCTTCATCTTTTGTAACCGTGTTGTCCTCATCCATGTTAAATGAGATGAAATCATCGTTGGCAATGACTGCATTTGTCTCCACGGGTTTGTCTTCCGTAGTCTTGAGAGCTTTGCGAAGCAATTTCACAGGATCCTTAATCTTGCGGTGAGTGTCGTCAACAGGGGGCAGAACAGTGTAGGGATCAGGGTTTGACCACCTCGGTAGGCTATCTGCAGCATTGGAGACATCCGACTCAAGTGCTTGGCGTTTCATCGGAGGTTCAAGGCTTTCGTCTTCCACTTGGCCATCTAAACCGATTCCTGCAATCTCATGTTCGGATCGATCCGAGTCTGACTGATCCATCCCCTCTTCTTCGCTGTCAGAGACATCATCTACACCTAGGAACTTCATTGCGCCCTCAGTCACTCCTACCGTCTCTTTCGGAGAGTCCCCACCCCCGCGTTGGCGTAAGAGGGGGCGATCAGAGGTAGCAAACCGGTTGCCACGTCCACCACGACCACGTTGACCGCGCTGAGAACGATTCAGGTTACGGTTATCATTTCGGTATTCTCTGCGATGCCTGCTGTCGCCGTTAGGGTACTGTTGTGAATTCATGGGTCGATAGTGATCTTGCTCTCGAGAGTACTGAGGGGCATGGTCGTTGTTTCGGAAGTCGAAACCGTATTGTGGCATCGGCGCTTGCCCGCCTTGAGGCCGCCACGAGTCACCGCCTCGACGAGGGTCGAAGCCAAAGGACGGAGGAGGACCTGGTGGTAGAGGTGGCATCTCCGGTGGAGGCGGAGGGAAGTCATCAGCGTAGTGAGGCCGGTAGGATGACATGTTGTCAGATGTTAGAGATGTGTAAAGAAGATCAAAAGAGTCAAGTGGTCACGGAAGGTGGTCTAAACTCAACGTCGGAGCATTCACGTTTTGCGTGAAGGCATGCTGATGAACACTGTGAACGAGGGAATGAGGAAGTCCAGCGTCATGTTTTCGACTGTTTGCGCTAGCCGCTTTCGCTTCCATCTCAGCCTTACCAACCTTAGCGTGTCTACCGCGGAAGTCCCAAGTTTCGTCTCAATCCTCGTCCTCGTCATGCACAGGCAGAAAGAAACCCAGGGTGCTCAAATATTCTAATCATGGCGATATTGGAAAAAGTGATTTGAATGTTTTACTTGCATTGTTGCTTGGTATTCAACACTCGTTGCTTGGTATTCAACACAAGAGATACAATAATATCACAGGCTTGTATCGATCCAACCAGCAGATCAAAAGCTCCTCCCAATTGACCCATGTGATCCATACAATCCTTTCCCATGTAAATGCTCGTCAAAGGCGCCGTAGCCTTGCAGCTTTTATCTAAATAATGCATCAGGTTTCAATTCAATCGTGTACATGTAGATGTTTTCAGCCGAGAATAAAAGTCGTTGGTTTCACCGTGCGCCCCTAGGATCCATGCGATGCGATGTAGATCAAATATGCAAAATCCAAGGAGCTAGAGCTTTCCTGCGTCTGTCGAATATGGACATCGCCCCCAAGATGTAGTTTTCAGAACATCACAGCACTGGCTGGAACATCATGCTGCGCCTGATAAGGTACGTGTTCGGCGCCTGGAGACACCAATGGGGAAGTGACTGGAGAGAACGTATTTGGCTGTATGGAGCTCGGCGAGTGCACGCCTTGGCCCCGCGTTTTCGAATTCATATTATTTCCTTCGCTGCTTGTCTTCCTCAACCTCGACCATGGCGATCTGGGTGAGGCGTCGTCTTCATCGGCAGAGAAAGTGCTCTTCTCTTCATCGGGCTGATCGAAGCTAGTAGCCGGCGAAGGCATCGGTGGAGAAGCCTCTCCTTTGTCCCCTCTACCAAGCGCTTGCAGAAGAGTCTGGGTGCGTTTCCTCCGGGAATCCCGGACGGGTATTGGGGGTACAGCGCCCGGAATCGGGGGTGAGTCCATGCCGTTGCTCAGGCTTGCACCAGGAGGTAGATCAAGGGTATCCACAGAGGAGGTGCTGGATATGAAGGTTGGTTCAGAGATGTCGTGCTTGTTGATAGACTGTTTGCGACTGGCCATGAAGCGATTGACATTGTGAGTAGGAGACTGTCGTGGAGGAGAATGCCGGGGATTCATCATGGTCGGTTGAGTCAGAGCCATAGGGTTCTCGCGCAGAGCGGGATGTGGGTTCGTCGCTGGAAATTTGGCTGGGTTGATCATGAAGGGCGTTCCAGGGGGTGCAGTTCGTTCAAAACTTGCTGGTGGTGTCGGTCTACTGTTACTTCTTGCGCGACCAGACATTGCAGACTGCGACCGCTCCGCAGGAGGTAACCTAGGCACACCTGTTGGTTCTTCGTCTGATCCTCTTGAATGATATTTAGGCATGAAACCAGTGGCACGACCTCTTTCTGAGCTTGAGATACTGGAGCTGCCGTTGAGTAGCACCCTCCCTCCTTGCGAGTTGTTGGAATAAGCTGAGCTCGATTTGGACGATCGCTGCGATGGGCTCTGCGTTACATCTTCTGGATGGCGCTGGTTGGCTGGAACTTCTGGACGTGATGACTGCTTTGCCTTCCTCAAACTCGGCGGCATCGCACGATCCGAGAGTCGCTCCCTCCCCATGAACAGGTCTGGTGGAAGCCTATTCGGGCCCACGTTCGCTGAGTTTCGGTCAATACCAAGCATCTTCATGGCTTTCGAGGGTTTCTCCTGCTTTCCGACCAATGAGCCTTTGCTGGATTTCTTCAGTAGCGCAAATGGGTGACCCGGCTTCGCTGAGCTATTATCAAGGGTCTGAGCTCCAGGTGCCGGGCTGCCAGATCTGCTAGCAGATCTGCTCTCGGCTTCCACAAATGTCTGTAACTTTCCTTGCACGAGCCGTCTCCTCTCGGCAAGCTCGTTGGCTAGATCTTCGCGCTCCTTCTGCGTTTCCGTACTCGCCCCGCGCGTGTGTTGACCCCTCAGCCGCTCCTGCCAGGATGCGGCGGACTCCTCTTGACTTTTACGCGGAGCTTCGTCTCCCAACACCCTTTGCAATTTGCTATTGCTCCCCACAGGCCTTTCTCTATTCGACTCTTGGTCCCTCAGCGCAGTCGCCTGCTCTAGGATGCTTCGAGCCGCGAGTGATAAAGGAGGTGGCATGGGGTTGCTGTCATGATCACGCTGCCGCGAGTGGCTGTCCTGCTCCAGCTCCTCATAGTGTTGATTGAGCGCAGATTGATGCCCAAAAATGCTCTCCCGTGCAGGCACTCGATTCCGTGAAGGGGAATCTTCGGGGTAGATTGATGATTGACCGCTATCGTTTCGTAGATGAGCTCGCACAAGTCCACTGAGACGACTGGGTACACCAACTGGACCAAGGGTTGGTGAATCGGAATCCATGTTATTTGCATGATTGAAATCAGGAGCTGAAGCATCTTGGGGCTGGGTAATGGTCGCTTCACTTTTGTAGCTCCGGCTGTCTGAAGCCGTGTCTTCCAGAGGCTCTGCCAGACGATCGGAACCAGGATTGAGATTGAGCTGCTCTTTGACCTCGACTTGCTTGAGCGGCTGCGCAAACGTGAAACCCTGGAATCTCGTCTGAGGAAGAACAGGTGAAACTGGGTCTGGTTCGGATTCACTTTCAGGTGCAGATCCCACGTCTGGGCTGCTCATGCCGTTGAAGAAGCTATGGTCCATACCAGGCTGATTGTTTTCATCGGATCCATTGTCAATAGGTAACAATTCTTTTTCCGTTACGGCGCGGGGTACTCGATCCTCCATCCATGGGTGTCTTCCAATTATAGAGCCTGTCCTCGACAACATACTTCCGGAAAACGAATTGGTGCGGCTAAGTCCAGTGGTATTTTCGTCTATCGACGGGTCGTGTGGCGAAAAAGGGCGTATGAGTTGAGGACTTGGGGTGTTACGATCTTCTTGCAGTTGCAATTGTCGTTGCAGATACTGTCGTTCGTCATATTGCTTCTTCGGTTTGTTAAAGGCACCCGAGGCAGTGGCTTTCCCAATGTCATTTGGTTCGAGTGCAGACAGCAGAGTGGTATCGGCTCCATTAGGGTCAAGATCGGGGCTTATTGGCGGACTCAGAGGAGGTGACCGACCATACCCAGAATCGTTGTGACTAAGTGCTGGATTGTCATCGAGGCCTAAATCGAAGTCGGCCATTCTTGGGGGTGTAGCAGATGGGGGCGGACTGCCGGCTCGGAAGCCATTCGATGTATATAGTGGACCTCCGCGTTGATAACGGTCGTTCAAATTCGTGACACTCCTCGATTGTTGAGGCGTTCTCGCCGAAGCTCCCGTGGCCGGACTTCTTGCCCGATGCAAGGAGTCCAGTCTGTTCAACGCCGATGATTGCTGTTCAAACATATGCTGGTCGAGTCCTTGTCCGTAAAGTCGTCTTGTCTTGTTGAAAGGCCTGTCCGAACTCGCTGAACTGGGCTGTGTTGACAAGGCATTGGACGAGGCGCTGTTGTTCTCATGAGCGCCGTATATCGACTTCTGGGAAGCCACAGAGGTGGCAGCGGTGGATGTGCGGGGCTGGGAGGGTGCTGAGTTAGTCGAAGACGAGGTATCTCTGTGCCGATTATGTTTCGCCAAAGGTGGTGATCCGGATCGATCTTGCTCCCTTGACGGCCGCAGATTAGAGGACTCAAATGCAGCCCGCTCGCGCTCTTCCCTCTCCTGCTCCCGGAGTCTTTGAAAGGTGGATTGAGCAATATCACTCTCGTATAGTGCTTTTCCTCCCATGTTGACCCCAGAAGACACTTCACTGTCTTCAGCAGCCCCGAAGTTCTTGACCGACCCTGCGCCTCCCACAGGAATCTTGTAAATCTTCTGTCGTCCTCCAAACATGGTGTTGCCTTCCCCAGGCCGCGATCTACTCATGACACTGCCGTCATCTGTAGCATAGCCATCTGTTCCGAAAGATTCTGTCCTTGCGTAAGCGAATGGTGGTCTGATGGATCCTCGTAGCGAGTCGACTTCCGCAATATTTGAAAGACCTAGACGGCTGTTGAACAGATCGAGCCGCGAGGCGCGCTTCGGAAAAAGAACACTGTCGTCGTTGGCTTTGCCAATCTTCGAATTTGGATCATCTTGATCCCTCAGCATGCTGAATCTTGCCGAGAGATTTGGCATAAGGAGACTTGTACGAAAGTCATCGGAGGAGGGTAGGGCAGCGGAAATGTCGAGCTCAGGTTTTGGCTCTGGTGCCGTGCTCTTCTTTCTTCTGAATGTCCTCGAGGCAAAAGAGGGCATAGCTGGGACATCAATGTCGAGCGATGGTCGACGACTGCCATCTCGAGAAGTTTCACCACTTTGGGACTTCTTCCTTGACCGAAGTCGATTCATGGCGAGCGCTGCGCTTCAGATTCCGACTCGAACGGTAGCACTTGTGGTCCAAACAGGCGAATGGGTTCGGTCAACAGCCTTTAATTATCTGCATCGAAGACTTTGGGAGAGTGTCTTGTACGGTTTCACGCTGAGGGATCCTTGCGTGTCCAATTGCTTGTCTCATTACCCTTGCTTGAGCGACATGCAGGTCCGAGATTTGTTTTGCAATTAGTCCTCAGGGCCGTGTTATTCATAGAGCTTGTGTTGTGGTCGTCGATACCAGCGATAGATGCAAGGGGAAATCTTGGCTGCGAGGGCAGAAGATGGTTGATGGATGGAGCGTGGGCTGGGAAAGATCAGCGCTGATCGCTGTTTCCCACGCGACTCCACGAGTCCAAAGTGACGATCTCCGGACGGTTGGAAGTTGGTTTTATCTCCGTTAGGTGCCGGCCCACGGAAACAGAACGATGGTGAAAATGAAGATTTCGATTGTTTGATAAGTGGCGATGAGACTGTGGAGGAGACAAGTTGAAGACAAGACGATGGTGAGGAAAGAGCAATTTGAGGAGTCGCAAAGGGGATTAGATCAGGTCGATTTTCCGGAGTGCTGTTGGGGATTTTTGGGGTAGCGCGTCGCAAAATGGGCCCAAAGATCCTGGTACGTGTCGAATGGTACCGGCTCAATTTTGGTACCTCGTCAAACTTCGAGGCATGTTCTTCCGGAGGGTTTTAGGACATCACTATCCTTTACCTTTTCGTTTGGTAACCATTCTTGGAAAAGCTTGTAGCAGCGGTTAATACCTGAACAGAAACAAAGACTCTCAGGTGTGGGCGAGGTGGCATCAAGAGGAACATCTTTGTTTACCATGCCGCATTCCCCACTGTAGGCACTGTATGTATGCATTTCAGGGGCTCAGTTTCTCCCCTCTCTGCCACACCTGCTTGAATTCTAGGCCATCCAAAAAATCGCAAACACTTGAATTCGGATTTGTGATGGCAAAAAGGGGTTGTACCATTTTCTCCTGATCTCCCTCAGGCCGTGGGTGGTACATCAAATTGTCCGATTGGCTTGAGCGACGGCTTACCCCTGAACGTTTGTGGATGCTTTGGCAGGCCATAGGCTAGTGCGAACACCCAGGCACGACCCACCTCCCCGAAGACGGACGGCGCGCGATTCCAACCGGGATGTCTTCCATGCTCCAATCATCATCTCCCCTACATTTTTTAGCAACGATGGCTCGAGCAAAGCCCACCTTTGTACCATTTCCCTGGGTCTTCGCCAAAATTTCTTCCCTTGCCTCCAAATCTCCAATATCAGGGGCGGAAGCCGAAATGCCACGAAGGCGCAGTCTGCCGCATTCGGACCGTCAGGCTGAAGACTCCAGACTGAAGTGGCTTCTAGTTGTTACCATCGATATGATGATGTCAGCGCTTTTTGTAGATTGAGAGTGGGGGCTAGTTTTGGGGGCACTGTGGAAATCATGCTGGGCAGAACGGGGGGTAGCTCGGTAGAGGAGATCAAGTCTGGTCGTCAGGCTCACGATGGCTCGAGGCCTCTCTCTCAGCCTCGCCATACTGTTTCAATTAAGATGCCTGTAATGTGATTTCAACGTCCTGGGTGATGTCGCCCTTACTTTGATGGAGAGCAAGTAAGGGCTGGTCCAATGTTTCAACTCCCAAATTCGTGAGGTCGAACCGAAAGCAGCCATGAAACGGTAGCTTTCAATTGTCCATAGAAAGCCTCATCGTGGGGAAAGTGGGTAATGCGTGGGTCCTGCCATATGGCATTTTCCTCCACTTTGGAGAGCCTCGTGGATCTAAAGGTGACCTATATTCAGATTGCCATCTCTTTGTCACTACCCAAAATTATTATGCCTCGGTCCAGGGAGAGTAAGGCAAGAAAATCTAGCGGTTTCACTTGGGCAGACAGCATGAAAAACCATCTTCATCGATTGAGATGTGGGTGGTGAGGAAATGCTTTCACCCGGAAGGGGCGGTCAAAACATTATTGTCGATGAAGTTGCTACCCGATGGACACCACATCATGCTCCATGATACATGTGTATACGTTGTTATTAGTACACCTACATAGAAGATACAGGACACCAAAATTCGAGCACATCCCCTAAAGCTCATCCCTAACCTGTTCCTTCTTCCCACCATCTACACCGCACACAGCCGGCGTGCCCACCTCCATTCGATAGACACATTTCTCTTCCTCTATAATCTTCCACACTTCGTCCTTCTCAGCACAAGCCAGCACTATCATTGTACTTCGATTAGGCCCGTTCCAGCAATGTTGTCCATTCTCATATTTCAATGCAAGCCTCTCCCCACTTCCCAGTCCTTTCCCATCGGCTGGTATCTCATCATCAACCATATAAGTGTCGAAAGACACAAAGTTGCCCATGGTCGTGTGTGCACCACCCTTCTTGCTTTTCTGTTTCGTTTGCGTCATCCAGCACAACTCGTAGGTATACTCTCCTGAATCTTTGGAGATGCAATGGCCCTTGAGAGCACGAAAGACGGAATCAGCGCCATAGTCACTCGAGAGATCATCGTTGTGCTCGTCTAGTTGTCTTCTGTCATTGTCGAGAGAATCTTGGGCGGCCTTGAGGGCTGAACGGGCGTCCTCGAGCTCCTTAGACTCCCCTTCAGAATTGCGTGAGGGTGCTAAAATGCCGTTTTCGATAAGTGTAACACGGAGGTCTCTGAGTTTCTTGTCGACCCAGTCGCGGACTGGCTTGGGAAGGTACTCTTCGATTTTGTAGACTTTTGCTATCAGCTTCCTCTAGTTCAGGATGGACTGTACTCGAATACTTACGAACGTCTGTATCACTCTCGTCGGGCTCCTCCCATTCATCCCACTTGATAGCACCTGTTTCTGCATCAGGTCTTGCAATCTCATCCAGGTCGCGGTCGTGAGCATCATTCCCGATTTGAGCCTTGTCTCTCGCTGCATAATCCTCCCAGCTCCTGACCGCTCTTTTGACCCCTTCGTCGTTAAAGTTAGGATTGTACTCCTCTTTGAATGTCGACAGAATGCCTTCCAGCTCGGCCACTCTCCCTCTTCCTATATCCCGCTGATCTCGCACTTCCACCAATGAATTTCGAAGCTCTTCAATACGGTCCTTCGCTAGCTGTGACAGCATGCTGAGCTTGCCCCCTTTGCTGGGCTTTTTGACCACCTTGAGCTTTTCCTGCCTCTCCAAATCTGCCAGCCCATCCTCCAATCCTTTAACCTTCAGCTCCGCACCTTGAATCTGGGTCTCCAAGGTCTGTATTCGATCCTGCACCTCCTGCCTCAATTTGTCGGCCTCGGCCACAAGCTCTTTCCGCCTCGTCGCCGCAGTACTCAATGACTTTTGACGCTGCTCATCTTGCTTCCTCCATTCCTTGCCAATCTCCTTGCATTTATCATCGCACTTCACCCCTCCGACTTTTGCCCACTCATCACTCCCATCACAGCATAGATCATAATCACATACACCGTCGTTCACGCTGAGGAAGGAAATATAGCTCGGTTGATGACCCTTATTCTTACAGTAGAAGCCTGGCAAGGCAAGCGCAGTGTTCGGTCCAGGGTGATAGGTACTGCCTATCGAGGATGGAGAGAGGTGAGAAAGGTGGGAACACGCAGAGGTGCCAGGCTCATCAGAGCCATCTGGGCAGTCGCAAAAGTCGTCGTTGATTTGGGAGGGCGAGAGATGGATTGAAGGGTTAGAGATGCAAGTGAAGCTGTCAGACGATTTATAGTATTTTGCAACTATGTTCGGAGTCAATAGCAGTTTTTGATAGTGGGGACGGAGGTTGGGGCATGCGGACAATCAGGGCCAACCCCCCGAGGTCTGACAACATCAGTCGCGTCAATTGCACGAGCCGCAACGCTGGATAACAGGAGTAACTCAAGTCTCCTCATCTTCCTAATTGGACTGTAAAGACAGGAGGTAAAAATGTGCTGGTACTGAATGGAAGGGAGGAAGTGGTTGGTATGAGTGAAGTGTCAGAGTCCAGTGTCAAGTTTCGCTCTTAGCTCTCTCGGCCAATCAGAGACAAGTTCGAGCCAAGACGTCTAGCGTAGAGAAGACAACAATTTGCCTCGACGTCACCTTTAACATATAGTCCTCACCATCGTCTGCTCGCAATACGAATGTGACAGTGGAGGTGCCATCCGGAAGGATCTCGGCTGAGTGTTGCTCTACGCTTGCACGATTCAGGGTGACTCTGGGTGACGATATGTTACGAAAAGTACATGGGTCTGTAATGACAGGCTTTTGCAACTACAGAAAGTGCATCCTCAATGACAAGAATTGCACCTCAGGTCGAATACTCTCAATGTACGCGCCTCCTAGCTCTTCCGCCTTCAACATTCCACGCAGAGCCCTCAGGTTTTCCCTGTCCCTTTCAATGCTTCAATTCGAGCTCTGGTAAGCTTTCGGCGTCTTGGATCGTCAGTGACGGCTCGTGGTGAGATTCTCCCACGACTTTCATTCTCTCAGCGGCCATGTCATTCCAGAATTCGCATGATGTCGCTGTGTTGTTGGGATCTTGAGCAGCTATTTTGAATGGCGCCTGGGTCCATTTATCGTCAGGATAAAATGGCTGCATCACGTTCATCACATGATTATGGCTGTCATTCGCGCTGGTCGTGGCTTGAATTCAATTGACTTTTTTATCCTTTTGCGCCTACCATGGGGTCATTGTGGATTGCATGGGATGTGAGATACGATTGATAATCTGGTGTAAAAGTCTTCCTTATATACGGCCTAGTGGCCAGAGCTGCCGATTTGGGGACATTGGAGCAATCGTGCAGGAAACCGGCCACATTCGGATCATTATTGCAGAATGTCGGCAAGAGGTCGCCACCATGCACCAACGCATCGTACTTGGCAAGGAAGTGGTAATTCGTCATCCAAGTTGGGATCTTTCCGTGGTAAGCGTCAAAAGCTGGCGTGTGATGCGTCGCGGATAAGTATACCGACTCGATTCAGCTAGTCATTGAATTTTCCGCGGGCGTATGTAGTGCTGATCTGATCTCTGACTCTTGCGAGCTCGCTTCCAGGCATAAAGGCCATCAGGAACTTGTCGAAACCAGCAGCACATGGGTTGTGCCTCATCGGCGACGGTATGAACGTACCGTTGTATTCTACTTTATCGGATACGTGTGAGATGATTATCGGTGTGAGATTGATCCAATATCTACTTACAAAATGTTGAGTAGAATGAACGAGAATAGGAAGAGGTCACCGACCTGTGTTGAACGCAATAGCTGAGAGTGTCTTGATCATTGCGCGTCAAGAGAGGGACCTACTGGGAACACCCCTAGCCAAGCAGTAGTCGATTGGAATAATTGCCGATTGGCCTTAGTCAAGCTGGTCGTACTGGCCGACTAAAGGCACCGAAGATCCCCAGTCTGGCAGCCAGCAAGGCGTGCGAAATGTTTGTACGTATCATTGAGCGAGCCGGTTCGGTTCCATTGCCACTCAAAAGCCAGGCTTTAGAGTATAGCTCTTGAGAACAGCAGGGTATGTTCACCGTCCATGGAGATCAGATGATGGAGGATCGATCCAGCTCAGCCGACTGACCCCAGGTACTGACCGCGTCCGTATTCCCGCTGACTCAATCGATGAACAGATTCCAAGACTTCACGCTGATCGTACAATCCGGCATTGGGAAGAGCTTCCTTCTCCATATATGAACCAACCGAAGGCGCCGAGTGGATAGTTTCCTGCAACAAAGATGAGGGGCTCCGGTGTTGCGGTGAGAAGCCCCTGGCCACTGTGCAGTGGAATTTTTGAAATGTCAAATTCGTGCTTGGAGCCAAAGACATAAGCTCCGCCGTAGAACCAAACAATCACGGGGACCTGCTTCTTCCCATTGAGGACCAAGGAAGGCAAGTATATATCCAGGAATAAGCAGTCTTCTACCTGCGGTACGATTGGTTGATTAGGGAATTTGGAATTGACGAGGAAAAGGTCACCACATGGAGTACGCGGCGCTTTTACATCAACCTGCGTACAAATAATAGGGTCCTTTGGGGCAGCAGGGTCTGATGATAGTGGATCTTCAGGTGCTTGAGATTTCAGCTCGCCGGTCGGTGGCCGGGCGAATCGAACATGAGAGAAGGTGCAGGTCTAAGGAACTGGGCATGTGAGACATACTCTAGAATCATCATGCAGGCGCGGCGACTTCCTTTAGACTTGCTGCTATAGGTACCTAGGTACTTACTCCATGGACGCACCAATTCCTTGCATTGGGCATTTATAAGCTGAGGCACCATAACTAAGAAGACAGCAAGAACGAGAATGGTGAAAGCACACCATAAAAGCGTTGTATTGAGTATGCAATCGGAGCGGACGTAAGAAAAATATAGCAAGTGCGAGCAACAAAGGGGCAACGGTAGTCAGAACGCACAGCTCCACCGAAACGAGTCTCCGGGATTTCATGACATATCAGTGGCTGGTGAGTTATGTTCAGCTCAGATTCACCAATCCAGTGTTAGAGCTTTCCCTCTGTGTCGCTTGTATGTGGCTGCTGAAGGGGCGATCGATCTTTGACCCCGCTCAATCGGTTAGCTATGTTGACGTTGCCATTCAAATGCGCTGGCGAACGCAAAGCCAGATGATGAGTATAAAAAAGTTGTACAGCCTTTCAAGCTGCGCGACCGTATTACTCAAATAATTCAAAGATGCACATTCTCCAAAATCTTGCTAAATTTGACCTTTTATGGTTATGCACACACAGAATCAATGTGGTTGATATCCAGTGGTCTGGTGGGAGGGCGTGAGGGCTACTTGTGGATCACATCTCTTCTAGCTTAGTGCTTGAGTGCTGTGACGAGGCTGCATCATCTTGACGTCTTCGTCAAGGGGCATCATGAGGCTAGAGCTTATCATTCGCCAGTCCTCAGGCCAAGTGCTCAAAGTGGAACAGCCATGCGGCGCGAGCCATTGGTGTATGGGTGCATCAGTCCTCCTGTCAAAAGGTCGCTTTCTTCTAAAAGAACATGCGGCAGCTTAAGAGGTCCAATGATGTGCTTTTCTTCCGGCAATTGGACTGCAGACGTAGTTGTTGGCCAGTATCAGCTTTTGGCTGGTGGTGGCGAAGGTACAGCCTCCCATTAAGGCGCTCTTCCTGGCCACTGCTGGTACATTTTCCGAATGTTCCAAGTTTGGGGGTAGATTTCCAGAAAAATGCCAAATGCGCGTGCTTCCCAGACGGGATGCTCATCTCCCAGGTACATCACCCCGGTAACCCAGCTCGCTCGCTAAATGCGGCAGCGTTCTGTGATCTTTTGATGGCAAACTTCGAGATGTCAGAAGCCTGGGTGGAGTAATATGAAGATGGAAGTAACTTTCAAACAATTGGTACTGTGTCACCCTGATGCCTCGCCATGTGATATTTGCACACTGTCGTGTTGGAGCGGAGAGGCCGCTACCGTTTTGCATTTTGTAGTATCGAGAAGCCTCTTGTCATGAAATCCACATGTTTCTCGTCCATTCCGTTCCTTGACGAGAAAAGGCTCTTCACATTATCATTGGCACCAGTCTTCCGTCTCTTGATTCGATCCGCTTGCTCAGCAAGAACTTTGTCCGTCAACGATGCAGTATCTTGGTTTTTGATGCCCGTTGCAGTCTCGTGAGGATCTTTAATAGCTTTCGATACCTTGACTTCTACTGTTGGGTCAACAGAGACCTTGTGATCCACTGGGACCACCTTCTTCCTCTTCTTTCCACCTTGAGCCTTCTTCAATGAATGCGAGAGGCCGCTGGCTTTCAGAGCTTGGATCCGCTTCTCGAGCCTGTCCTTCTCAGTCTGAGATGTTGGCAGAATTGGGATAACATTTTCAGCGGTGTAAGATTCATTACACTGGAGCAGTCAGAAGAGCCACATTTCTCATTTGACGAGAGCTGCGTACCTGGAGACACAGCTCCCCCGGCATCTCTTTGATAACGCTCTCTGCAAATGCATGGCCGCAAGGAATCAAGTAAACGGCCTTCACACCCGGTCCCAGGACTTTGTTTGTGATGGGGCATCTCCATCTTCTGGGCACGGCTGCATCTTCGCTCCCATCTGTGTAGAATCTGACCTCAACAATATCCCTTAGGCTTCGTAAACGATCCTTGAAAGCCTCTCCCTTCTCTCGTAGACTGGCCTTATCTGCTGTGTCTTGAGCGTTGGTAAGGAGATGATCCAGAACCGCAGCTTTGTTATAGAGTGTCCCTAAGGCATCTGAAACGACTGGTTGAGACAAGGGCTCATGTGATAATGCGCAGGTCGACCAGTAATGCTGTTGCTGTTCCGTCTGTATCTCTTTCACTTGAGTTGTGTTGAGGTCTCGCGCGCCCTCTTTGACAAGCTCTCGCCGAGTAGGTATACTACCACCATCATTTCCCATATTTGAAGAATGGCACAAGAATCGAGATCAGTATAGCTGAGTGTCCCGACAGAGCCTGGAAGTGCAGGAAATGCCGGCGGGTTGTGGAGAGTGAGAGAACGAGCGAGGGGAGCAAGGGCAAAATCTTAGTGTCATTTGAAAGTCCGGCTAATCTCCGTTTCGCGGGGCTAGCAAATTCTCCTCCAGTGAAGAACATCTGCCCCATGCGCGATGCCCAAGCACTCTTCGTTGGGGTCAGGTAGTGAGAAAGCACAAGTGGGCCAGCCGGTCTTCTTCTGCCCGTGCCCAAGAGACTAGGTTTCTCAATGACTTCCCCAGCCCTGCGGCGTGGTCGGCCACATCATGCGCCTCGAATCATCCCGGCTGTACCCCGAGCGTTTGAGAGGAAGCCGGAGGACCAGAGCCTGCAAACCCAAGGTGGTGGGAAGGGCGGAGGGAAGTGGGAGACTCCAGTCACACCAGATACGAAGGTAGTATCTACTCCTTCGGACCAAGAAGGACGATCTGCGCCGGAAGGCTCCTGCGACAATGATGGAGCCCAAGGTTTGCAGATTGAGATATCAGGCGTTTTGCCTCAAGAACACGAGAGACTTGAGCTTCCAGAAGGAGACATAGAAGGTGAATTCAACACTCCACTGTTCTGTGGAGGTTCGCTAAGTGTAACCCTTAAGGAAATTCATCGCTTTCTACCGAGGAAGTCAATGTGCGGGAAAATGTACCCTCCCCGTCCAAGGGACCGCCGCAAGTCTCCCCTGTCCACACGACATCAACAGGCAATCAAGTCGAGCTGTTGTCAGCACCAGCACAGACTGTTGAAAGTAGTGGTCAAACAGACGTATTCTGCCAGCAAGATGTAGTAAATGGACACCCTTTTCCGCGTCAGCCATCTCCACCCCTGGTCTATCCCAACCATCCCACACCACCTACAGACGCAGTCTCGTATCCGACAGACTCATCTTTTGGAGATCGCGTTTCACCTCAGCCAGTCAATCTGCCATCTCGACCATCTCCACCCGATGGCTGTGTCAAATCGTCATTTCAGTCCTCGTGGCAAGGTGATAATCAAATGCAAAAAGTGAAATTTTATGGCGACAATGCTGCATCGTCCAAAGTTGAATCTTCTCCAACCCGCTCTTCATATCAGGGCTACGCTTTTGGCCCGCCACATCAACCTACGAATATCTTTCCATACCAATCAGGTTCTCGTCAAACATACGAGGCATATTACGACAATCGTCAGAGCTATTACAGTCCACCAACCCCTTTTCCTTTTGTAGGGAGCCAGCCACCCTTGACACCATCGGAAACACCTCTAGGCTCAACATTCCAGCGACAAGGTGCTTTCGATAACTATCGTGCATCTATCTCCTCGGACGGCCATCCATGTCCTACCGTACCTCGTTCTGATCACAGCATGATTCACCAAGATAAGGATGTCGAGCATGACGAGGCTCCTCCGAGTGTGGGAGACGCAAGTGTTCGAGATATCAGGCCAGGAGACTTTGCAGACCATAAGTTTGTTGAGCGAAAGGTCCCAAACGTCAAGAAGCACGCGCGGGCAACAGATATTGACGAGTCTTCCATAAAGAATCATCTCATTTCCAACTTCAACGTCGATGACTACGCAGACTGCGAGATAATTGTCTCTCACGAGAGCAGAAGATTTAGTCCTGTAGCATTCTCACTGCACAGCCTTCTTATCATTCAGAGCCACACCATACGCAAGCTATTCGTCGACGGTAAATATGAATATGGCTTGGATGCAAAGAAGGTTTTCCGGATCACTCTAACAGATAGCTTTGTGACTCCCAAGGCATTAGGCAGCGCACTCCGACTTTGCTATGGTGAGCCAGCCTCGAAATTCACTGGCACAACACAGAAAATGCACCCTCCAAAATCGAAAGCGGAGCTCTCGACGACTTTGATGGATGAAAGTTTGGCTTTTGCTGGAGCTGGAGATCTTCTACAATTGAAGCAAGTCTTTCATCGTGGGTTGGAAATTGCTTCGAAAGTGCTCAATTGGGACAATCTTGAGAGGGCTCTATCATTTGCCCTGGAATACGGAGCCTATCGGGCTCAGACCTCTCCATCTACGGTTTCAGATTCCCCACAAGATCAACCTCATGACAGCGATTCCTCTCCCTCCACAAATACAATGTTGACGCCTGGTTCCAGCCAAGATTCGACAGGTGGGTTATCAAGCGCTAATGACTCAAAGACGAAATTCTCACCTTCTGGAGGTATTCGCCAAGGAGACTTGAGCTGTGCTGACGACCTTCTGTCACTATGCCTTCGGCTCCTTGCGTCCAATTTGCCTCTCTCTTGGGAATTAGACCCTACAGCAAGGCCTCTTGCAATAATCGATCGGCTGCCCGCGACAGCCGAGAGCAAGTCTTCTCTTTCAAAACCAAGGCTCAGTGAAATCCAATTTGGCGAACTTCCTGCAGAGATGACCATGAAGTCCTCGAATCGGGACACCTTCATTTCAAGCATGCTCTTGTCTCTACCTTTCTCTGCCTTAGAGCACCTCTTGAGTATCGGATGTGCATCAGTTCAACGCCATCTGCATGGCCTCATTCGAGAGAGAGAGCGAAGACGTGTGATTGTCTTGCAGAGCCAAAGCGTCACCCCGACTCAGCGTGCTGCTGCTAAGGGTCGCACATGGGCCGAAGTTGGTTACACAGAATTTCTAGAAGATGTTCAAGACTTTAATGTACGTCTATCAAGACAATTCACAGGCATCTACCAGCATGACAATGGGCAGAGTTTGGCAGAAAGTCAGGAAGAGGAGGTATAAATTATGGATTTACCTTGATGATTAGGCGCAAATTACAGAAGAGGAAAATATTCTATTGCATTGCAAGCGACAGGTGTTGGAAGGTGTAATAACAATGACAACAATAGGCTCATGTGCCTTTGGCACAATTGCTTCACATCTAAAAATTGTGTGTCTGCCCCAAATTCAATCAGCCACTTACCAGATCAGACCATTTTCGGATTTTCAGATGTCTTTTCTCAGTCGGCATCATAGAGAGAGACGTACCTCGCTCCTTCCATTTCCAGCAACAGATCTCTTTCCGGAGATTCAGCAAGACATGTTTTCTCCAAGAGTATCCGATTCGTTTACCTTTCTTGTCTACGTCCTATCATGACCTCCTCCCACATTCCTGTTCTTTACGTCCTACTCTTATGACTATATTCTTACTGGCATCATTCTACGCGATGCAAATACATCCCTCGAACACCATGACTGGACCCGGTCCGTCGGCGTCTCACCGAGCTGTCAATCGCCGCCGTGCGCGTCAAAGAACACGAGGCTCCGGATTGAGCTCTGCTGGACCAGAGAAGAGTCTTCGAACTAGGACGACAAGATCAGAGGATCTGGAATCACCACCAATGTCTGACGAAGTCAACCGCAAGTCGAGACTGAGCTCCGCATAGACCCCATGATCACATGTGTCAATATGCTGAAATATCATTTATTCAACAGATAATCGATTTGCAGCTCTCTCTCCTGCCGAGCCAGCACCCGGTATCCAAACATCGACACGACCGCCATCTGCAGACTTTACCTTTGCATGGGAAATGCCTACCGCTCCACCTCCGACTCCACCTCAGACTCCTCTGTCCGAACGATCTACCTCCATTGAGATTCCATCCAGAGCCAACCCCATGCCTAAGGAGCAGCAACAAGATCTTATTCTCAGCCTACCAACCATTGCTTTAGTACCTTCAAGAAAGCTATCAACACCTAGAGTGGAGCACGTTTCATCAGAATTCGACTCAGACTGCCCAGAAGTAAGCACGCAGAAAAAACCAGTCACCATACCCCACGGAGCGTCTAGACCTCCAAACCCGGCATCCTCGTCATCTTTTACAACCACCGTACCTGAAGTCATTCCAACTGCCTCGAGTTCCGTTCCTCCGGAAGTGCAAACAGTCAACAGTACTTCCCCACCAATTCCAATGGTCTCGCTCCCACCGGTAACGCCAGTTGTCCCCATCGGTACCTCCATCGAAGTCAGCAAAAGCCCAGCTTCACCAAAGAAAAGGATGACTCCGCGCAGGAGCGGGCACCAGCTTTCAAGCTTTTCACCCACTTCGATTTACGAAAGCCCGTCGTCCTCACACCCAGATTTTCGGAAAATACACCCACCACAGAGCACATTTGCCTCTGACGATCCTTTGAATATCACGGTCAGATCAACGGAAGGCAGAGTTTTCAGCATGGCAGCAGATATGGCCGCCGCAAATCAAGCAGGATCGACAATACCGCTCGTACGGTCGCTTGGCATCCTGGAGGGCAATAGAGCTCTCATGGGAAAAACCGTGAGTATCGAAGGGGCAAGTAGCCGTGGAAGGCAGATCAGAGAATGGAGACAGAGTTGGAGTGGGCAGAGGAGGGTTGAGGATTCTGAGCAGATCAGGAAATTGCGAGAAGTTGAGCGTCCGAGGTCTGAGGTATTATCCTGTTTTTCTTCTCAGGAGAGAGACTCCAGTACACCGAGATCAAAATCATCGCCCCGCGCATCCTCTTCCCGGACAGGCCCACGGTCAGTGCTGGGAGGAGTCTTTTCATCTTCGAACAGTGATAGCGAAAACGAGTGGGAAGATCAGAGTACTAGTAGCGGTGGGATGGACGAGGAGAAGGATGCAAAAGAGAAAGGAAAGGGCGGGGAAACGGGTGCAAGAGTCGAGGACCAAGGGGACGAAGAATGGATTGGGGAAGAGTCGAGGTTCTGGCAAAATGGCCTCGACGAAATGAGCTCAGAGAGACAAGAGAAGAGACTGCGTAAATGAGAATTAGGCCGGCGTGGGGTGCGCGAGTAGGCAGGAGACTAGAAACCATGCGAGATCTCACTCGTCATCCCTTGAGCAATGGGTAATGTGCATGCCAAATTACTGCTCACTTGACTCATTGTTTTACCCCATTGACTCCATTTCATCCTTTTATTGTTTGATTCCCTATCTACCTATTCAAAAACCCAACTCCCAAACCCAGATCATCACCATCCCAAACCGCAACCCTCAACCCAAACACGCAGCCTCAAACCACTCTACTCCACATCCACCTTCCGCACCTCCTGCCACCTCTCCACCTTCGGCACCCTCACAACCAACACCCCCTCAACCATCCTCGCACTAACACCCTCAACATCCACACTCGCCGGCTCCGCCCTCGTCCCCAACTTCACCCTCTTCTCAAACGCCCCAACCCTCCTCCCATCAACAGCCAAACACTTCAACAACCCCTCCTCCCCAGGCCTATACACCACCCCAGCCACCCGCAGTTCACTCTCATCGGCATCATAATTCACCCCCACGTCCTCCTTCCGCGCCCCGGGCAGGCTGACATGGATCACGTATTCGGTCGGCGTGTCGAAGATGTCGGCTTCGGGCTCGAAGTCGCCGTCCGCGTCAGCACGAGCGTTCTTGTCCTTGAAAGCGGCACCGCCTTCGGGCGCGAACTGCGCGAGGAAGTCGCCTAGTTTGCTCATGTCGAACCCCCCGCCCAGGGGCCACCCGCCTGCGTTGGGGGCGCCACGGCTACCGCACCGCTCGCGCCCGCCCCAGCTGCCTCGTCCGCCCCAGCCTCCGCGGCCGGGGTGGCTGTGTGGGCCGCCGCGGTGGCCGCCGCGGTGGTGGTGCGGGCCGGGACCGTGGCCGTGGGAGCCGTGGCGGCCGAAGCCGGGACCGAAGTGTCCGTCGAAGGGGTCGCGGGAGTCTTCGTGGGGAGGGGGGCCGTGATGTGGGCCTCCGTGGTGGGGCGGTGGGACGCTCGTTGGTGGTGAGCCTGGTGGGGTGGCTTCTTCGGGAGAGTGACCTGCTGGGCCTGCTTCGGCCTGGGGTTGGGGAGCGGTGTAGGAGGGGGGTGGGCTCCGGGTGGAGGGGGAGGGGTTGAAGGCTGTGGCGAGAGGGTGGTCCGGGCCTAGGGCTGTGGAGATGGAGGTGAGGAAGTCGGCGAGGGGGTTGGAGGAGGGGTTGGAAGCGTTGTTTAGGGAGCGGAGGTTTGCCATGGTGGGTTACCGGTGGTGAGTGGTATGGGATTGTTTGTTCTGATTTGGAATAATAGTAGAGATGTTTTCTTTTCTGTTGAGAGATATAAGGGAGAATGGATGCAGGACTGGGTGTGTGGTAGGGAGAGAGGAGAAAGCAGTAATCATAGGATGTCAAGCCACACTATATACAATCGAGCACCGCACAGGCAGGCCACGCATACGTTGCCACGCTAGCACCGCAGTCACCGCAACCAACGCCGAATGAGACGATCAGGGAACCCACGAGAACAGTGTGGAAGCGCAACACGTCGTTATGGCTGTAGCCTGAATGTGGGGGGGAGGGGCAAGGCTCCCATGACGCGTGTTTGGCCGAGACGGCGGAAATGTGTGACTTGGACCCTACCTTCAAAACAGGATTTTTTATGCTGAGAAGACAATTCATTGGCTCAGTGCTGTGGGATACTTGGGACCGGAGGAATTTGCTGCAGGTCTAGAAGCCATATGATTGTTGATGGAAGAAGAGAAGGGAAGAGAATGGACTAGATCGAAAGAGGCGAATTCGAGGTTGGATCGCTTAGTCAGCATATATTTTCGCCACTCCGCCCACCTTGCCATAGTCACTGAGATTTCCGGTGCTTCAAATTTGAGAAGGGCATTAGGCTATATCGTGTGGGGAACTGAGACGACCCCTCGTCTCGGAGTTTCCTCGAGTCCTTCTGGGTTGAGTGACTCCGTAGCACCCTTCACGAAATTGATGGTCGAAGCCCGAGATCTGGAAAGCAGGCCTCGGACACAAGACAGGCTGGATGCGTTACATGAATCTTCCTCTACAAGAAAGCCTCTCACGGAGAGAAATCGGACGTGCCAGAATTGGGTCGCCAAAAGTGGAAAGGGCTTCGACAAAATGCACCAAGTTTGAAGTCAGCCCTGCTATCAGCCAACTTCGGTGCACATCAGTGAATTATAGCCTATCTGCGGCCTATTCTGGCGCATGCAAGCCGATTCTGACGTACATTGTGTAGCCAATTCTCGCCCATCTCAGCCAAGTCTCGCACACATCAATCCCCTAAACGAAAGCTTTGGTTGCCCAACTTCGACAACCAGTGAGATTAATCGTTCTGGCTGTGATACTATGGAAAGAGGCTACTGCTAATGTCGCGAGCTTATAGTCATCAGCTGACCTCGACTATTTGCTCCGCACATGTCTCATGGTATGTAGCCCAGGTAACAGGGAAAATCGCTTTGTATCTTTGCCTAGCATCTCAAGATCCTACCCATTCCGTTCTCGGATGCCTACACAATCATAAGACGGCATCTTCATCTTCTCCCCTGAATCGCCCTGAAAGATTTTGTACATCTTCGTCTTGCTCACGAACCGCAATGTAGAGTCTCTTATCCAAAGACCCAAAGCAGTCTGCGGAAACACCCATTGTGGAAAAAACGCTGGAATTTCCTCCGATTTCGCATACAATTGGCGGAAGACCTCCTCATAACTCTTTAGAGCCCGCGGAACATCATTGCTGCTCTGTACCTTCGAGAGTTCTCCTGCTAGAACGTAGGCACTCTCAATAGCAAGACTTGTTCCGATACCAAAGGTTGCGAAGGCTGCATCTCCAACGACAAGAGCACGTCTGTTGGTCCAATTCGAAAGCTTCACCTGCGCTGCCCGGCTCATATAGAAGTCTTCTGCCTGGTCCATTCCTTCCAATACCCGCTTTGCTTCCCAGCCTATATTTCCAAAGTGATCGTGCAAGATACGTTTTGCGTCGTCCGTTCCCTTGTCCAAAGCATCTTCGACGGCTGGATCACGCTGGCCTCGTGCTGGCGTTGTAATACACAAGTATGCCCCCGTAGTAGAAGTGTTCCGATGCGGGCGTTTCATGATACAGCGACCTTTCGGAGTATTGTACCACTGCCACAATTTTGGATCGTTTGGCTGACTGGGAATATGTTGGAGAATGGCTGGGGCAGTCTCTCCAGCAGCACTAATCCAAATCAGGTCTAGCGTATCGCAATCCTAGGATCACTGTTAGCCAGGCTGTATGCCGAACAATAAAGGCTATACTTAGGGTATATTAGCTCTATTAAATATCTTATTATTTATAGGGCCTAAATTGATCAGCCGAGTATATAAATAAGTTTATATTCTTAAATAAATAAAATAATTAAAATCTCCTATAATTAATAAGTTATAAACCCGGCTAATATTTATATATTTATATAAAAAGAAAAACATTTGAGTTTTTAATTTATAAATATTATTATCTTATTTACTCCTATATTAAGTTATAAAGGTAGTATATAGGAAAGTAATTATCCTAGAGAGGATTTTTAATTATTATAATTAAGCCCCCGAAATATAAGTTACTTTTATTAAAGAAGGATCCTAATTAATTATTAATAAAAATAAAAATAATATTAATAATAATTTATTTTTAATAAATAAAAAGATTTAAATTATTATTATTTTAATATATAAATTATATATTAAAGATCTCTTTAATAACAAAAAAAATATTATAAAAATATAAAGGCTTTTAAAAAATAAATTCTAGAAGAAGAATAATTATATTATATATATAACTATTTAATATTTAATTAATATAGATTTTATTATTTTTAAAAGTATTAATAAATATATTAACTATTTATATTATTAGAATAATCGCTTAATAATAATAATATAAATTATAAATAAAATAATATTAGCTTATTTATTTTTGAAAAGTCTCTTAAATAAAATAAAATAATATTAAATTTAAATTATTTAAATAATAAATAATATTAATAAGAATATTACCTTTAAGGAAATTATTAAAGTAGTATTTATTTATAATAAACGACGAAGTTAAGAAGGCTTTTCGAAAGCTTTAAAAATAAAGAATTTTAGAAAATAAAGGAAAACGAAAAATAATAATAATAATAATAATAAAAAGGGAAATAATAAAAATATCAAATCAAAATACTCCTATTATGAAGGATTTTATACAAAGGAAAAATACTATTATTTAAATAATAACTTCTATCTTAATTAATAAAAGCTAAAAGATAAGAAACTCCTTTTTAAAGATAATAAAAAGAAAATAAAATAAGTTTTAAAGGTATATAATTTCAAAATAATTATTAATTTTAAAAAGATATTAATAATATAATTAATATATAAAATATTTAGAAAATCAGATATTTATTTAAACTTAAGAGTTAAAATTTATATTTATTTTAAATAATAATATTTTATTTCTTATTATATATATAATTACCTTATTAATAAGATTGATAATATTATTATAATAGCAAAAAAAAAGCTTTATTATTATAATAATTAACGATAATAAAAAAGTTAAATTAATAAATATATATTATATTTTAAATAATTAATATAATATTATTTTAATAGCGAAGCTAATTAAGAAAAGATATATAATATTATTTAAAGGAAAAATTTTTAATATTAAAAATAAAATAGAATAAATATTATTTTTAAATTAAAAAATAAATAATTATTATTTTATTCCCTAATTTCCTTTAAAATATTAAGAATATATTAAGAATATTAAAATAAAGGATATTCTAGCCTTATAAAAGCTTTAATATATATACTTTAAATATATTAAAATAATTTTAATAAAAAATATAATAAAAATAATTATTAAAATAAATATTAAATAGAATAATAAGTTTAAAAATATATTATTACCGGAATAATAATATAAAGCTTATATTATAAGAAAATAATCCTATATTTTTAATTATAAGCTAATATAAAATAAATAAGTAATATTTTTAAATAAGCGATAATTTATAAATATTATTAAGAGTAAAAAGATTATTCTTATAAAAAGTAATATAAAATATATTTTGATATTTATTAATAAATATATTAATATAATAACTACTTATCTTCTTCCCTTGCAAAAAATAGGCCTTATTGATAATTATATTAAAAACTATATTAAGAAGAATAATACTAAGGGATATATTATTAATTATTTATATAAAAATAATATAAAAGAATTTATTAATTTGCAAATATAAATAACTTTTAATTAAATTAATATTTAATAGGAGTTAATATTATTATATAATTTTTATTAAAACGGTATTATTAAGCAAAGTAATAGAATATTATTTAAATAAGTCAGAATAATATTATTTTATTTAAGATTAAATAAAGATTTTTAAAAAGAAGCCTTAAATTTTATAATATATATTAAGGAAAGGCTCTTTATAACAATATTTAATAGAAAAATATTATATAAAGGATAAATTAAAAAGAAACTAAATATTAATTATATAAAGCTATTCGAATATATCTATTAAATATATAATAAAAATATTTATAAATAGAAATTTAAATTCCGGGGTATTAAATATAAATTCTTAAGATTTAATAATAATTCTAATTAATATTAAATATAAAATAAAAAATAAAAAAGCTAAAGGATTAAAGCTTTTAACTTATATTATTTTTGATAAAATAATATTAATAAAAATATATTTATTTAAAATAAAGAATAATAAAAAAATTATTTTTAATATTCTTAATAAAATAAATAATATATTAATAAATAAATAATCCGTAAATATAAAAGCAAATATTTAATATATTAATATTATTAAGGAAATTAGTTTTAATTTTAATATATAAAATTAATTTAAAAAAACTAATCTTTAATAAACAAAATATTAAGCAAATATTAAATATAAAATTAAATAAGGAAATCGTAATTTATATCGATAATATATTATTTTTATATAATAAGTAAAAGGTATTAAAAATATAACAAATACTTTTTTAAATTTATTAAGGGTTATTAATATTATTAGAATATTAACTAAGATAGTCTATAAGACTTTATTTATTAATAAATTATTATAATCTTTAAAAAAGAGTAAAAGGGGGAGGATTTCCCTTTATATAAATTTTTTAAATAATCGAAAACGAAAATATTATTTTTTTTAAAAATTAATAAGAAGTACTTTTAAAGCCAAATAAAGAATAATAAAAAATAATATTTTAGATAAAATTAAATATAATAAAATCTAAAGGAATATAAAAAATTAAGAAATTATTATTAAAATATAAAATATTCCTAAAAAGATAAATATTATTAATTAAATTAAATATTAAAAGTAAAATTATTAAATATAAAACTTAATAAATTATTAAAGGCTTCGAATAAATAAAGGGAATAAATTATAATATTATTTTTTTATTAATTATAAAAATTTTAAGTTAGAAAGTATTCTTAATCCTAGGAATAAAATATAATATAAAAATAAAATATTTTAATATTAATATTACTTTTTTAGAAGTAGTTTTTAAAGAAAAAATATAAATAGAATAGCCTTATAAATATATTAATAATATAAATAATATATATTATTTAGAAAAGGCTTTATATAATTTCAAATAATTATTTAAAAAATAGGGAGAAATATTAATAATAAAATTAAAAAATTTTAACTTTAAGTAATTTTAAAAAGATATTTTTATTTTTATTAATAATAAAGGAACGATTATAATTACTTATATAAACGATTTATTAATATTCTTATATATAAAGAAGGTAATAAATAAGTTAAAAGCTTAATTTAATAAGGAATTCAAATTAAAATATTTAAGAATTATTTCTTTTTATTTAAGAATAGAAATCTTAAGAAATTATAATAATCGTATAATAATTATTATTTAAAAGGATTATATCGCTTAAATATTTAAGTAATTAAGAATAGAAAATTATTATATTATTAAAAATATTATAAATAAGAATATAAAATTAAAATAATTACCTCTTAAATATATTATTAATAAGAAGTTAAAAAACAATTTTATATTTATTATTAAAGCCTTAAATTAAATAGCTAAAATAAGCCGGTTTAATATTAATTTTATAATATATCGTTTAAATAAATATTTCATATAATTAATAAACGATTATTATATAATAATAAAATAAATAATAAAATATTTAATTAATACAATTAAAATCGGAATAGTATTTAAATTAAATTATATATATAATAAGATCCTTTAAGCTTATTTTAACTCTTTTTAATATAATAATATTAATAATAATAAATTTATAATAAAATATCTTTTTAAACTAATTAATAAACTAATTAATTAAAGGTTTAAATAAGAGCTAATTGTAATTATATTATCGATTAAAGTTAAATATATTGCTATATTAGAAATATATAAAAAAGCTATATATTTTAAAGATTTGCTTTAAGAACTCGGGTATAATAAAAAAAATATAAAAATTATAAAAATAAATTTAAATAAATAATTAATAAATAATTTAATTAATTTAATTAAAAACTTTATAATATATTTTAAAATAAAATATATACGATTTCGGTATTATAAAATAAAAAAATTAATATAAAATAAAAATATAATTATAAATTAAATCTTTATTAAAAAATAATAATAAATTTTTTAATAAAGTTAATAATAATAATAAGCTTAAAATATATATTTTAATTATTAAAGCTGGCTTAAAAAGGCAAAAAAGGAAATATAAAACTTAATAAATTATTTGCTAATAATATTTTAGAAGCTGTTATAAAACCTAAAAAAGGGTATTAAAAAATAATTAAAATAATCTTTTTAATAATATTAAATCAAATTAAATTTAATATATTATAATTTTAAGATTATTATTAGCTGGGTTATATACCGAATAATAAAGGCTATACTTAGGGTATATTAGCTCTATTAAATATTTTATTATTTATAAGGCCTAGATTGATCAGCCGAGTATATAGATAAGCCTGTATTCCTAGGTAGATAGAGCAATTGAAATCTCCTATAGCCAACAGAATACTAAAGAACGCGAGGTACTGGCCCAGAAAATTATAGGAATCTTTGAGAACTTGCTCGTCCAGAATCATCGACCATCGTTATTGCGCAATGCTCAACAATCTTCGGGCGAAAAGTTCTTGATCACGAGGAAACTAGGAGGATATTTACAGATAGTAAGATCTTGGTAAGAACCTTGCGATGGCATTTTCCCCTGCGATGAGGATGACTTTTCTATTTTCTCCTCTTACAACCCTGCAGGAGCCCACGTCCAAACCACCAAGTCCCTGGATAGGATCTTTTGCTTTGATGGGTGATCTAGACGACTACTTCCTTGGTGCATTCCTTTTCGATCTCGAGAATTAGAAACTTTACTGCAAATGTAAAGTACGCTGAACATGAATTGTAGCTGTATATTAGCAACCGACATAATCGATTTTATCTTGTGCTGCGATGCAACTATAAGGGAAGCACTTCTTTCGAAATGGTGGAATTTACCGGAGAGCGTGCAGGTAGTGCGCCTTTTCACATCTTCTCCCAATCTCTTCAAAAAAAACGATCTCACAACTAGTGAGGTGCTGCACATGATCATTCTCATAACACCTGCAATTGGAAAATTCCCTCCCAACGCTCAGTGGCCAATATGCAGGTCTCTCAAAATTCGTGCAACGACTCGATAGCGGAGCGCTCTTTACTGGAATAAGCTAGATTCAGTGCATTAGGATATCAACGGGTCACATATTAATATCAAAGGAACACCTACCACCGACCAGAACCCTCCCCAGCACCAGCGTCTGAACCAAACCCGACCCTTGCTCAAGGACGCATCATCTCAAGATCAATCTTCTGCGACGTCACCAACCTCCTCAAGTTCACCTCTCCCGTCCGCTGTGGCATCATTACCAGCCCATCCTCTACATAATCCTCCTAAGCGCCCGTTGTACGGAAATCGCTCGGCAGCATACTAGACCACCCACATCAGCATTCCACGCGGCAATCCTCCACAACAGAAGGTGAACCTGTGTTGTGCACAAACCCCGAAATCGTGCCGCATTGCGAGAAGAAACATACCTGCCTCTCAACCCCTTCTGCCTCGGAAACAACACCCATAGCCTTCGAACCATCTCCCTCCGGTTCCTCTCGCTCTTCGCTTCCCCCCCTTCCGGCTCCACTTTATGCCATTTCCTCTCCTCCTCTCCCCTGACTTTCTGTTTCTCCCCCCCCGCCTTCCCCTCACCCGTCCCCCCCGCCTTCCCCTCACCCGTCCCCCCCATCCCCGTCCGTTCTTTCCCCTCCCTCCACCAATCCCTCCGCCTCCACCCCACGCCCCACCTCCCCATCCACAAAACACTCCCACCCAAACCCCCTCAACCCCTCAAACC
>JAABUQ010003066.1_pt1 | contig 31491 bp, 25 predicted proteins | sample 5560001 | NCBI WGS metagenome assembly JAABUQ01 (sample SAMN10711888, study PRJNA513371) | rock metagenome | isolation source: Antarctica rocks | place: Antarctica: Victoria Land, Finger Mt nord | collected 2015-12-18 | reverse complement strand
CGCTTGACCCTCGCGAGGCCCGCCGCGGCACGACCGAGGCCCGCGTCCGCATCGCCAGCGAGCTGCGCCCGGAATGGTTGGAATGGGCCTTCCCCGGCTCCGTCCGCCGCGAGCGTTCCGTCCGGTTCGACGAGGACCGCGGCCGGGTCGTCGGCTGCGTGACCACCCGCTATCGCGACCTTCCCTTGCGCGAGGAACCCCATGCGGCCGTCGACCCCAACGAGGCCGGCGTGGTGCTGGCTGAAGCGCTGGCCCCCCGCGCCACCGGGTTTGTCCGGCGCGACGAGGCCGCGGCCTCCTGGCTCGACCGCCTGGAATGCCTCCGAGGCTGGCTGCCCGAGCGGGAATGGCCGGCTTTCGCCGAGTCCGACCTGGCCGAAGTCGTCGCCGCGGCCTGCCAGGGCCAGCGCTCCGAGGACGAGGCCCGCAAGGTGCCGCTCCTTCCGCTCTTGAAGGGGAGACTCCCCCACGCCCAGGCCCGAGCCGTGGACGACCTGGCCCCGGAGTCGATCGCCGTCCCCAGCGGCAACCGCATCCGCCTGACCTACGAGGTCGGCCGCCCTCCGGTCCTGGCCGTCCGCCTCCAGGAGCTATTCGGACTGCCCGAGACCCCCAGAATCGCCGGGGGCCGCGTCGCGGTGTTGCTCCACCTGCTGGGCCCGAACTACCGGCCGGTCCAGATCACCGACGACCTCCGGAGCTTCTGGGATTCGACGTATTTCCAGGTGCGTAAGGATTTACGCTCGCGCTACCCCAAACACTCCTGGCCCGACGACCCCCGCGCGGCGCGGCCCGAGGCCAGGGGAGGGCGGAGGAACAGCGATGGGACCGGCCGGCCGAGGTCATGATACCACCGGAAAAAATAACCCGGTGGCCGGGGGATCGCTCCGAGACCCGGCACGGATTCCATGCGAACGCGATCGATCAATCCCATACCGTGCTGTCCCGAGGGCGGAATCCGCCCTCCCTTGCTTCATCCCGCGCTTGATCCCGCAATCCTTTTCCGACCAGGCCGGCTCCCCTGTTATCGGGAACTCAGTCGTCTCGGCTTGGGAGGAGCGGGTCGACCGCCGTCTCGGCTTGGGAGGAGCGGGACGACCGCACCGAAGCGGGTAAGGGGGACGGGGCGGACGGAGGGCTCCCCGGTCTCGGGCGTTGTCCCGGTGAATCCACCCGCCCGGGGCCAATCCGGCGGCCGATTGCTATGATGTGGGCGGCCCGGACGTGAATCGTGGGGGCATCGGCCCGATTTTTGACGATTCCGGGAACCCGGCGAGGGGACTTCGCGTCCAAAACCACGTGATGACCGGGCCTGACGACGACCAGGGCCTCATCGAGGCCTGCCGGGCGGGGCGGACGGAAGCGTTCGGGGTGCTGGTCCGACGCTATCAGGACCGACTCTACCCGACGATCTTGCGCCTCTGCGGCTGCGCGGAGGATGCGCACGACCTGACCCAGGACGCCTTCTTGCGGGCCTTCCAGAAGCTCGACCGGTTCCACGGCGGCAGCTCGTTCTACACGTGGCTGTACCGCATCGCGATCAACCTGACGCTCAGCGGCCGGAGGCGCCGGCGCGTCACGCTCCACCTGGCCGACGGGTGCCGGGGCGAGCCGATGGACCCGTCCGACGACCCCGAGGTGACCGATCCGACCCTCCCGGCCCAGCAGGCCGAGCGCGATGCTCTGGTGCAATCGGCCCTGAATTCCCTGGCCCCCGACCACCGCGCGGTGGTCGTCCTGAAGGACCTCGACGGCCTGCGCTACGAGCAGATCGCCGAAGTCCTCGGGGTGCCGGTCGGGACCGTCCGCAGCCGCCTGCATCGCGCCCGCTGCGAGCTGCGGGGCCGCCTGCGAGGCCTCGGCGACGAGCGCCGCGCCCAGGCCCCCCACGTGGAAGCCTCTCCCGACTTGACCTGATGCGGCCCTTTTCCCGGATGGATTCTGATCGATGGGACCCCTTTTCCCCGACTGATATCGCCATGAACCTTGAAGACGAAACCCTCCTGAGCGCCTTCCTCGACGACGAACTTGACGCGCCCCAACGCGCCGAGGTCGAGGCGGTCTTGCGCTCAAACCCCCGCCTTTCCCGGCGGTTGCGCGACCTGTCGGCGACCCGCGACCTCGTCGCCGGGCTCGACCGCCCCGCCGCGCCCGGCGGTCTCCCGGCCGCGGTCCTCGCCCGCCTCGGCCGCCGCCCCTCCGCGCCCAGGCGACTCCTGTCTTCGGCGCTGCGCCTGCCCGCCCCGACCCTGGTGGGTGCCGCCGCCAGTCTGGCCGCGGCGGTCATCATCGCCGTGTCCTTGACGATGCCGGGCGTCCGCCCCCCTCGCGAGCACGCACCTGAAATTCCGAAGGACATCGTCCGGCTGGGGGAGCCCCCTGGCCGCCCCGAGGCGCCGCGACCCGCCGATCGATGGCACGAGCCGTCCACCAATCAGGCCTTGACCAAAGGCGGGACCGTCCCTGTCGACGACTCTCTGAGCAGGTTGGGTTCCGAGAAGCCGGCCCGCTCCAGCGAATTGGAGGCCGCCCAGGACCCACCCGCCGCCCCCCCGGCTCTTGTGGACGGCAAGCCCGGCGGGGCCCCCGCGACGGCCCCCGTCACGCCAACGGTTTCCGGCCCGTTGCCTTTCCAGGTGAAGGACGGGGTGGACGCCCAGATCGAGAAGGAAAGCGCCGATGCCCCAGAACAGCCAGCCTCCCCGAAGGCCAGCGCCCCCCTGGCCGACAACCGCCAGGTGCAGGAGGAAGACAGCCGCCGCGACCTGGCCGCGATGCTCAAACGCCCCGGGGTGCGGCGGATGATGGTCGTGGCCGACGTGATCGACACCAAGACGGTCGAGGCGTTCGACGACGTCCTCAAGAATGCCCAGTTGAAGCATCCGCGGCAGGGCCGCCTCGCGATCGCCCAGGGGTTCCTCCGCGACCCCGGCCAGCCCGACGCCCAGGGCGTCATCTTCGCCATCGCGATGGATGACGTCGAGCGCGGCAAGCTCCGCAAGGCGCTGGCCGCGAAGTTCCCCGCGTCCGAGGTTCGCGAGGACACGGCCCCCCCCGCGGTCGCGGCCCAGCTCGCCGCGGAGGTCGGCAAGTTCCAGGTCATCGACGTCGAGGCCGCCGCGGGCCTCACCAATTACGGCACTCTGGACCGGCAGACCTTCGCGCTCAAGACCGAGCCAGCCAACAAAGACCTCCCGAACTCGACGGCGAGGAGGCCCGCATCCTCACTCGCTGGGGAACCCGATCAGTTCTCGGCAACGGTGGACGCAAGATCCAAGCCCGCTACCGCCCTCCCCACCCGGGAGTCTGAGAGCACGGTCAACGACCGAGACCTCGCCAAGGAGAAGAACGCGAACGTCGCCCTTGCCAAGACGCCCCTGAGGGACACAATCGGAGGCATCGGCGCCGGAGGCAGGCTCGAACCCCCCCCCAATTCCGGGGGGGTGAGGAACGATGCGGAATCGAACGACCTAGCCATCAAGCCGAACGCTTTCGACAACGGGCGGCGGGTGCCGGCCGAGCCCGTGATGGTCCTCGTCTGGCTGACCGCACGGCCCCCGCGCTGAGGCCTTTCCATTCCTCGACGCCGGAGTCACTGCGCGAGGAAGAGCATCTGCGGAGTCTGGAGCCGGTGGAGCGTTTCGGCGTCGAGCGGCAGCGCCGGCTCGCGTGCCTCGGTGGTCAGCAGGCTGAGGGCGTTGAACGGCTTGGCATAGCGGATCACCCGGTAGTCGGAAAGCTCCGCCTTCGCCTGGGCGAAGGCAATGGCGTCATCGAGGTAGCCGATCTGGTCGATCAGGCCGAGGTCCTTGGCTTCCACGGCGGTGTAGACCTTGCCGTTGGCCAGCGCCTTGACCTCCTTCAAGGGGAGCTTCCGCCCCTGGGCGACCACGCGTGCGAACCGCTCGTACGCCTGGTCGACGATCTCCTTCCAGCGCACCCGCTGGGCTTCCCCCAGGCTCTTGAAGGGGGAGCCGGAGTCCTTCCACTCGTCATTGGTGGCGATGGTGGCCACGTCGACGCCGAGCTTCTCCATCAGGCCCTTGAGCTGCGGGAACTGCATGATGACGCCGATGGAGCCGGTCCAGGTCGTCGGCTCGGCGAAGATGTGGTCGGCCGACGCCGAAACGTAGTATCCGCCCGAGGCGGCGATTCCCCCCATCGAGACGACCACCGGGCGGGGGTCTGTCGCGGCGGACAGGGTCGCCAGCTCGCGCCAGATGCGGTCGGAGCCCGAGACGGTGCCCCCCGGCGAGTCGACCCGGAGGACGACGGCCTTGACCGAGTGGTCCTCGCGCGCCTGGCGGATCTGCTTCAGGACGTGGTCGACGTTGCCGGCGGCGATGATCCCGGTGACCTCAATAATTGCGATCTTATTCGGCTCCCCGAACTTGCCGGCGACATAGTGCTCATCCAACGGCGGGGCGATGCCCAGTCCCCTGGGCAGGAGGATCAGGTTCAGGAAGACCGAGAGCAGGAGCATCGGCCAGATCAACCGCCGGAGGCACCCGGCCCGGCCCTTGCGCTCCACGAAGATCGCCTGTCCCGTCGCGGGGCGCTCCGCGTTTTCCGACATCTCCATTGGGCAGCATCCCGGGGTGTGCGGCAACGAAGGCAGTGACTGGCCACGACCGGCGACCATCCTACCCGCCCGGCGCGCCTGCCGCCAACGCGCCCGTTCCTGATCCTTGCGACGGGGAAAACAGGCTTCACCGCAAGGCCAGCGACGTGAGGGTCTCCCGGCAGGGCTTGACCCTCTTGTCCGTCCGGATCGAGAGCCGCGGGTGCGTTACGCCCTCGGTCGTCACGGCCCGGTCCTTTCAGGCGCCTCGGTTCCGGGGTCCTGGAGACGGGATGCCATGAGCCGGCGGAGTTCCGCCCAGAGGCCCGGAGACACGTCGCCGGGTCGGCCCAGCAGAATGTAGCCCAGGACCTCGTCGGGCGGCTTCCGTAGGATGCAGGAGATCGCTGCCGCGGCGACGGCCGGCGATCGGCTCATGCCTGCCCCGCAACACACCAACGTCGGCACGCGCGATTTGAGCAGGGACGCCAAGGTCTCGACCGTGAGCGAGAGCAGATCCTCGGGGTTATCGGCCCCATCCATCAGAGGAAACCGGAGACAGATCAGCTCCCTGGGAGGTTGCAAGGGGAGTTCCTCGGCCGCGAGCTGGACGATGGCCTTGATGCCGCTCTCGTGGAGACGCGGGAAATCGCGACCGTCGCCAGAGTGTCCCAGCCATAAGGGAAAAGGCAAAATCTGGTTCATGATCTCCCGACGGTATCCGATCGATGGCTGCCAGGCCATCCACCGCACCCTCACTCCGTGGGCGGCGAGGTGGCGCGCGACGTGCCCTGATGAACCCGCCGGCACCCATCACCGGCACGGGCCGACCCGGGATCTCGAGCGGTGCGCGGGTCTTGTCGTCGAGAATGCTCATGGGGCCACCAACTTATCGTCCCCCCGACTTCGCCAGGGTCGGGTCGGGCTGCCAGAGGTAAAGGAACGTGGGCAGCTTGGCGCGGTCGAGGCCAGGGTAGCTGAACGGGACGATCTCACCGTGCAGCGGGACGTTCGGCGTGATCGCGTAGAGCGAGCGGGCTGGCGACCCGGCGCGTTGATACAGCACGACTTCCGCCCCCGCCCCGGTGATCCCCGCGAGCCCCCGCGCCTCGGCGATGGCGTCGTCGATGTAGCCGAGGCGGTCGACCATGTGCAGCGCGATCGCCCTTGTCGCCGCGAGCACGCGACCGTCGGCGATGGCCCGGCGGTCGGCCTCGGTCATCGCGGGCCGGCGCTCGCGAACCCGGGCGCCGAAGCGGTCGCGGAAGCCCTCGGCGGTGGACTGGAGAAGCGTGCGGGCCTCATCCCCCAGCGGAGCCGTCACCGAGCCCATGTCGACCAGCTCGCCCGCCTTGATCGGGTCGGCCACGACATTCCATTGCGCCATGGCGTCCTGAAGGTTGTAGTGATTCACGATCGCCCCGACTCCGCCGACGATCGCCGTCGGGTGCGCGACCACGACGTCGCAGCCGACGGCCAGGTAATACGCCCCGCCCGTGGCCAGGTCCATCAGGCAGGCGACCGTCGGCTTGCCCGTGCCAGCGCGGAACCGGCGCAGCTCCTCGGCCAGGATGTCGGAGGCGGTGACGCCGCCGCCGGGGCTGTTGATCCGCACGACCAAGGCCCGTACGCGGCCGTCGCGGGCGGCGGCCTCCAGCTTCTCGCGGAAGGCGGCCACCGGGTTCTCGCCCGCGGAATACAGCCCCGTCTGATTCTGGTTCAGCAGCAGGCCGTCCACATCCACCACCGCCACCCGCATCGAACTCGCCCCCGCGGACGACGCCCCGACGATCGACGGCACCATCGGCCCCGGGTCGGGCGCGCTCGGCAAGCGCACGTCGACCGCGGCCCGGAAATTCCCCGTCACCGCGGAATCGGTGCGGATCAGCCCGCCCGCCGGCAGCATGCGGCAACCTGCCACAAACACGAGTGCCGCCACCATTTGCGCAGGGAGGACGCGGCGCATCGCCCGGTGTCTTGCCGATGCGTGCATGGACGATCCTCCACCGATCTCCGCCGCGCCCGGCGCGTTACCATAGGCATGATCGGCCGAACCGGCCGCGAACTTGCTCCGCGACTCCAGGGATACGCCCCGATGACTGTCACCCTCGCTTGCTGGATCGGCCTCGCCGCGACCGCCCAGGGGCCAGCGATCGAGCCCGAGCACGCCGCCAACGCGGTCCTGCGCGAACTGCTCGATGGCGGGCTGACCCTCGGCGAGACGGCCGTTCCCTTCGCCGAGCCGGCCGTGCGCGACGGCATGCCGGTCGAGGCCCGGCGCGCGGCTCTGCGCAAGGTGGCCGGCTCGGCGGCGAAGGCCGACGACCTGCTGACGAAGTCGGTCACGGCTCCCTTCGTCGTGAGGGTCCGCGACGTTGAGACCAAGGGGCCGACCCTCGTACGCGCCGCGGATCTGTGGTTTGTCATCTACGCCGACCTCGACGCGATTGACCTGACCGACGCCGCCGGCCCGCCCGGCAAGCGCGGTGGGACCGAGGCGGGCCACATGCGGTTCGACGCGCGACGCCTGACCGCCGAGGAACTGAAGGCCCGCGACCTCGACCCCGCCGCCGAGGGGGAATGGTACGCCCATCTGACGGGCCGCCTGCTGGATCGGATCACCTTCGACGTGACCGACCGCGTGGTCGCGACGCGGTCGCCCGGCTCGATCGTCGTGGCCTCGCGGACCGCCCCGGCGTTCGACGAGGACGGTCCCCTCGCCAACCGCTGGCGCAAGCTTTTCAAGAACGCCGCCGGCCAGCCGACGGCCCCCGGCCCTCCTCGGCCGTATCCCGGCGGCGGCGGCTACGTCAAGATCAGCCGCCTGGAGTCGCCCGCCGGCGCCCTGCTCGTGGAATCGCACTTCGCCTTCGCCGAGCCCCGTGAGTGGTTCGAGGGCGCCGCCACCCTCCGCTCCAAGATCGGCGTCGCCGCCCAGGACCAGATCCGCGGCCTCCGCCGCGAGCTGGCCAAGGGAAGCGGCAAGGCCCAAGGCGGGGGGAAGTAACGACCTCTCAGTCGAATGTCGCCCTTGATCCCGGAGATCGGGTCTCGATTTCCTGGCGGGCGAGGACCCTCGCGGGCAAGCCCCACCACCGCAACCGCCGGCTTTTCCCCGCCCGGCGTGGGGGCGTTGGCTTCGTTTCGCGCCGGCACGTGGCCGGCAACGGCCCGTGACCAAACCCCCCAAGGCGCCGTTGGCTTGGCTTTGCCCCGAAACATCGTTTTGCCCCATAACGTCGGCCCCTTGCCTCAAAACATAGGGGCAAGCGGTTTCGAGTCAACCGACCGCGAAAATCCTGCCCCTCCGAAGATTCCCGCCAATACGCCTTAATAGTGTACGAAAAGCCATCGTGAGACGATGGGGATTCTCGGTATCCCACGCCTAACCGCGTGGGGGTCGCGTAGCGGCACGCCCGACCGAGTATCTACGAACTCGGGATCAAGGTGGACTTCTGGACGGACGGGGAGGAAGCGAAGGAAGGCAAGGGGGCCGGGAAGGGGGAAGGCGGGGCGGATGAATTGATGGAGGCGATGGCTTGGGTGTGAGGTATCATTCTTCGTCAACCGCGTCGTCGGGTGTGGACAGCGATTTTTTCCCTCGGTGAATCGATGGCTCGCGAGACATCTTCATCCGCAGTAGTTCGAGGGGGCCACCTGGCGAAGTAATCGAATCCTTCAAGCCGAGCACTTCCCTCGCGAACATACCGTCCAACTCTCGTCGTACCGGGTCTTGATCGATCTCATTCAGCGGAAGGAACTCACAATGACACATCTTATCAAAGATCGCCACGGCCTGAGCCAACCGGCCAGGGGGCAACGCTGTCACATCGAGGACGGGTAACATCCCCAACGCCCGGACAGCTATGCTCCCACGTCCGGTTTGTTGCTTATTAGCATGCCACCAGTACATGAGCAGCCCGAATGTTGTATTCGACCAGACGACCAACGCTTTTTCAAGGTCAGATGTTGCGAGATTGATGGTCAGCCAAGCACGCCCCCCCATTGCCTTTCGGCGGGTGAACTGCATGCTTGTAGATTGACTATTGAACCTGAAATCGCGGTTGAAATGGCAATGCGATGCGGTGGCCCAAATCACCGCAACCTTCTCATCGATGATGTTTTGTTCTTCCTGAGATTTACCCATTAGTGGGATGCCTTCGCAGTCAGAATCAAAGGTCATGGTTCTTTCACGGTCGGCATCATGTGACCAAAGTACCGGGTAGGTTGGCGCGGCTCCGGGAGCAACCTCCGCAATCATAAACGGGCCACGGATGGTCGGCGAAGGCGATACTTCGATATCCCTATGGTGAGGTCCGACCTCGCCGATTGTTCCAACGGTCGCCATCGGGATGGGCGAAGCTTCCGTGTCGCGCATCGTCGGCAACCAGATTCGTCCATTCACTGCCTGATAAGCGGTCTGCGCCAAAGAAAGGTCGGCGATACGAGATAAATACCATCCCCCAGATGCAGGCAGTGGAGCATCCAATAGTTGCCCGATCGTCTCACTGCCGAGGTGGATGGGCGTTCCACCGGAGGGACCGTCTTCCAGACAACGGATGTTCCCAGCATCCACCAGATGTCGAATCTGCCTCGCGGCTTCCGCCCCGATCATCGGGTATTTCGGACGTCCGTTTAGGGTCGCGAATGTGGCGCGGCGAGTCTTTCCGTTCCCGTTCGTATCCTCATTCCCGTTAGATTTGCGTCCGACCACCAAGCATTCACCGGAACCGGTGTCAGCCGAGAATGACACGTCAAAATCCCTAGGCCCAGCGATGGACACGACCACAAGTTCGGCGTAATTCTTCGCCAGAAGGATCCGCGAGGCTTCCCACGCATCTCCCGACAACAGACTTAATGGCATGACCAAAGCCAACACCCCGCCGGTCTTTAGTTTGCGATGACCGAGCACCAGGAAGATGGAAGCCTCTCCAGCGTTTCCGTGGGCGCTACTCCCTTTGGTCAGTTCCTTCGCCCTCTGGGCCATCCCCATTTGATCCGCCTTATCGGAATTAAATGCCGCGAACATAGGGCGTGGGACGCCGATCTTGTTGCTTTCGTGCCCAGTGGAGCGGGTAAAAGGAGGATTCATTATCACTAAATCAAATGATTGATGAGCGAGAGATGTCCAAATATTTTTCTCGTTCTCTCCCAATCCTTCCGCGAATTTCGCGGTGATCGCGTAATTATCGAATCTCCCTTGGGGGTCGAGTAGGTCCAGCGACCCGAGCGCGAATTTCCCGTCAGGTTGCTTGCCATAGGCGACGGTCAAGATGGAACTACGGGTGTATTTTATAGTCGGATGAGCGCCCGAGAGCATCGACGCCGTGAGGTGCGCGGCAGCGGGGAGCACATCGCAACCTGTTAGCGCGTTAGCCATCATCTCGGGGTGTATGGCCTCAGCGTCACCGCCCGCCAATTCGTGCAATTGGCCCAACCGCTGATAGGCCGTGGAGACGAGAGTACCCGTCCCACATGCGAAATCGGCAATACGCAGACTTTTCAAGTCATCGGCGTTCGACCATGAACCTTTCGCGGGTGGCGTACTTGAGGTAATCGCCAATCCAGTCAGTAGCGCCGCTGACGCTGGGGTCGTGTAGAAGGCGGCCAGGAATTTCCGATCAGCGATCAATCGCTGAAAGACAGCACCGGTAAGGTCGTGCGAACGCATCAATTTATTTTGAAGCAACCAATCGGCGGTTTCGGCCAGCCGCCGGACAAGGGGCCGACTCTCGACAGAAGGGATGACCTTGAGAATACGCTGGGCAATATCGAATATCGGCCAATAATTGATCTCAAGGATTTTCTGCCATTCGGCCAAGATGTCGGATTTGGAGAAACTCCCGTCGGTTCCGCGAAGTTCGTCGAGCGTATTAACCGCAGATAAACCATCGGGTCCACCGGCAAGGTTCTGATGGAAGACAAATGCATTGGCCAAGATCGTCATGGCCATGCGCCGCGTTTGCTCTCCATCTTCCTGATGCAATGCTTCGCTAATCTTGTGGACGGAAGCGGGATGGGCCTTGGCCATCTCTTCGAGAAGGGCGGCTGCGTCGCTCACTCCCTCGACCAAATGGGTTGCCGCCTTTTCAATTACATCGGGCGGAACCGAGGCCGATTGCGACAGGATTGAAAGATCGGCCACTGAGCCAACAAGCCATCCCGAAGCCGGGAATCTGGAAAAAGACGTGGTGGTACTGCCTGTGTAGAGGGCCATTTCGAGGTCCGTAACACCCGTGACTTCTCTCTCTAGAGCTGAATTAGATCGGGCGTTCCTCAATCGCACCGGCATGCGAAGCGCGATTACTGACAGGATTGGACGCCCACCGACCCTCAGTATCTCCCCTAGACGACTGACGGCCTCGACTTCTACAGTGGCGGCTGGCAATACTTCCGTCTCGATGACGACTGGCGACACATTCGGTTCAATGATAAGGATGTCGGGCTTCCTGTTGCTCCCCCTCAGCATGCCGGTGTTCTCGGAATTGACAATCCCGTCCGCATCCCAGAGGCGACGAGTCTTCCTTAGTTCCTTGGCCAAGGCGTCATTGATCGTGGGTTCGGTAAACGGCATGGTATTCCAACCGTATGCCCGTCCCGACACACGGCAAGATTGCCAAGGCCGCAGACAGGGGAGTTAGTGACCAGTCCCGTTGATCGGTCGTCCCCTTCCCCTTGCCGCAAGCGAACCCAAAGCCGGACCAGTCTCGCAGTAGCGTTATAACGACCATATCGGTCGCAAGATCAAAATGTCATACTTTTGCAAAACAAAAGATTAACTGAGTGATGGTCGGATTGACGTTTCGCACGCTGTACGGACGCTTTTATTGGCGAATTCCCAACCTGCCCAAAAACCTGATACTCTGGCGGGCGCGCACCATCCCGACCGGCTTGCCCTAAAACCGTCATAATCGCCTCAATTTATAGGTCATATTGGCATGTTTCGGGGCAAGACCCGTTGGCTTCGTTTCGCAGCGGAGGGAATGACCCTTTCCGACCGGGAATGGGCCGGACCTTCCCCCCGGATATCCCAAGGTGCCGTTGGCTTCGTTTCGCGGAATTGAGGCGGTGGAAATCGGGCCGACCGATCATGCCTGGACCCCCGTTGGCTTCGTTTCGTCACGCGGCCCCCGCGTGTCGACCGACCCTGGCAGGCGACGGCCGCGGACCGTCCGAGGGGCCGTCGAGCCCGTCGGGAAGAGGATCGCGACGTGCTGGCCTCCCGGCGCGGAATACTTCCCCGTTCTGTCGCGGATTTGCGCGAGACCCTTCGCGGCCGGGGGGAACTGACCTCCGACCGGAGACCCGATCCCCCCTCATGGCGTCCGAACCACGCTACGGGAAGTTCGCTTCCGTGCTCCCGGCCAGGTCGGCGGCGACCTGGCGCAAGCCGTCCACGACGCGGGCCATGCGGTCGTAGTCGAGCCGATCGGGGGTGTCGGTGGAGGCGTGGTAGTGGGGGTTGCGGAAGGGGGCGGTGTCCGTGACCATCGCGGCGGGATAGCCCACCTGCCAGAACGACCAGTGGTCGGACCAGTCGACGCCCTCGACCGAGGCCGGAAGGGCGGCGCCCTCGGAGGGGAATTGGGCGTGGCGGCGGAACGAACCGACGATCTCGCGCACCAGGCGGCGAGAGGAGATGTCGCCGATGACGCCGATGAAGTGGCCCGTCGAGGGGAAGAGCAGGCCGAAGGGCGCGGGGTAGTGCTGGCTGGCTTTGGCGTTAGGCGGCGGCCCTTCTCCGTTTGTCCGTTTGCCATATCCTGGGGGGCATGGCGCAAGACTTCCGCGAAGTCGACCCGCGTGAACTGCGACTGGCCTCGCGCCGCGGTGCCGACCCGGACAAGCTCCAGCGACAGGTCGCCCGCTTCGGTGCCTCGTCCGCCGGGATGCCGCCGCCCTGGGTCTACGAGGCTGCGGACGGCGTCCTGGTCGTGTACAATGGCATCACCCGCGCTACCCCTATTTCCAAGCTCGCCCCGGGCACGCCCATCCGGGTCGAGGTCGTCGGCAAGCTGCGACGGGCCTATGCCAACGAACCGAAGGTCGGAGACTTCCCGCCATGATCCCCACGACCCAGCACGAGTTGATCGAGAATTTGGTTGACATCCATCATCTGTCGCCGGACGTTCGATTCGGCCAGTTGCTCGCGAACCTCGGATTCTTGGTCGAGGACCAGGCCGACCAGCCCCTCCGTGACGTCGAGGATGATCGCTTGCTGGAGGTCATGAAGAATCACCGCGGCGATCTCGTCCAGCGGCAAGGCGACGCCTGAATTCCAGTCAGGCGGGCTTGATCCCATCGGCAGACGAGCATGCGAAGATTCCACTTGCTTCACCGCGGCGGGCGCGCGATCCTCATCCGGCGGCCTCCGGTGGCGCGCCGCCCCGGCGTGCGGCTCTTGGTCGCGCGGCGTCGGCGCGGGGTTGTTGGTGGCGCGCCGTCCAATCGGCGCGCCGGGTGCTACGGGTTCGGTACTCCGACCCCGTGAGCCGGGGCCACGGTCAACGGCACGGGGGTGGAGAGGCCCGGCGAACGTTGGCATAATGCAAGCGACGCCAGCCCCGTCCCCCACGGAAGCACTCGCATGGGACAACTCCTCGTTCGGAACGTCGATGACCGGGTGATCGAGGCCCTCAAAACCAGGGCCGCGCGGCAGGGACGCTCCCTGGAGGCCGAGACGCGGGTGATCCTGGAGCGGGCGGCGGCCGAGCGGGTCGTCGACGTTGCGGAGGCCCGCGCCCGTGCCGACCGCATCCGCCTGGGGCGCGAAGGCGGGCCTCACGGCGATAGCGCCGCGCTGGTGCGCGAGGACCGGGATCGATGACGGTCCCGCCGCGCGACGTCGTCGTGGATGCCAGCGTCGCGATCAAGTGGTACGTCCCCGAAGTCCACACCGCGGAGTCGCTTCGGTTTATGACGCCGGAGTTCGTCGCGCACGTCCCCTCCAGCTTCGCCGCCGAGTGCGGCAACACGATCTGGAAGAAGGTCGCCCAAAGGCGCGAACTTGACCCCGATCGCGGGCGGGAGATCCTGGGCGAATTGCTTGCCTATCCCCAGCAGGTCCACGACGCCGGGGCCCTTGTCCCGCTCGTTTTCGACCTGGCGCGATTCACCGGCAATCCCAAGCTCGCCGTCTACGATTTCGTCTATCTGGCGCTGGCCGTGGGCCTGGACTGCCCGCTGGTGACGGCCGATCGGGTGTTCTTCGACGCCCTCGGGTCCGGGCCGTATGCGCCGCGTGTCTTCTGGGTCGCCGATCCCCTGTAGTCGGCCGGGGGCGGTCGCCACGCGAGGTACTCCCTGGTCAAGGGACGGGCGTGGCCGTAACCTGGGAGGGGTTGGCGCGACCCGGCGGTTGAGGTGCGCCGGGCCACCTTCCATGTCCTCGACATCCCCCGCGGAATCGCCATGATCCAGGTCGAGCGACTCTCGAAGCGCTATGGCGCGGCCCTGGCCGTCGACCGGCTCACGTTCGGGGTCGGCAGGGGCGAGGTCGTCGGGTTTCTCGGACCCAACGGCGCGGGCAAGACCACGACGATGCGCATTCTGACCACGTTTCTGGCCCCCACCAGCGGTCGCGCCCGGCTGGCGGGGTGCGACGTGCTGGACGAGCCCCTGGCCGTCCGCAAGCACATCGGGTATCTGCCGGAGAATGTGCCGCTGTATCCCGAGATGCGCGTGCGCGAGTACCTCGACTTCCGCGCGCGGCTGAAGGACGTGCCGCGCGTGGATCGGAAACGGGCGATCGCCCGCGTCGTCGAGCGTTGCCATCTCGGGCCGGTCGAGAACCGCATCCTGGGGCATCTGTCCAAGGGCTACCGCCAGCGCGTCGGGCTGGCCGAGGCGATGGTGCACGATCCCGATATCCTGATCCTCGACGAGCCCACCGCAGGGCTCGACCCGATCCAGATCCGCGAGGTCCGCGCTCTGATTCGCGAGCTGGGGGACCGGCACACGATCCTGCTCTCGACGCACATCATGCAGGAGGTCGAGGCCGTCTGCTCGCGCGTGCTGCTGATCGCCCGCGGGCGGATCGCCATCGACGAGGCGCTCGACCGCCTGCGAGCCGGCGTGGCCGTCGAGGTCGAGGTGCGTGGGCCCGCCGAGGCGGTCCGCAAGGCCCTGGAGACCGCGCCGGGAGTCGCGCGCGTCGTCGCCGCCGGGGCGGGGGTGGGGACGACCGGCGACGGCGACGGCGACACGCACGTCTTCGTGGCCCACGCCCGGGGGGACGAGGATTTGCGCGAGACCCTGGCGGCGCGGGTCGTCCAGAACGGCTGGGGCCTGCGGCGGCTCGACCTGCGGCGCTCGACGTTGGAAGACCGCTTCGTGCAGGCCGTTGTGAACGCCGATGCCGAAGCCGCGGGCGAAGGCGAGGCCGCCTGACATGCGACACGTCCCGACGCTGCTGAGACGCGAGCTGGCGGCCTACTTCCTCAGCCCGATGGCGTACCTGATCCTGCTGGCCTTTCAGCTCATCGCCTGGATGGATTTCTACGTACTGGTGAAGCAGCTCGCCGACCCCCGGGCCCTCGCCGCCGGGCTGGTCGACCCGATGAATGCGTATGTCGCCGGCAACGTCGTCTTCTGGGTCGCCCTGCTCGTCGCCGTCCCGGCCCTGACCATGCGGCTGCTGGCCGAGGAGCGGCGCTCCGGGACGATCGAGGGCCTGCTGACGGTGCCCGTCACCGAGGCGGAGGTCGTCCTCGCGAAGTGGCTGGGCGGCGTCGCGATGTTCTGGGCCCTGCTGCTGCCCTTCGCGATCTATCTGCCGATCCTGCGCCATTACGGCCAGTTCCCCTTCGACCTCGGCCCGGTGGCGGCCCTGGGAATTGGCCTGACGACGATGGGGATGATGTTCGTCGCCATCGGCCTGTTCTTCAGCGCCATGACCCGGCACCAGATCGTCGCGGCGATCGCCACGTTCACCGCGCTCTTCGTGCTGATCGTCCTGACCAACCAGGCCCACGCCTACGCCGTCCAGAACCAGGAGCCGTGGGCCGACGCCGCGCGGTTCGTCGCCCTGCTGCCGCAGGCCGCCGCCTTCGGCTCGGGGCGGCTCGACGTCCGCTTCCCCGCGATCCACCTCTCGGTGGCGGCCGTGCTGCTGTACCTGACGGTCAAGGTGCTCCAGAACCGGCGGGGATGAATTCACCACGGAGGCGCGGAGGACACGGAGAAGAAACAAATCGATCTTGTACTGACATCTTTTCTTTTTCATGAATTTTTCCGCGGCTCCGTGACGAGTCCCCTCTGATGAACATCCTCGCGCGCCCCTATCTGTACGCCTTCGGCCTGGCGATCGCCGCGGCCCTGGTGCTGGCGTGGATCCTGCGCGGGGCGCCGATCGGCCAGGCGGCGGAGCCGGAGGAGGACGAGGACGCGCCGACGACCGGCCTTCGCGATCGCGCCGTGGCGGCGGCGGTGGCGGGGATGCTGCTGGTGGCGCTGGGGGCGGTCCTGGCGGCAACTCAGGGGGTGGCGTGGTCGGTCCTTCCCTTCGCCTTGGGGTTCGCGACGATCGCGGGCGTAATCCGGGCGAACCGCCGGTATCGCCACGCCAGCCCGAGCCTCCGCCGTGTCGTCGCCGCGTCCGACACCGCGCTGACCGCCTCGCTGCTGGTCGGCGTGCTGGTCATCGGCAACGTCCTGGCGTTCCGGTACGGCGGCCGGGCGCTCGACTTCACCCGCGACCAGTCGTTCAGCCTCGCCCCCATGACGATCAACCAGCTCAAGGCGCTGGACCGCCCGGCGTCGTTCACCCTGGTCTTTGGGCAGAGCGACCTGGCGGGCCGGCAACTCGGCCGCATCCAGGAGCTTCTGGAACTCTTCCGCGCTGAGAACCCGAGCAAGGTCGCCGTCTCGACCCTGAACCCGTTCCAGGAATCCCGGAAATTCGACGACCTGAAAAAGCTCGTTCCCGCCCTGAACGTCGAGGAAGGCGGCGCGGTGGTCGTGGAGATCGGCGAAGGGGCTTCCGCGACGAGCACGCTCGTCCGCAACAAGGACCTCTTCTCCAGGGAGTCGGCCGGGTCGGTCGCGGGCCTGGACGGGCGTGAGTCGACATTCACGGGGGAAGAGGCCCTGATCTCCGCCCTGGCCCGCCTGCGCGAGGGCAAGGGCCCGCGGATCGCGTTCATTACCGGCCACGGCGAGCCCTCGATCCACGACATCGACCCGAACAAGCCGGGCCTGGGCGTCCTGCGTGAGCGTCTGGAGGGCTTCGGGGCCAAGGCGGTCGTCCGCAACCTGGTGAGCGACCCCCTGCCTCCCGACATCGAGCTGGCGATCCTGGCGGGACCCGTCAAGCCGTTCCAGCCCGAGGAACTCGAACGGTTGCGGTCGTATGTCGAGGGGGGCGGCCGGCTCCTGATCCTGCTGGGGTGGAACCGCGACCCGAAGGAGAAGACCGGCCTGGAAGACTGGCTCGCGAAGTACGACGTGGAGGTCGGTCCGGGCCTGGTCCTCGACCGGAAATACAACTTCGGTGGCGATCCCGGCTCGATCCTCGGCCTCAACCTGGGCAACCTCAGGCACCCGATCGTCGAGTCGCTGGCGCACCAGGCGGTCGTCCTGCCGGGCGCGACCCCCGTGCGCCCCGCGCCCCAGCCGAGGAACGCGCGGGTGGTGGCCACGGAGGTCCTGCGATCGTCGCCCGCCTCGCTGGTCACGACCGACCCGTCGAGCCGCGAGGCCATTCGCGACCGAGGCCCCGTCGGCGTGGTCGTCGCCGTCGCGGAGCGGGCGGGGCAGGGGACCGGGGCGCTGAAGGGGAACCCGAAACTGGTCGTCGTCGGCAGCCGATACGTCGCGCAGAACCCGCTGGCCCCGGCCAACACCGACTTCTTGCTCAACGCGATCAACTGGCTGCGGGGCCGCGACGATCAGCGCGGGGCGATCCCCGCCAAGCGGCACGTCGCCCTGGCGCTGGCTGCTGATCCCAACCTTCGCGGCAAGCTTGTCGCGGTGCCGACTCTGTTGGCCTTCGCGGTCATTCTCGCCCTGGGGACCGCCACCTACCTTTCCCGCCGCGACGGATAATCACCGCAATGCCCAACCGAACCACCGGCGTTCTCCTCGTCCTGTTCTTCGGCGGCCTGCTCGCGATCTGGTGGGCCGACCACGCCCGCATCCCGACCGAGCACGAGCGCAACCTGACCAACGGGCTGGTCCTCCCCCAGTTGATCGACACCCAGCCGGCCGACGTGAGGCGGGTCGAGATCGCCGGGGGCCCGCGTCCCCTGGTGTTCGAGCGCCGCGAGGGGGGCCGCTGGCGGATGGTTGAGCCGGTCGACGCCCTGGCCGATGGCGGGCGGGTCGTCGCGCTGATCGAGGGCCTCAAGGGGCTGCGGCTGTCGCTCGACGCGGGGACCGTCCGCGTGTCTTCCGGGGAGCACGGCTTCGACCATGCCCGGACGGTCCGCCTCTTCCTTGTTGACGGCAAGACGCCACTGGCGACCCTGGAGATCGGCGACCTTTTCGAGGGGCATGACCTCCGCTACGTCCGCGCCGCAGGCGCCAATGGGGCCGAGTTGACCGACGCCCTGAAGCTCTCGGCGGTCGATCTAGACGCCTCCGACTGGCGCGAGCGGTCGCTGTTCACGCTCACGCCCTTCGAGAGCGCGCGCCTGTCGGTCGTCGGCCCTGGCCGGGAGCTGGAGGCCGCGCGCGTCGCGCCGGGCAAGTGGCGGCTGCGGCGGCCCGTCGAGGCCCCGGCCGACTTCAACAAGCTTCAGGGCGTCCTGGCCGACCTGGGTGCCTTGCGCGTCGAGGACCAGGAGGACGGCTTCGTCGCCGACAACGTCAAGGAGTCCGACCTCGCCCGCTTCGGCCTCGATGCCCCCCGGATGACCGTTACCCTGGGGGGCTCGGAACCGAAGGCGCCGAGCCAGACCATCCAGATTGGCAAGGACCTCCCCGGCAAGGCCGATCGCGCCTATGCTCGCGGGGCCGATCAGGACGACGTGGTCGCGATCAACCCCAAGGCCCTGCAAGACCTCGGCAGGGAGCCCAACGCCCTGCGGAGCCAGAAGCTCGCCGACATCGATCCGTCCCGCGTCGACTTCCTGTCCGTCCGCGCCGACGGCCTCGACCACAACCTGGCACGGGTCGCGGGCGGCTGGGTCGAGGTCCGCCGCGTCGGCAACGACAGGGGCAAGGGCAAGGGCAAGGGCAAGGGCAAGATCAAGGTCCTCGGCAAGGTCGATCCCCAGGTCGTCCACGCCTTGCTCACAAAGCTGGAGGCGCTGGAAACGAGCCAGTTCCTCGACCCGAAGGCGGTGCCCGAGGACCGGTCCGGGCTGTTGGAGCCGCGGTTCGCCCTCAAAGCGTGGCTGTCGTCCTCCGACGAGCCCGAGGCGCGCATCGAGCCCGTTCTCCCGGCCGGGGAGCCGGCGGCCGACCTGGTACTGGGCCGCCAGGACGCGGCCAAAAAGGTCGTGTATGCCCGGACGGCCGGCGACGCGGCGGTCCTCCTCGTGCCCGACAACGTCCTGGAGGCCCTGCCGCTCGGCCCCCTGGCGTTCCGCGAGCGGACGATCCTCGCCCAGGACCGCGCCGGGTTCACCCGTTTCGGCGTCCGTCGCGGCGATCGAGAGACCCTCGTGCAGGCCCCCGCCAGGATCTCGGGCGGGAATCCGTTCCTCGGCTGGCGCCTGACGAAGCCGGTCGAGGCCGCGGCCGACGTGGAGTCGGTGGCGCGGCTGGCGATCCTGCTTTCGGGCCTTCGGGCCGAGGAACTTGTGGCCGATTCCGACCCGGACCCGAACGCCTTTGGCCTGGACGACCCGGCGCTGAGCGTGTCGTGGATCATGAAGGGCGCCTTGGGGACACGGCGGAGCCTCGCGCTCGGCAAGGAGGTGCCGGGGCGCAAGGGGTCGCGGTACGCGGCCGTCTCGGGCAACCCGTTGGTCTTCACCATCGCGCCGCAGGCCGTCGAGATTCTGGGGGCCGAATTGCACGACCGCCGCCTGCTGGACTTTCCCGCGGAGAAGGTGACGCGAGTGATCCTCCGCTGGCCCGGCCGGTCGCTCGACCTGGTGCGCGGCGTGGCCGCGTCCCCGACGGCCCCCACGACGTGGGAGCCCGGCCCGGGGGCCGACCTCTCGGGTTTCGACGTTGCGCGGGTCAATCCCTTGCTGGCGAACCTCTCGCACCTGACCGCGGCGCGGTTCGCCCGGTACGACGGCCCGTTCCCGGTCGATTCGGGCCTGTCGCCCGCGGCCCTGACGATTCGCGTCCTCCTGGAAGGCGACCCGAAGCCCCGCGAGCTTCGCCTCGGCGCCCCGGCCCCCGGCGACCTCCTTCAGGCCACGCCCTCGGCCGGGGATTCCGGGCCAATCGCCCTCGTCCCAACCGCGGGCTGGGAAGGCTGGATCACGGCCCCCCGGCGCGCCGACGACCTGCCGGTCGATGTCTTCCAGGGTCCCCGGGAATGACGGGCGCCGGCGGGACTATGCCCTGTCGGAGCGCGGGACCGCCGTTCCTTCGGAGAAGCGGACCTCGTCCACCGAGAGGCTCACCGCTTTGCGGATGCGAACCTCGGTTTCGCTCACCTGTTCGATGATGACGAGGGTATTCGCGGACGTCTTGGGGAGACTGCCCCGGCCTTTCGCGTCGGTCGATCGAGTTTCCATGGACATGCGGTCCTCCGCCGCGAGCATCCTTCAAAACATCAATTTGGCATAATACATAATAAGGGGGGTGGTCAAGTGGGGGATTCCCACCCTCTGCCGCCAGGTGCGAGACCGATCATGGAACCTGGTCGAGAAGACTGACCCGCACCCGGGAATGACGGTGGACGGCTGGCAAGGCGTGTCCGACCTCCTTATAATTATCCCCTTCCGACCGAAGGCCCGTCCCTTCGCCTCGCCTCGCCACCGAAGGCCCGCCGCGGAGCCTCGCACGTGCTGCGGATCGTCACGCATCCCCACCCCGCCCTGCGATACGAGTCGCGCCCGGTCGTTCGCATCGACGGGGCGCTGCGCAAGACGGTTCGCCGCATGTTCGAGCTGATGTACGAGGCCAAGGGGATCGGCCTGGCGGCGAATCAGGTCGGGCTGCCCTTCCGGTTCTTTGTCCTGAACCTGACGGCCGACCCCCAGCAGCCCGAAAAAGAACTCGTGCTGCTGAACCCCGAGATCGTCAAGCGCCACGCGATGGTGGAGGAAGAAGAGGGCTGCCTGAGCTTCCCGGGTCTTTATGGCAAGGTCAAGCGCGCCCGAAAGATCAAGGTCCGCGCCTTCGACCTCGACGGCAAGGACGTGGAACTGGAAGGGGAAGACCTCTTCAGCAGGGCCGTCCAGCACGAGACCGACCACCTCTCCGGTCGCCTGTTCGTCGACTTTCTCGAACCCCAGGCCCGCGTCTCGGCCGAATGGAAGCTCAAGGACTGGGAGGCCGCTTACCGCCGGGCGCAGGCCGAGGGGACGATCCCCCCGGACGTTGAGATCCGCCGCCGCCTGGACGAGCTGGCCGGGGGAGAATCCGTGCCTGATCCTGACCCTGATCCCGAGCCTGATCCCGTTCCCGAGCCTGATCCCGTTCCCGATCTTTGAGCCGAGCATGCCGACCCCGCCCACCCGCCTGATCGTGTTCGGCACCGGCGACTTCGCCCTGCCGACGTTCGAGCACCTCTGTCAAACCGGCCACCGCGTCCTGGCCCTGGTCACGCAGCCCGACCGACCGCAAGGGCGCAAGCAGGAGTTGATCCCAGGCCGGATCAAGCTCGCCGCGTTGGCGCGAGGCGTCCTGGTGGAGCAGCCCGAGGACGTCAACGCGCCGGAGTCGCTGGCGCGGATCGCGGCGATCGGGCCCGATCTGCTCGTGACGGCCGCCTATGGCCAGATCCTCTCGGCGGAACTGCTCGCCCTGCCGCCGCTGGGGGGAATCAACCTGCACGGCTCGATCCTGCCGTCGTACCGAGGCGCCGCCCCGGTGGCCCGCGCGATCCAGCGCGGCGAGCCCGAGACGGGCGTGACGGTCATCCGCATGACCCCCCGCATCGACGCTGGGGGCATGATCGCCGTGGCCCGCACCCCGATCGACCCCGACGAGACGGCCGGCGAGCTGGAGGCCCGCCTCGCCCTGCTGGGTGCGCCCCTGGTGGCGGACGCTGTCGCGGCGATCGCCGGGGGAAGCGCGACGGTCCTCCCGCAGCAGCGTTCGCGGGTCACGAAGGCCCCGAAGCTCCGCAAGGAAGACGGCCTCATCGACTGGTCGGCACCGGCGCGTGCCGTCCACGACCTGGTGCGTGCCATGCAGCCCTGGCCGGTCGCCTCGACCCACTGGCATCCGAGCGAGGTCGGCAATGGCCCCGTCCGTCTGATCGTCCACCGGACGGCCGTCGTCGATGGCGAGGGCGGCGAGCCCGGCCGCGTGCTGGCCGCCTCCGGCGACCGCCTGGTCGTCGCCGCCGGCGCGGGAACGGGGGCGGTCCGCCTGCTGACGGTTCAACTCGTGGGCAAGACGGCCCTGCCCGTCGCCGCCTTCCTCCACGGCCACCACGTTTTTCCCGGCGACCGCTTCGGGGAGTGACGAGGATGACGGATGACAGACGCTCGAAGGGGCTGGCCCCGGCCCGACGCGGGGGATGCCGCCGGGCCGGGGCCGCGCGATCGGATGGGATCGGATCAATAGTCGCTGGCCGAGACGACGTCATTCCCGGCCTTGGTGCCCAAGGCCCACCAGACGGAGTTGGCGACGCTGCTCTTGATCGAGCGGGTCGAGCCGTCGCAGAACAGCACGTTCACCGCGCCGGGATGCCGGCTGGTGGCCGTGTACGCCCCGGTTCCTACCTGATCGCCGTAGATGCAGCTCCAGGTGTTCGGCGCCATGACGTGGTTGTAACGGGTATCGGTGGCAAAGCCGATCGCCCAGCGAATCCCGGAGGACTTGTATCCGGCGGAGTTCCGGCCGTTCGGCGCCATCGTGAGGCACGTCCCGGCGAAGGGTTGCGGGGCCGACTCCTGACCGGCGGCCGGCGGCGTGCCGTTGGCGAACGTGGCCGAGGGCTTGGTGTTGTCGTAAACGTCCGTATTGTTGTAGCCGATCCCCTTGTTCCGCTCGCTGAAAGCCGCCGTCTGGCTCGTCCCGTCGAGGATGTCGCGCAGCTTGATCGTCGTGTAGTTCTGGCCGTGCTGGCCGTTGCCATTCTGGTCGACGCCGATCCACAGGAAGGGGCCCGCGTACTGGCCGTTGGCGAGGCTGTTGTCGTTCCCCCCGCAGAAGACTTTGGGGGCCGAGCCGGAGTTGCTCATGTAGCTGTTGTGGCCCTCGGCCGACGTGAGCCGGTCGGTGTCGGAGGGGCATTGCAGGACGCTGAGCTGCGTCCGGGCGCCGGTGGTGTTGCGAGCGTTGTAGACCAGCCCGTTGCCGAAGTTGATCGAGTTGTACAGGGGCGTCTGCTCGATGTAGGGCAGGAGCATGACATGGGTCGACCACTCGTTGTCCCCCCAGGGCCCATCCCCCCAGGGCAAGGCATCGCCGGTGGCCGAGACGTAGTTGTGGATGCCAAGCCCCAACTGCTTCAGGTTGTTGATGCACTGGGCGCGCCTGGCGGCCTCGCGGGCCGCCTGCACCGCCGGCAGCAGCAGGGCGATCAGCACCCCGATAATGGCGATCACCACCAGAAGTTCAATCAGGGTGAAACCGCGACGACGTGACTGCATTGTCTTGAATCTCCTCCAGGGAAAAGGTGCGATGAAACCAAATCCGTCATCGTGCCCGATCGAGACGACGCGCCTCGCGGGCGGCACGGGAGGTCCGTCGACACCGCGCATACCCACTCCAGAATCTTGGGATCGCTACGGCCTGCCGCCGAGAACGACCGCGAATGCGCAACGACCCGTGTTGCATTAAGATTTCGCGGCGAACCTTGCCATCTGATTAAAAGCCAGATGTGGGCATCCAGAGTTATTATCGAGGGGGGACAACCGAGATTGCAATGAGGTTTTGGGTATTTCTCCTACACGTTTCGGTCATCGTCTCGGCGTGTTAACATAACAACCGTTCCAGACGGCGAGGTTCAGGATGACGGCGACGAAGACGCGGAGGGGGCGGACCGTCACCGAGCCGCCGCACGTGGCGCTGATCGTTGAAACGTCGTCGGCGTACGGCCGCGACCTGCTCAGTGGGGTGGCGCGGTTCGTTCGCGAGAACGGGCCCTGGATGATGTACCTGGCGTCCCGCTCGCTGGACGACCCCCCGCCGTCGTGGCTGGAGGGCTGGGACGGCCAGGGGATCATCTCACGCGCCTCGGACCCCGTGTCCGCCGGGCTGGTCAAAAGGGCAGGAGTCCCCACCGTCGACCTCAACGACCAGCTTCCCGACGGAACCCTGCCAGCGATGCGCAGCGACGACGTGGCGATCGGCAGGATGGCCTTCCGGCACCTGGCGGAGCGGGGATTCACCCGGTTCGCCTTCTTCGGCTACCCGGTCTTCCAGTGGTCGCTACGGCGCCGTGACGGCTTCCTCGACGCGGTGCGGGCCGCCGGCCACGACCCGCACGAGTACCAGCCCCCGCGCCGGGCCTCGCGGGGGCATCGGCTCCCCTCGTGGGAGGAGGAAATGGACGGCGTGGCGCGCTGGCTGGCGGGGCTGCCCAAACCGCTCGGGCTGATGGCCTGCAACGACTTCCGCGGCATGCAGGCGCTGGACGCCTGCCGCCGCGCCGGGGTCGCCGTGCCGGAGGAGGTGGCCGTCATCGGGGTCGACAACGAGCCGTTCACCCACGAACTCGCCCACCCGCCGCTGTCCAGCGTGATCCCCGACGCCCGCCGCATCGGCTTCGAGGCCGCCGCGCTCCTGGCTCGCCTGATGGCCGGTGGTCTCGCGGAGTCCACCCGCGTGGCCGTTCCTCCGCTGGGGGTGGCCACCCGGCAGTCGACCGACGTCGTCGCCATCGCCGACCCCGGCGTCGCCGACGCCCTGCGGTTCATCCGCGAGAACGCCTGCCAAGGGATCTCCGTCGAGGACGTGCTCGACCGCGTCGTGACCTCGCGCAGCGCGCTGCAACGGGCCTTCCGCAAGCACCTCGACCGCACGATCCACGAGGAGATCCTGGGGGTCCGACTCCATCGCGTCAAGCAGCTCCTGGCCGAGACCGAGCTGCCCCTGAGAGCGATCGCCGACCGCGCGGGGTTCGCCTACGTGGAGTACCTCAGCGCCGTCTTCCGGCGCACGACCGGCCAGACCCCGGGCGCCTACCGCCGCCAGTTCTCCCCGACCGCCGATTCCCCGACCGCCGACGCGCCCTGAGGGGTCGCCGGGCCCCTTGCGACCGGCGGGCATCGTGTTACGCTAGTTGGACAAGCCGAAGGGGATTCGCGCCAGGCCCCTCGCCAGGACCCATCCCCTCCCGAATCGTCCCCGCCCCCGAAGGAGAAGCCCCATGACGGAACCGAAACCCTCGACAACGCGGCGCAGCTTCCTGAAGGAGACCGGCGCGATCGCCGGGGCCTCGGCCCTCGCCAGCCTGTCGGCGCCGCTGGTGCATGCGGCCGAAGAGAACACGATCCAGATCGCCCTGGTCGGCTGCGGCGGCCGGGGCACCGGCGCCGTCGGTGATGCCCTGTCGGTCAAGAACGGTCCGATCAAGCTGGTGGCCATCGCCGACGTCTTCGAGGACCGCCTCTCGGCCAGCTACGACACCTTCGCCAAGAATTACAGCGACAAGGTTGACGTGCCGGCCGACCGCAAGTTCCTCGGCTTCGACGCCTACAAGAAGGCGATGGACTGTTTGAAGCCCGGCGACGTGGTGATTCTCGCCACTCCGCCCGCCTTCCGCTGGCCCATGTTCCGCTACGCCATCGACAAGAACCTCAACGTCTTCATGGAGAAGCCCGTCACCGTCGACGGCCCGACCTCCAGGCGCATGCTGGAGCTAGGGGAAGAGTCGGTCCAGAAAAACCTCAAGGTGGGCGTCGGCCTGATGTGCCGGCACTGCAAGGCCCGCGGCGAGCTGCACGACCGCATCAAGAACGGCGAAATCGGCGACCTGATCCTGATGCGCGCCTATCGCGCCGCGGGGCCGACCGCCTCGGCCTTCTCCCCCCCCAAGCCTGACGACGTCAGCGAGCTGAGCTACCAGATCCGCCGGTTCCACTCCTTCCTGTGGGCCAGCGGCGGCGCGTTCAGCGACTTCCTGATCCACAACATCGACGAGGTGTGCTGGATGAAGGACGCCTGGCCGACGGAGGCCAAGGGGTTCGGCGGGCGCAACTACCGCGGCAATGACATCGACCAGAACTTCGACTCGTACACGACCGAGTACACCTTCCCCGACGGCTCGAAGTTCCTGCTGGAAGGCCGGTGCATGACCGGCTGCCACCAGGAGTTCGCCAGCTACGCCCACGGCACCAAGGGCTCGGCGGTGATCTCGACCTCCGGCCACGCGCCTGCCAAGTGCAAAATCTACAAGGGCCAGAACATGTCATCCCGCAAGGACATCGTCTGGCAGTACCCCCAGCCCGAGCCCAACCCGTATCAGCTCGAATGGGACGACCTGATCGCCGCGATCCGCGACGATAAGACCTACAACGAGGTGAAGCGGGGCGTTGAGGCTAGCCTGGTCACGGCGATGGGCCGCATGGCTTGCCACACCGGCCAGATCATCACTCGCGACGACATCTTCAACTGCAAGCACGAGTTCGCCCCCGAGGTCGACCAGCTCGTCATGGACGGCCCCGCGCCGGTCCGCGCCGGCGCCGACGGCAAGTACCCGGTCCCCCAGCCCGGCTTGAAGGTCGACCGCGAGTATTGAGCCGACGAGGTCGCCACCCAACTCGCCGCATCCCTCCTCGGGGCGGGCCTCCGCAAAGGCCCGCCCCCACTTGTATCGCCCGGTCGAGGTCGTTTTGACCGGCCAAGTCCCGAGGCAATCCCCTGGCAGGGACCGGGCGGGGCCATGGTGAAGGGTGTCGCTCTCGATTCGGGAGTTGGGATGCGCTTTGCCGGGTGGCTGGGGTCGGGGTACAGACCCCAGCCACCCGCCGCGGAAGCGTCAACTCTCAGCAAACCCCGGAAATTCGAGCGTCTGGCGCCCCTTGGCGGGGGCTGGCGGACGCTGGCGGGACGGAGGGGGAGGGATTCGAACCCCCGGGACCCTTGCGGGCCCTACGGTTTTCAAGACCGTCCCAATCGGCCACTCTGGCACCCCTCCGGGAGACACGCGTCCTCAGCCGACCTCGTCCAGGACCTCCTCGGCGACGTAGATGGGGACTTCCACGGTGACGGCCAGGGCGATGGCATCGCTGGGGCGCGAGTCGACCTCGATCGTCTCGCCGTCGTGTCGGATGCGGAGCTTGGCGAAATAGGTCTGGTCGCGGAGCTCGCTGATGAAGATGTCCTGGAGGTCGCCGCCGAGCTGTTCGATGGTGCTGGCCAGCAGGTCATGCGTCAGAGGGCGGGTCGCGACCTGGCCGCGGACCCGGCGGTCGATGCTGTGGGCCTCGAAGGGGCCGATGACGATCGGGAAGGTCCGTTCGCCGTCGATCTCCTTCAAGAAGATGATTTGCTGATCGCCGTTCTCGCTGATGACGATCCGCACGAGTTCCATCTGCACGGGCACGGTGGTCGTCCCCCCCTGCGCCGACGATGCGGCGGGCGGATCGTCGGGCGTTCGGGTCGCATCCGGCTCGATGATAAGGGCTTTGGCGCGACCCGTCAACGCGACGGGGCCGCCTCGCCGCCCAGCAGGGCGAGAACCGCCGCCCGCTGGCCCTCCAGCTCGGTGAGCCTGGCGCGTTGCCGCGCCACGAGGTCGGCCGGGGCGCGGGCGGTAAACGACTCATTGGACAGCTTGGCGAGGACCCCGGCCAGTTGCTTGTCGAGGTCCGTCAGAGCCTTGCGGTTGCGGATCAGCTCGGCCTCGCGGTCGATCAGGCCGTCCAGGGGCAAGATCACCTCGATTTCGGGCAGCACGGTCGAGCCGCTGTTGGCCGGGCGCTGGGCCGAGGCGGAGATGGTCACGGCCGCGGCGTTGGTCAGGCCGCGAATCAGGTCCACACCCAGCCGGAGACGACCCGCCGCCGGCTCGTCGGCCAGGAGGATCGGCGCAACCTTCGCTTCCTTCGGGACGTTCCGCTCGGCCTTGAGGTTGCGGATCGCCGCGATCGCCGCCTGCCAGAGCGTGACGGTGGCCTCGGCCTCACTGTCAACGGAGGCTTCCCAGCCCTGGCAATCGGGCCAGGGGGCGATGCAGACGCTCGGGGCCGCGGCCTTGCCGAAGCGGTTTTGTCGGTTCGGAGCGACTTCGGCCAGGGCCTGCCAGACCTGCTCGGTCACGAATGGGATGATGGGGTGAAGGAGGCGACAGATCGTATCCAGGACGACCACCAAGGTGCGCTGGGCGGCGGGGCGAGCCACCGGGTCGCGGAGTCGGCCCTTGATGAATTCGAGATACCAATCGCAGAAGTCATTCCAGGTGAAGTCGCGGAGCCGCCGGGCCGCCTCCGCGAAGCGGAACGCCTCCAGGTCAGCGGTCGTCGCGAGCGCCGTCCGCGTCAGCCGGGTGAGAATCCAACGGTCTTCCATCGGGCCGTCGGCGGCGTCGCGTTCCATTGAGTCGTCAAAATCCTCCAGGTTCATCAGGGCGAACCGGGCGGCGTTCCAGAACTTGTTGGGGAAGGTGCGGCCCTGCTCGAACCGCTCGGACATGTTGACCGCGCGACCGTCGGGGAGCGTTGCCCTCTCGACCGGCATCCGCAGATCCTGAGTCTCGGTCGCGGTCGAGGCGAGCGTGTAGCGCAGGGCGTCGGCGCCATAGAGGTCGATGATATCGACGGGGTCGATCCCGTTGCCGGCCTGCTTCGACATCCGCTTGCCGGCCCCGTCCTGGATGACCGGGTGAATGAAAACGTCGCGGAAGGGGACCTCCCCCGTGTTGAAGCGCCCGAAGATCACCATCCGCGCGACCCAGAGGCTGATGATGTCACGCGCGGTGGACAGGACGCTGGTCGGGTAATACTTCGCCAGCTCGGGCGTTGGTTCGGGCCAGCCGAGGGTCGAGTGGGGCCAGAGGGCCGAACTGAACCAGGTGTCGAGGACGTCCGGGTCTTGCGTGAGCGGGTGCCCGGGGCCAAGGGCATTCTCGTCCAGGTCGGCTTCGGCGCAGATCAGCCAGCCGCCAGCCTCGGCCTTGCGCCAGGCGACGTCGGTCCGCCCGGCGAACGCCCGTTCCAGGGCCGATTCGGGGGCCTCGGCGCAATGCCAGATCGGAATGCGATGTCCCCACCAGAGCTGTCGGCTGATGCACCAGTCGCGCTTCTCGCCCAGCCAGTCGAGGTACGACTTGGCGTACCGCTCCGGGTGAATCTTGACCGCGCCGGTGGTGACGGCGTCCATCGCGTCCTGCGCCAGTTCGTCCATGCGGACGAACCACTGGTCCGACAGGTACGGCTCGATCGGCGTCTTGCTGCGGTCGGAGTAGTTGACGCGGGTCGCATACGCCTCGGCCTTGACGAGCAGGCCCAATGTCTCCAGGTCGGCGACGACGCGCTTGCGGACGACACGGCGGTCGAGGCCCGCGTACGGCCCGGCGTTCTCGTTGAACGTGCCGTCGGGGTTCAGCAGGTTGATCTGTTCGAGGTTGTGGCGGAGACCCGTCTGGTAGTCGTTCGGGTCGTGCGCGGGCGTGACCTTGACGCAGCCGGTGCCGAATTTGGGGTCGACCAGGATCGGGTCGGCGACGATCGGGATCGTCCGGTTCGTCAGCGGCAGGGCGACCCGGCTGCCGATCAGGTGTTGATATCGCTGATCGTCGGGATGGACGGCGACGGCGGTATCGCCGAGCATCGTTTCGGGCCGCGTCGTCGCGACGCGAAGCGTCTCGCCCGTCAGAAAGCCCGCGACGGGGTAGGCGATCGTCCAGAGTTGCCCCTGGATGTCTTCGTAGTACATCTCATCGTCGGCGACCGCCGTGCGGAGCTGCGTGTCCCAGTTGACCAGTCGCTTGCCTCGGTAGATCTTGTCAGCCTGGAAGAGACGGAAGAACGTCGTGCGGACAGCGCGGGCGCACACCTCATCGAGGGTGAACCGGGTGCGCTCCCAGTCGCACGAGCAACCCATCAGGCGAAGCTGGCTGAGGATGCGCTTCTCGTACTGGTCCTTCCAGGCCCAAATGCGTTCGACAAGGGCCTCACGCCCGAGGTCGTGCCGCGTCTTCTTCTCCTCCTCCATCAGCCGCCGTTCGACCACGGCTTGCGTGGCGATGCCCGCGTGGTCGGTGCCGGGCATCCAGAGGGCGTCGAACCCTTGCATCCGCCGCCATCGGATCAAGATATCCTGGATCGTATTGTTCAGCGCGTGCCCCAGGTGCAGCGCTCCGGTGACGTTCGGCGGCGGGATCACGATCGTGTACGGCGGCTTGTCGCTCGCCGGGTCGGCGTGGAAGTACCCCTTTTCGAGCCAGAAGGCGTACCAACGGCGCTGGGCCTCCTGGGGGTCATACTGCTTGGGGAGTTCGTTGAGGCTCATGGGGATGATGACTCGGCAATCCTTCGATTTCGTGAGGTCGGAGTTCAAGGGCCTGAAATCGCACTCTCGATCGCGACGAAGAACTCTCTGCAATGTTCCAGGTGTTGCCGGACGACTTCGGAACTGGCCACTGCCAGCAAACCCGAACCGTGCTTGATCTTCCCGTATTCCCCCTTCTGGGTTTTCCGGGTCGCTTCACGTAAAGCGGCGAGCACCCTCGATTTATCGACCGATTCGAGATTGGCCGGGTTCGGGATCGGGTTGGCATTGAAACCCTGGCCGTAGAATCTCCGCAATGCATCGGTATCGGCGATGAGCCAGGTTTCCATCACCTGCACCATCAGGTGACATTTTTCTTCGGGTGTCCCGCCGAGCGGCCATCCGTCGCGCGCGATCAAGTGTTCGCGCCTCCCCTTATTGACTGGCTCCTCGGAGTCGACGAGCAGAACGTTGAAGGACTGAGGATAGTCGATCAGCGCTTGTGAGAATCGATCGAACGTCGCACCTCGACTGCCGCAAGCGATCGTCCTGATCTTCACCCTCTTGGAACGCGCCGCGTCATAAAGGGTCCCGAAAAACTGGCCGAATCCGCGCCGGAGTTGATCTTTTCCCTCGGGTCCGTTGCCGCCCCCCTCAACATGGATTCGGACTTCCCTCACCATCGATTGCCGCCGATCTCGCCCGACATCCAGAGGTCACCCAAAGTGTATTTGTCGAGCCATTTCTGGAGGCGTGCCGGCTCAAGGCGACGCAGTTCGGTCCCTTCGACCCCTCGCTCGCAGACGACGACCGACTCGGGGACATCGCCAAGGGCCGAGATCAAGGAGGCGGAATGAGTCGTGACTATGAGTTGGGTCCTTTGCGAGGCGGCAATTAAGAGCTTTGCGATCGTGGGCAAAACGTCGGGATGGAGGCCAATCTCCGGTTCCTCGATACCAATGAAGGGGGGGGGGGCGAAGTGGCAAAGTAGAGCGAGCAGGCTCAGATAGCGTAGCGTGCCGTCGGAGAGGCGATTCGCTGGGATGAGACGCCCTCCTTCCTCTTCGACAAAAATTAAGAGGTAATCACTAATCATTTTTATGATTATGTTCGTCGCGCCTTCATACAGCTTGGAAAAAGAATCTACGAGTAATTTCCTCGCTTCATCATTCAAAAGCAGGCTATACAGGATGCCTGCAAGGTTCGAATAATCCTCGAATAGGAAATCGACGGGATGCGTCACCTCCTGGGGAGATCTGATCGGGGAGTCTGGACCGAAAACCCATTTTCGGTACAGGCGAAGCTCGGAATAGTGCTCATCGAGGAAAGCTAAACCGGGAGACCGCTCCGGATCCCTTCGTTGGCTTAAAATCGACAAGCTCGCACGAAAAGGCCCTGTTGGCAAGGAAGTTTTTGATCTCGAAATGAAATCATGGTAGTGTGGTGCATAGGAATCGATGCCATATGTACCGTAA